>Ga0118677_10001062_pt1 | contig 59027 bp, 43 predicted proteins | sample AliMusrvi5mmetaG_FD_86154 | JGI IMG/M metagenome (GOLD analysis project Ga0118677, IMG submission 86154)
CCCTTAACGCGGGTGCAGTCGGCACGAGGGGGCGGACGGTCACGCTCGACAACGCCTGCACCGGTGTGCCGCTCGAGTATCAGGCGAGCACGAATTCAACGTTCAGCGGAGCATCGTGGTTGCCGTACCGCCTCGCGCCGACGTTCGAGCTGCCTGCTGGCAAAGGCACGAAGACGGTGTATTTCCGCCTGCAAAACAGTTTCGGCATGTCGGTGGCTAAGAGCGACACCATCACGCTGGACGAAACCCGCGTTGGCCGCGACGCCGGGAAGATCGCCGAAGAAGTGATCGCCCACCTCGCCGGCCTGCAGGGCGCTAAAGTGCGCGTCACGCTGGAGATCGAAGCCGACATCCCCGCCGGCACCCCGGACACCGTGGTGCGCACCGTCACCGAAAACTGCCGGACGCTGAAGTTCGCGAGCCAGGGGTTTGAGGAGGAGTAGAAAGATGTGTTCACCCGCATTATTCATGGGTTCATGAATAATGCGGGCTAACCGTGCATTATTCGAAATGTTGTGAATAATGCAGGCCAGGAGTTCATGAATTCTGTGTGCGTATCTGCTATACTGCACAAGAGGCTTCCAGGAGGACACCATGAAAGCTTTTGTTGTTGTACTCATCATTTGTTTGCTGGCGTTGGGAGTGGTTGGCTGCCGGCAGACTACGCCCGCGACGCAACCGCCTGTCGTGGCGCTGCCGGTGTCGCCGCCGCCATTGCCCCTCGGCGGCTTACGCGGGATTTACCTCAGCGGGTGGGCGGCCGGTTCCCCGCGGATCTTCGCGCGCAATGTGGCGCTTATTGATGCCACGACCTTAAACGCCATGGTCATTGATGTGAAAGATGATGGCCGCGTGAGTTATGACGTGGCGGTGCCCCTGGCGCGCGAGATCCATGCCAATCGCCGGATGATCCGCAACATTGATCAACTCCTGGCCACGCTTGCACAACACCGCATTTTCCCCATCGCGCGGATTGCCTGTTTTCGCGACACGCCGCTGGCGCTGGCGCACCCTGAACTGGCCATTCATACGGCGCATGGACGGGTCTTCCGCGATGGGTCGGGCCATGCCTGGCTGAATCCCTACGACCGGCGCGTGTGGGATTACAACGTAGCGTGCGCCCTTGATGCGGCGCGGCAGGGGTTCAAAGAGATCCAATTCGACTACGTGCGTTTTCCCAGCGAGGGGAATACGCAGACACTCTCCTATCAGCATAAACCCCAGGGAGTCACCCGCCAGGCGCAGATCGCCGCATTCGTACGGTACGCGCGCCGGCAACTCACCGGTCATGGCGTGTATGTCAGCGTGGATGTATTCGGCCTGTCCAGCAAACCCAATCCGCATAATCCGGACATGGGTATCGGCCAGACTCCCACCAATATTGCCGCGGAAGTGGATGTGCTCTGCCCCATGCTCTACCCGTCGCATTATGCCCGCGGTCAATATAATATCGCGAATCCGAACCGGGCGCCGTATTTGATTGTGCAACGCTCCCTGCGGGATGCCTTGCGCGCCCGACACACCTGCCGGTTGCGTCCCTGGCTTCAGGATTTTTCGCTGAATGGCGTGGTTTATGGTCCGGCACAGGTGCGCGCGCAGATCACCGCGCTGCGCGAAGCTGGCGTGCAGGAATATTTGCTCTGGAATGCCCGCTGTCAATATACCGCGGCGGCCCTGGAGCCTGCGTCGCGGCTGGACGTGAGCGCGTTCCCTCTGGTAAGATGAGCAGCATAGCTGAAGCGCGCGGGCAGCGGCAAAAATGGCGGCCCCATGACTGAAATTTTAACCTGGCTTAGAACGAACTTTTTACCCTTCGGCCTCTCCGATGTCATCGATATCGTGGCGACGGCGCTGGGGGTCTTCCTGTTGCTGCGTCTGGTGCGCCGCACACGCGCTATCCAGTTGATCAAAGGCTTCATCGCCGTCGCCTTTGTAGTGCTCATCACCGGCAACAAGTTCCTCAATTTGCGCGTCCTGCACTGGATTCTCTCCTTCATTCTGCAAAACTGGGTGCTCGCGCTGATCGTACTCTTTCAACCGGAACTGCGTTTGCTCATCGAACAAATCGGACGTGGGCGTTTTTTGAGCGGTGCGTTCCGCCTCATTCCGCAAGGCATCGATATTATGGGCGTGGTGAATGAAGTGGTGCGCGCGTCTCGGCGTCTGTCAGAACGCAAAATCGGCGCGCTCATCGCCATCGAGCGTGAGGTGGGGTTGAACGACATTATCAATACCGGACGTCGCGTCAACGGCGCGGTCTCCAGTGAATTGCTCCAGACGATCTTCTACCCCGGCACGCCCATGCATGACGGCGGTGTGGTGATCCAGGGGCAGCAGATTGCCGCCGGCATGTGCCTCTTTCCCCTGACCAGTCGTGATGACAGCCCCCGCACCTATGGAACCCGTCACCGGGCGGCGATCGGCTTGAGTGAGTTGACGGATGCCGTGGTGGTGGTGGTGTCCGAAGAAACCGGGGCGATTTCTATCGCCCAGGAAGGTCGGCTCATCCGTAATCTCTCTGTCGAGGCGTTGAAAGAGCAATTGCTGATCCTCCTGCAACCCGCGGGACAGGGGGGGATGCGCTGGTTCTGGCAGCATACTCCGCCGGCGCCGCCGACCGATAAGACCGGCGCGACCACGACTTCCGGGGAGACGCACGGATGAGCAACGATCGGACCACCTTAATAATTGCCATCGGCATCGCGCTCTTCTTATGGGTCTACGTGCACATGCTCCAGGAAGCGCCGGAAGCGCGTCGCGTGATGCGCGACGTGCCAGTGCAGATGGCCGGCGAATTGGCTTCCGGTTTGACGGCGCAAATGCGCGAGCAGGATCAAAAGATCGATCTGGCGATCCAGGGGGCGTCAGATCGCGTGGACAATGTCATGCCCGGCGATGTGAAAGCCTGGGTCGACCTGACGCCGATTACCGGAGAAAATACCTGGCGGCTGAAAGTGCATGTATCATTGCCGGGTGGTGTGAAACTCGCGCGACAACCAGCGCCGGTGACCATCTCCACGACGAATTTACACCAGAAATCCTTCCCGGTGAAGATTACCTTTCTTTCCGCACCCCCGCCGGGCGCCACGGTCGGGCAATACCTGATGCAACCGGCAGCGGTCGTGGTGGAAGGTACCGAGAAAGCAATTGCCAATGTGCGCTACGTCACGATTACCGTGGACCCGACCAAGCCGATGACCACCGCGCGGGAAATACCCCCCCGACCAGTGGATGATAACGGCGAACGCGTGCCGGAGGTGCGCGCACTCACCGCGTCCGTGCATGTAAGCATGGCGTCGCTGACCGGCTCGAGCACGACGCGTTCCGTGGCCGTGCGACCGCCGCTCTTGTTGAATCAACCCCGACGGCAAACAGTGCGCATCGCGCGCGTGCGGCCGGATGTGGTCACTGTGACGGGCGAACCGGCCAGCCTGGATCGCCTGTCCGGTTATATCGACACGGAGCCCCTTGATGTGCGCACACTGCGTAAGGACAGCACGTTCACGGTGCGCTTGCGTGTGCCCGCCGGCATTACCGTCGTGGAAGGGCCGGAAGTCCGGGTGGACGTGGAACTGCATCCAAACCAGTAGCCCGCTTTATTCGCGAAGCGAATAAAGCTCTGGCTAACCGAAGCATTATTCATGTGTTCATGAATAATGCGGGGTAGTCCATATCAATGCGCGCTTGCCGGTTATCAGCCACATTCTTCCATGATGCGGAATGGAGAACTACCATGAAGCCACCGGTTGTTGGAGCTATGCTGAGTCTGCTGGTGTTGGGGTTGCCGCTCATCGCCGCATATTTCCTGCTCGGAAGCCGGCACAGCTATTTGCTCTATCTGGGCATCTTCTTCGTCGCATTGGCCATGTCGCTCTTTACCCCGAGCACCATTCGCTGGTTACCGCTCCTGCTCGCGATCGCCGCATTCCTCTGGGCGGTAGTTGATGGCGTCCGCGCGTCCCAAACTCGATTACTCCACATGCGCGAAGATCTGCGCACACGCGAAGAAGCCTTCGCGGAAATGGTGCAACTCGAAGCCGCGCGCGAGAAGAAGCTGCGAGGAAAGCAGAACGGAGAATGAAGTCGAGTCTGCCCATCGAGCCGGGTGCACCCGGCTCCGGGAAACCGGCGAGTGCGCTTCAGCGAGCTTGATCGGGTAGCCGCCTCCTTCAGGAGGTGGGCGAAGAACATGACAGCCTATTTCATCCCGTGCTCAGTCATGTTCATCGAATCATCCTGCTCACGTTTCAATGCGCCATACCCCACCACCGGGATTCCGCGTGCTTGTAGCCAGGCCTGCCAATGTCGGTCGGTAAGCGCGGTCAGCTCGTTGGCGCGCGCTTCGCGATAGCTGCTGGGCAGCGAGGGGTCGGCGTGTCCGGGATGCGTCATGACTTCCAGCACACCGCCGGGGCAGGCGTCGACCAGTCGCTTGAGCGTGGCGACCGTGGCATCTTCGCCGTAAAAGGCCATGCTGAAGTGGGTGGGGCAGGGGAGGTCTGCGTCGCGCAACGCTTGTCGCATGGCCGGAGTTGTGGCGCGCACCGGCAGATTAAATTCCCGTGCTAGCGCGATAACCTCCCGGAGGATCTCCGGATATGCGTGGATGTGATGATGACTGTCCAGATGGGAGGGCGTCCATCCCAGGGAGAGGACGCGCTGTACCTGGCCACGCAATTCGTGCTGCACTTCACCGGCTGGCAGCGGCGTCGTCCACTGCCCACGCTTCATGAAGGCCCCCGCCGCCGTCACTAATGCCGGAATTTTCGCCGGGTCGCTCAGCGGGTGGCCGAAGGTGAGATTGAGATGGATGCCCACTGGCAGCGCCGCCTCTCGCGCTCGGGATAACACTGCCGGTAAGTCCTCCGCGGTGGCGAAGATGGAACTGTCGCCGATAGCGCGCTGCGCCCACACGGCGAAAATACCCGCGTCTACCGCCGGGCTCAACCCCAAATCGTCGGCGTTGAGCAGCAGGGCGTCAGCGGGCATCGAATGATTCCAGCCGTTGGTAGAGTGTGACCAGTTCGGCGATGATCTCGCGTTCTGCGATGGCGGTCATCAGTTGATCCTGAGCATGCACCAATAACAGGCTGGGCGTCATGCCTACCCCCTGCGCTTCGCCGGCCAGTAAACGGGTCTGTGTGGTGTGCGCCGCGCCTAATTCTTGCTCCGCGGTTTGCAGGCGCGTTGCCGCTCCCGCAAAATCACCGGCCTTCGCCGCCGTCAACGCCGCAAATGCCTCCGCCCGCCCATTGCCGGCGTGCAGAATTAACTCCAAACAACAGGTCTCTTGCTCCGGGGTCATGCATACTCCTTGCCCGGATTGTTCATGAAGTAATTGTCTGCCGGGCTAACTGTGGCATTATTCGAAATGTTATGAATAATGCAGGCTTGGCCGATTACTGTACGCTCCTGCAGCTATTTCAACCCTTCGCCGCGCGCGCCTTTTCGGCGGCTTCGCCGACTTCCTTGAGGCGCGCGATGATGGGGAGATGCTGGGTGCAGAGCTTTTCGCAGGCGCCGCATTCCGTACACTGGTTGAAATAGGCGCGATCATTCAGCAGGCTCCAGTGCCAGTTCAGGCGGTTGGCGATATCCTGCGTATTATTGCTGAGGAGATATTGATTATAGGCGTCCATCAGTTTTGGGATGGGCAAACCCACCGGGCAGTGGTCGCAATACTGGCAGCCGGTACACATGGTGTTGAAGGCGTCTTTCATCGCCGCGCGGATCTCCGCCAGTTGGGTATCTGCCAGCGGGACGAACCCGTCAACAGCGCTCAGCGCCTCTTGCAGTTGCGTCTGATTGCTGAAACCGACCAACACCGTGGTGATGCGCGCATCGTTAAGGAGGAAGCGAAGGGCAGCTTCCACCACCGTTTCTTCAGCGCGCGATTTCAGGAAGGCGAAACGGTCAGGGTGCTGCGGGATGATGCCGCCCCCCAGCGGGTTCATGACAATGACGCCGACGCGCTGCGCCGCGGCGGCATCCAGCGCGGGCCCACGATAGAGGAAATTCATCGCGGAATAGCCCAACAGCACGCTTTCGAACGGATAATCGCGCAACATACTCCCGATATCATCACCGGACATATGCGACGACACGGCGATATGGCGGATCAATCCTTCGGCCTTGAGTTTTTCAAATTCCTTCAGAATCCCCTTGCGTTGCTGATAGAGTTCCGGGCTGAGCAGGCACCAGAAATGGTAGAAGTCGAGGTAATCCAATCCCATGCGCGTCAGCGAGGTTTCCAGGTCGCGGCGCAGGTCATCCGGCGTATTGGCGAAGGTTTTTGAGGTCACGTAGAAGGGTTTCTCCGCCCGGGTCTTCTTCATCTCGCGTAACGCCAGGCCAAAAAGCTCTTCCGATTTTCCATAGCCGATCGCGGTATCGAAGTAGTTAATCCCCGCGTCATAGGCCGCGACTACTAATGCGGCGCAGGCCTCGGGATCGTCCGGATTCGCAAAACGCATGCCGCCAAACCCGATCGCCGAGAGCGATAGACCGGTGGAAGGGTGGATATGATAGATCATCAAATGCTCCTCAGGGATAATAAGTCGTCAGATTGTGCGGCGATCATAGATCGTTTCCATCTGTCTTACATAGAGCGTGTCCCAAAGTCCACGTATTTGGATCGCGAGTGGATTTTGTCGTCAGGCTCGAAGAGAATTCCACACTTTATCGACGGGAGATAAACGTGGAATTCTCGACAACGCCTGGCGGAAAAAGACACCGCGAGGCGAATGCGTGGACTTTAGGACAGGCTCTACATAGTCTTTTCGCCGGGACAGACGGTAAACCTGTCTATAACCAGAGATTCACTAGAGCTGCCTCATCTGTAACCGACACGGTGGACACTGCATTGTGTATCACGGCAGTAGCGACGCCGGCCAGGTGCATCTCCCACAGGATGCCACGGTAAAAGATATTCAAGCCGGCAACGGCGCGACTCGTACCAAGGCGGCCGGCCAGCGCATACTTTTGCCAGGCCGCATCCTGCGTCAGATGCTGGATATCTGTCGGATCGACATCCGGCGGGTTGGGTGCGCCACTGTAGCCTTGCCAGTAGCGGAGGGTCTGGGGATCGTACTGTGAGAAGGACGGCGCGGCCACCAGATCGACCCCTTCGGCATACAGTCGTTGGTAACAGGCGGGGAACCAGGCATCGGCGCAGATGAGGATACCCAGGCGACCGATCGGGGTGGGGAAGACGGGCAGTTGGTCATGATCCCCGCGACCGGTGAAGGGTAGTTCCTCTTCGGTTGGGAAGGCTTTCCGTACCAGTGGCGCGCAAGCCAGGCCTTCCGGGGTATATAACGCGGAAACGTTATTAATTGTTCCGCGTCCAGCGTGCAGGACGCCATCACGCACCAGGGGCGCGGGTAACGCTATGGAACCGGCGACCAGATAGATGCCGTAACGCCGGGTGATCCCGGATAGTGTACGATGATACACATCGGCCATGCGGTGTGCTTTCATACGCAGGACGGCGGCCATCCCCACAGCGGCTTCTCGTCCCTGGGGCAAACGGGCGAGGAAGGCCGGCAGGTTGGCCGCCGCGGTCAGGCTCAAGGCGCTCTCAATCGTGGACGCGGTATAGACCCCTACCTTCTCATCCACTGCAGCCAACCATGTGCCCAGATGTTCCGGCAAAATGGCGACGGTCCGCGGGGTGAGAAAACCGGCCTTCGCCGCCGCGGCAAAATAGTGGTCAAGACACGCAGCAAACCGCGCTTCGCTTGCATAGTCCCCCGGGGTCAGCCACGGCTGGATGCCCAGCAGGTTGCCTCGTTCGCCTTGCTGGCCGAAGCTGCACGTTTTGATGGTGTGCTCGCGTGACGCGACGCGCGGTGGATGCCGGTCATATCGGCTCCACAGTGTATACCCCGCCGCCAACGCCCCCAGCGTGGCCACGACCCCCGGCCAACGCGATGATGTGCAGGATGACATGATGGACTATTGTACCACCTGACATCGTTCACGTCTTCGTTATTTCCGCCCTTTCCCTCCGCCACTGCCGTTTGCCGGCAAGGTGACAATCTGGTCGACAGGCGTGATCGCACCTGAGGGGTAATTAATGGTGCAGATGACCCAGAGATCGCCGCTGCGCGCTCCGGAATGGGTCAGGGTGTGCGGGCCGAGAAGCTGGATGGGGCCGTTGCGCACGGAGAGGAAGGCTTGCGCGCGGGTACTCCCCTGGCCGTTGTCGGCAAAGTAATGTGCGACCAGTGTGTAATCGCCGGGTGCGGGGGCAGCCATGGTGATACGTTCGGGGCCGAAGCCGGTCGCGACATCCGACTCGAGTAGGGCGCCCCAGGTGGGGGCGGGGTATTCATAACAGCAATCGCGAGGTGTCCATAAGCTGCTGAGCGTGGTCTGTGGCGGCAGCAGGTGCAGGTCGACGTCGGTATTGTTGGTGTCCCAGATCAGTTCGGACCAGAAGGTGGTCAGGCCGGCGAAGATTTGATGCACGGTCACGGCGGTGTGCGCCGTTCCCAGCGCGGAGATGCCACTGACTTCGATAGTGTTGTCCAACTGTGTCAGCAACACCTGTTGCACAAAGGTGCCGTCATAATTCACGGTGAGCGGTGCGGGCGAACCATTGACGGTGACCGTGGCTGCCGTATGCGCGGGCAGGCCGGAGAAGGCGCCGTGTATTGTGTAGAGCGGAGACGAGACGGTCTCGTTTTGCACCGGGGAGGTGAGTGTTACTCCCCACGCGGGTGGGGTGGCCGTCGTGAGCTGCACGTTACCGCTTGTCGCGGGCAGGTAGCGGAGTGTCGTGATCGTACCGCTATCCTGACTTTGCCGACCATAGGTTACCAGCATGGTATTCGTGGCGGTATCGATATTCATGCCGGTCAGCAGGTAGCCCACCAATGCCTGTATCGACCACGGCGCCAGGCTTTGTCGGCCGGTAAAGCCCACGTACGTCGCCGCGCCGCCGGTCAGCAGCGCGTCCGCCAGGCTGCTGTTGCTGCCTTGCTCATAGCCATGGCATGCGCCGTTCAATATAAGGGTGCCGGGTAATGACTGCGCGGCATAGTGTGCAGCCAGCCAGCGATCGCTGAGCGCCCAATAACTGCCATGTATGCCGGCGCAATGCGTGCGTCGCAGTGTGCCGGCCTGCCAGGCAGTTGCATGGTCCAGCAGTGCTTGCGTGGTGTTGGCGTTCTCGCCGGTGGTCAACCACGCGCGGTTAGTAGCGAGCGACCCGTCCACATTTCCCTGGGTGAGCAAAATAACCAGACGATAATTGGCAAAACCCGCAAAGGTGGAAAGTGTGGCCTGTTCGCCTTCCGCAGTGGTGACCGCGAAACCGCTGGCGGTGAGCATCTGCGCCAGATCCTGTTGTGCAGCGCGTACGGTATTCACATCCGGAGTGAAGGCTGAGTCCAGCGTGAGGGTATCGATAATGAGCGCCGTGGGCGCTCCCGTGACCCGTGTCGCTGGTGAGGGACGACCGCGGGTTGCCAACCATGATGGTCTGGCATAGGGCTGCGGCGCCAACCACTGCTCCTGATACCCATCGGTATAGGTGACAACCAGCGCATCATCATTGGCGGTTGCTGTGTTTACGCCTGCAAATGCCCCAACGGAGGTCGCCAGGGTCGCCAGGCTCTGCGCCGGGTGCGTTGGGTCGAACCCCGCGGCAACGGCCGTAGTGATCCGTTGCGACACCCCATCCAGTTCACCGGCGCGTACAGCGGTCAAACCTGTCGGCGCGGGAAGGGTTTTCTCCCCGCCACTGCACCCCGCCACTATAACGATGCACGCTGCCAGCAGCAGCATCCCGTATAGACGCAATACTCCCATGGTTCCCCCCCCTGTCTTCACGCCGACGGATGAGTCGACGCTTAGTTCTGTAATGATACCATAATTTGTGAAAAAGTGAAGACGTGCGTAGATGTGTTCGCAGAGGGGAGAAGTGGGGTGTCGTCTACAACCAACACGACACGCAAACCACGACATCCATATCGCGTGGAAGACGAAAATCATCGCGATCAATCCTGGCGCAAAATGATGCCGCAAGGAAATAGACCGGACTTTGGGACCGGCGCAACTTAGCGCCTGTCCCAAAGCCCACGCATTCGTCTCGCGGTGTCTTTTTCCGCCAGGCGTTGTCGAGAATTCCACGTTTATCTCCCTTCGATAAAGTGTGAAATTCTCTCCTAGCCTGACGAAATAATCCACTCACGATCCAAATGCGTGGACTTTGGGAGCGGCGCTACTTCACGAAGAGATGAAAAAGACTGCTTAGGGCTTTGGTGACAAAGTCGATGCGCCCAATAAGCAGGGTGAAACGGCTCATGACCGTAGTGCCAAAAATTGCCCCCAGGGTAATCATCAGGAAATAGCGCCCGGCAATCGACGGCGTTCTCACAAAGTGGTACTTATGCTCCAGTGAGAAGAAGAAGTAGGCCAGCACACAGAGTAAGACCACCAGTGAGATGAGTGACCAGGGGTGGAACCAGATGCTCCCGATGGCAATGTTGTTCGCCGCCACCGCACCCGGTACGGTATAGGTGGTCAGCGGTGGTCGGAAAGAGGCAATGAGTTGCGGTCCGATGATGCCCATGAATGCCACGAACGCATACCCGGCGAACCACCCCATAAAGACCCCGATGACAAAGCGGTTCATCCAGGAGAGTTTGGGGAAGTAGACGGTGAAAAACAGCGCACCGATGCACAGTGTGAAGATCAGCCACCAATGTCCCTGGCCGTTCGGGTTGCTTTTCATGGCCGGCAGCATGGGGTTCCACCAGCGGTCCTGCAAATAACCGGTCCAGGTATAAAAGATGCCGAATCCGGTGGCCAGTCCGATAAATATATGCTCCATGAAACGAAAAAGCGGATTCTCCTTGTACAAAATGGAGAATATTCCCAGGGTCGCGATGACTCCCAGCGCTTTGGTCCACATTTCGCTGCCATGGCCCTGGCGAAAGACAAATACACCGCCAATGGTCAGCAATAGTAGACCGCCCAGCAGGATCCAGGCCCAGATGGGGGATTCGAAATCATCCGATTGACGCACAGGCTGTGGTGGTGTGATCTCCGTCATCTCAAACCTTCTCCTTGCCGGATCGTCGCCGCGCCAGCAGCATTCCCAGATTTCCCAGCACAATGAAGAGTATGATGGCGACGTGGGCGGCGCTTTGGGTGAACATATATCGCCGGGCCGGCGACGGCATCACGTCCAGCCGCGGCGTACTTTTCCAATCGTAGGCCTTGCGGATGTGTCCGGCTGCCAGTTCTGTCGCTTCCAGGTTATCAACGAGTTGTTCGTAATCTGCCGCCCCTTTCAGTCCAGGCATCACCCCTTCGATCTGCCCCGCGTCCAGCAGCGGGGCGGCTTCCGAAGCCATCACGCCGGTGCAGGCATACCCGAGTTTCAGACGCGGTTCCGTTGAAGTTTGCACGAATTGGATCCAGTCGAACAGGCTGGTGGAGGCGGTGATCTCGACATGCAGGGCAATGTTGTTGCTGACGGTTTTTATTCCCTGCATAATTGGATAACTGGTCAAGGGTTGATGGTTGAGCGCATCCATTTTCACGGTGCCCGGAATATCCCGAATAAACGACTTGAAAAAGGCGATCGTGCCAATAGTATACCCGAAGTCGATCCAGTCCGTGCCATATACGCACCCATATTGATCGGCAATATCCTGCACAAAACGCTTGCCGTTTTCGGCGCCCTGGGGTTCGCTCACCGCGATGATCGCAAATCGTTTATGCGCCAGGATGAGGTGACGGATAAGCGCGCGCGCCTGATTGGCATTTTCCGCCATCGTGTTGGCCGCGAACGTGATGCCGACCAGGATCAACTTATGGTCAGTAGGACCGGCCGGCGCCGCGTTCACAGCATCAAAGAGCTTCTGTGTTGGGGCCTTAATATTCTCCTGCTTCTCCGGCTTGCCTAAATAGATACCTACGATAAGGATCACGCCGATCACCAGATAAATGATGCGGCGGTCCAGATTTTGTAATTTCACCAAAAAGTCTGTCATGAGTTACTCCACCGAGAAAAACGCGCCGCGTTCCAGGCTTAACCAGAGGCGCATGGACATCGCCAACGAGCCGACGGCAACGCCGATCATCACCGCACGCTGCCCGGGCATATTCAGCCAATCCATGATCCATTGGCTGAGATTGTCAATGCGGAAGAACGCCAAAGGCGACTGCACAGGGATCCAACTCGTCATGACATAGCCGACCTTCACGACGCCAAGCATCACCACTAATGCGGCGATCATCAACAGGGCCGCCTCCAGTGTGCGTACACGGAAAGCGCGGTAGGCTGCGGACGCGATATAGAAGGCGAGCAGCGCAAACATCGCGGAGTCAAGATTCACCAATAACCCACCGAACAAGGAGTCATACGCGAACTGGATGCCTTTATTGAAGTCGGAAGTGGTTTTCCACCCCGGGGCGTTAACGTATAATCCGAAGATGAGCATAGCGAAAAAGGCCAGGAAGAACGCCAGGCTGTAGTGCCATCCCGGCGCCAGTTTGAACAACTTCTGCCCATGCACCAGCGCGAGACTGATTAAGCCGAGGAGGATCGGCCAGGCCCAGATGATGGTCGTGAATTCCGATGTTGGGGCCACGGTCGGGGTGATAAAGTTTCCCATGGAGCCGTCGGGTAATTTATGAATGGGTAAAAAATATTCGAGGAGAAAATAGAGGCCGGCGACAAATGTCGTGGAGATCATCAACCATTTCTTCCCGGCGCGCGGCAGCACGTGCAGGCCATACATGAGCGCGAAAAACAGGAGAATGCTGGTGATGACATAGGCCCACCACTCCGGCATGGTCGCGACCGCGCCTCGCAACGGAAAGATGTGAAACAACGTGACTTCCGGCATGCGCCATTCGCTCCTTCTATCGGGATGCAGATAAGTACAGTGTGCTCGCCTTAACCGGAGTTGTCTTCGGCATACGACTGCCGCGGGTTATGGGTAACTCGCGGCAATGATGATGCCCAGACAATAAATACAGGCTATTCGACCGCAACGGCCTACAGCCGTGCATGGGATGGATCCGTTATCGCTTTTCCAGCCGCCATAAGCAATAGATGAGAATCACAAGCGTCAAACCCCAGGTGACGGACATCATAGTCAGCGCTTCATGAGACATGGTCGACCTCCTCATCCAGCAATACCTCGATGTCGGGCGGTTCGACGACGTCTTCCTGTGCTTTGCGTTTCCAGGCGGCACGAATAATCAACATCATTATGAGCAACAACACGCCCAGCGAGGCGCGAGCGCCGGTCAAATAGGGACGTAATTCCGGTTTCACGCCTTCCATGAGCAATTTATCCAGGCCTTCCTGCCAGGCCCAATTGCCCAGGATCACCAGGAGCACGAGAGGCGTGATATATTGCAGGATGAATTTGAAGATCGTGGGAACGCGGATAAGGCCACCGTTGGTAATCCCTTCCCACCCGCGCCGGACGCCCAGTGCGCCGCTGAAAACCGCCCACTCCACGCCGGCCCCGATAAGCAGCAGTAAATTAACGGCCCAAAAATCGATGTCGGCCAGGAATCCTTGTTTCTGGAAGAGGACAATCGGCGCCAGAAAAAGGAGGGTCATGGCGATTAACATCCAAATCGCTTTTTGCCGTGACCACCCCACTTCATCGGTGAAGAAGGCGATGATGGGGTTTAACAGTGAAATTGAGGCGCAGACACCGGCGAAAAAGAGCAGCACGAACCAGAGCGCTCCGATGATGGAACCAAAATTCATCTGCTGGAAAATGAGCGGAATAGTCAGGAAACCGAGATCATAGGGACCGGTCGGCGTAGCCATGAGTATCTTGCCGGTCACTCCGAAAATGGCGAAAGCCGCGGGAACCGCCAGGCTGGCTCCCAGTACAACTTCCCCTAATTCGTTGAGCGAAACGGCGGTGAGCCCGGAAAGCGCAACATCGTCATCTTTGCGTAAATAACTGGCATTGGCCAGCACAGTGCCCAACCCCAGGCTCAAAGTAAAGAAGACCTGACCGGCCGCGGCCAGCCAAATGTGCGGCTCCAGGAAGGTGACTTGTTTGCCGAACAGCGTGACCGGGGCCAGCAACTGGGTCCAATCCGGTTTCCACAGGAAATCGAGCCCTTTCTCCGCTCCCGGTAAGGTGAATACGCGCACCACCAGCGCGACCGTGAGCAAGAAGAAGATCGGCATCGCTACCATGGTTAAGCGTTGCAACGCATAGCGGTCTGCCTGTAACGCCACCACGAAGTTGATAATAAGCGTGATGGCCAGGAAGATGATAGCGATTAGCGAGACGGCAAAGACGCCGTTGCCAATCCCCAAATAACTCTCGAACGACTGTTGCATCCCGGCAAGCGTATTCTCGCCGCCGAAGTGATTGGTGGCCACCGACATGCTGTAGCCCAGTGTCCAGGATTCTATATACAGGTAGTATACGAGGATGACGAACGGTATATACAAACCCAGCACGCCGAGGTATTTCGCCCAGGGTTTCCGCGTAGCCGCATCATAAATCCCCGGCAGGGTATGCTTGCCCCAGATACCGCCATACCGACCGAAAGACCATTCCATCCACATCAGCGGAAGACCGAGGAGCAGCAGGACGCAGAGGTAGGCAATAATGAACGCCCCGCCGCCGTAATGCATCGCCTGAGTTGGAAAACGTAGGAACCCCCCGATACCGATAGCACTTCCGGCTACGGCGAGAATGATTCCAACGCGACTTGCCCAGTGATTATCTCTGCGATGCGTCATATGGTTTGGGCTCCTACAGCAGTCGAGAAAGTACTCATCACACTACCAAACTCGACACGCTGTGTCAACTATACGACAGGTTGTCGCTGTAGTTGTAGGAACCTCGAACGCAACAGAGGAGATGCGGTCAGAATAATCATACGCGCAGCGGCATATTCGGGCAGCGCCAGGCACGGGAGCACGCGTTGTTGAATGCGATCATCTTGCTCCAGGGCGCGAATAAGAACTTCGCGCGCATACCGGTCATCCAGGTTGACGACATCGTTGAGCACCATATCGAATTCGGGGAATTTTAATACCGCGCGCGCCGCATTCGCGCGAACCACCCATTCCTCGTCGCGCAGCAACCCATTGGCGATGGGCAAAAGCGTGGACCATCCCAGATAACCGCAAACCCGTGCCACCGCGGCACGCACTTTGGGCTCCTGGGCGTGTGCCAGGACGCGCATCAGCCGCCGTAACCGGTGTTCTGTGGCCGGCGATACATCACGAGGGATTGATTCCAAACCTTGAATCGTCCAGATGAGTTCCCGCGAAGTGAGCATCAAGCGTAGTTCGGCTTCGGAAAATACTTCGGTTGTCGGTGGGGGAACGAACGCCCGCATCTTCACCTGCGATGAAGGCGCGTGTTCGTTAGGTTGGCGATATTTCGACCAGGCCAGTGACACGTTGCCGTCACGCATCTCCACAAACAATCGCGCGGCGTGAATCATGGCGAGTACATTTATGATCGTCGCTGGGACAATACGGATAAACGCCAATGCGCCTTCCCACATTCCATATACTCTGGCCACTGAACCGATGCGGCGCGCGAAGCGCAACAACAGCAACGCCAGGTCAATTCCGAGCAGTACCATCAAGGCCGAACCGGGAGACACTAGCGGTGGCCAGAGCGTCGGAGTGATACCGCTCACGCCAGCTTGCCGCCCCAGGAGATATACCAGGGGGACAATCGCCAGTGCATACAGGCCGGTACTGAAGAATTGCCAGCGATCGCGCAACAGATTTTCTTTTATCGCGACATTGCCGTCCCAGCCGTGTGTTTCCCATTCCTGAAATGTAACGCCCAGGTGCCGTCGTGTTTTTTGCCGCACTGACTGTTGCGGGACCGTTGGAAAAAAGGCCCAATTGACGATGAAGCCCGGACGACGTTCCAACGGAACATACCATGGAGTCGCATCATCAACAAGGACGACGTTGACAAAGGCCGTTTTGAGTTGTGCATTGCTGACGCGTTTCGCCAGATCGTAGGATTCCGCCACGGCACGCCGATCGAACAACGAGAGGTAGCGCTCATGACTGAGTAGCGTCAACGCGCGACGGGACAGCGCCGTTCCCACACCGGAAAGCGGGACGAACCCCGAGGCAAATTCACGAAGGGGTGCATCGCGCAATTGGTATTCCGCATATTCATCAGCGTAGATCCAATGCACCCATTGCTGCCAGGGGACGCGATGTGCCAGCACAGGTAATTGTACGACATCCACACGAGGGATGAGGTAGTTGTAGAGTAAGAATGAGTAGGGATGTACAACATTGCCCGCATCATGCAGGACGATAATGTCGAAATTGCATTCGTGTTGCTGCTCATATGCTTGCATGCCGCGACACAGGGCGTTGAGACAATCGGCTTTATTCGTCGGACCGGCATGCGGTGCCACAACTTTGACGACCTGCGGGAAGGCATCCACCACAAATTGGGTATCCGGGTCATTCGGATAGACGCCGACAAAGATTGTATAGTTGCGGTAGGCCAAGCGACTGATGAGATCTTCCAGCATCGGACCAAGGACTTTGCTCTCCCACCAGGCGGGGATGAAGAGTGCCACGCGTTGTTGTTCGCGCGATTGCAATTTCTCCAACGAGAGGCGCTCGCGATTTCGAAACGCGAGGTGTACTTTGTGCTGTCGCATGCCGGCCCATAAATCAAAGACGATTTGCTCAAGGCGGCTGCACAAGTAGACAACGGCCGCGATCCAGAGCAGGCCGACCGCGCCGTCGTGCCATAAACGCACCCAATCCAGGCTCATGAGATCAATACGCATAATAGGTGTCCTGTTCACTTGTTGATGAAGACCATGCTTTTCCGCATTGCGATAAAAGCGTGCTAATTGGAGCTATATAGATCTTCTCCCAAAGTCCATGATTCCACTATGCTGAGACTTTGCGTAATTGATCATTCCACATTGGGCTCTGTCATTTACCAAGTCGAGGGAGAGAATTTTTTTGACGATGGAGAAGAGTTGCGGATTGTGCACTTACCGGTGGAGAAAATGAGAAAAGGAAGTCCTCGCGCCGGGGAGAACCAAGTGACGTATGGGAGCAACGATCCGAGAATTGGGGACATGGAGTTGGTGGGCTGTGCTGCTGGTGATCTGTGCCGGTTTTCCTGCGCGCAGCGCTCCATTGCTTCCACCTCCCTCCGGTCCGATTCGGGTGACCGCCAATGAACTGCCACCTGATTTGCAGGAGATGGTTACGACGCCGGACGGCGTTTATCTGCTCTGGTATCGCGCGCAGGTGTCGGAGCGCGAACTGGAGATGTCTTTTGTCGACCATTCTTTGCTCGTTGAATCCTACCAGTATCGGTTATGCGATCATAACCGGCGCGACATGCTGCGCATGGGGGTCGCGCAATTAACGACCACACTGCCTGATACAGAAGTTCGAGCATTCTATACGCGTCGGTTGGGTCAATCCGTTCAGGTAGAAACATCTCCGACCACTGGTGAGATCACGCTGGTCACAGGAACATTGAAGAATTATCGTATGGTCATAATTACCCCGCGCGGGACGCATTGCTCGATACGCCTGGAACGCGTACAGCAGTATGATATCCCCGCACGGATATATACGGAACGCGAGTTGCGTGTAGTGCGCGTGTTGGAAGAGGTTACGCGCACCTATCGTCAGGCTGGCCATATTGCCTATGCGCTGGAACAGCGCGCATCGGTGGAAGGCGGTACTGACACGGGAACCGAGGCGCCCGTCCTCATGTGGACGATCGATTTAGTCCGTCCGGATTCCCTGCAGGCGACAGCGATGGTGAAGGATATCACTGCTTTGCGCATCGTCTCCGGGGAGCATGTGCTGCAACTGACCCGGCAAGATGGCAAAGTTGAGACACGTCCCTGCCCTGATGGTTTGACCACAGAGCAGCTTCCCGAACTTGACGGCGATACGACGATGCAATTACTCCTCGGGGAGCCGTTGCTCTCCACCCACGTCGATTACATGACCATCCTTCCGGTAAAGGATATTCCTACCACCCAACAGATTGATGTGGTCCTTACCTTTCCAGAGACAAGCGGGACATTGTATCTCCGCATCGATCAACAGCGGAAAGTGATCATACGCAGCGAGATGGTTACGGAAACCGAGACCGAAAAACTGCATATGGTCCGTATTTACACTCACCTGGTTATTGAACCATCGACAGCCACGCCAGCTAACCTCGGAGCACCCACCACACCGCTAGTGAAACCTCACCCGTAAGAAGAAAATGCACAATCCCGTCCCCAATGATTCTTCACTTCAAGCGTGCGTTGTCACAGATTCGTCGGCGAAACCGTGGGGGGTGTCAGAATGCCGCGGACACGATATAATATGATGCGATGATTTGCGGCCGTATTGCCGCTGGGGAAGTGAAGTTCAACTTATGACATTGGATATCGCGCCGGGCGCGCCGGTGCTCATCGATGGTCTACGGTATACCGCGGAGGATCACAGCTCGTTTCATGATATTGATTTTCGCCTTGATATCGTACGTTTGACCGGGCCATCACCGGCCCATGAGTGCTGGTTGGTGGCCGTGTTGCCGGAACCATATCTCATGCTGCTGCATCCGTTGGGGCAGGAATGGTTGGCGACACCCTCGACCACGTTCGTGCATGAAGGTGAAATCTTTCGCGGCTATTATGCCGGATCGGCACATCGCGTACGGCGTACGCATCAGGGACGCACCAAAGATGGTCGTATGGATTATCAATTGTTGCGATCGGACTCTGGGCGTGTGCTACTGGTGATCAGTCGCAATGACGAAGCTCAGGCCTGGGTTGGTGGAACACTCCCCATCGGCGCCGTAGAATTACCGGAACGATCGGCGTAATGATGACCCCGGGTCGGTGGAATCTTCTTTTGCAGTTCATGCTTGTAATGGTATGAATAATGTGAGAGAGGACTAACTGATCTACGGATGGGGAATATAGTATTGCATATTCGTGTGCAGATCACCCGCGCGAAGACTGATGAACGGGTCGAGCGGGGTGATTTGTCAGGACTTGCTTCCACTTACTCCCCTCTTTTCGGGGAGAGGGGTTGGGGGTGAGGGCAAGACGCTCGGAAGCGATAGTCCTTTTTGCGTGTGTGCGCTTTACTCACGAAGCGAATACGGCGTTGGTGGGTTACCCAGAGCTTTATTCATGTGTTCATGAATAATGCAGGTTAGCAACCCGGTAGATTGAATTCTGTTGATCGAGTGCGTGTTGAATATTCCGCGCGTTGTGATACAATGTGACGCCGCCGGCGATTGGCCCGCGGTTTGGAGGACGAGTCTTGGCGAAGTATTACCGACATATTATCTTGCTGTTTGTCGTCGCCGTCGCGATCTCGTTATTGGTGTCCCACGCCCAAACGGGGCGGAACGTCAAGGAGCTTCCCACTTCGCAGTTTGTCATTATGTTAAATAATGGCGACATCCGTTCGGTGGATATCCAGGGAACCAAGTTGAGTGGCGACCTGCGCCAGGAAAATGGCAAATACGAAACGTTCTGGGTGAACGATCAGAATGGTTCGATTCTCACCTTGCTGGAAACAGCCCGCCAGAAGACCGAAAAGAATACGGATCACACCTTCACCTACAACGTGAAGCAGAGCCGCTACTCTGAAAGTGCGCTGTGGAACACGCTCAGCATGCTGGTTATGGTGGCGTTGTTCATCGGGTTCTGGGTGTTCATTATGCGGCAAGCGCAGGCTGGCGGCAGTCAGGCCATGTCGTTCGGTCGCAGCCGCGCCAAACGCATGACCAACGCCTCGCAGCGCGTTACTTTTGAGGATGTCGCGGGAGTGGATGAAGCCAAACAGGAACTGGTGGAAATCGTCGACTTTCTGAAGAACCCCAAAAAGTACTCGGCGTTAGGCGCTCGCATTCCGAAAGGAGTGCTGTTGCTCGGGCCTCCAGGGTCGGGTAAAACGCTGCTGGCGCGTGCGGTCGCTGGTGAGGCCGGCGTCCCGTTCTTCCATATCAGCGGCTCGGACTTCGTCGAAATGTTCGTTGGTGTCGGCGCCTCGCGCGTCCGCGATCTCTTCGAACAAGCCAAGGCACACAAACCGTGCATCATCTTCATCGACGAGATCGATGCGGTGGGGCGCCAGCGTTTTGCCGGATTCGGCGGTGGCCATGACGAACGCGAACAGACCTTGAACCAGTTGCTCGTTGAGATGGATGGCTTCGAGGCGAACAGCGGCGTAATTCTTATCGCGGCCACCAACCGGCCGGATGTCCTTGATCCGGCGCTCCTGCGCCCGGGCCGTTTTGATCGCCGCGTGACGGTGGACAACGCCGATGTCAATGGACGGAAAGCTATCCTGCAAGTGCACGTGAAAGGCAAACCTCTCGGTGACGACGTTGATCTGGAAATTCTGGCGCGACGCACGCCGGGTTTCTCCGGCGCGGATCTGGCGAACATGCTTAATGAGGCGGCATTGATGGCCGCGCGCACCAATAAGACTTTCATCGCGATGGGTGAGTTGGAAGGTGCAATCGACCGCGTGATTGCCGGTCCGGAACGGAAAAGCCGGCTGATCTCGGATAAAGAGAAGCAGATCATTGCGCATCACGAAGTGGGGCACGCCCTGCTGGCAGAATTGCTCACGCATGCCGATCCCCTGCATAAGGTTTCTATCCTGCCGCGCGGACAGGCGCTGGGCTATACGCTCAGCCTGCCGTTGGAGGATAAGTATCTGACGACGCGCAGCGAATTGCTGGATGATGTGACGATGTCACTCGGTGGACGCGCCGCGGAGGAACTGGGCTTCGGAGAAATAACGACCGGGGCACAGACCGACCTGCAGCGTGCCAGCGCCATCGCGCGTGCCATGGTGATGGAATTCGGCATGAGCGACAATATCGGACCGCGGACGTTGGGTAAGCGCCACTCGCAGGTCTTCCTTGGACGCGACATTATGGAAGATCGCGACTATTCCGAAGAGACGGCGGAACGGATCGACGGTGAAGTGCAGCGCATTATCGAAGAGTGCTATACGCGCGCCAAGGACATCATTCGTAAACACACGGATCAGGTGCAGCGTATTGTCGCGGTGCTTTTGGAGAAGGAAAGCATGTCCGCGGAGGAAGTGAAAGCAATTCTGTACGGCGAACAATCGCCGGCAGCCACTGCGCCACAGACACCGGAGCCCACGGGGCATACGCCGACCACCGCGCCGGCCCCCGCACCGGCCTGATACGCGTTCATGTAGCGCAACCTCTTGCACGCCCCGAGAGTTATCTCGGGGCGTGTGTGTTAGTATGCCGGGCATTATCTTGATCACGGCGTGGCTTGCCTGCAAGCAAACATCCGTGTTAGACTGCCTATGATGAACGCGCCGCCTCGTTCACCGTTGGCTGGATTCTGGCAGCAACTCCGTAAACCGCTGGAGTTGGAGTTGACGCACGGCTGCCCGGATACCGCGATTGCCGGTACAAGTATTGGCAGCTATGCCCACCTCTGGGCGACTCGCTTGCCGGATGGAAATAACGAAGATGCTCATCTGGTACTTTCTCTCGCCCGCGGCCTCCGTGATTACTCGACAATGCCTGTTGCGGAACGCCGGCGTCGCGCAGTGGCCGCCATCGATTTATTGCGACGTCGCGAGGAGGAGGGGCTGGTCGCGGAGGTTCCCCAACCGACTCCGCTCCCTCGTTCACCACGCGGAAAACGTCGTGCCGCACCCGCACCAGAGAAAAAACCGCCTCCTCCCGATATACTGCCTACCGGTCATGAACTCCTGGATATGCCGTTGGGACAACTGGCGCCGCGCGCGCGCTGGCCGCATTTGCTGGCAAACAATCTGCACCTCTACACGGTGCGCGACCTGCTCTACCACATTCCCCGCGAGTGGGTGGAAGTGAGTGCGATCGATGCGGTGGACGATGGTGCGCGTGTCGCGGTACTTGGCACGGTGCAGTGGCGCCAATGCGACCGGATCAAACCGAAAAAAGCCACATTCCCACTCTACAAATATACTCTGGGCATTCACGATGGCGCCGGGGAGGCCTGGATCATCTCCTTCTCTTCAGAGTCCGATCGTGCGAAGAAGGCGCGTTGGAGTCTCAACAGATTACCCTTTGCGGAAGGGCAGCGCGTGCTGGTGCTGGGCAAGGTGGACCGAGCGGGAAAACTGGTGCAGATTCGCATGGAAGACGTCTATCAGATGACCGAACAGGAGGCAACCGCGCTACATCCTGGAGTGCACTTGCCGTTATACCCCCTGACCGCCGGCGTCTATCAGAGTCAGGTGCATCGTGTGATCATGCGCGTCATCGCCGCACTCGGATCTGGAGAATCAGCGAACGCGCTCATCGATCCGCTCCCGGTGGACATCCGTGACCAATTCGAGCTCCTACCCCTGGTAGAGGCTTTGACTGAATTGCACCAACCGCGCACGGCGCTCCATCACGAGCTGGCGCGTAAACGGTTGGCCTTTGAAGAATTCCTTATCCCCCAACTGATTCTGGCCCGGTTACGGTATGATGACCACCACGATACGCACGCGGCGGCGTGCGTCGCGTCAGAGTCCATGCTGGAATTAGTGACCCGTATGGCCGCGTTAACCCCCACCGCGGCGCAACGGCGGGTGATGGAAGAGATCGAAGATGATCTGCGCGCCCCGCGGGCCATGAACCGTTTGCTGCAGGGTGATGTCGGCTCAGGAAAAACGCTGGTCGCTGCCGCCGCATTGGCGTTTTGTATTCGTGCGGGTTTCCAGGCGGCCATGATGGCGCCGACGGAAATCCTCGCTGAGCAATTGGCGCTGGTGCTGGCGCGTCTCTTGCGTCCCCTTGACATCGTGCCGCACCTGCTCACCGGTTCAGTAACCTCGCGAGAGCGTCGAGAAGCACAGGACGCTTTCGCCGATGGCCGCGCGGCATTGGCGGTGGGCACCAACGCGCTGATTCAGGAAGGAGTGGCCTTTCGCAATCTGGGGCTGGTGATCATCGATGAACAGCATCGCTTCGGCGTGGTGCAACGAGCGACACTGCGCGGCAAAGGTGAAACCCCTAACGCGATGGTGATGACCGCCACACCGATCCCACGTACCCTGTCGCTCACGGCGTTCGGCGATTTGGATATCTCAGTGCTCGATGAGTTGCCCCCCGGCCGGCATCCGGTCGAGACACGCTGGGTGGATGTCAACGGGTTGCCGGAAACGTACCGTTTTATTCGCGGGGAGATCGCACAGGGGCGGCAGGCGTATGTCCTCTGCCCTCTTGTTGAGCAATCCGACCTGCTGCAGGCGGAAGCGGCAGTCGAAATTGCACAGGAACTACAACGTGTGTTCCCGGATTTGCGTATCGGCTTGTTGCACGGACGTCTGCGCCCAGACGAGAAAGACGCCGCGATGGAAGCTTTCCGCGCCGGTGAAACGCAGATTCTGGCCTGTACGACCGTGGTGGAAGTGGGGGTGGATGTCCCCAACGCCACCGTCATGCTTATTCGCAATGCAGAACGGTTCGGTCTGGCCCAGTTGCACCAACTGCGCGGCAGGGTGGGGCGTTCGCAGCATCAATCGCACTGCTTGCTGGTGACCCACCCGCGGTTCGACCCCGCGTTGCGCGATGATGACGACTTGCCCGCGCGTCGCCGCCTGCGCATTCTGGTCAAAGAGCAGGATGGCTTTGTCATCGCCGAAGCCGACCTGGCACAGCGCGGTCCCGGAGATTATCTGGGTACGCGGCAGAGCGGTCTTGTTGACTTCCAGATCGGAAACTTGCTGCGCGACGGCAAATACCTGGAACAGGCGCGCCAGGCGGCACAAGCCCTCATCGCCGATGATCCGGATCTGAAACATCCCGCGCATGCCGAACTTCACCAGCGTGTCCAGCGCTTGAAAGCCAACCTGGATCAATTCAGGGAATAACCTGGCCGGTGATTCGGTTACAATTGCTGCCCCTGCCGAGATGCGCGATGTTCTTGGCTCGCGAGGGCGCTCGCCCTCCCTTTATTTGCGAGACGTTGCTGTGTTAGACCGGGAGGGCGAGCGTCCCCGCGAGCCACCCACCGTCCCTCTCGCGACGCGAGAGTAGGTTTCACCCAGGTGAATAGGATTGTCGTGCTCTTGTGTTAGCCCCCTGCATTTTCCGCCTGTCATCCGGACGAAACAGCCCCTGCATATCCTGCTCACCGGGACGGGGGGTATGACACAAAAGAACAGGTATGTCGCGGCACATCCCGAGTGAAATCCATGTCCGCTCCGCTTATGTGCGCAACGTCTTTGGCTCGCGAGGACGCTCGCCCTCCCGCTCATTGCGATACGTTCTGTGCCAGGCCGGGAGGGCGAGCGTCCCCGCGAGCCACCCACCGTCCCTCTCGCGAAGCGAGAGTAGGTTTCACCCAGGTGAATAGGACCATGCTCCTGTTAGCACCCCAGCATTTTCCGCACATCTTCTGGACGAAACGGCCCCTGTATGTCTTGCACGCCAGGGAGGTGGGGGTAGCCGAGTACCCAGCACGGCACTAAGTCAGGGTCACCGCGGCGCGCGGCAGCCAGGATAGCATAATCGTCGGGGGAGATGAAGTGGTTGTCGCGGGGGTAGACCCACAGCTTCTCAATGCGCCCCAGACACCCGGCGGCGTAGACGGCATCAACCATTTGTTTGCCGACCGGGTGGGCTTCTATGTCGAAGTCCGGCGCAAACGGCCACACCAGGTGGAGCGGGACGGCGGCGAAATACACGGGGAGCCGTCCGGAGACCGCCTCCTCAAGCAGGTACATGAACACCGAGTCAGTCGGTGGTGTCAGTTCCGGGATGCGCTGCAGCTTAGCCAGATTCTCCGGCGTGGGTTCGAGATATTCCAGCGGACACATGGCTGTCACTCCTCCTCAATGTCTTATCGGCAGGTAATAATTTAGCACTACGCTACTGATAGCGTAGTGTATTGACCATCTATCCTAAATGTAGTAGCATACATATGCTCGCATACGAGTGGAAAGGAGGTGAAAGCCATGCCGAAGCAAGGCCAAAAACCGGGCTCTGAAACCCAGGTGTCCGGAATCTATGAGCAAGTCGGGCCGCGCGGTGGTCGGACCGGCGAACAAGCGGTCTCGACCCAAGGGAATCCGCTCCCACCGACTGAAAAGTCGGGCCAGAGCTGGGTACTTGTACAGCCAGCCCAACACACCGGGGATAAATAAGTCGCGCATCAATCTCCGGATTTCTGAACAATAAGCAGCATAGCATCATGGCACACATTTCGCAACAGCAACAGCACTCGTTACAGTGAGGGGTTCATCTTCATAAACCTGAACCCCTCTCCCCTTCAGTATCCTCACAGTCAACAGAATTGGTACTACAGCGCGTCGGACGCAATTCCCACCCGTATACCTCACGCTGTTTCTCCGGGTCTGCGAGTTCCTGCGTAAGAAGTTTGACCCATGCCTTCGTGTAGGTACATGCCCGGAATGTCTCATCGTAACAGCAGTACCGGTTATCGCAATCGGTGGCTTGTTGCGGGCGGGCGCCACTTTTCCAGGCGCCAAGGGCTTTACAGGCTTTGCTGTGGTGAAAGGAATCGTCGAAGACGCGTCCTAGCACCCGTTGCACGATCTTTGCGACATCACCAGGTTTATATCGGCCACGGTTGGCGACTTCGACATGCTTGAGCCGAAGTAGTGCCGCGATATGTTCATCGGCGACGGCAATGGTTTCGGGATCGTCAGATGTTGTGTCAATCCACTGGATGGCGACATCGGCATTGCCAGGATGGTTCACCGTCCGGGGGATCATGAAGACCCGGAATGCATAACCCGCGCTCCCTAACATCTCCGCGGTCAGGCTACTGCGATAGGCATCGACAAAATCGAATACCGATCGCTGACCTGCGCTCAAAGTACGCTTCATAGCCTCCATGCGTTTTTCGGGTGCTGTATATGAGAATGTGATCGGGAAAGCCAATCCTTGCACAAGCGCAAAGCGTTTGCCGAATTCGGTGGTTAAAATCCGTTCAAAGTTGATCAATAGCGCCTGCGCTTCGCCGAAGATTTTCTCTTCTAGTCCAGGAACATCCGCATGCTCGATCCCATTCCGCAGCCGGATGAACAACTCCAGATTGCTGGTGATCCCAGAATCTTTGGTCCAGAAATAACGTTCGACACAGGTGTGGATGCCAATGAAGCGAAACCCACCCCCGGTGACCGGTAGACGGTTACCTTGCTCATCATATTCGTACGGATCATCCCGTTCCCTGACAATCAACGCCAACAACAGACTCGTCCAGGCGATAATCATCAACGTGGTATATGCGCCGGTGCGGAAGGACGCGGTCGGTCGATTGAAAGTCTCGACAGCGAGCAATGCGGATTCACGGGCTTTTTCGAACAATGTAGACCAGAGCCGAAAACGTTCTACCGCCTGGAGAAAATCCGGACCGGTGGGGAGTTGGTCCGGCAAGTAGATAAGTTCACGCTTTGTCCAGCGCCCGGTAGCCGGCGGGATGTCATCCGGGTCAAGCGCATACTGGACCCCATATCGTGGGCCATCCGCATTACTCAGACGACCTGTCCACCCGTACCATTGTTGGCTCGGATCGCCGCAGACCACGAAACTGCCGTGAGGTATTGCCATAGCGGTACTCCCTTGCCGAGAATTATTTCATAACACCATCTACACCTTGTATAATTGCGTCACCCGTTCATTGATCTCCGCCTCCAACTCGGCCAGGCGCTTGGCAGCATCCGACGGGAGAGGAAGGCCATGCTGGCTGTATAACGCCAGTATTTCATCTACCGCCATAATGAATGGCATTTGTTCCTCCGCAGTGGCGACGGCAATGGGAAAATTCTTCCAGTCATCGGGATAGGCATGTATTTTATTACGACGCACGCCGACCAAGCAGTTGGCAGCGAAGTCGGAGTTCATGATTGCCAGCAGATACTTCAGGCTAAATGACCGCGAACGCTCCTCAAGTTGGTCGCGCGTAACTTCTACTCCTTCGCCTGGTTTCACCTCGTCACGGTATTTGGCGGTCTTACGTATAGACTTATTTCGTATATTTTGAAGCCGCCACCATTGCACGAAGATGCACGACGTATGAGTGGTGAAATGTTTGTCTGAATCGTATGCCACTGGCGGACCACCTGCTGCAACAACCAAACTGATTAGCTTTTCATCTGCCTCATGCAGCTCTATAAAGGTTGGACGAGCAAATCTGCCAGGTGCTCGCTCAGTACCCCATTCAATATACCGTGTGCGCTTGATTGCCCATGCAATAACATCCTTACCTTCAGTGAAGCGCTTGGGGTGGATTCGGTCCTTCGTATCCGAAACGACATCATTTGTGACAAATTCACCGCGCCAAAATCTCTCATCAGAATTAGCGCGGAGTCCATAGCTGATATAACAAAGATTCCGGAGAGGCACCACTTCACGTTCGGTGTTGAAGACTTGCGCTTCAACCGGACTAAACACCTTCTGCCCAAGGATTTCTTGCGTTTTCACAGTTAAGTACTCGGCTGTATTGTCGAAATCTTCAGCGTTTTCTCCCCATCGGCGCACGCGGATTGGCGTATCATTATCAGTAGGCTTAGTCTTTACGAAGTGCACAATGGTGTTTGCGACACCTGCGGTGAAGAGCGGAATATCGGAACAAAAATCTATACGTTCAATGCGTGTATTCTCTAGGAATAGACGATGCGACCGTATGGTATACTTGGCGCTGTTATACGAGTCTGGAATGATGAACGTCATAAAGCCGTCTTGTCGGAGAAGCTGGTAGGCGCGTTCCAGGAACGGAATGTAGAGATCCCACTTCTCGTAAAGGGTCGTATACACTTTGCTTTCGACTAACCCCTTCCGGTATGCTTGCCATTTTGCAATCTCTTTCTGGCGCTCGTTCTCGTCTTCAATATAGCGGAACTGGGCATCGGCACGCACATAGGGTGGGTTGGCGATCACGATGTCGAATCCACCGGACTGCTGCCCGCGTTGGAACACCTCGATGAATTCGACACCCCAATCGAAGCCCGAAACGGTTTTTCCCGGATGCGCCCAGACGGAGATTTTCGCGCGTAGCGCATCGATGCGCGACTTAAGTTCATTTTTCTCCGCAGGATCGGCACATGCCGCATGCTCTGCTTTCAGCGTTCTGAATATCTCAATGTCGTCCTGGCGGAACAGATCGGGTTGCTGGCCTCCCTGCGGATTTGGCGCGAGTAAACTATCGCCACATTCAATTTTGAAATCAAGGTTGGGCAGCGGTGGGATACTTGCCAGGTTACCACCATCTTCAAACTCCACCGCGAGGGAGAGCCAGAGGCGCAAACGGGCCATCTCGACCGCGAACGGCTCGATATCCACACCGTAGAGACAGTCGCGGATGATCGCGAATTTCCGATCGTGGTCGTCGCGCGCCGTGAGACGTTCGGCGCGCGTATCCAGTAGTCGATTGAGCGCGTGCAACTCGTGCAGCATGCCTAATAGATATGCACCACTTCCACACGCCGGGTCAACGGCTCTGACATCGGCGAGGCGTGCCAGTAACGCCTTCGCTTGCGGGATAGTGACACTGCCGGCGTCATGGTCATCGACCAGCGCGGCATATTCACCACCCAGGTATGCCTTCAACGCTTCGCGACACATGAAGCTCACCACCTGGCGTGGCGTATAATATGCGCCGGTTTCATGCCGCGCGGTAATTAACTCCTCGAACACCTTGCCCAGCATCTCCGGGTCTACCGCCACGTCAATGTCGAGTGGGGTGCTCTCCTGCACGGTAAAATTCCAGCGTTGGAAGAGGCCGGGCGTGGTCTGTACGCGGTTGCCGGCGCTGATCAGCAATTCGATGGCAGCATTCGGCACGGTGATCGCGCGTGCGGGGTCTGCCGGGTCCGCGCGCCGGTCAAGCGCATTCTCTTCAAACAGGCCGCCGTTCAAGTAGGGGATCATGCAGTCGCCGCGTTCTTCGCCGATCAGCGCCTTGATGGCCGGCTCGCGTGCTTCTTGCGGCACATTCAAGACCTTTAGAAATAGCGGACGCAGGTAATCGGCGTAAAAGGCGTCGCCGCGCGTATCCGTCGTCTTGCGATGGTCGATATGCAACTGCTCCCAAAAGCGGGTGAGGAAGGCCGGATCATGGGCCAACCATTTCTTCTGTTGAATGAACCAGCAGAAGAGCAGGCGGTTCATCAATGTGAGGGTGAAGGTGTGCAGGTCGTGGCCAGCGAGGGTGGGGGATACGGCGCTGATACACCGCTTCACGTCGGCGAAGGTATCATGGAACTCGATAAAGAAGCGCGCGGTGACCGCCTCCACATCCCAGGCGGACACCCAGGCGCGACGCGTCTCACCGGACCAGTCCGGCGCTCCGAAAAGATCAGCGGACAAATGCAGGGCGGGCAGGTTCACCTCACGCAGCGTGCGGGTAGCGGCAATATTCTCGCGCTCCCAGCCGAAGACGCTCAGCTTCGGTTGCCGACCTTCCTGTTCGCGAAAGTGGGCGAAGCGCAACCCCTGGTACCCCCGCGTGGCGCAAAGGAAGATGACTTCCTCCAGCCCTTTCCCCTGGTACGCGGCGCGTGTGCGCATCTCTTTGCGGATAGCACGGAGGATTTCACGGAGATCGGTGCGCCGGAAGTCGGTCTGGAACTCCGCCAGCATGATGACGAAATGGTCTTGCGCGGAAAAAGGCACCAGCCGGCGCACCTCGACCCGCGCCGCCGTCTCTCCCGGCACCGATGGCCCCTGATAGGTGAAGGTATCCTCCGGGTCCACCGGCCACCCAAGTTGGTCACGCAGGAATGCGAAGAGCGTTTCCCGATTGCGGACGGCGTCCAGAGCCTCGATGGGGATCACACGTTGTTGTATCATCAGTGTTGCACCTGTAGCTTCTCGATCAGGCAGTTGGCTTGCGGGGATCATTCGGCAAGCTTATAGCTGCGCCTTCACCTTTGTTTTGTGCGTTACGTTCTTGGCTCGCGAGGACTCTCGCCCTCCCGCTTATGCGATACGCTTGCCTTGCCTAACGGGAGGGCGAGCGTCCCCGCGAGCCGCCCACTGTCCTATGGCCCCAGATACATCCACTCATGGACCGTTCCACGATATGGCCAGTCTTCCGGCGCGGCACAGAGCCCTTTGCGTACCGGATTCGCTTGTACGTAATTCCATTTCTCGGTAAAATCCGCGCCGTTGCGGATACGAGTATCCCAGTGATCAGGCTGCAACTGCCGTTGACGGCGGAGCGTCTGAGAAAACTCGCGTTTCCAATATGTCATCCAGGACTCCAATGAGTAATCCAGCATGCCGTGCGCGGCGAAGAAATGGAGATGATCAGGCATCATCAGATATGGACCGACCAACCAATATGTCGCCGCCAGCCAGGTCTGGCGCAGGAGCCCATGGTATTCCTCAGTCGCCAGCCAGGGGAGGCGATGCACGGTAGCCACCGTGACAAACACGATCGTCGTCCGGTCATCCTTCTCCCGTACGCCATGATTCGGGTGCTGTCGATCTCGGTTGAGAGGTGACATTGGTGAGTCCAGTTCTTGGCGCGCACCCTTCCGGTTATTTACGTTACGTTCTTGGCTCGCGGGGACGCTCGCCCTCCCCGTTATTTGCGATACGTTTGCCGTGGTTGATCGGGAGGGCGAGCGTCCTCGCGAGCCACATCGCTATGCCTTGCGCAACTCCATCCAGCACACCAGGCGCGGCATGATGGTGCGCGGCAGGCTGATGTCGGCGAAGGCACTGCGCACGTTGTTTTTCAGCGTGCGCAGCCGATCGGTCAGTGCCGCTTCGTCGGTAGGTGATGCGGAATGGTCGCCGACCTGCACCCCGGATAGCATTTTCAGGATGGCGCCGGCGTCGTGGGTAATTACCGCTCCTGATCGTTCCATTACCAACACCGGGCGCCCGATGATCTGCGCGTAGCGTTCCCGATCGGTGTCCGTCGCCGCTGGTGTGGCCTCCATTTCGAAGAGGGCGAACAGGCCATCCTCCGGCGCCTTCCCCCACACGCCGAATGCACCGGGCGGCAAGTCGTCGAGGATCTTCTGCGTCCGGGCGTCGGGTTCGGTGAAGTGCTCGGTGTATTTGGTGGCCGCCACGTCCGCACCGGTCATGTCGCCTTCGTAGAGGCGGTTGAACTCTTTCAGTGTACCGGCAGGATCGTTGGCTTTAAAAAACGCCTCATCGATGCCCAGCGCGCGGCTGATTTTCAGGGTGCGCTCTTCGACGGTCTCGACCAGGCTGATTATTTTTTCAATCTCTGGTGGCGGCAAGACGTTGAAGATGCCGAATACATGCTCACGCGGCGTAATTGCCGGGTCCAGGCGCCGATCCACGCGCCCAATGCGCTGAATGAGTCGGACGGGATTCCAGTGAATGTCATAATTGACGACGGCGCCGGCCTCCTGCAGGTTGACACCCTCGCTCAAGACGTCGGTGGAGATGAGCACATCGATCCGTTCCGGCACACTGCGCGCCCATTTCGACGGTCGGGTATTGTAGCCGGGGCAGAAGGCATGAATAATGCTGGCGCGCGTGTCTTCAACGCGAGAATCAATACGGGCAATGTGGTAGTCGCGCAGGCGGGCGGTCAGTTCAATCTCCAGGTATTCCGCCGTGCGCCGGCTCTGCGTGAAGAGCAGTACGCGCTTGCCCTCCGCGAGTTGCCGGGTCAGCACCGGGATGAACCGCTCCAGCTTCGGATCGGGTTGCTGGCGGGCGGTGAGGATGGCCGCGTGGATCTCGCGCAGGTAGGCCAGGTCGCCTTCAATGTCGTGCAACCAGCGTTGCTCATCGAATTCTCCGGGGGTGAACTCGCGCAGCTTCTTTTCCAGCCCACGTGATTGCACCGCGTGCTGCAACCAGGCGTCCATCTCATCGCCGGAGATATCCAGTGCGTCGCCGTCGTCGATTATGTCCGGGTCTTCGCTAGTACCCTCGTTCTCATCCAGGCTGCGAAAGATCGGCGTGCGTATCCACCCCTGGTGCTCGGTGAGAATGACGCCCACCGTTTCGCCGAATACGACTTGCAGGCGCGCCAGCAAGCCGGTCGCCAGGCTCTGAATGATCCCCTGGAAAGCGGCGGGGCTGCTCTCCAACTGCTTCAACGTGTTGGCGTAGACCAATCCGGCCAGGCGTACCTCGTCGGTGTAGAGTTTGCTGCCCGGTTGCGGCACGCGTCGGTACTGCTCGGTGATGAAGGCGGCGAGTTTGATGCCATGCAATGGCTTCGCCAGCAGTTTCGCCAACTTCTTGTCGTCCGTCTCCTTCTTCACCTGCATCAAGCGACGCACGGCAGGCCGGAAGCGATCATCCGCCAGGTCGATCAGTGTGGTGTAGCCATCGCTCTTCGGGCCAATGACGAATTCGATACACTCCGGATCACGGCGTATGGGGAAGCGCAACTCCTTGCCGGCGGCGGCGCTTAACGCCTTGCAGGTAGTGCGGCTGCGCTGAATGACCACCTGTTCCAGCACGCGGTTCAGCGTCTCGTTGGGCGTCTCGTTCAACGCGAGCGATAATTGGCCCGCCGGATCAACTTTGGGGTTATCGCGGTCAAGCTCGACGGCCGCTTTGCGAATCTGCTGGAACCCATACCCCGCCAGTGTGCCATGCTCGTGGGTAATGAGCCCCAGCTGGGCGCTCATGTCCGCGTAGTGGGTGTTGATCGGCGTCGCCGTCAGCATGATCACCTGTTTCCGCCGGCCGTCCTGCGGTTGCATGACGCGGTAGAGATATTTATACCGGTTAGCGGACGGGGTGCGGAAGTTATGCGACTCATCGATCACCACCACGTCGGCGCGTGCGGTGTAGGCCTGGAGTAGCCGCAGGTATTCGCATTCCTTCTCGCTCAACCCGCTGTCGCATTCGAGCAATCCTTCCAGCTTCTCAAGGTCGAAGCCGAATTCGGTCATGGCCTTTTCATCAATACTGCCGAAGGGTTGCCGGTATGCCTTCAGGTAGGTTTCGATATACTCCCGCCAGCTATTGTCCAGGATGTTCTTCGGCGCGATCAGCAGCACGCGCTGACCAGCGCGGCAGAAATGCTCCATCAACGCGAGTGCGACAAAACTCTTCCCCAAACCAACGCCGTCGCAAATCATCACGCCATGCTGTCGCTTAAGGATTTTCAACGCCTGCCAGTATCCCTGCCGCTGGTGTTCGTCCAGGATGTCATCCAGCGGAAGTTTGCCGGTGCTAGGCTCCCCTTGCCGGTCTTGACCCCAGGCGTAGAGCGCTTTCAGGTACAGGTAATACGGGTCGTAGAGTTCGATCTGCCGACGGATTTCTGCCAGTACGTCCTCGGTGACGACGTCCGCCTTCGCCTCTTCCCAGCGTTCCTCGTACCAGACACGCAACTGCTCAGTCTGCTCGGTCGTCTGCAGCGCGTTCAACTCGATGTTGTTTAGCAATCCCTGGCGGGTGAAGTTGCCGCTGCCCATCACGGCGATTTGCTCGGGGAACATTTCTCGCTTGATGATGTAGGCTTTGGCGTGGAATTTCTTCGCGGTGTAACAGCGGGCTTCCACGCGGCCGGACGCGAAAAGTGCCGCCATCTTCTGCAAGTTGGTGAGGAAGGGTTGCTTCTCGCGCTGGGTCAACAGGTCAGCATCGGATACCGTGCGCAGGCGTTCCAGGAGCAGTTTGCGCTGTCGGGGGTTGGCTTCGTCACCGAAAAGGATGCGCACGCGGGCGTAGTGGTCCAGCGTATCTGCCAACAGCAGCAGCGCGTCGAGGGAGAAAAAGGCGCTGGCAATCCAGAGTTCCTGGCCGCCGGCGCCCATACGCTCCAGCGCCGCGCACAGCGTATTACCATCCCGGTTGTCGATGATCGTGGAGGTCGCCACCGTCATAAACCGTCCTCATCCGTGCCGGACATGCACCGCGCCTCCGGCTGCGATGCTCGTGAAATACATTCACTGTCATCGTTCTATTACGGTGAGCGGTTCTCCTGCCTGGAAGAGGATGAGAATGCCATGCTGCCGGCCGGCAATACCTGGATCACCCGTCGTCGGGAATCGAAAAGCGGGGCTTGTAGCAGGCACGGCGATACCGTCTATGTGGCTATTCAATAGCCGCATAGACGACCACCATCGACCCGACCGGCAAGTATTGCCCCGCGGCGGGAACGGTATCGGTGATGTTGCGCAGGGTGGGGTCCTTGTAATTGACGACATCACACGTCAACCCCAATTGCGCCAGGAGATTGGTGGCCTCTTGTGCCGACCGGCCTTTCAGGTTGGGCACAGTGCGCACCGAAGTGGCGATGTACTGCTTGTAATTCGTGTCGAGGTAAAGCACGTATTGGGAATAGACCGTCTTAGCCCCTTGCGCGTATTGCGAGGCGCCGGTCGCCAACTGCTGCATGCGGCTCACTCCCGAACAACTCAGCGCATCCTGTACGCCCCGCAGGAAGCCGTTGCGGCTATTACTGCCGCCGGAATACGCGGAAATCAGCTTATTGCTCTCTGAATTTTTGAAGAGCCCGCACAAACGCTGGTCGTTAGTGGCCAGGAACGTATTATAGAGACTTGTGGTGTCGATAACGCGCGCAGTAATGGCGCTCACATCATCCAGGTAAGGCTGGTTGACGATCCAATGCACCATGGCCGGCCACTCTTCTAACTTGGGCACGGTGATAATCAGCCGGCCCTGCAACCGTTTGGTGGCCATCATCGTGACAATTCCCGCGGTCGAAATGACGAAGGCTTGTTTGTCATACACCCAATAATTTCCACCGCCGTCACACGGCAGAATGGCCATGGGCGTGCCCAGCGCGGCACTGACGTCGTCTTTGGGACTGCCCAGGGTTGGCGGTTGCCGGAAGGCATTCGGACGCCCGAAATCAACCGCCAGCGACTTGCCCGGATTGATCCATCCGGCAATTTTATCGCCGACGAAAATCAGGCTGTCCACGCCATACCGCCATTCACCGTTGCCATGTTCATTCAAGGGGAGAAATCCATCTGGGACCGTGGCGGCGCGAATGACATCCTGCGCGGTGGCGCCAAAACGTGTGGGAATGGCCCCCGTCCCTTTCTGCGACAAGGAGAAAGAGAACTTATCGTAATTGTCCCACCCAACCAGGTGGTCATTGAAGAAGAACAGCGTGGATTTTTTATACGTCCAGCGCTCCAGGGTCACTTCCTCGCCTTTCGCGTTGAAGTCACCCATCAGGCTGGCCGTGGGGGGTGTCCCCCAGGCGGCAACGACGCCTTCACGCGTAGTGCCATACACGAGTGGTGGGTAGGTGTCCAGCACTTTCAGCGCGTGGCCACTCCACCGCTTCACCAGATTGTGGGAAAATTCGATCTTCATCGACTTGTAATACACATCGAATTTCCCCGCGGCGGTATCGATGGGGTACATTTCGTTGGGCTTGCCGTATATATCGACGATTTCATCAGCTGTAATGCCGATGTAGATCGATGAGTGTTTCGCATACGCCGGTGCGGTGAGTGCTATTACGCACACCGTGATCAGCACCCAGGACGCCAGCATCTTCGTCATTCCGATTCCTCCCGCATGACTTGTATCAGGTTATACGCGCACGTTAACCTGTAGTTGCATCGAAGCACCAATCTATACAATGCCGCTATGCAACACGCTCTACTTAGAGCGTGTCCCAAAGTCCACGTATTTGGATCGCGAGTGGATTTTGTCGTCAGGCTCGAAGAGAATTCCACACTTTATCGAAGGGAGATAAACGTGGAATTCTCGACAACGCCTGACGGAAAAAGGCACCGCGAGGCGAATGCGTGGACTTTGGGACACGTTCTACTTAGCCAGTCCCAAATCTCCTGTATCCGCTGTATCGTCCCCCCCGTCGCCGACATTGTCCAGTGCGTTCTCAAAGAGTTCACACTCGGCCAGATATTGTGCTTGAGCGGGGGTACGCACCAACGTCAGGCGCCAGATACGTGCCCTGGTTGGCTTGAAACCTTGTAGAGCATAGACTTGTGTATTGCCGCGTCCGGCGGTGACCAACTTCCAATTGCCTTTCAGTTCGTGGGTCATCTGCTTTTCTTCGGTGTAACTGTCGCAGCACTCCAGTGTCCAGGACTCTACCGGCAAATCCCCGGGCTGAGCCCACAGCCCAAGGCCCAGGATCGTGCGCGGCTCACGGAATTCCAGGAGAATACGCGCGGAACGCAAGTCGGGCTCCGCTCCGCCATCCCAGGAAGTATTGAGCGGGAATTTCGTGTCATAGAGCTTCGTGCCATTATATACATCGCCGTCGAAGCAGCGGTAAATTTCCGTCGTTTTCAAGCCCGAACAGAGTTGTTCCACACGCGGGTCACCGAGAAGACCGAAGACGTTGTACACCATCAGACGCGGCAACGGGGCATTTTTCGGCGGCATATCTTCACGCGTCGCTGCGGCGTTATGCCAGACGCCGGCGTCCGTCAGCAGCAATTTTACGCCGGCGAGCGTCGCTTTGTCGCGACAGGTGAAAGTCAACGTCGTGACGCCGCCGTCGGGGAAACGTAAAGGAATCGCTGCCGGCCAGGCCTCCGCGTGGGCCAAAAAGGGATACACAACGCTCAACTCGCCGTTTTTGACGGTGATGTCCAGGCGATCCGCGAGGGAATGCAACCGATAGGTGAAGGCCAGCAGCACCGTTTGCAACGGTTTCAGTGGCGGTAAGGTGACAGTGATCGTTTGCGTGCCGGTCAATGTCGCGGGCAACGGACACGCCACGTTAGCGAGTGGGGTGACTTTTACACCATCGGGAGGAGCGTCCCACCAACCAATCGGCGCTGGGGCGTCCAGTGTGGCCGGCAGCGGGTCGGGCGTTGCCGTCAAGGGAGCGATACGTGCAGCGGCTAATGACTGTGTGCCGGCCAATTTCCCCTGCGCATCGAGTTGGTAGAGCGCATCATCCGGTCCTGCGACAAGAATACGATCATCTTTGGCCAGAATTACCGGCTTGCCGGCAATCGGCAAGTTCGTTTTCCAGAGCAACACTCCGGCGCGATCAAGGCAATGGACGGCCCCGTCGCTGAAGGTGATGACCGCAAATCGGCCATCCGGCGCCACGGCCACCCCGACATCGACACGCGGATAGCGATAGTCTTGCGCGGCGCCGGTGGTCAAATCAAGGAGCGCGACGTGCCGTCCGGCATCGGAGAAGGTGACAACTGCCAGCGAAATCTGTGCATCCACCGCGACATTGTCTACTTCGCGCGGCAGCGGGAAGAAATGCAGCTCTTTGCCGGTTCGATCGAAGACCCCCAACCCGGTGGTGTCATGCGGATTGGGGAATTCCCGGTGATTGTGTTCCCAGGGATAATCGTGGAAGAGATCAATGATCGCGAAGCGCGAGCCGTCGTGCGCCGGCAACAGCCAGTCGCCGTGGTAGTTCGGGACGGTGGCCAGCAATTTGCCGGTAATCGCATCGAGCAGCGCGACGTCGCAACGGTTATGCCGAAACGGAATCTCCTGAGTAGGCGTTTTGCTGTAGAAGGCGGCTAACGCCGTCGTTCCGTCCGCCGACACCGCGACATTGCGTACCCGGCGGGGATACTTGGTTTCGTTGTAGCTATGCGTCAGGGGATAGGGGTCGTAGTGCCACACCGGCGTGCCATCCAGCCGATACCGGCCTACCCCGAACGCACCGGGTGCGATGTATTGGTCGCCTACACTGACGCCGGTCGTGGCAGGCCAGCGTTGTTCTTGCCCCGGTCCCACATGCCAGGCCAACGCCTCCGCGGAGGCTGGAGTCAGCGAGTTCGGCAGCGTATAGAGACGCGCGTCGTCTTTTCCCGGTTGCGCGACTACGCCGTGCGTCACGACACCTTGCACACCTTCAACGAGATCCTGGCGCAGGACGATTACGCGTCCCTGGGAATCGGTTGTCGCCTCAACGATCGTTGAGGGATACGTGGGTGGCAAGAGGGAAATCTTTACTCGAACGTCGCTGGTCACGGTAGCCTGTGCACTTTCGACCGCGGCGATGCCCAACTCACGATAGGCCAGTCCGTCTTCCATGGCGCGGCGCGGCATAGCCGGGATAAATGCCGGCGCCGGCACCTCCTTGCGCCCCGCCAGCGTCAGCACCGATGCAATCGCCCGATCCAATCCCTCTCGCCCGTTGCCATAAACCACGATCGCGTCGTGGTGGGCCTGGAAGGCTCCCCAGGCATAGGCAACCATCCCCTGTCCGCTGGCCGGGAAGGAGGGCGAGGGGTTGCGCAACAGCATGCGCCCGCGCAGAATCGTTTGCAGCAATGGTCCAGGCGTCACATCCTGGCGTCCGAGCAAAATCACGTCGCGAGAATACATGTAGGACGTCGAGCCGGTGTAGTGCTTGTAATACGCGAAGTTGCCAAAGTTGTCCGTGCGGAAGTCTCCCAGGTGGTTTTTTCCTTGTACGTGGTACCCGAGTAGATCCCCGTGTTGAACGCCGTCGAACACTTCGCGGTCTTCCACGGTCTTGTAGGCCCATTGCATGGGGTAGTAACGCGTTTCTGACGGAGGGATGTCGTGCAGCACGGCATTCACTCCTCGTGCTTTCAGGCCTTCCACCAGCGCCAGGGCCTGCGGGCGCAGGGCAACTTCTTCGCTGGTTAACGCCACCGTCACTTCGTGGTGCAGCAGGCGGTAGATAGCGTCGGGGTCAAAAATCGTCTCTTCCAGCGGCGTCAGATGTGCTTTGCCGGCGCCCGCGTTCACGCTGAAGGTGCCGGTGGCCTGCAAACCGGTGGCCTGCTCCGCGGCCTGCCACGTCCAGGTTCCTGGCGGGTCATTCGCGGCGATCTTTAACAGCAATTCGCGATTCGTCGTGCGGAATAAATGATAACGAATGGCGCCCGTCGGGTCCGTTATGGTGAATTCCACCGGCAGCAGGCCGGTAAAGGCTTGTTTAGCCGCATCCAGCGCCCGCGCGCGCAGTTTTACCGCTTGCCCCTGCGCGACAGTGGGGGAGGCGGCCACTTCCAGCAGGACGATAGGACGCGGGTGCGAGCAGGTAGATCGTACCGGGGTAGTGCAGTCCGTCGCAGGTGAAGGCCAACATGTTGGGGGGTGTCTGCGTCGCCACCGGCGCACGGCGCAGTGCATCATAGAGCACACCGGAGCTGGCTGCAGTTACCGCGGCGGAGTCGCCTTCATAGAGGAACTGGGCAAACGTGCCGTCTTTGATGTTTGGCTTGCCGTCGTTGACGATCGTCCAGTATTCCAGGTCCCCGCTGCGGCTGCGAATGCTCATCCAGTTGATCGCATGGTGCAGCGGTTTGCGTTGTGAGCTAAAGCTAAAGTGCGGAGTGAAAAGCGGACCCACCGTCGCGCGGAACTGGTTGATGAAGGGGAGGAAATACTCCTCAAATTCCAGATGGTCATTGGAGTTACTCGGGCCATGATCATCCGGTACGCTAAAAGGCAGCCTAACGGCGCCGGGAATCTCTACGGTCGTGCTTTTGTCGATAAGGAGGATACCGCCTGCTTTGCGGTAATTGTCCAGCGCGAGACGTACACCGGGCGAGAGCGGTTTGGTCATGCGGAAGAGGAACAGCGCACGAAACCGCGCGCGCAACTCATCCTGGTGTTTGGCGCAATAGGCATCGGAAAGAATATTGGCCTGGTAGCCCGCTTTCTGCGTGATGAAATGTGCCGCCCATAGCGCGCGAAAAGGCTGTCCCCCCAGAATTTCCTGGCGAAATGAGGAAACCACGCCGATTTCATCCACCCGCTCCAGGCCGGCGTACAGATCGCCGAAGCGTTGGGTCAGATCGGTGAGGTGGACTAATTCTTCGCTTTGTTTTTTATTCTGGGCCCACCCGCAGATCCATTGCCCCTGACTGACATTGAGGACACCAACACCGGAGGGGTTGCGGGAGAGTGCCTGCAACCACAACTTGAAGCCGTTCGCCGGCTCCCGCTCATGAATCATGTCCAGGGCGACCCATGGACGCGCGCCGGCGTCTTCCATCCCCATGGATAGGATGTCGCTGCCGGTGATCTCATTGAAATTGCACACGCCATAGTCGCCGTGCATATCATTCAGGGAGAAATCAAGCGCACGGTAGAACGTACCGGGATACATGCCGCCCCCCGCGCCGATGCCCCAACTCGCGCCGCATGTCACGATCGGATCGCGGACCATGGGTGTCAGGTCGGCACGCAAGGTGCGGAAGTTGTCCGGATACAAGTCGTTGATCCACTGGCCCCACAGGAAGGCTTTTTCATCGTCGCTGGTTACGGTCAGCCGGATATCCTCGCCGACCTTGTACCCCCAGGCCAGACCGTGCGCCTCCTGCGCTTCGCGATCCTTCTCGGTCAACTGGTTGACCTTCTCGAGATTATGCAGGTCGACTTCCAACTTGCCGTACTTCACTTCAAAGGCGTCGCGCAGTTTTTTCATCCGTTCTTCATGGAGCATGTCGAAGCTGGCCACGCCGGCAGAGGCAAACACCGAACCCATAGTCGCGGGAGTCGGGCCATCACCCGTACAGAAGGTCAGACCAGCGAAGTTCGGGTACCGGCGCAGCAGCATACCAATATGACGGTCGGTTTGGTACCGGTCATCCGCTTGTTCGCGCCAGTTGTCGCCGACGTTAAAATAGAGAATGAGACCGTGGTTGATATTGAGGAGTTGTACCCCGCGTGCAAGCATCGTCTCCATGGCATGCGAAGTCGGCGTACGCCCTTCCAACAGTTCGGTAGGGAAGTGCGGACCGGGCAAATCCGTGCGCTGGGCGTTAACCGGCACGCCATTCCAGGCGTCGAAGAGGATGGCATTCGGCTCCATGGCATTGCTGCGATCTTCCCCGTTCAGGCTATTGCTCAGCCAGTTGAATCCCTGGTCGGCCAGGCGGTTGAGTTTGGCGGGATCGTCCGTCGAATCACCCCATTTGAGGTGGGAGAAGATCTTCATGTTGGTGGCCGGCAGTAATGGGGCAAGCGTCAGGGAGATTGGGTTGGCATGCAGGGTGCCCGTCTTCGCATGCACCGTATAGCTTCCGGGCGCCAGCAATGCGGTATCCAGGTCCGCTTCCGCGAAGGCCCCGTCGCCAGCCGGCTTCAGTACAACCGGACCCAACGGCAGTATTACCCCGCGACTGTCCAACCACATCTCCACCACGCCGGTTTTCGCGGCTTGTCCCCAGGCACGCAACGAAAATTGCGCGTGCTCGCCTTCGACATACACCTCGCGGTTGCGATCCGTGAACAGGTACAGCTCGCTGTCAGCTGTTCCTTCGAGGGGGGGCGGCGCCAGAAGGGGCGGTATCCCGCGGCGAACAGTGATCGCAAATCCGGAAGCCACCGCGTTCAGACCGGCGGGAGCCTCCAGGAGATGCACGCCATCTTTGGTCACCGATAGTTTCAGATGCCCGAATTTATCCAGCGTGAAGGTATATCCCGTGGTCGAGAGTGGAAGATACAGGCGTAAAGCCGCCGGGCGCGCCGATGCCAGCGTTTCCTCGTAGATCACCTGATTGTCGCTGGCGACAGAGACGTCGATATTCCCCGGACCGCCGTTTTCCTGGAGTAGATTGATGTCGACCGGATAGCAGAGCACATAGCAGGTGACCCGCGTCTTCTTCAGCAACGAGGGGTCAGTCGTGGCGATGCCGTCCTTCTCCGTAGTCGAAAAGCGTAGTCCGCCGGGTACAAAGGTATGGGCGCCCACTGCCACCTCAGTCTTCACCAGCGCTTTAACACCGATGTTCCCCACCACCTCCGACTTGCGATCACTTTCGACTTGCGGCTCGGGTACCAGGTCGCGATCCATGTCGTTGCCGGCGTCGCCGCCGCCCAGCAGGTTGTCCTTATCTTCCCCGCCATACGCGGCATAATTCACCGCTTTGCCATCCACGAACGTCGCGGTGGGAAAGCGCGAAAACAACATCCCGGCAGGCAACTCTTGATTTTTCTGCAGATACTCTACCGGCGTCTGGCGCAAGGCGTCGATCAGGCGAAAGTTCACCTCGCCGGCCCATCCCGGCACACCGCCCACGATCATGGATAAGATCACCGCGCCGTACCAAGCGAATCGCATCATCGTCCTACCTCGATGGTCATTGTATCATCTTTGCCCGACGAAAGGGTACGGGATCGTCGGCAGGTAAACACCTATCGACTTTAGAAATAGAGAAATGAGGTGATGATGATGCAGAACAGATTTTTCTTCCTTTCCTGTCTGTTGCTGGCGTTTTGCGGCATAGCGGCTGTGGCACAAACGGCGGGACCGGACTTGACTGTGTTGACGAATGCGCAAACACCCTTCATCGATGGCGACCAGTTGGTCTTTCTCGGTGATTCCATTACCCAGTTCGGCGACGGACCGGAGGGTTATGTGGGGCTGATGCGCGCGGCCTTTACTCAGGCCGCGCACCCGGCGGTCACCGTGATTAACGCCGGTATTTCCGGCAATAAAGTACCGGACCTGCAGAGTCGATTGCAAGGAGATGTGCTCGCGAAGAACCCCTCGATCGTCTTTATTTACATCGGCATCAACGATGTCTGGCATCACAACGGCGATCTGGGTGCGCCAAAGGATATCTTCGAGAAGGGCTTGCGCGAGATCATTACGACCTTGCAGCAGCGCGGCATCATCGTGGTGCTGGCCACACCCAGCGTTATTGGTGAAAAAGGCGACGGCAGCAACCCGCTCGATCACGCATTGGATGTTTTTTCCGACACCAGTCGTACCATCGCGAAAGAGATGCACCTTGAACTCTGCGACTTGCGCCTGGCCTTTACCTCGTACCTGAAGACGAATAATACGGATGGAAAGACGAGTGGCATCCTCACCAGCGATAGCGTACACCTCTCGGTATTGGGAAATCGCCTGGTCGCGGAGGAAGCCGCAAAGAGTCTGGTCGCCGCGCTCAACCACGCTGGACCGATTCCGTCGCTCACCGGGGAGGATTTTCTTGATACTGCCACCACGTGCACGATTGGCTTCCGTCCCCAACAGGATATGAAAGGCATCACCTTTCGCTACACGTTGGATGGCAGCGATCCACAACCGAAATCCCGCGCCTACAAAAAACCGCTACTCATTAAGGACACCACGACCGTGAAGGTGTGTGCGTTCCGGAAAAAAGAACCGGTAAGTGCGGTCATCGTTCGCAAACTAACAAAATTGACACCGCTGCCCGCTGTCACCCCTGGAGTTGTAGAGCCGGGTCTGACCTATCAGACCTTTGAAGGCAACTGGCCAGCGCTGCCTGATTTTTCAACCCTGACGCCGGCCGAACATGGGTCAACGACAGTGGTCGATCTTTCCGTGACCGACCGGACACAGAATTATGGTCTGCTCTTCACCGGTTACCTGGAGATTCCCGCGACCGGCATCTACACGTTCACAACGAATTCGGACGATGGAAGTAAGCTTTGGGTGGATGGAACACTGGTGGTGGATAACGACGGCATGCATGCCCCGCGCACGCTTGAAGGCCGCGTGGCGTTGGCGCCGGGTAAACATGCCATCACGATTGCCTTCAGCCAAGGAGGCGGTGGCCAGGCGTTGTCAGTCGCTTTTGGCGCACTGCATCAACCGTTGCAGCCGTTGCCCCCCGCGGCGCTGTTTCATGCGCCGGTGAAGTAGGTAACGCATGTCGCAGTGGAAACCGACCCCCGCGGAGCTGGTGGACGCCCGGGACAACACGTTGCCCGATGTCATCGCGCCGGGATTGCGTGTCCTGTTCTGCGGCATCAACCCGGGGGTTTATTCCACCGCAGTGGGGCGTCATTTCGGTCGACCGGGCAATCGTTTCTGGTCGACGCTCTATCTCGCCGGACTTACGCCGCGCCTGCTCACTCCGGAGGAGGATCACGAATTGCTTACCTGGGGGTTTGGTCTCACCAATATCGTGGCGCGCACCACCACTGTTGCGGCTGACCTGACGCGAGAGGAACTCCGCACGGGGCAGATGGTGCTGGACGCGAAGGTGCGCCACTTTGCACCACGCGTGCTGGCCATCCTGGGTATCAGTGCCTATCGGATCGCCTTCGCGCAACCGCGTGCAAAAATCGGTCGTCAGGATTCCCCCTATCCCAACACCGACCTCTGGGTGCTGCCTAACCCCAGTGGACTGAACGCGCATTACCAGCTTGCTGATCTGGCACAGTGGTTTCGGATAGCCTGCGCTGTGACAGTAGCATCGGGATCACTGAAAGCAAGGCATGTATGACCAGAGAAAAATGGCTGCGCATCACCATTCCGATCCAGGCATTCCTGGTGCTCTGGCAACTCGGTATCGGGTTGAATGTCGATCGCATCCCCGATAAAATCTATCGTATCCTCCATCTCGGTGGCGGCGGATTATTGGTTGCGCTGGTCGTCGTTCATGTCCAGTTGAATTGGAATTGGGTACGAAAGGCGTATGGATGGGAGCAACACAGCACGCCGCCTCCGGAACAATAACGGTAGGTGTGAAAGGATTCCCAAACTTTCGGTCGAACTACAGGAGCAAATATCCACTCTGACAGGAACACTGCGGAGGGAGGGATACCAACGATGAATGAATTACAACAAATCGGTGAGCGCATTCGGGGACTGCGGGATATTCTTGATTTGCCGGCGGAAACGCTGGCCGCACAACTACAAATTCCAGTTGCCGTGTTGGACCAATATGAACGCGGGGCCATCGATATACCGGTGAGCGTACTCTATAATATCGCGAAATGCTGTCACGTCGAGTTGGGATCGCTGCTTATGGGTGAGGAGCCGCGGTTGCGTGTCTACACCATTGTGCGTAATGGACACGGCATTAAAATTGACCGGCGGAAAGAATACTCGCACCAGAGTTTAGCGGCGAATTTCGTAGATAAGAAGGCGGAACCGTTCCTGGTCACCGTACAACCCGAGGCCGATGATGTCCCCGTGTCGCTCAACCGACACCCGGGACAGGAGTTTAATTACGTCCTGTCCGGGACGGTGAAACTAACCATCGGCACTCATGAAGTGCAACTGCAGGAAGGCGACGCCATCTATTTTGATTCCGGGGTTCCGCATGGTATGAAAGCGGCCGGCAACACCCCCGCGCAGTTTTTGGCGATTATCTTATAGCCCGGATTATTCATGAACGAATTGACTGCCGGGCAAACAGTGGCATTATTCGAAATGTTATGAATAATGCAGGATAGGCGTTGAGGAACGACAGGCATGCTTGAAGATTACCTCTCTCAATCAACTTTTACCTCATACGACGATTTTCGGGAGCATTTCCGCATCAATGTGCCGGAAGATTTCAATTTCGGCTACGATGTCGTCGATCGTCTGGCGCGGGAATGTCCCGACCAACCCGCGCTGGTATGGTGCGACGACCGTGGGAATGCCGCCACCTTTACCTATGCTGAAATGAAGTTGTACAGCGACAAGGCGGCGAATTACTTCCGTGCGCTGGGTATCGGCAAAGGTGATCCGGTGATGCTCATTCTGAAGCGCCGGTACATCTTCTGGTTCTGTCTCGTTGCGCTGCACAAGCTGGGGGCCATTGCCATTCCGGCTACTCATCTGCTGAAAAAGAAGGACCTGGTCTATCGTAATAATGCCGCCAGCATCAAAGCCATCGTCGCCGTGCATGACGATGGTTTACTCACGGAAATCGATGCGGCAGCACCCGAGTCGTCGACCCTGCAACTCAGAATCGTCGCCGATGGCGCGCGCGACGGCTGGCTGTCGCTGGCCGACGGGTTAATCGCGGCGTCCGCGACCTTTGTACGGCCCCTTGGCACAGCGGCGGTGAAGAATTCCGATATCATGCTGCTCTACTTCACATCGGGTACGACCGGGATGCCCAAAATGGTGCAGCATAACTTCAGTTATCCACTGGGTCACATCCTTACCGCGAAGTACTGGCAAAATGTGACGGAGGGTGGTCTGCATCTTACCGTAGCCGATACCGGCTGGGCCAAAGCGGCTTGGGGCAAGATCTACGGGCAATGGCTCAGTCGCACCGCGGTCTTTGTCTATGATTATGATCGCTTTAATCCGGCAGAGCTGCTTTCCGTCATTGCGAAAAACCGCGTCACCACTTTTTGTGCGCCACCGACCATCTACAGGTTCCTCATTAAAGAAGATCTCACGCAGTATGATCTCTCCGCACTACGCTATTGCGTGGTGGCCGGCGAGCCGTTAAATCCTGAAGTTTACAATGCCTTTTATAAGGCCACCGGTTTGAAATTGATGGAGGGGTTTGGGCAGACGGAAATGACCGTGTGCATTGCCACTTATCCGTGGATCGAACCGCGCCCCGGCTCCATGGGACAACCATCACCCGGTTACAATATTGATTTGTTGAACGACAAAGGCGAGTCATGCGAAGTCGGCGAAGAGGGGCAGATTATCCTGCGTTTGCACGACGGCCAACCCGTGGGTCTTTTTGACGGTTACTATCGCGATCCGGAATTAACCGCCAAAACCTGGCACGATGACCTGTACTATACCGGCGACATGGCGTGGCGCGATGAAGATGGCTACTACTGGTTCGTCGGCCGTGCCGACGACCTTATCAAAACGTCCGGTTACCGTGTTGGGCCTTTTGAAGTGGAAAGCGCACTCATCGAGCATCCGGCAGTACTGGAGTGCGCCGTCACTGGCGTACCGGACCCTGACCGCGGGCAGGTGATCAAAGCGACGGTCGTTCTTGCCAAAGGCTACACCGCCGGCGATGCGCTGGTAGTCGAATTGCAGGACTATGTGAAACACGCCACCGCACCATATAAATACCCGCGCATCATCGAATTTGTCACGGAACTGCCCAAAACGATCAGTGGAAAAATTCGTCGCGTCGAAATTCGTGAAGGTGATGAAAAGCCGGGAGAAATGTAACGCCGGTTGCGGTAGATGACGGTGTGAAAGAACAAAGGCTTCGCCGGCAGGTAGTTCACGGCGAAGCCTTTTTCTGTGTTACTACCCCGGCATAGGTAAAGTTTTATCAGGCTGCTTCGGGTTCGGCTTTGGCATAGCGCACATGCCGTTCCTCGAAGAAGCTGCGGACGACATCCGGGCGTTTCTGGGTGCTGTGCAGATACGCCCGCACGTCGGCCTTCAGGTCATCGACCTGCTTGGGGCGACGCTGCCGCAAGGCGGCGCGCTTCACATCCTGGTTGAGCATCTCATCGGGATTCAATTCCGGGCTGTAGCCGGGCAGATACACGATCTCGATCGCGGCGGCGTGTTTCACGCGCCAGGCCTGCACCAGTTTCGCCCGATGCACGGGATGCCCATCGACAATCAGCACCACCTTCCGCTGGGCCTGCTGGACCAGGCGGCGAACGAATTTGAGAAAGACCTTCACGTTGAAGGAGCCGTCGAATACCTGGAAGCACAAATGGCCTTGATTGGTGACCGCCGAAATCATATTGCACCCGAAGCGCTGGCCGGTGCCCGGAATCACCGGAGTCTGCCCGCGCAGGCCATAGCTGCGCCCGACCTGGTCATCCGAGCGCAAGCCCATCTCATCGCCCCAGTAGATCAGCGCCTTGTCGGCTTTTGCGCGTTTCACCAGCGCGGGGTACTCCTCCGCCAGCCAGCGCTGCACCGCCGCGGCATTCTGTTCATAGGCCCGGCGCACGGGCTTCTGCACCGTGAAGCCCCAATCCCGCAGGTAGTTGCCCACCGTGCGGATCGCCACGCGAATCAGGAATTTACGGAAGATCAACTCCTGCACCGCCTCGCGCGTCCACAAAAAGAACGGCAATTTGAGCTGATCGGGGCACTTGTCCACGATCAGCTGGCGGATGGTGGCGGCCTGGGCGGCGGTCAACCGGGCTCCGGTGCCTTTCGCGGGGCCTTTCTTCCGGGCGTTCAACGCCGTTTCCCCCTCCTGGCGGTATGCCTTCATCCATTGCGACACGATATACGGACTCACGCCCAACGTCGCCGCCACCGCGTTCTGTTTCTGCCCGCTCACCACAGCGTAGACCGCGCGTTTCCGCAGAGCTTCTTGCGCGACAGGTGGCAGCGAACGGGCGTCAATCTTTTCCATGCCTTAGTATAGCAGATTCAGCGAATATATACAACATTACCTATGCCGGAGTAGTATCAGGATGAATCACCCCGCAATGATAGCTCATCTGTTTGAGGTAGATAGTAGATAAAAGGGGAAAATTCCGGGGGCTATAATCGTAGAACACGTGGCGCCCACCCTAATCGTTCCAGGCAATTCAGGTAGTCGTCCGCGGTCATTTCCTCCGGGCGTTTACCGAGTAGGGCGATAATTACGCCTTCCATGACATTGGTGCCAAAGCTGCGCCCATCGAATTCCGGGGTTGAACTGATGAGCATCGTGGCGCCGCGCTGGCGGAGCAGCGCGACATCCTGTTCTGTGGTGGTATTGGTAAGGATAATTTTGCCGTCCAGCCGGTCCGGCATGTAGCGGCGGAGGAAATGCCAGTCGCCGGCGATGATTTCCGCCCACTCAAAATACTTCCCGTATTTCGAGACCATCTGTTCCTGTTTTTCCCCGATCGGGTAGATCATTTCAAAAGGCAGTCGACAGATGATAGGTAAGAGCAGCGTGGCGAGGGTTTTCAACCCGCCGAGGGTTTTGACGGGGATCGGGATGCCCAGTGCGAAGATCAGATCGCCGAAGTAGGTGATCGCACCCAGCGTCGGCAAGGTCTCGGCCATGCCAAAACGATCAACGCCCGAGGTGAGCAGCACACGTTTGCCGCGAAAATCGACAATCCCCTGTTCCTGCAGCAGTTGCACTGTCCGACGCTCTAGCGTGTGCTTGAGTCCTGAACCGTCAACCACCGGCGTTTTGTGCGCAGCGCGCGCCATTTTGAGCGCATCCTGGATGACGTATTTGCGTCCCGCGGCGATGAGATACAGATCGATGCCACCCAGGCCGATAGCGTCGATCGTGCCGTCCAACTCTCCAATAAGGGCGATAGCACGCGCCATGTCGCCATCCGTGCCGCGACGCTCGATAGTCACGGTGCGTCCCAGGAATTCGGCGGTGACGGTTTTATCCCGTGAGGACGATCCCAGGCTGACAGACACGATGTGGAGTGGCGTGGCAGTGGCCATGGCGGTGGATGCTCCTGTAAATGAGTATCGCGGCAGGTGCAGAGTTATTCCGTTCCGGGCCGCGTGCCATCGTTTTCGCGGCGACCGGCGTACTTTTCCCGCGCTGTAGGAAGGGCATTCGCCGCTGATATTATGTGCTAAACTGACCAAGCTTGCGGAAGCGCGCATAGCGACGGGCTGTCAGCTCACTATCGGAGAGTTGGCGCAAACCGGGCAGGACACGCTGGATGCTCTGTTTGATTAACGCCGCGGTTTCTACCGGATTGCGGTGTGCGCCGCCCAACGGCTCCGGGATCACCTCGTCGATGATGCCCAAGCGCAGATTGTCGCCCGCGGTGAGTTTCAGCGCTTGCGCTGCTTCATGCCCGCGCGTACCGTCGCGTCCGAAGGTATCCAGAATGGCGGCGCAACCTTCCGGCGGGATGACGGAGTAGATGGAGTGCTCCAACATGGCGACATGGTCGCCCACCGCGATGCCGATGGCCCCCCCACTACCGCCTTCACCAATAACCGTTACCAGAATTGGCGTGCGCAATCGCGACATCAATCCCATGCAGGAGGCGATGGCTTCCGAAATGCCACGCTCTTCTGCTTCCAACCGGGCCTCGGCGGCCGGGGTATCCACCAAGGAGATGACGGGGATACGCCGGCGTTCCGCCAGTTCCATCACGCGCATCGCTTTGCGGTAGCCTTCCGGACGCGCGCTGCCAAAGTTGCGAAATTGTCGTTCTTTCACATCACGGCCCTTTTGGTGGCCAATGATCATGACCGTTTCCCCATCCAGGCGTGCCACGCCGGCAATAATCGCCGGGTCATCCCCGAAGCGCCGATCCCCATGCAGTTCGATGAAATCGTCGAAAAGCAGTTTGATGTAATCCAACGTGTAGGGGCGGTTGGGATGCCGCGCCATCATCGTTTTATCCCATGCGGAGAGGTTGGTGAAGATTTGTTGGCTTAATCGGGCGTGCATGGTGCGGAGTTCCGTAATCTTCTCAGAACGGTCAATGCCGTGAGATGCGGCATACTCCTCGAGGTGCTTAATCTGCTCCTCGATTTCCTGCAACGGTTTTTCGAAGGGAAGCCAGCGGCTGGTAGACAACATGGTCGCGGTTTCCTCGTGAGATTAGTTGGTCGCAATGGGTTCGACCGGCGCCACGTCGCACGACACGGCGGGGGTCAGGTAGGTCACCAGTTTTGCCAGGGTGGCACGCAGTTCGCGGCGCGTGACGACCATATCGATCATCCCATGGTTCAACTGAAATTCGGCAGTGTGGGTGCCCGGCGGCAATTTTACCTTCAGATTCTGTTCGATGACGCGCGGTCCGGCAAAGCCGATCAACGCGCCCGGTTCGGCGATGATGATGTCGCCCAGCGAGGCAAAACTCGCCAGTACCCCGGCCGTGGTCGGGTCGGTCATTACGACGATATACAGGTTCCCCGTGGCTTTTAAGCGCTCGCACGCTGCCGCGGTTTTGGCCATCTGCATCAGCGAGACGATCCCTTCGTGCATGCGCGCCCCGCCCGAAGTGCAGACCAGCACGACTGGTCGGTTGAGGTCGGCGCCGCGCTCCAGCGCGCGGGTCACTTTTTCCCCCACGACCGAGCCCATGCTGCCGCCCATGAAGGAGAAATCAGCCACGCCCAGCACGGTGGGCACTCCGGCAATCGCCGCATCGCCGTAGACAAACCCCTCATTGATCCCTGACTTCAGCCTCCCGCGCTCAAGTTTGTCCGCATAGCCGGGGAAGTCCAGCGGATTACCGGGTAGCAGGTTGGCATCCAGTTCGGTGAACTGTCCCTCATCTACCAACATAGCAATGCGTTCGCTGGCGCTGAGCTGAAAATGGTGCTGGCATTGTCCGCAAATGCGTAAGTTGCGCTCCAGCTCTTTTCCGTAGAGCAAAGCGCGGCATTTTGGACATTTCTGCCACAACCCGGGCGGCATGCCGGGACGTGAGGTGTCGGACATGAATAAGCAACCTCAATATGAGCTGGTGTGGGAGAACCGCGTCGCGAGACATGCCGCGCGCCATCCTCGCCATTTTCTCGAACGCTCATCGTATCAGGTTTTATGCCGCTTGGCAAATGACCCGGAGGAGGTGGCAACACCGCGTCGATATTCTGGTGTTGGATTTTTCAGCGAATATCGCGCGTCGCACCGGGCATTCTGCTCCGTCGCGAACTTGCCACCACTCGAAAAATATGCGACCATTACGGTACGAGGAGCACATAGTGGCGAAAGATAAACAAGCCGATCCCTTACCCGCTGCGCTTGGCGAATTGCGCGCGGCGATCGATCGTGTGGATGAAGATTTGGTGTCTCTGCTCGGACGGCGCGCGGAACTCGCGCAGCGTATCGGGGCGTTGAAGGATGCCAGCGACAGCATTACGTTCGTGCCCGCGCGCGAACGGGCCGTGCTCAATCACGTGGAAGCGGTGAATAAGGGACCACTGCCCGCCGCCGCCATTCGCGGCATTTTTCAACAGGTCATTGCCGCCAGCCGCAATCTGGAGCAACCGGTGTCCGTGGCCTATCTCGGACCGGAATATACTTTCAGCCACCATGCCGCCCTGTTGCGTTTCGGCGCGACCGGGCGACTAGTCGCCGCGGACACCATCAGCGAAGTGATCGACATGGTGGAACACGGCAAGGTACATTACGGGGTAGTCCCGATTGAGAATTCGACTGAAGGCGTGGTGCGCGAGACGCTGGACGCCCTGTATCGCTCAACGCTGAATATCGCCGACGAGATGAATGTGCCCATCCAACAGGCACTTTGGGGAAGCGGTACACTGGAAGAGGTGACGACGATCTATTCCCACCCGCAACCGCTGGCGCAATGTCGCAATTGGATCCATCGCAATCTCCCGCGCGCCCAGATGCAGGCCACCTCCAGCACCGCCCGCGCGGCGGAACAGGTGGCCGGGCATCCGGAAGCCGCGGCTATTTGCGTCGGGCTGGCCGCTGAGCGCTACGATTTACACTTGTTGGCTGACCGTATTGAGGATTCCCCCTATAACCGCACACGTTTCTGCATCGTCGGCCCGGCCATGTCACAGCCCAGCGCGCGGGACAAAACCTCACTGGTCTTCTCCGTCAAACACCAGGTGGGTACCCTTAATCACGCGTTGGCGACTCTCGAGCGTCATGGCATCAACATGACGCTCATCGAGTCGCGTCCCACCAAAGAGATGCCCTGGCAATACCTCTTCTATGTTGATTTTCAAGGGCACATCTCAGATCCGGCCATCAGCGCCGCCATCGAGGAGATGCGCGAGTTCTGCCTCTTCCTGCGCATCCTGGGCAGCTACCCGGAAGCGAGTTGACCGATACTCGCTACATCGATTTCCAGAAATACCCCCACGTATTGCGCAACCATAGCGCGGAGCCGCGGGTGATATCCACATCGATGAGTCCGGCGGTTTCGATGGGAAGGGCCAGGATGAAGTCGTAATCCCAACCACCGTAGTCATGGCGGATATGCGTGTCACGGAACAGGTTGTTCGTCCAGGCGTTCACATAGACCATCCCCGCGCCCAGGCGGTGGCGATAGAAGAACGGTTTGGTGCCGCCGGACTCCTTACCCACCGCGATAACCTCCGCTCCCGCCACCAGGCCGGGGATGGACGTGAAGAAATCACCATCCGTCGAGCGCAAGTTCAGATATTGCAGACGCTGCCCTACCGCGCTGCGATGGCGAAATTCTGGACAGATGCCCCAGTGCAATCGCGTGAAGGAGCCGTAATCGAAATTCGGCTCATGAGGTTTGTTAGTGGGGTAGGGCCAATTGCGACACGGGCTATGTGCCCCCGGCCAGTCGGTATACCCGTGCGGATCGATGCCGCACAGGCGAGAGAGCGCCGGACTGACATGTGACACGCCATGCTCATCCTCGAACGTGTCAAAATGCTCGAGGGGTAGATACAGGGTGCCGCCTTGTTCTACGTAGGCCAGCAACTTCTCCGGCATATCGCGGAAATCGCGCCCATACATGTTGTCGGCGATCACGAGCAGTTTATAGGCGTTCAGCGTCTCCTGGCTGATACGCAGGTCGTTTTGCGCCGTCCACAGGTAATCCGCTTCCACCCCTAATCGCGCCAGCGCGCCGTTAACGGCCGCCGCGGTCGGCGTGGCCATGCGGCGATAGAGGCTGTACATCTTCGCCGCGCTGGAGAGCAACAGCGTCTCGTGCGGTGTCGCCGCCGGACGCTTGGTACGGCGTTCCAGTTCGGCAGAATACTGGCACACCAGCGACACCACCGGTCGTGGGACGTCGTCATAGTCGTAGAGCCCCATGCTCTCGCCTTGCATATAGTAGTCCGTGGTGTTGATTTTCTGTTCCCGGGTAAAGGCCAGCGAGGAGACCCAGTCGTCCGTCCAGCACCAGTAATGCCAGCCGTCGCCATCCGCCGCCAGGCACGCGGCGTTGACCCGGTCGATCATCGCCACCTGTTGTTCCTCGGTTTCCCCCCCCGTCTGCGGGGCATCAAGACGCATACCATGGCACAGCACCACCGGGCGTTGCACTGACTGCTTCACATAACGGGTGATGATATATGCCATGTTGTAGATACTTGGCGATTGGTCCGCCATGCGGTGCGAAACGAATTCGCGGGTATGTGCCCATTCATCATACGGACCGACCGGGGATTGCCGCACCACTTGCCAGTGGTAATATTCCATCCAGATCGCGTGCAGTTTTTTGGGCTCGGGGGTAAACCCATCCAGCATCGCCCAGTCCAGCGTACACCCTTCGAAGGGCGTCCACATGATCTGATTCGGCGCCATTTCCAGGATGCGGGCATCCCAGCGCGCCTGCGCGTCGCCGATTTCCTTTTTCTGCATCAATATATAGTCATACGCCAACGGGTAGCGTAATGAGGAGTTGAATTGACTCTCCTGGGGCAGCAGCACCTGGTGAAAATCCGTCGGGTTGCCTTCCAACGTGCCGCCAGTCGCCGCGAGCAACGAGGAAAAACTGCCATAGCGCTGCCGCAGCCACGACGCCCATTCGTCTTTCAAGTTGAAGGGGATGCCGATGTTGTCGAAGCCTTTGTAAAAGCGGTCGATGCGGTCGCCATACCCCAGTACAGTGGGCTCATCCTTATATCGGTCCACCATCGGTTTGATCTGTTGCACATACGCCTCGAAGAGCGCCGGGTTGAAGGAAGGCAACCAGCGGTCATCATGCTCCCAGTGTTGTCCGGTGATCTGTTCATAGGATTCCGGGGTATCGATGAACGGTCCACAGAACAAGGTGATGCGCACATCATTGGCCTTCGCCGCATCCACGACCCGGTCCAGGCAGTCAAAGCCGCGGTTGATGATGCGCCCGTGGTCAAAGAACATGCTGTTGGACAGGAACAGCGCCGCGTGGTTGATCCCCAACTGCGCCATGCGCGCGAAATCACGATCCAGCACTGCGGCGTTGCGCGGCCACACGTCAGGCGTAAACCAATCGAGCATGGCCCCGGGCTCATGTCCAAAATAAATCACTGAATTGCAAAACCAGCGATTTCCGGCGAGGGCGAACTGCCCCTCGTCAGTAATCCGTACAAAATCCTTCACCGCCTGCCCCTTTCATGAGAACGATTGCCGACTTTTTGCGCGCCGATTATACCCTGAGTACAGGGGAGAAGGCAAAGGGATGGGGCTGCGAGGCGTCGCTACCGTAGACGCGCAGCCCCCGAGGCGAACTGATTTTGGCTTGTGACCGATCTCACAATCTGCTATACTGACGGCGGTCAATTACGCCCTGGTCGCCATGACGAGGGCGAGATTTTTGGTAAAGGAGAACTGTTGTGCTGATTGAAGAAGTCATCGCTCGTGAAATTTTGGACTCCCGTGGAAACCCCACTGTGGAAGTCGATGTCGTTCTGGAAGACGGCACGCTGGGCCGCGCGGCGGTACCCTCCGGCGCCTCGACTGGAGCCCACGAAGCCGTAGAGTTGCGTGATGGCGACGTCTGTCGTTACCTGGGCCGCGGCGTGTTGAAAGCCGTAGAGAACGTCAACGAAATCATCGCCCTGGAAGTTGAAGGGATGGACGCCGGCGACCAGATCGACATCGATGAATTGATGATCGAATTGGACGGCACCCCGAACAAGGCCAACCTTGGCGCCAATGCCATCCTCGGCGTCTCCATGGCGGTCGCCAAAGCGGAAGCCGCCGCACTGGGCCTGCCGCTATACAAATACGTAGGTGGTGTATCGGCGCGCACCCTGCCGGTGCCCATGATGAACATCATCAATGGCGGCAAGCACGCGGACAACAGCGTGGATTTACAGGAATTCATGGTCATGCCCACCGGCGCTGAGTCCTTCTCGGAGTGCCTGCGCTGGGGAGCGGAGATCTTCCATGCCCTGAAGAAAGTACTCAAGGACAAAGGCTACAGCACCGCGGTCGGCGACGAAGGCGGCTATGCTCCGAACCTGAAGAGCAACCAGGAAGCGCTGGACGTGATCATGGATGCCATCAACGCCGCCGGTTTCACCCCGGGCGACGACATTAAAATCGCCATGGACCCCGCCACCACTGAGCTCTTTGACGAAGCGAAGAAGAAGGGCGAAGCGGGTAAGTACTTCTTCTGGAAATCCAACATGATGAAGACCGCCGACGAAATGGTGGCCTTCTGGACTGACCTGGTGAACAACTATCCGATCATCTCCATCGAGGACGGCATGTCCGAGGATGACTTCGCCGGCTGGAAGAAACTCACCGACGCGCTGGGCAAGCGCGTGCAGCTCGTGGGCGACGACCTCTTCGTGACCAACACCTCTCGTCTGGAACAGGGGATCACCGATGGCCTCGGCAACTCCATTCTCATCAAAGTGAACCAGATCGGCACACTCACCGAAACACTGGCGGCCATTGAAATGGCCAAACGCGCCGGCTATACCGCTATCGTCTCGCATCGCTCAGGAGAGACGGAAGACGTCACTATCGCCGACCTGGTGGTGGCCACCAATGCCGGGCAGATTAAAACCGGTGCTCCCAGCCGCACGGACCGCGTGGCGAAGTACAATCAACTCGTGCGCATCGAAGAAGAACTCGGCGCCGCCGCCCTCTTCGCCGGCATGAGCGCGTTCTACAACCTGAAGTAATCGACCCAAACCCCATCAGCGCGTCACACCGCGCCGATGGTCAGGGAGCAAACGGATTGGATTGCCTGCTGATATCGCATCAGCAGGCAATCTCTTTTTCCCTATAGTGGGTGTCGTCTGACCTTGGTCGCCCCGCGAAGTACGCACCCGCTGGGCGGTATGTGCTATGCCGTACACGCGACCCCGCGGATATGATGACAAACTACGCCGGTTTTGTGTTGCGGGGTTCTATATATCCTATTCGTCCTATCCGTCCTGGGGCGGAACCGGTGACAAACTACACCGGATGGGATGCAGGGACATTGCTGGTTGCGGTACAGGCGCGCCACAGCTACCTGGAATTGCGCATGGCGATCAGCCAGGCCATCGAGAACATCGTAGAATAGAGACGGCAATATCCATCTCTTTCGATCCCTATGGCATCAGAAAATACGATAAACTCTCGATCCCACAGCGACAGCGTTGTGACAATGGCCGGTTATCCTGAGGATGAAAGGAGTCGGCCATGCATACTACGGGATTGATTACCCTCGGTCTGTGTCTGGTGCTTGCCCTGGTTACCCTGGGACGGCATCATCATGGGACCTTTACGCTCTCCAGCTCTGCCGTCAAAGATGGGGGTGCCTTGCCAGTTGAATTCACCGGCGACGGAGATAGCGCGACCTTGCCACTGGCATGGCACAGCGCCCCGAACGGCACGAAGAGTTATGCGCTGATCATGCACCACGTGGCGCCGGATATGACGAAGTGGTACTGGATGCTATATAACATTCCTCCCGAAGTGCAGGCGTTGCCGAAAAATGTGCACGGTGTCGGCATCCCCGGCACCAATAGTGTGAATCACCAGACGGTCTACGCTCCGCCGCACTCGAAAGGACCGGGGAAGAAGACGTATATCCTGACGGTGTATGCGCTGGATGCCCCGATGCATCTCACCGTGCCGTCTGATCAAGTGACTCGCGATGTGTTGCTACAGGCGATGGATGGACATATCCTGGGACAGACCGAGTTACATGTCACCTATGATCGCACTAATCTTTTGCCGCCGCCTTCGACACAATAAGAAAAAGAATTGACACCCGTGTGACATGGTTGCGACAATTGCCGCGTATGATGAGAATAGAGGAGATTGATGACGATGCGCATTCACACCTGGTTGATCTGCATAGGCACAGTGTTGTTGAGCGCGACCCTGTTTGCGCAGGGGGGTGGAAAGCGGCGTCCTCCGATGGAGATGCCTGCGGTCATCACGGCGCAAGGTGACTTCTCTGTAGTATTGGGGCGGCCTACTGCCACCGGCATCACTATCAGCGTGCTCTCCGCCGTGGCGCGGGAGGGGTACGTGGAGTTTGGCCGCAATGCGGGCGCCTTTGACCAGCACACGCCACAGATGGCCTTTCCCGCCGGCACGCCGGTGGAAATCCCACTGACCACCTTGCAGCCCAACACCGCGTATGTTTATCGTCTCTGCGCGCGCAAACACGGCGAGGTCGTATTTACCCCCGGTGCGGCGCACCCGTTCCACACCCAGCGCGTGCCTGGCAGTGCCTTCACCTTCGCTATTCAGGGGGATTCCCACCCAGAGCGCCCGCAGATGCACGATCCAACGCTTTACGCGCAGGCACTTACCGCGGTGGTGGCTGATCATCCGGACTTCTATATGACTATCGGTGACGATTTCAGCGTGGACGCCTTGCACCAGGTAGATGCCGACACGGTAAAAGATGTCTACCTGCACCAGCGCGCCTGCCTTAGCCTGGTGGCGCAGTCAGCGCCGCTCTTTTTAGTGAATGGCAATCATGAGCAGGCGGCACTATGCAACCTGGATGGTACGGCGAACAACGTGGCGGTTTGGGGACAGACGGACCGCAACTGCCTCTTCCCGCAGCCCGCGCCGGACGCCTTTTACACCGGCGACGCGCAGCCCGTGGCGCACATCGGCCTGTTGCGTGACTATTACGCTTGGACCTGGGGCGACGCCTTATTCGTGGTGATCGACCCTTATTGGCATTCCAAAACGCCGGTAGACAATCTCTTTGGCAGCCGCGACCATGCCCAAGGAGCGCGCGACCTGTGGGAGGTGACCCTGGGCGACGCGCAATATGCCTGGCTGACCTCCACACTGGAGAAGAGCACGGCGAAGTATAAGTTCGTTTTCGCGCACCACGTGCTGGGCACAGGACGCGGCGATCAGGAGATCAGTCTCTATGAATGGGGCGGCAGCGACCGCAACGGGGCCAACCTTTTCGCCGTCAAACGTCCGGGCTGGACGCTGCCGATCCACCAACTTTTTGTCAAGACCGGCGTGACGATTTTCTTCGAGGGGCACGACCATATCTTCGTCCATGCGCAGTATGATGGCGTGGTGTACCAGACACTGCCTTTGCCGGCTGATCCATTTGCGACGCTGTACAACGCCAATGCCTATCGCACTGGTGACAAGCTGCCCGGCTCCGGCTATGTGCGCGTCACGGTAGCGCCAACTAAGACCACGGTGGATTATATCCGGCAATACCTGCCGAAAGACGAGACGGCAGAGCACAAAAACGGCGAAATAGCGTTCAGCTATTCTGTGCCTGCCCGAAAACCATAACCTGTATACCGTGAAAGGAGTTACCCATGAAGACTACTCGACTCTTGATACTGGGCCTTTGCGGCCTGTTGGCCATCGGTGCGCTGGCCCAGGGACCGCCGCCACGCAATGGGAATAACACGCCCCCGCCTCGCGATAACGGGCAACACCCACCGCACAACCAGGGAGGCCAGAGTGGCTACACCCTGGAACAGGCCATGTCCGACCGCGCGCAGTTGACCACCATCGCCTTCAACGGCCTGGCCTTCATCACCGGCGACTTTGGCGCGGCCACTTTTATCCCGCCCGGCAAGGTATGCGACTTCTTCGGCTTCCAGTATATGCGCGACATCGACGCTGCCGGGCAGGGGCATAATCCGGCGTTTATGAACCGCATCTC
>Ga0118677_10001064_pt1 | contig 58955 bp, 58 predicted proteins | sample AliMusrvi5mmetaG_FD_86154 | JGI IMG/M metagenome (GOLD analysis project Ga0118677, IMG submission 86154)
GCTTGGCGCTGGGTGCCAGCGGACTGTTCGGCGTGGTGGATTTTCTATTTTTCGTCAAGGTACCGGATAAACAACGGGTGAAACCAAACCCCGATGTGGGCATTTGGGAGATGTTGCGCGGGCCGTTGCGGGACCGGAATTTTCGGAAGTTCCTCGGGTTCACGACCACGCTGACGTTTGGGATCGGGTACGTCGCGCAGTTTGTGTGGCTCTATGTGTTTGACGTGGCCGGCATGTCGAACACGCAGGCCAACGCGATGTTGGTCGTGATGCCGCTGGTGATTTTGATGCTGAGCGGACCGATGTGGGGCCGGTTGTTGGACCGGTTTGGCCGCAAGCCGGTGATCCTCATTGCCGGCCTGCTGGTCGCACCGGGCACACTCGGCTGGATTTTTATCACCCACGAACATTGGTTCTGGGGTTATTTATTCCTCGTCCTGGCCACCGCTGCCTGGCCTGGCCTCGAAACCGGTACGTTCAACATCCAACTCAATCTCAGCGACGCGACGGACGGGCGCGCATCAGGCAGCACGTACGTCGCCATCAATAGTGCGGCGTGCGCGGCGGCCGGGATATTAAGCGGCTTGTTTGGCGGCGCCGTGGCGCAAGCACTCGGCGATTGGCACACGAGCATTTGGGGCCACGTGTTGACCTATCATCACGTGCTGTTCATCATCTCGTCGTTTCTGCGTGTGGCGTCGTTGGGATGGCTGCTCGGATTTAAAGATCACCGGGCGGCTACGACGCGCACTGCGCTCCGATATCTCGGCACCAATCTGTATTCGAACTTGCAGCAAGCCGTGTTCATTCCCGGCCGCGCGCTCCAACAGTTAAGCCGGTGGACGTACCAGTCCACCCGCCGACGGTAATCGCCCATCAAGGCGCATTGACTCGCCCACCAAGCTCAGAGTATAGCCTATGGGAACAATGTCGCCACAATCACATTGCCGATGCTGGGTGGAAGTTAACCTCGATGCGTTGCGCAGCAACATCGTCGCCATCCGCCGTCGCACCGGTCGCGCTAGACTAATGGCTGTCGTGAAAGCTGATGCTTATGGCCATGGTCTTGTGCCGGTCGCTCGCACGCTCCGGCAATGCGGTGTAGACGCATTTGCCGTCGCTAATCTCACCGAAGCACTCGCACTCCGTCAAGTTATCGGCCCGGATCCATTAATCCTTCAATTCGGTGCGGCATTCCCGTTTGAAATTGACGCGATGCTCGCCAATAATATCACGCCAACAATTTCCTCACTCGGTGAAGCGCAGCAATTTGAGCAGGCGGCAACCCAGCGGGTGGATGTCCATGTTGAGATTGATACCGGCATGGGACGCTGCGGCTTTTGGCACGCGGAAGCGGCCACCGCACTTCAACAACTCGCCACCTACCGTCATCTTCAGGTTGCCGGCATCTATACGCATTTCCCATCCGCCGACGAGAACCTAGCCGAGACGCGCCGGCAACTTGGTGATTTTTTGGCAGTCGCGCGCGGTTATCCACTCTTGCATGCCGCAAACAGCGCCGCGTTACTGAATTTGCCAGAGGCAACGCTCGGCATGGTGCGACCCGGCTTGGCGCTCTACGGCATCGCACCGGGTACGACAGATTTTGTGCCGGCACTCTCGTTCAAAGCGCGTGTCGCCCACGTTAAAACCGTCGCTGCTGGTCGAACGATCAGCTATGGTCAAACTTTTGTCGCGCCGGCCACAATGCGCATCGCGACAATCGCGGCCGGTTATGCCGACGGGTTCAACCGGCATCTCTCGCATAAAGCGGAAGTGTTGGTTGCCGGGCAACGGTGCCAGGTAGTTGGTCGCGTGACAATGGATCAAATCATGGTAGACGTAACCGGTGTACCGCACGTCAATTTTAGTGATGAAGTCGTATTCATCGGCCGACAAGGCACTGCGGTTATCACCGCCAATGAAGTCGCTGGCTGGTCTGGAACAATCGCATGGGAAGTGCTCTGTGGCACCAACCAATCAGTTCGTGTACCGCGTATTTATCAAAGGACTGAACCGGCATGACCGCGAATAATCAACCACTACCGGAAAAGTTATCGAACTGGAAACGCTTTCGTTTCCGGTTGGAAGCCTTGGGCGTGAGTATGTTGGCCGGTATCATACCGGTCTTACCGCGCGGCCTTGTGTGGCGGGCCGGCGCGACGGTCGGCTGGCTGGCATATTTCGCATTGCCGGAAGCGCGCAAACTCGCGCGCGCCAATCTCAACATGGTTTATGGTGACACCCTGCCGTCCTGCGAAAAGTCCCGTATCGGCCGCGTGTCGTGCCAGAATTTTGCGACGACGCTGCTCACATTTTTCTGGTCACCGCGCCTGAACCGGCAATCCTTGGCGAAGATTGTCGAAGTGGACGAAGCCGGGTTGCAACTGGCACGCAATCTACAAGCGCAGGGCCGGCCGATAATTTTCATTACCCTGCATTACGGCGACTGGGAATTGCTCGGTTTGATGACCGGCCTGTACGATTTCCCAATGACCATCCCAACGCGTACGATGCGCAACGCCGCAGTCGAAATGGTATTTACGCGCTTGCGCGCGCTGACCGGTCATCGAATCATTCCGCGCCGGCATGCCGCCGGCAAGCTGTTGAAAGCGTTGCAGCGCCGCGAGTGCATCGCCTTGTTGATTGATCAGCACGTGCCGGTAACGCTGGGCGGGATTTGGTGCCGATTTTTTGGCGTGCCGGCGCTGGCAACGCCGGCTACGGCCCAACTGGCGTTACATTCCGGAGCGGCGATTGTCGGCGCGGTGGCGCACCCATTGCCTGGTGGACGTTACCGCATTACTTACGGCCCAATCATTGATACCACACAGACCGGTAACAAAACTGCCGACATTCAGGCAATTACCCAGCATTGTTTAGATTTTTGTGAAGGCATTATCCGCACCCGACCAGAATTTTGGCTATGGAGCTACAAGCGCTGGAAAAATAGACCTTATCTTGAGCCGGGTGTCTTCCCGTTTTACTCGAGCTATCTGCCACCGTCTACCGCTCAACCACCACCTTTATAATCAACTTCATCGCTCCCACAGTGTCAGCCATGTTGTTGTTATGATTATATAATCAATAGATTTATAGGTTTAGCTTTTAATAAAAAAATGAAAAATATGGACTGGTAAAGTCATCTTTATTTCTCGTAAAATATATATAGATTGATAGTGAATGTTTTTTTGAATTAAACTAGTAGTAGTGTAACGTAACAACAAAATTTAGTTTGGCTTCATAACAAACGAAGAACATATTGGCGCACGAAGAACCAACTGCCGGAAGCGTCTCCAGATAATCCAAACTACATTAGTAATGACAACCAATAGGCTGATTATGTCAACGAAATTACTAGTTAAAAATCAATGACTTGTCAGTAATCAAACAAATTTCTAAAACATATGCTAAAAATTGGCAATCTCGACTACCTCGCAAATACTCGCACTCTCATCACTGGAGGCACCGGCTCGCTTGGTTGTATTCTAACCCACCTAATCCTAGACACTTGTTCCACATCCACAGTCGTTATTTACAGTCGTGATGAATTTAAGCAATTCCAGATGGAAAAGCAGTTTACACCTCAAGAACGGAAAAGATTGCGTTTTTTTCTAGGCGATGTCCGCGACTTCGAGAGGTTGAAACGCGCGACGGAACACGTGGACTACATCATCCACGCCGCTGCACTTAAACAAGTGCCAGCTGCTGAGTATAACCCATTTGAATTCGTGAAAACAAACATCATCGGAGCGGAGAATGTAATAAACGCTGCTCTTGACAACGAAGTCCATCACGTCGTCGCGCTCAGTACTGACAAGGCAGCTAACCCAATCAATCTATACGGAGCCACAAAGCTCTGCTCAGACAAACTTTTTATAGCTGGTAACAGTTACGTTGGAACACGCAAGACTCGATTCAGTGTTGTGCGCTATGGCAATGTCGTAGGAAGTCGTGGCAGCGTAATCCCGTTCTTCCTAACCAAACGCAAGGAAGGTGTCCTGCCGATTACCGACAAGCGCATGACGCGGTTTTGGATTACGCTCAACCAAGGCGCAACCTTAGTCCTAAATGCCCTTCGCGAAATGCATGGTGGAGAAGTCTGGATTCCGCGCATCCCGAGCATGCGGATGATCGATTTGGCTCGGGTTATTGCTCCCGAATGCACACACCTCGAGATCGGAATCCGCCCTGGCGAGAAACTCCACGAAGTCATGATCCCTGTGGATGATGGACGGATGACACTAGAGTTCGCCGAACATTTCATCATTAAACCAAGTTTTCCATGGTGGGATGATTGTTGGCATAGTGAAAAAGGGGGCAAGCCCTGTCCAGAAGGTTTTTACTTTGGAAGCGACAATAATTCCCAGTGGGTCGATGACCGGCAACTCACCCAAATGGTCGCCACTCTCGACTCGCCGGAGGCAAAGGAATGGGTGAAGGAACGAGGGCTATAGAAATCAATCTCGCCCAGTCACACGTTATGATCAGCCCACGCGAACTGAAATCGATGTTCGAGCGCGGCGAAAATCTCAGCGCCGCGCTTCGCCAGCAGGCCGGAACTACCGGCAACACCGAAGAAATCATTGAGTGGTCGTACGACATCCAATCTGGCAGTTACATTCAAGCCTTACAGAAGGCTGAATATGCAACATATAACCAGAACTACACCACTGAAATTGCTCGTCTGCTAACTTCTCTTGGCCAGTCACAATCGATTCTTGAAGCCGGGGTTGGTGAAGCGACCACACTGGGTAATGTTGTTCGCAAGCTGGATACTCCGGACATTGCCTATTACGGATTTGATCTCTCTTGGTCGCGCACTGCCTCTGCACGGCAATGGCTGCAGCAGGAAAGCATTCCCGGTATTTCATTATGCACCGCCAGCCTGCTACACATGCCATACGCAACCGATTCAATCGATATTGTCTACACTTCACATACCATCGAACCCAATGGTGGGCGCGAAGAATCCATTCTGCGTGAATTGCATCGAGTAACCCGACGGTATCTGGTGTTGCTGGAACCCAGTTATGAATTGGCAAATGACGAAGCGCGACGGCGTATGGAATCCCATGGCTATTGTCGTAATTTGCTTGGGATCGCCAGTTCGCTCGGCTACCGGATCATCGAGCACAAATTATTCCCCTATACCGCCAACCCGCTCAACCCGACCGCTCTAACCATCATTGAAAAACTCGCTACCACACCCCCCATCGCTAATCCACTAGCTTGTCCGCGATTAAAGACACCGCTTCAAAACGTCGATGGGATGCTTTTCAGTCCCGAAGCACTTACAGTGTATCCCATCATTGGCGAAATCCCTTGCCTGCGATTGGAGAATGGAATTATTGCCAGTCGTTACTTGGAATTCTGCAATAGAGAGTCCCCTCTGTGAATCCCGCTCCTATGCTTCCATACGGACGCCAGTCGATTAACAAAGACGACATCGCGGCGGTCGTGGATGCATTGCATTCCGACTTCCTTACCACTGGCCCATGCGTCGAATCCTTCGAAAAGGCGCTAGCCGAATCATGCGGAGCCAAACACGCCATTGCCGTCGCTAACGGCACAGCAGCACTGCATATTGCTACGCTTGCCGCCGGACTTAAGCCCGGCCAGCGTTTGCTCACGAGCGCCAACACCTTCCTTGCCTCCGCTAACTGCGCCGAGTTTGTCGGCGCGATTGCTGATTTTGCTGACATTGATCCGCACACACATAATGTCACAACCGAAACACTGCGCGCCGCATGGTGCGATGATGTGCGCGTTATTGTCCCTGTTGATTTCGCCGGCCGGCCATGCGAAATGCCGGTCATCTCTGACTTGGCGCGTGAACGCGGTGCGCTTGTCATTGAAGATGCCAGCCACGCCATCGGCAGCGAACTCACCCATGGCGGTAAGACGTATAAGATTGGCGGACATCCGTGGGCGGACATGACCACTTTTAGTTTTCATCCTGTCAAAACAGTTACCACTGGTGAAGGCGGGGCAATCCTGACGAACAACGACAAACTTGCCGACCGTTGTCGGCTTTTCCGCAATCATGGCATGGTGCGGACTGCGGGGCAGTTCCAAGGTTTGGGAAATGGAACAACAAATGAATTCGGTCCGTGGTACTATGAGATGCTTACGGTTGGCTTCAATTACCGAGTGACCGACTTCCAATGTGCGCTAGGCCTAAGCCAAATCAAGCGTCTCGATTCATTCACCACACGCCGGCAACAGATCGTCAATGCCTATCAAGCACAGTTTACCGGATTGCGCTCACTCAGTTTGCCGGCCACAAACAACTGCCGGACCGGTTGGCATTTATTCGTCGTCGAAATAGATTTCGCCAAACTGGGCAAGTCACGCACACAAGTCATGGCCGAACTCCGGCAACGCGGTGTCGGCACGCAAGTGCATTACATCCCGGTCCACTTGCAGCCATATTACCGGAACAAATATGGCTACGCCGCGAGCAAGTGCCCGGTCGCTGAGCGCTATTACACCCGCTGTTTGAGCCTGCCGCTGTTCCCGGCAATGACGGACTGCGATGTGCACCGTGTGGTGCAAGCAGTCCGAGAAGTCATCGCTTGAATTCGTTGGAACTCAAACTTGCGTTGGGAACAGTCCAGTTGGGTATGCCCTACGGCATTGCAAATATTACCGGCCAACCCGACATCGCTACCGCACAAGACATCGTCGCCGAAAGTTACCGAGCCGGCGTGCGCTACTTCGACACCGCGCAAGCTTACGGCATCAGCGAACAAATACTCGGTCGCTGTTTCCACGACCTGCACATCACTAATGACGTGCGCGTGATTTCCAAAGTGGCCGCTAAACTCCAAGCTGACGACATCGAACAAGCAGTGGCACGATCACTCAATGCTCTCGGCGTTTCGCGATTGTGGGCATTATTGCTGCATACCGAAGCGATGCTCGACGAATGGCAGACGGCACTGGGGCAAGCGTTGCGTCGCACGAAACAATGCGGCCTGACCGAATGGCTTGGTGTCTCTATCTACTCGCCAGAATATGCACGGCAAGCTCTTGAGCTAGAGGACGTGGATGCCATTCAAGTTCCTGCTAATATCTTTGATCGTCGTCTCAAACACGCCGACTTCTTCCGACAAGCGGCAGATCGCGGCAAAACCATTTTTATCCGCAGCGTCTACCTGCAAGGCGTAGCGTTGATGGACGAACTCAAAGCTCCGTCGTTCGCACGTGCAGCCGTTGCGGCTTACCGTCAATTCTGCCAGCAACACAGCCTCAACGCGGCGGAGTTTGCCATCGCATACATTCGTCAGATGGCACCGGAAGCCATCCTTGTTATCGGCGCGGAACGCCCCGAGCAAGCCGCCAACAATTGTCGGTTACTGCAATCATCACCGGCAACCGACGAACTCTGCGCGGCGTGGGATCGTCTCTGGTCGGATGACGACGCCACGCTCATCAACCCCACATTTTGGTCGAGAGCCCAGTCATGAAAGCTGTCGCCATCATCCAAGCCCGCATGGGGTCATCAAGGCTACCCGGCAAGATGTTGTTGTCGCTGGCAGACACCCCGGTCATCCAATGGGTCTACAATCGGACATGCAAGATTGCCGGGCTGGACGATGTGTTGGTGGCGACGACAATTGCGAGCCAGGATGATTCGTTGGCTGATTATTGCATGGCGCATAAGATCCCGGTGGTTCGCGGCAGCGAAAATGATGTGCTAGATCGTTATTATCAGGCGGCACAAGCAGTGAAAGCCAATGTTGTGATGCGCATCACAGGTGACTGTCCACTGATTGATCCGGTTGAGAGTGCAAAGGTGTTGAATCTATTTCTCAAAACACCTGGTTGCGACTATGCTAGCAATATTCATCCGCCATTCCTTCCCGACGGACTCGACACAGAGGTTGCGTTGGTCAAAACGTTATGTCGGGTTTGGCGTGATGTCCATGAGCCGGCAGCACGTGAGCACGTAACATATTTTTTCCATCAACATCCCGAATGCTTCCATATGGCTACAGTGACTGGTACCGAAGATTTTAGCCATCATAGGTGGACACTCGACAACCAAGAAGATTACAATTTTCTTGCAGTTGTCACTGATGAGCTCAAACACCGTGGTCAGTTTGGCTACTTAAACGAAGTCCTCGCAGTGCTCCGCGACCGTCCGGAATTGATGATGCTCAATTACCATATTCAGCGCAACGAAGGCCTGAGAAAATCGCTCGACGATCAGAAAGTGTAGAACATATGCCATGAACAAGGGACAAACACTTTATTGCAAGGCGCGCAAACTGATTCCCGGCGGTACACAGTTGCTATCAAAGCGCCCAGAGATGTTCTTACCTGAGCAATGGCCAAGCTATTACACACGTGCTCAAGGTGCCGAAGTCTGGGATCTCGATGGTCATCGATACCTCGACATGTCAAACAACGGCGTCGGTTCCTGTCCGTTGGGATACGCCGACCCCGATGTCAATGCTGCAGTCAAAGCGGCCATCGACAATGGAAGCATGTGCACACTGAACGCACCTGAAGAAGTCGAACTCGCCGAGTTACTCTGCGAACTGCATCCGTGGGCGCAAATGGTCCGGTACGCCCGCACGGGCGGCGAGAGCATGGCGATCGCCGTGCGTATCGCGCGCGCGAAAACGGGACGCTCTCGCGTCGCCTTCTGCGGTTATCATGGCTGGTCAGATTGGTATCTGGCGGCCAATCTTTCCGAAGCCGATTCGTTGGGCACTAAAAATTTGTTGTTGCCTGGCTTGCAGCCGACCGGCGTGCCGCGCGAATTGACTGGTACGGCGTTCGGTTTCCGCCATAACCGGATCGCCGAATTGAAAGAATTGGTTACCAAACATCGTGGAGAATTTGCTGCGATTATTTGCGAAGTGCAGCGCGGTGACAAACCGGCACCCGGGTTTCTCCAGGAAGTGCGCGAGATCGCCAGCCACATTGGTGCGGTGTTGATCTTCGATGAAATCACCTCTGCGATGCGATTAAATACCGGCGGTGTGCATTTGCTCTATGGCGTGAATCCCGATCTAGCTGTCTTTGCCAAAGCCATCGGCAACGGGTTTCCCATCGCGGCCATCATTGGGACGGCTGCGGTGATGGAGGCGGCGCAAAATACTTTCATCAGCAGTACCTCCTGGACGGAGCGCGTTGGTCCAACTGCCACGCTTGCTACGATTAAAAAGCATCGTCAGCTCAACGCTTCAGAACGATTGATTGCTGCCGGACGTCGTGTTCAACAGATTTGGACTGACGCTGCGCGCGCTGCCAATTTGCACGTTCACGTTGGGCCGGCAGACATGTCGCCGCTGTCGCACATCGGCTACGAGTATCCGAATGCCCGCGCAATCCAGACGCTGCATTGCCAGTTGATGCTCGACCACGGTTTCCTCGACAACACCGGCTTCTACGCGACCTATGCGCACACCAACGAGGTGCTGAGCGCTTACGCTGCGGCCGTGAAGGAAGTCTTTCCGGTATTGGCAAAGGCAGTCCGCGACAATCAGGTTGAAAAACTCCTGATCGGACCTGTCGGCCACAGCGGTTTTGCACGGTTGACCTCGTAAGTTAGTCCCATTATGTAATCAACAGAGATCAAGATGAGCAATGCCAAAGTCTACTGCAAATCAGATGCTGACGCGTATTTCCGACGCAATCTCCATCATGGAGTCAGCGCGTTGGTTGAGTATTTGAAAGCGATCCTACCCGCCGAAAAGCTCCACGGGATGTCGGTCGCTGAATTCGGCATCGGGAACGGGGCTAATCTACTGTTTCTCGCGGAGTTTGCACGGACCTGCCGCGGTTTCGAGGTGTCTACTGAAGCAGTGCATCATTTTGAATCGGTTTGCCAACCACATCATCACGCAGCCAAGCTCAGTGTACGCCAAGTTAACTTGGCGACCCCGTTCACCGTCACAGAGCGGCACGAACTGATTCTATTCGGTTTTTTCCCCTATAATTGCGACGACCGCGACATGCAGACCGTCTTACAGAACACCCTCGCCTGTCTCCAGCCCGGGGGGATGCTTTACGTGTTCGACTTCTTAACCAGGACTTGCCGCAAAAAACCAGATTCGCGAAACAAACAGTTGCATGTCTATAAACGTAATTTCTCTTGGTGGAACCATTACTTGGAGGCTTTCGATTTGCTGGATTTTCGACTGTTTGATTCCATGCGCATTGATGCTTATCACACGTTGGGGACGGCTATCACAGTGGATACCGATTGCGCCGAGGAAGATGATCAATGGTTGTTTGCCGCTTTGTATCGACTGCGTACCATGCCACCCACCGTCCACGAAGCCCAACAAACCGTCTCATGATACTCGATAACCCACTTATCATCCGTGCTGACGCCAGCCATCGTATAGGAACTGGGCACGTCATGCGCTGTCTTTCGCTTGCGCAGAGCTGGCAACGCACCGGTGGCAAGGCTGTCTTCGCCATGGCGGAAACGACGCCCGCGCTAGAGCAACGTTTGCAGAACGGAAACTTACCGGCATACCGGATCGCGGCCAAGCCCGGTTCGAGTGAGGATGCAGGCGAGACCATCAATCTGGCGAAGCAAAACGCAGCGGACTGGGTTGTTGCCGACGGCTATCACTTCACTTCAGAGTATCAGCGGGCAATCAAGGAAGCCGGGCTGCGACTTTTGCTAATAGACGACTACGGTCACGCCGAACATTACTTTGCCGACCTGATTCTAAACCAAAACCTTTCAGCGAACGCCGAGACTTACCGGAATCGCGAGACTTACACGCGCTTGCTGCTCGGCACCCAGTATGTCCTGCTTCGCGAACAGTTTCTCGCCTACCGCGACTGGAAACGTGAAATTCCCGCTGTCGCCCGCAAAGTGCTCGTCACTCTCGGCGGTGCCGATCCCGACAATGTCACAGCCAAAATCATCACCGCGTTACAAGGGTTGGACATCGAAACAATAATAGTTGTGGGTGGAAGCAATCATCACTTCAGCTCATTGTCATCTTCCGTTCGTCCCCCGTCTTTGGTCATTCGCGATATTTCCAACATGCCGGAATTAATGGCGTGGGCCGATGTTGCAATCGCTGCTGGCGGCACGACCAGTTGGGAGTTGGCATTCATGGGGCTACCGAGTCTTGTGATTGTACTAGCCGACAACCAAATTGAAATTGCCGCTGCACTCCAAAAGGAAACTGTCGTTGTAAACTTGGGCTGGCACCAGACTGTCGCTGTCTCAGCCATCACCCAGGCGGTGTATAAGTTTCAAGCCGATCACGCCTGTCGGGCTCAAGCGAGCCGACACGGACGTCAGTTAGTAGATGGCCTCGGCGTTGGTCGTGTGGTGCAACATCTCGTGAAATGCGAGTTGGTGCCTGCTGGCGCGGAGGTGCCGATATGAAAACTTGTGTAGTCATTGATAATCCGCGCAGTTGGTTTATGCCATTTGCCAGACAGTTGGTGGAATTTCTCGGCGGCTTTGGCGAATCCCAGTTATTTAGTTCGGCAGACAAAATATCAAATGGAAACGAAATCGCGTTCATCCTGAGTTATGAAAAAAAAGTATCAGCATCGATCCTAGCGCGAAGCCGTCATAACATTGTGGTTCATGCCAGTGACCTGCCGCATGGCAAAGGCATGTCGCCGTTGACCTGGCAGATTTTGGAAGACAAGAATCTGATTCCACTAAGTCTATTTGAGGCCGTTGAGGCCATCGACGCCGGGCCGATCTATCTCAAGGATGCTGTGCTGTTTGCCGGTAATGAATTGCTTGGGGAAATACAGAGAACACTGGGAATTAAAATCATTGAGATGTGCACTCGTTTTGTCCGGACCTATCCAGCTATTATCCAGCAAGGCCAAGCTCAGACTGGTGAAGGAACCCAATACAAACGTCGCACGTCAGGCGACAGCCGTCTCGACCCTACCAAGACGATTGCCGAACAGTTCAATCTGTTACGAGTTGTGGATAATGAACTGTACCCAGCTTTTTTTGAATGGCGAGGTCGCAAGTATGTACTCCATATCACCTCCGTCAACAATCCTCACCAATGAACGACACATCTATTCAAATTGCCAATCGTCACATCGGCACTGGTCAACCAGCGTACATCATTGCGGAGATGTCGGCCAATCACGGCCAAATTTTTGAGCAAGCCGTGGCAATTATAAAAGCGGCAAAGGAAGCCGGCGCTGATGCCATCAAACTCCAAACGTACACGCCCGATACTTTGACAATCAATGGCCGAAATAAATATTTTCAAATCGGCAAGGGAACGATTTGGGAAGGCAAGAACCTCTACGAACTTTATGCAGAAGCCTACACACCGTGGGACTGGCAGCCGAAACTGAAACAGATTGCCAACGACATCGGTTTGGATTGTTTCTCGACTCCGTTCGATGTGTTGGCCGTAGAGTTTCTGGAGAAGATGGATGTGCCAGCCCACAAGATTGCCTCGTTCGAGTTGGTGGATAATGCGCTCTTGCGGTGCGTGGCGCAAACCGGCAAGCCCATTATTATGTCCACCGGCATGGCAACTTTGGAAGAGATTGAAGAGGCTGTTGCAGTTATCCGTAAGGCCGACAACCAGCAACTGGCGCTTCTGCAATGCACCAGCGCCTACCCTGCGATACCCGAAGAGATGAATCTCCGTACGATTCCTGACATGGCACAACGCTTCGGTGTTCCGGTTGGGTTATCAGATCACACATTAGGCATCGCGGTGCCAGTGGTGGCCGTTACTCTCGGAGCCTGCATCATCGAAAAACATTTTACGCTTTCCCGCAGTACGCCCGGTCCCGATAGCGCCTTTTCCTTGGAGCCGGACGAGTTCAAGCAAATGGTCCAAGCCATCCGCATTGCCGAGAAAGCGGTCGGCAAGATCAGCTACAAAGTCACCGAACGCGAAGCTGCCAGCCGGGTGTTCCGCCGCTCGTTATTCATCGTGGCCGACATCAAAGCCGGTGAGGTGTTTACTGAGAGAAACATTCGTTCCATTCGCCCCGGATATGGCCTGCCTCCAAAATACTTATCGGAAATTCTGGGGAAAAAAGCGGTCTGCGACATTCAACAAGGAACGCCACTTGATTGGTCAAAAATTAAAAGAGTTTAATGAAAGTTATCGTTTTTGCCCCATATGTAGCCGTCAGTCCACATGGTGAAACAGACTTGGAAATCATCCAACGCCATTTGGATGCGGGGGATGAAGTAATACACCTCCATTGCAACGGAACCATGATGACATGCGATTTTAATCAGAAACATAAATTTTCTGGGTGCTGCCGCTGTATCCAGTCGCAAAAAAATGGCCTTAAGCTTCTTTCAAAACCAATCCCCAGTATTTCATTTTTGAATTTAACACCTACCAATCGACAGGAGTTGGCAGTACTCCAAAAAAAGTTTACATCCATGAATGAATTGAAGGAGCTGAAGGTGGAAAACTTTGACATCGGCTGGGCTGTATTGTCCTCAATCATTTCGCGGATACGAGATCCATATCCTGATACGACAACAGCTTTGAGCTCTTTTATAGCACGATTTGTTGTGACGGCTTATTCTGTTTATCGCTCCATACAGAACCACCTTGATAAGTTCCCGGTAGACCGTGTGTACGTCTTCAATGGACGATTTGCCCCATGCCGTGCAGTGCTACGGGCATGTCAAAGCCGTAATACACCATGTTTCCTACATGAACGCGGCCACGACCTGAAACATTTCGCATTATTTGAAAATAATATGCCGCATGAAGTGGATTATTTTGAGAAGGAAATTCGACAGGAATGGGATCGCGGGAACGAAAATCCGCAACGTGAAGAGTTGGGGGCGAAGTTCTATACAGATCGCGCCAAGGGGATCGTGCATTCTGGGATATCTTTTACAAAAGGCCAGAAAGCGAAGTTGCTGCCGCCGAATTGGGATGCCGCACAGACAAATATTGTCATTTTTAATTCCTCGGAGGATGAGTTCGCAGCCATTGGAGACTCCTACCAGAACCCGATCTATACGAATCAATTTGAAGGATTGGAAAAAATCATTCAATCACTCCAAGATTATCAAGATAAAATCCATATTTATTTGCGCATTCACCCCAATTTATTGAATGTCGACAACGCCGATGTCCGTGCGCTCCAAAAGTTGCGCGCTAAACACCTCACACTCATTGCCCCCGGCGACCCCGTCAGCACATATGCGTTGATCTGCCATGCTGATAAAGTACTAACATTCGGCTCAACTGTCGGCATTGAAGCCGTATACTGGGGCAAACCGAGTATCTTGGCTGGTCAATCATTGTATCGCAATTTGGGAGCAACCTACAACCCTCGCACTCATGAAGAATTGATATGTATGGCTGTAAGAAATCTAGAACCAAAAGATAAAACCGGCGCCTTAATGTACGGCTATTTCTATAATACGTTTGGTATTCCATACAAATACTATACCCCTACTGGATTGTGTGAAGGCCTTTTCAAGGGCGTTCCCATAAAGCCCAAGCCAACTGTGTGGAATCAAGTCGTTTTTCGTATTCGAACGTTTTTACCTTATAGGTGGTTTTTCATGCTGATTACCCGCGTACGAGTCATGAGAAATTTTAGACTATCTAAAACATTACGCTGGTTCTTAGGTGGTGGAAGTTTTGGTGAATTTTGATTGAACGATTCAGATAGTGACAGTCGTAATAGGTCATTCATCGCCGGTAAGTAAAGAAACGTGGTCCCCGTGATTTCAGCTCCATGTTATTCATCATGTTAAGAATGTGTCCCGCGTCAATTGCCGGTACAGAAAACTGTCGCGCCAAGTCCACACACACCGGCAATGCACCTACGCCAGCTCCCACTATAAATAAGTCTGGAACAGCCGTTATTTGCGCCAACACGGCATCCCGCATTGCCGACCATCGAGTTGCGACATATGAATCAGGAATGCGTACATGCATCAACTGCGGATGGGAACCGGCTCGCGCAAACCAATCGATACACGCGGTTGCATCATAGTCAGAATTGATAATGCACACCGTTCTGCGATCCATGGCCACAGCAAACCTGGCACTAGATAGATAGGCATAGACTGCATAGAATGGTGTATAGTTCTGTTCTGTCAGCCTTACGCCATTACAGTTTAAAAAATTGAAAAACCGTATTGCACCATCACTGCCATTCTTTCGCTTCCACAACGCACTGAGACCCCGCTGCAATTTGCAATTACCGGGAAACACCAACGGCGCAAGTATCCCTCCGTTAGCCACTGCGCATATAGCCTCAATATGTAACGGCAAAGCACGCCTGATAGCCCCTGTAGATTCAGCCTGCCGATATAATCCATTACAGAGTAGCGATAAATTATAGAATTCATATTCACCGTCTGCAAAGCGCACCACCGGCAACGCAACGCGAGATTGTATTGCAACCTCAATCCGTTGCGCCAACCGTTGCACATAGCTATCACCGCTCATTACAGCCTTGTGAAACAGGCTAATCACTTGATCTCGCGCACTCGGCACGTTCAACGCAAATACTGGCTCATTGTCAATCCCTTCAATAACCAGCCGCTTGAACTGAAACTCTTCACTTCCTAATAATGTTTGCAATTCCACATTTAATTCGGAATCCATATTTTAGTCTTTCCGTCTGGCCAGAAGTACGAGTTCTTCTGCAAGCCCCGGTTGAATACGCGCAGTCCGATTTGCCTTCCATGCTAACCAAGCAACACACATTTTATCAAACAGCGATAATGGTGGCTGCAGTCGCATTGGGTTACCGCGACGATAGATATGAAAGCTTTTCCGGTATATTTCCATTGCGACCAACCGTAATCGACATAATGGTTCCGGTACGAATCCAGCCATTTCTAATGCTAATCGCAGTGACTCTGGCGTAAACAAAACTAAATGAGTCGGCGACTGAAGCGGGAACCAATCGGGGCCAAACGTAACATGTCCAACCGCTGAGAAGTTAGGTGTTGCAATGACAATTGTTCCACCCGGTTTCAACACTGCCCGGCAACGGCGTAGTGTCTCTAGCGGCCGGTGCAAATGCTCAAGAACGTGATGCAAGCTGACCGCGTCAAAGTAGCTATCAGGTAGCGCAAGATTTTCAAGCGTACCAACCTTCACATTTAACCCGGCTTCAATGGCCTGCGCTGCACTCGCCGGGTCTGCTTCCACACCAGAGACATCCCAACCGGCTGCGCGCATTTGCAGAAGAAAACGACCGTTACCACAACCTATATCCAACAGTCGCGCACCACGGCCTGGATATCGAAGATAGCCCACCTGCTTATCCCAACGTTGCCGGCGATCTCTGCTAACACAATAGGGAGAACGGGCATTAGACGGATAAAGTTCGTATCCGTAGGCACTATTCAAGTACGCATTGCGCTGCGCAATGCGATGCCGTCGCCATGCGGACTTAACTGATTGTTCTACATCAATTACCGAGGTGTGAGTATGGTAAGATGAATACGCAAGGCCAATCGTGGCGGAATTAGGGCGCGGGTCAAGATAACCACTGCCGCAGGTATTACATCGGTACATATCCCACGCGCCGGGCGCACAGCAAAACAATCTATCACGCAAACCATGATGTATTAATGTCCGTTTAATTGCGCCGCAGACCGGGCAAGCCGGAACAGATTCCAAACCACCGTCAGGCCATGGGGTGACTGAAGGTTCAAGTACTGTTGAATTTGCCGCGTTCACGCATTACGATTTTGCACAAACTACACTAGGATGTCAAACGCGCGTCGTCTCATCAAGAGTTACGCGATACCGTGCCAACTTACGTAGGATCAATTCCGGGTTACTTGAAAACAGCAACAACAACCGTTTTAAAAACAACTGCAAGCGAGCCCGAATCCGCTGTCGGCGTCTAATGCGCACTATGGTTAACGGACTATAATGCTTTCGGTAAAATAAATATTCTGCCCGCAGCTTCTTCCTGACCACTTCTTCCGGCAACGAACCTCGTTCGCTTTGGCCCCCATGATGCAGAATAACAGCCTCGTTGATCTGCTCGATCAAAAACCCACGCTGACGAATACGCAAACACAGATCCTGATCCTCGCCGTACAGGAAAAACTCTTCATCGAATCCACCAATCTCCCTAAGTAGTTCAGCGCGGGAAATCTGACATGCCCCGAGCACACATGCAATCGTGCCGGGCAATTGTCCTAACTCAGGTCCGCCATACCGGTGTCCAGGATAACAGACTGACACTGAATCTTGCCGCGAACCGTTTGGATTCCGTATAATGGGACCGGCCAGCCCCACGTCTGGGTGTGCGTCCATAAACCTCATCATACGAACTAATGAATCCGATGCGACTGTGGTGTCGGGATTAAGGAACACAATGTAGCGGCCACAGCAACATGCCAACGCTTGGTTGTTGGCCGCACCAAATCCACGGTTAGTTTCGTTGGCGATTAATCTGACTGTCGGAAAGTGTTTTTTGATGACTACCACGCCAGTATCTTTTGAGGCGTTATCCACAACAAACACTTCCAACTTGATGTGCTCTGACGCCAGCACAGAATCGAGACAGGCACCAATCAAGTCTGCAGTGTTGTAGGATACGATGATGACGGAAAGTTCGGGGTCAGCAGTACTCATTCGCCACCGCGCTTGCATTTGTCATCAAGTACCTGCTGATAAATTATTTCTAGTTGGCGCGCCAATCCATCCCAATCATGCTGCGCCGCTGTATGGACGGCATCTGCACTCATGGCCATCCACCGGACTGGATCCCTAAGTTGAAGAATCCGGTCGGCGGCCGCATCGACATCTTGTGCTGATGGCAACACAAATCCATTTTTGCCTTCAACAACGAGATCTTTCGCACCTACGTTTGGACTGACGATAACCGGCAAACCGGCCGCCATCGCTTCCAAAACCACCATCCCGAATGTGTCGAATAGCGACAGCATTATGAATATATCCGCTGCACGGTAGTACTGCTCGAGCCCTGTACCCTGTGGACCAACAAACGTTACAGCAGCATCAATACCGTAGAAGCGAGCAAGTTGGCGATACTTCGATTCATTACCACGCCCAACAACGAGCAGTCGCACATTTGCCTTTGTTCGCGCCTTGGCTAGCGCTGCCATGATTGTATCAAGCCCTTTCACCTCGAAATTCATTCCCACAAATAGCACCAACAAGTCCTTGTCGCTAATTCCGAGACGCCCTCGAATCTCTAGCCGACACATCTTACGGTCAGGACTTGCGAATTGCGTAGCATTCACTCCGGGATGCATTATTCGCCATTGTCCATGTAATTCACTGTATGTCCGTCGAAATGATTCCATTGCAAGCGAAGATACCGGCAGAAACCATTTTGCTGCGCTGCTACGCATCATCCGCCGTTCCACGGCTGCCACAGTTCGGTCAAATATGCTGACGCGTTTCTGACGCACCGACAATACCCAGCTTACATGTGGTATGCAGTGCACGGAAAACACGTCTGCGCGAAAAATCCTGTCGTGCGAATGCACTAAGTTGAATTGCCCACACTCTATCGCGCGCTGCGCAAACCATGGAAAACTCCATGGGCGTAACGACCGGGGAAACTTGATTATTGGAATCTTGTGAAACACCACCGGCGAGCCTGGTGTTGCCTGCCAACAATTCGCGAACACGTGAAATTCATAGTGGCCGGAACGAGCCAGGCGCTCCGTAACTTCACAGGCGAATCTCTCGGCACCGCCGACCGGGCCATATTTTGGGATAACAACCGCGATACGCGGAATATGAGACACCGTAGCTATTGTGTTGTGAACGCTCATGCCAGTGTGCAGATATCTATTTGAATTATGTTACTACAGCAAGCCTGAACGCCGTGGTTTTCGCTTGTGTGAGTCCAAGCCACGGCATAATCTCTGTGCGCTGGACGCTGGTCTAGTCAGCTAATGCACACGCTACCAATTACAGTTTCCATGATTTCTGGCGCGGAAGCGAAGCACATTGGCCGTGCTTTGGAAAGCGTGGCCGGTTGGGCAAGCGAGATTATCGTCGTGCTCAATGCCGATGTACAAGACGGCACGGAAGAGATTGCGACTAGTTACGGTGCCAAAGTGTTCCGGGAGCCATGGAAAGGATTCAAGGATCAGAAGAACTCTGCTGCACAGAAGGCCAACCAGGAATGGATTCTGGGATTGGATACTGATGAAGTAATCTCGTCGGAATTGCACACTGAGATACAAAAGGTCTTTGCGGAAGGCTGCAAACTCGAACAGTTTTCGGCATTCAGCATGCCGCGGCTATCTTGGTGTTGTGGACGGTGGATTCGTCATGGAGACTGGTACCCGGACCGGCAAGTCCGTCTGTGGCGTAAAAGCGCGGCACATTGGGAAGGCGGCAACATTCATGAAAAACTTGCGATCAACGGTCGAGTCGGGCAACTACGTGGCGATTTACTTCACTTTAGCCTAGACAACTTGGATCGTCATCTCACAAAAATTAGCGTCTATAGTAATTGTTTTGCACAAGACAGAATCACACAAAAATACAAACCTGGTATTTTCGATCTAGTAGTGCGACCGTTTTGGCGATTTGTGCGTTGTTATTTATTCCGCGGTGGTTTCTGTGACGGCTGGGTCGGGTTTTACCTTGCTTGGCAAACCGCGTTCGCCTGTCTAATTCGCTACGCCAAGGTGCGCGAAGCCTTAAGCAATAACACCATATGTTTGACCTCTCCGTCATCATCGTCACCCGTAACACCTGTGCACTGACGTGCGCTGCTATCGAATCACTGGATCGCAGTTCCGATACGTTGCGTAAGGAAATCTTCGTTATCGATAACGGATCTTCCGACGACACACCGGCAGTCATCCCGCAGCGGTTCCCGGCAGTCCACTATATCCATACGAAAGACAATCTTGGTTTTGCCAAAGCCAATAACTTGGCCGCTAAAAAGGCAACTGGGCGGTTCCTACTTTTGTTAAATTCCGATGCCGCTGTCCAACCGCATACGCTTACCACAACAATGGCGTGGATAGTTGCGCATTCTGACTGTGGCGTTGTGGGCGTACAATTATTAAACACGGATGGCACGCGACAGAATTCCATCGCCAATTGGCCAACACTGGCAACAGAATTATTCAACAAATCACTCCTGCGCCGGATCTGGCCGAAGCGGTATCCGGGGAAGGAACAAACATTCACGGAGCCGGTAGCGGTGGAAAGCGTCGTAGGCGCATTCATGATAATCCGGCGAGAGACGTGGGATGCCATCGGTGGCTTGGATGAACGATATTTTTTCTTCTTAGAAGAAACAGATTTCTGCCTCCAAGCACGCCGGCGCGGTTGGAAGGTAATGCACCTGCCACAGGTTCACGTTTGGCATGGCCAAGGTCAGACAGCAAAACGAGTTCCCGTTTCCGTGCGCATTGAGTACTGGCGGTCGCGTTATCGATATTTTGCCAAAAATCATGGATCGATCACGTACGTTGTGCTAACTGCCGGTTTGTGTGTACGCCTAATCGTCAATTGGCTGGTTAGCGGTCTGTTGTATGGCAAAAATGAACGCTGGCGGAATAAATGGCAAATCAATCATGCATTGATACGATGGCATCTATGCGGTCGCAATGATTATGTGGGTTTAGCGCACCCAAACAAACTGCTGTAGATACATATCTGATTTTAGGTCGTTAGTCGTTGTAACTTTTATATCGTAATAAATTTATACTGCAAGAGTCGGACTTGACTCTGTTGTAGAAACAACGCAATCATTTCATTACTCGCAATAACAATCATGCACAATCTGCTATTCATCATGAAATTCGGCTGGCCGTACATGCGAAAGTATTGGCAGCGATTGGCTTTGGGAATTGTACTGGGAATCTTATTCGGCTTGTCGAATGCAGTTTTCGTGTGGGCAACAAAAACTTTGTTTGAGCGACTAGCTCCAACAACAATAACGACTGTTACCAGCCCAATCCATGCTTCTGAAGAACGGATCATGACGGTAGTGAACACGGTGAAGACAAATGTTCAGCAGGCACTAGATTCTTGGCTACCACTGATGGGACGTGCCCTTGATTTGCGCCAAATAATTGGCGGATTGATGCTGTTAGCGCTGCCGGTGTTCTTCCGTGGTGCTGCCGGCTATATGAGTACCTATTGTATGAGCTGGGTTAGCGAGCGAATGATCAACGACCTGCGCATTAGTGTTCTAGCCAAGCTCAATACATTGTCGCTAGATTTTTTTAATCGCTCTACAATGGGCAACCTTCTGACGCACATCAACGGCGACACTGCGACGTTGCATCGTTGTCTGACTTTTGGGTTTGCTGACCTGATTAAAGAGCCGGTGACTCTCATCGGCTTGGTTGGCGCAATGTGTATACTTGATTGGCAGCTAACACTGGTTGCTGTTGGTTTTTTATGTACCTGTATCATTCCGATGCGGCTGCTAGGTAAAAAGGCGCGTAGCGCCAGTCATGGCGGAGTAGCGGCGAGCGTGTCCCAATCTAGCCTACTCGTCGAGGCTCTGTCAGGAATTCGTGTGGTCAAAGCTTTTGGCCTAGAAGAAGAACAGGTCAAACGATTCCGCCAATATTCGCGCCAATTAATCCATCACGGTATGAAAGGCGTGCAAGCCAGAGGACTTATCCATCCGATTATCGAAACATCTGCCATGCTGGGCGCCGGCGCACTTGTATTGTGGATTGTCTACACACATCGGACCATCCCAAACATGGTGGGTTTTCTAACTGGTATGTTTCTGCTTTACAATCCAGTAAAGAAAATCGCCGGTATCAACATTATGTTCCACGAAACCAGCGTTGGTGTGGATCGTCTCGTTAAACTTCTGCACGAACAGCCGACTGTTAAAGATAAGACCACCGCCCGGCGAGTTACAAACTTTACCTCTGAACTATGCTTCGATCATGTCAGCTTTTCATATGGCAATCAGCTGGTACTTCAGGACGTTGACATTGTGATCAAACGTGGGTTCAAGCTTGGTGTTGCTGGTGAAAGCGGATCTGGTAAGAGTACACTAGCCAACCTAATCTTTAGGTTTTACGATCCGACTCACGGACGAATTACGCTGGATGGCGTTGATCTCCGTGAAATCACTACCTATGATTTGCGTCAGTTGATGGCGCTGGTCAGTCAAGATATCGTATTATTCGACAATACCGTTGCAGAAAACATCGCCTATGGACGATCTGGCGCCACACGAGCAGAAGTGGAACAGGCAGCGCAGCAGGCTTATGCCCACGAATTTATCATGCAGTTGCCACATGGATACGATACCCGCATCGGCGAACGTGGCGTCACGCTCTCTGGCGGTCAGCGGCAACGCCTTTCTATCGCGCGTGCATTCGTCAGGAACGCGCCTATTCTCGTACTCGATGAGGCGACTGCCGCGCTAGATTCACAAGCAGAGGCAGAGGTGCAGAAGGCAATTGATCACCTTGCTGAAAATCGCACGGTTATTAGCATTGCCCATCGACTATCTACACTGCGCACTAGCGATCGGATTATTGTGCTCTCGCAAGGTCGAATTATCGAAGCTGGTAGCTTCTCAGATTTAGTAAGCTGCGGAGGCGTTTTCTCAGGTATGGCGCAACGACAAGGCATACATTAGTTTTAACAGAATCGCATTCCTAACGTAGGGTTTTGTACTTCATGATTACCCTCTATTAATCATCCTCAGACTTAATCCGCAAATTTTCAGCCGGTACCAAGCGCATCGAAACAACCACAGTCCCGAGACAAATCACTTCACCAATCGTCGTAGCAATTGACACATTTGTGGCACGGGCCAATGCGCCTGCCAGTAGTGCCCCAAATGGATTCAAGCCAATAAATGCCAGTAAGAAAATGCCCATAACCCGACCTCGCAAATAATCTGGTGTGCGCATTTGCACTGACGTGTTTGCAGTCGCAAATGCAATGATCATGCAATACCCAACACCGACCATCAGCACAGTCGAAAGCCAGAACCAACGCGACCACGCAAACGCCACCACCAGCAAACAGAAGCCCAGCAAGCCATTGAAAAACAGACGACGCTGCTGGCGATGTTCGCCTAGCGACGCAAGCGTCAATGCGCCCAACAAAGCGCCGAGGCCGTTAGCCGCCATCAGGTAACCAAGACCCACCGCACCGGTGTGTAGCACCTCGCGCGCAAACACCGGCATCAGCACCATGTGCGACGTCCCAAACACGCTCATCATCGCCAACACCGCGATGATCACGCGCGTGCGCCGATCGCCCCAGACATACCGCACCGCTTCCGCCGTGGCGTGGCGGAACGATTGCTCCGTCACGGCCGGGACGTGCGCCGGCAACCGCATCGCTGCATAGCCGGCGATCACCGCGAGAAACGACAACCCGTTCAACGTAAAACACCCGGCCTCGCCAATCGAGGCAATCAGCAGCCCCGCCAATGCCGGGCCGCAGATGCGCGCCGCGTGAAACATCGAGGAGTTCATCGCGATGGCGTTGAGCAAATCCTCCTTGCCGACCATCTCGACCACGAAACTTTGCCGGGCCGGCATGTCAAACGCCGTGGCAATACCGCTGAGCAAGCCGATGCCGGCAATGTGCCAGATGGTTACGACACGCCAATGCACCAACGCCGCCAGCAGAAATGCCAACAACATTGCCGCCGTCTGGTTGGCGATGAGGATGGCACGCTTGTTGTGCCGGTCTGCCGCCACCCCGGCCAGTAATGTAAGCACCGTGATCGGCAGCGCGCTGATAAAAGTGACAAAGCCGAGCAGAAACGCCGAGCGGGTCAGGTCATACACTAGCCACCCTTGCGCAACGTTTTGCATCCACGTGCCGATTAGCGACACGCCTTGCCCGGCAAAGAACAACCGGTAGTTCCGATGCTTGAAGGCGGCCAGCGTGTTCCGCCAACTCAAGCGACCGGTCTTGGTCACAGTTCCATTCATCTCCGGCAATCTCCACAAAATAATCACCGACTGCCAGCGAAAAAACGAAGCAGGCGTTCCAGTTGCCCGGAACGCCTGCTTGTTGAATACGGTAATTGCTTAGACCGGTTTAGTACCGGCCGCCGCGACCGCCACCACCACCGCCACGACCGCCACGGTCGCCGCCACGGCCGCCACCGAAGCCGCCGCCTGATGGGCGGTCTTCCTTGGGACGGGCTTCATTGACGGTGAGGGCGCGACCATCGAGTTCTTTGCCGTTGAACTGAGTCACGGCCGCGGTGGCCGCTTCCTGGGTTTCAAAGGTCACGAACGCGAAACCGCGCGACTTGCTCGTGAATTTATCCACGATCAGTTCGCACGAGGTAACATTCCCGGCCTGTTTGAACAGGTCAAGGATTGCCCCTTCAGTGGTGTTGAATGACAGATTGCCGACGAATAGCTTTGTAGCCATTATGTTTTTTCTTTCTGCTGCGGACGGAGGTCTCAGTGACTGTTCCCACTTCGCGGGTTTCGGACTGTCACCGGACTGAAAGCCTGACTGACAATCTACCAATCTCACTGCAACTGCTTCGATCTGCGAGCAGTACGACGATAGCACAATCGACTTGTATGGCAAGATATTATTTGTTCCTGTCGTGACAGTGGAGCAACTCACAGCTGCGGCACGGTAAAATAAAAGCGACTGCCTTTTTCGAGTTCGCTCTCGACCCAGACCTTGCCGCCGTGCGCCTGAACGATATGCTTAACGATAGCAAGGCCGAGGCCGGTGCCGCCGAGTTCCCGGCTGCGGGCTTTGTCCACCCGGTAAAACCGCTCAAATATCCGCGGCAAATGCTCTGCCGCAATGCCGGGCCCATTGTCGGCAATGCAGACTTTAAGGAAGTGGTTATCGGCTACGGCGGAGATCTGGACACGACTGCCGGGCGGCGTGTATTTGATTGCGTTGTCCAGCAAGTTGACGAGGACTTCATGTACCCGCTGGACATCGGCATGCACTGCCGGCAAATCGGCCGGAATCTCAAGCGCCACAGTAATATTTTTCTCCTGGGCACGCGAACTAAGTTCTTCGACGACCGCTGCGGCTGTCGCGCGCATGGAAACCGGTGCACAGTCAAGCCGGGCTTGTTGCGATTCAAGCGCCGAAATGCTCAACAAATCATCAATCAACACCTCCAACCGGCGCGTGTGCCGCTGAATGGTTTCCAGAAACTTCTTCCCGGTCTCAGCGGCGGGCGGCTCCTCGTCGAGCAAAGTCTCGACGTAGCCCTTAATCACCGCAAGCGGCGTGCGCAATTCGTGACTGACATTGGCGACGAAATCTTTCCGGACATTTTCGAGTTGTTTTAGCCTGGTGATGTCATGAAAAACCACCACCACGCCGGTTGTGCCGGTTAACCGACCAGCTTGGACAGTGAAGACATGATCAGCCGGTTGCAGGAAGGTCAATTCGCGGGCGGCGGGCGCAGCAGCAATGAGTTCGGCAAGACCGGCGTCGCGAAAAACTTCGAGCACCGTTTTGCCAAGCGCTTCATCAGTGAGATTGAAGGCTTGCCGGAGGGCTGTGTTAAGCAGACGTAGCTTGCCGGCAGCATCCACTACTAACACGCCTTCGGTCATGCCGGCTAGTATACCGGCAAGATGCGCTTTTTCGCTGGTGAGTTCCCGGAGCCGGGCTTCAAGCTGGCTGGACATTTGGTTGAGCGCACCGGCCAACTCGCCAACTTCACCGGCTTCGTGATCTGGCGCGCGGCCGGTAAAGTCGCCGGCGGCGACGCGAGTGGCCATGCGCCGCATCGTGTCAATCGGCATACTGGTGCGCAGAGCCAGCCAGAAAATCAACGGCAAGGCAATCAAGCCGACAATCGCACTGGCACCGGCCACAACGCGCCGGACATGCCGAATGGTGTCGTCCACTTCTTGCAACGACATGGCGACGCGAACGATGCGCGCCGGCGTATCGCGGAGCGCAACGTAGAGCAAATCCCGGTGCACGGTATCGCTCGGACGGATGACACTGCCGATACCGGTGTCCTTGTGCAACGCACTTTGGACTTCGGGCCGGTTAAGGTGATTATCCATTTGGCTGAGCGGCTTTTCAGATTCAGCGATCACAGCGCCGTCGCCGGCAATGATGGTGATCCGCAAGCCGGTATCGTTCGCAACAGCGTGAATTGTATCGTTCAGTTCACTACCGGGTGTGCGGTGGACAAGCTCGGTGACGAGTTGAGCGTGACGAACGAGTTCGGCGCGAATTTTAGCGACGAGAAACGCCGGCAACGTCCAGTCAAGACAGAGATTGATTGCCAGCAGCAGCGCGACCAGCACGGCGGCCACGGCCGCAAACCATTTCCATCGCAACGGCAGATGCAAAGCGTTCACTCGTTGAACCGGTAACCGACGCCGCGCACGGTTTCAATCCAATCTGCTGCTTTGCCGAGTTTTTCGCGGAGCCGGCGAACGTGGGTATCCACGGTGCGCGTGTCCACGTCGCCTTCGTAACCCCACACATCCGTCAGCAATGCGTCGCGGGTCTGGACACGGCCACGGCGTTCGAGCAGCATTGCTAATAGTTTAAATTCGGTGGCAGTCAACTCGATGGGTTTGCCTTTGAAGGTGGCTCCGTGCTTGGCGAGGTCCATAACGAGGTCGCTGTGTTTTAAGATTTCATTTGGCGTGGCCTTACCGGTGCCACGACGCAAAATGGTTTTAACTCGCAAGATGAGTTCGCGCGGGCTGAACGGTTTGGTGATGTAATCGTCGGCGCCGAGTTCGAGGCCAACGATGCGATCCACTTCCTCAGCTTTGGCGGTGAGCATGATGACCGGGATCGGCGCGGTTTTCTGGTCGGCTTTGAGTTGCCGGCAAACATCGGTGCCGTCGAGGCCCGGCAACATCAGGTCTAGTACAATCAAGGCCGGCAACTCATTGCGGGCTTTTTGGAGCGCGGCATTGCCGTCGCGCGCGGTCAAGGTTTTGAAGCCGGCTTTCTGTAGGTTGAAGACCAACAGATCCACCACATCCGGCTCATCGTCGACTATCAGTATGGTGTTAGGCATTAGGTGATTGATGCCGGATATCTCGGCCCTCGTAAAGATAAACCACTTCCTCGGCAATGTTGACGGCGTGGTCGCCGATGCGTTCGAGACTGTGGGCGACGCCAATCAGGCTCAAGGCGCGGGTAATGGTGTGCGGGTCTTCGATCATGAAACTGGTCAGTTCCCGGTGCATCTGTGTTTCGAGCCGGTCCACTTCATCGTCGTTTCGAATGACTTGCCGGGCGACGTCGATCTTGCCATAGACAAAGGCGTCAAGCACCGTGCGGATCATGCCGCATGACAAATCGGACATGCGCGGAATGTCAACGAATGGCTTGAGCTGCGGTTCGCGGTTCAATGCCGTCGCACGGTGGGCGATATTGACCGCTTGGTCGCCAACGCGTTCCAGTTCAGCGGCAATTTTCATGATGACGATAAGAAACCGCAGATCCCGGGCTTTGGGCTGCCGGAGCGCAATCAGTTCAACACAGCGCTCGTCAATTTCCTTTTGCAAGTTATCTAGCTGGCTGTCGCCGTCGAGAACACTTTGCGCAAGCGCGTCGTCCCGTTGCACGAGGCCTTTGAGCGCCGTCACCACCGCCTGCTCGGCCAGCGACGACATCCGCAATAGCAGATCTTTAGCCTGTGTAAGTTCTTGATCGAAGTGCAGTTCCATGATTAACCAAATCTCCCTGTCACGTAATCTTCGGTTTGTTTGTTGGTCGGGTTGGTGAAAATTTTATTTGTGGCGTCAAATTCAACTAACCGGCCGAGGTAAAAGAACGCCGTGTAATCGCTGCACCGCGCGGCTTGCTGCATGTTGTGCGTCACAATAACGATAGTATAATCCGTCTCAAGATCCTGAATCAACTCCTCAATTTTCGCCGTTGCCGTCGGGTCGAGCGCGCTGCACGGCTCGTCCATCAAGATGATTTCCGGTTCGACCGCAATGGCCCGTGCAATGCAGAGCCGTTGCTGCTGGCCGCCCGATAACATCAATGCCGAGTCGTGCAACCGGTCCTGCACTTCGTCCCACAATGCCGCCTTTTTCAAGCTCTTCATAACCCGGCCTTCCAACTCGGTCTTATCCGTCAGCCCCTGAATCCGCAAGCCGTAGGCAACGTTGTCGAAAATGGATTTCGGAAACGGATTCGACTTCTGGAACACCATGCCGACCCGTTTGCGCAACTCGATTACGTCCACCTCCGGCGCGTACACGTCGTCGCCATTGAGCGCGATGCGACCGGTTACGCGCGTACCGGTAATCAAATCGTTCATCCGGTTCAGGCAGCGCAACAACGTGCTCTTGCCGCATCCGCTCGGCCCGATAAACGCCGTCGTCTGATGCGGCGCGATGGCGACGTTCACATCAAACAGCGCCTGTTTCGTGCCGTACCAAAAATTGACATCGGCAATTTGAATGACCGGGTTATCCATGTTGCAATCGTGACCTAATTTTGGCGCGCACCAGCACGCCGGTAAGGTTTAACAAAAACGTCATCACCAACAACACCAGCACCGAACCATACAAAATTGGTTTCGTCCGCTCGATGTCCGGCGACTGCGTCGATAGCACAAACACGTGATAGCCCAGGTGCATGAATTGATCTGTCCAACTGTTCGGTAGGTGCGCCAGATAATATGCCGCACCAGTAAACATGATCGGTGCCACCTCGCCGGCTCCGCGGCCAACCGCCAAAATCGCGCCCGTCAACACCCCCGGCAACGCTTCCGGCAACACAATCTTCCAAATCGTCTTCAACTTCGTCGCACCCAGTGCCAGACTCGCCTCGCGCAACCCGCTTGGCACCGCGCGCAACGCCTCTTCTGTCGCCACAATTACCACCGGCAAAGTCATCACCGCCATTGTCGCCGCCGCCCAGATCAACGCCGGCTTCCGGTAATGCAACGTGCCACCATAAAACATCTGATCCAAACCACCGCCGACAAATTGCACAAAAAAGCCTAGGCCGAACAGTCCGAACACGATGGACGGCACACCGGCTAGATTGTTGATTGCGCCGCGAATGATGCGCGTGATCGGCGACAGCGGCCGGGCGTACTCCGTGAGATACACCGCAGTAATCACCCCGACCGGCACCACGCCAAGCGTCATCAACACAACCAGCGCCAACGTCCCAAAAATCATCGGAAACACCCCGGCGGTCTGCGCGTCAAACATCCCTTCCTTCGTCCCGCCGGTAATAAAATGCCATGAAACCTGCGCGGCACCGTGCCAGACGATATCGCCGAGGATGACCAAAATGGTCAGCACAATCAACGCCGTCGCCGCCAGCGTCACAGCATAAAACGCCACTGACTGCCAATCGCGTTGTCGTCGTTTCAGGTTCATCTCGTGCGGCAGGATGCCGGACGATTGTGACAATTGTGTGACGCCAATGTTACGTCGCGGTAAAGCTGCTCGATTACAACTTACGGGCAAGGATTGCGCTGACCAACTGCGGGTTAGCCTTACCTTTGCTTAACTTCATTACCTGGCCAACCAGTGCATTTAATGCCGCCTTGTTACCGGCCTTGAAATCGGCAACCGATTTCGGATTACCGGCAATGGCTTGATCGCAGAATCCTTCGATCGCACGGGTATCACTCACTTGCGCCAAGCCTTTTTCTTTGATGATGGTGGCCGGGCTCTTGCCGGCAGCAAGCATCTCGGCAAAAACATCTTTACCCTGCTTGCCGCTGATCTGACCGGCGTCAATTACCGCAACCAACTCGCCGATCTGCACTGGCTGAATCGGCGTGGCGGTAATGTCCGAAACACCCATCATCCAATTTGCTACCGCCTTTGGATTCTTACCGGCAGCTTTCTCAAAAAAAATCGCTAACGCTGCATTTGCCACCAACACACCGGCATCGTACTCGGGCAAACCGTATTGCTGGACGAATCGCTGCCGCTTCGCTTCCGGCAATTCCGGCAAGAGTTGCTGGATTTCGGCAAGCAAGGCATCGCTCACTGTTACCGGCATCAAATCCGGTTCCGGGAAGTACCGGTAATCATGCGCGTATTCCTTCGTCCGCATCACGGACGTCTTACCGGCTTCGTCGTCCCACCGGCGCGTTTCCTGGAAAACCTTCTCGCCGCGCCCGAGCGCCGCGATTTGCCGGGGAATCTCGTATTCCAGCGCGCGTTTGACGCCGGAAATCGAGTTCATGTTCTTGATTTCAACTTTCTCGCCGAATTTCGCTTGGCCGACCGACCGCACCGACACGTTGCAGTCGCAGCGCAACTGGCCTTTCTCCATGTCACAATCGCTCACGCCGCCGGTAATCAGGATTTCCTTCAACGCCGTCAGGTATGCAAACGCATCTTCCGACGACCGCATGTCCGGCTCGCTGACGATTTCCATTAACGGCGTGCCGGCGCGGTTGAAGTCCACGCCGCTGGTTGTGTCGAAATGAAAACTCTTGGCCACGTCCTCTTCCAGATGAATCCGCGTGACGCCGAGTTTCTTACCGGGAATCTGCACTGCACCACCGAGGCATAACGGCAGGTCGTACTGCGAAATCTGGTAGTTCTTCGGCATGTCCGGGTAAAAATAATTCTTCCGGTCCCACTTTGAGAACCGTGTGATCTTGCAACCAATCATCAATCCCGACAAAATCGTTTTGCGCACCGCCTCCGCGTTCATCACCGGCAACACGCCGGGATAACCGAGGCAAATCGGGCAGACGCGCGTGTTCGGTTCCGCGCCAAATTCGGTCGCGCAGCCGCAGAATAATTTGCTCTGCGTCTTGAGCTGGACATGCACTTCCAAGCCTATGACTGCTTCGTAGTTCACAGCGCCGGCCTCTCTTTGTGCCACGATGTCGATTGTTCATAGGCATGTGCGACACGCAACAATGTCGGCTCATCAAACGCTTTGCCGATGAGCTGCAAACCAATCGGCAACTTCGGCTGGCTCGTAAAACCGCACGGCAGGCTCAGGCCGCAGTTGCCGGCAAGATTCACACTGATCGTGAAAATGTCGCTCAGGTACATCTGCAACGGATCGTTCGCCTTTTCGCCAATCTTGAAGGCCGGCGTCGGCGATGTCGGAGTGACAATCACGTCGCATTTTTGAAATGCCTGCTCAAAATCCCGGCGGATCAACGTTCGCACTTTTTGCGCCCGCAAATAATACGCATCGTAGTAGCCGGCGCTGAGTGCGTACGTACCGAGAATGATGCGTCGTTTTACTTCCGGGCCGAACCCCGCGCCGCGCGTTTTGCTGTAAGTTTCCAGCACGTCCGCGCCGCGCACCCGCGCGCCATACCGGACGCCGTCGAATCGCGCGAGATTTGCGCTCGCCTCGGCGGTTGCGATTAAATAATAAACCGCCACTGCGTAATCGGTGTGCGGCAACGAAATCTCCACAACCTCCGCACCAAGCGATTCGAGTTGCCGGATCGCTGCGCGCACCGCCGCCTCGACTTCCCGATCCGTACCGGCGATAAAATATTCTTTCGGCAAACCAATGCGCAAACCTTTTACGCCGGCGCGAAGTTTTTCCAGATAATCCGGCACCGGTGCCGGCACGCTGGTTGAATCCAGCGAATCGTGACCGGCAATCACGCCGAGCAGCAGCGCCGCATCCTCAACGGTTTTTGTGAAAGGCCCGATTTGGTCAAGCGACGACGCAAAGGCCACAAGGCCATACCGGGAGACGAGACCGTAGGTTGGCTTTAAGCCGACACAACTGGTCAACGCCGCCGGCTGTCGAATCGAACCGCCGGTATCACTGCCCAGCGCGGCAATTGCTTCGTGACCGGCCACAGCGGCGGCGCTGCCGCCGCTGGAACCGCCGGGAATGCGTTCCAAGTCCCACGGATTACGCGTGACACCCCACGACGAATTTTCCGTCGAGCTACCCATCGCAAACTCGTCCATGTTAGTCCGTCCAAGTAAAATCGCACCGGCTTCGCGGAGTTTCCGGATGGCAGTGGCGTCGTACACGGAGGTGTGGCCTTGCAAAATTTTTGAGGCGCAGGTGCACGGCTGGCCGGTGACGTTGAGCACGTCCTTGATCGCGATCGGTATTCCGCCAAGTGGTTTGGTCAAATCGGTCGCATCGGCTTGCCGGAGAGCGTCGTCGGGATTCAGCCACAGGTAAGCTTTCAGCTTGCCGTCCACAGTTTGAATCCGGTCGAGCAAGGCTTGTGTGAGTTGCCGGGCCGAGACTTCGCCGTGCTGAAGCTTGGCACGCAACTCGGAAATGGTAAGTGTGTGCAAGCTCATTCGACAATCTTCGGCATGATGATCAGGCCGCGCGCGGTTTCAGGGGCATTTTTGAGAATGAGCACCGGATCAACAGATGGGCGCGATTCGTCGGGCCGGAGGACATTGGTTAGCGGGACGGCATGCGCGGTGGGTTCAACGCCGGTCACATCCACTTCGCCGAGCTTGGCGACATAGGTGAGCATATCCTTGAGTTGCGCTGCGAACTTGATTTTCTCAACGTCCGTCAACTCCAGTCGCGCCAAGTGCGCGACATGTTCAATATCAATTCGATTGTGGTCTTCCGGCATGACAAGACAATCTATCGGTGGAGCCGGCATGGCTCAAGTAAAATTGCCAGTAAATCTTATTCGACCGCCGCAACGTAACCGATGAATCCCGGTAGCGATTGTGTGAAGCTGGGCAGCTTGACAGCGGTAGCAGCGAGGAGTTGATCGCCAGCATCGAAGCGGGCCAACGCTTCGATGGCGGCTTCGCGAACGGTGCTATCACGGTCGTTTGTCGCCTGACGGAGGAGCGGCAAGGTGGCGGGGTCGCCCAACCGGCCAAGCGCCCAGATGACAGCGCGACGAGCGTTGCATTGCACTGCATATTCCTGTCCCAACAGGTTGGGAATCGTCCCAGACTTAATTATTATGGCTTGGTTTGATGTATCAATTTCAAACGGCAGCTTGGCATAGAAGCCCTGCACCAACCCGACCAGCGCCCCGACAGCACGCCGATCGCCAATCTGGCCGAGCGCGTAGGCGGAAATCGCAACGAGTTGGGAATCGTTGGCTTGCAATCCGTTTTCGATAATGGGGACGACGGCTTCATCAGCATGTAGGTCACCAAGAATTTTGATTGCTTCAGCTTTGTGCGCTAGCAATTCCATACCGGACAAAAATGGTGGCAGATTGCGGGTGGTACCAATGACGACACCGTTACCTTGGACATTCGGTGTGCCACTGGATTCACCATGTGGATGCTGTTGAGTAAGGACTTCGACCAACATGCCGGTGGCGCTGCAATCACCGAGTTTGCCAAGAGCTTCCACGGCAGCATTGCGCACATAGCGGTTTTCATCAAACAGCAGTGTGGCGACATTGTTGGCAAAGCGCCGGTCACCATATTCCCCATAGAATCGCGCGGCTGCTGCGCGCACATGCGGATCGGCATTGGCAAGTTGCTCAAGCAACCGGTCCGGCTTTATATACTGGCGCAATTGACGCAGCGCAGTAACGGCTGTCAGTTGTACAGCTGCAACTGGATCACCGAGTGCTACGACGACCGCCGGGACTTCGTCGGCACCACCGATCTTGCTAAACACTTCCATAATGCGACGGCGGATCTCGGGGTTGGTATTGCGACTTTGCTTGGCCAGCAACGGCAAGATTGGCGTTATGCGCAATCCTACAATTGCTTGCCGGGCACAAATGGCCGCTTCCCCGTTGTTCCCAATCAGGGCGTTAACCAATCCGGTGAGTGCGCGCTCATCGTTAGCCAACCCCAATGCACGAAGTGCTACGATTAAAGCGCGATCGTCGGGCTTGAGTTTTGCCAGAATCGTATTAGCCAGCACTGTCCGGTCACCATCCAGCTTTTCCGCGAGCGTAATTAGTGCATTGGCAGCTGCGGCACGCGTCTGCCAATCTTTGTCATCAAGAGTATTAACCAAGAACGGCAGCACAGTAGCGTCTCCAACTTTAGCCAAGACACCGGCAACGGCCCGGCGAACACGCGCACTGGAATCTTTGAGGCGTAGACTCAACGGAGTAACTGCATGCTGGCTACCACAGGACTCCAAGGCAACAACTGCTTGCCATCTCACTAAGTCATCTACATCAGTCAGAGCGCCGATTAAATTAGCTTCTACAGTAGGGTTGTGAAGTCTAGCTAAGGTCTCAGCCGTCATCCGCCGCACATTGGCGCGCTGATCGGTTAATCCAGTCGGATCCGGCGGGACCGGAACAAATTCATTCAACCGTCCCAGTGCCCCGACCGCATACATCCGCACTGCCTCGCTGTCGTCGCGCAACAGATTCCACAATGGTTTGGCAGCATCAACACTGCGCAACTCCGGCAACAATTGCGCGGCTATCATCCGGATTTCAGAATTTTTATCACTGGCAAATTCAATCAGGCTTGCCAGCGGATTAACTGAGGAAGCAAGTCCAATTTCTATTGTATGAATCGCGGCCGCCGAATGCGGTTGCTTGATGAGCAAATCACACACCACCGGCTGCAGAAGAGCCGGTGCCTGCTCTGCACTGCACATCCAAACCATATTGAGCAACAAGGCCCAAATGTAAAACCAGCGTTTCATAAACATCATCCGGTGTGGGCGAACATGACCCACGGATACAGCCCCGTGCTGCATCCTTACGTGATAACCATAGCACTCTATTCCAAAAATACAAGCTCAAATTCGAACCGAATCAACCACAGTGCCGGCTGGCTACATCCCCATGATCTCGTAGCCACAATCTACATAGAGCACTTGACCAGTCGTGGCGGTAGACATGTCGCTTGCGAGAAACAAACCGGCATCACCGAGTTCCCGGCCAGTGATGTTGCGCTTGAGTGGTGAGCGCTCCTCGTAATGCCGGAGCATGAGTGTGAAGCCGCTGATGCCGCGCGCGGCAAGGGTGTTGACTGGACCGGCACTGATGGCATTGACGCGAATCTTTTGTGAACCGAGATCGTATGCCAGATAACGGACGCTGGCTTCCAACGCCGCCTTGGCCACGCCCATCACATTGTAACGCGGCACGACTTTCACCGCACCGTAGTAACTCATCGCGAGAATTGAACCGCCATTGACCATCAATGGCTGTGCCGCCCGTGTCAGCGCCACCAGCGAGTACGCGCTCACGTCGTGCGCAACGCGAAAAGCTTCACGGGACGTGCTGACAAAATCTCCCTCCAGCGCCTCCTTTGGCGCAAACGCCACGGAATGCAACAGCAGATCGAGTGTGCCGAAATCCTTGGCAACGCTGGCAAACACGCTGGCGATGTCCTCATCGCGTGTCACGTCACACGGATAAAGCGGCGTGGCTGTGCCAAAAGTGCCAATCAAATCCTCAACGTTTTCCTTCACCCGCGCGCCTTGGTAGGTGAACGCGAGCGTGGCGCCGGCCTCGTGCCAAGCACGGGCGATCGCCCACGCGATGGATTGCCGGCTGGCGACGCCAAACACAATGCCCTTTTTACCGGCCAGAAGTTGGGAAGTGGGTTGCATAACTAGAGATATTCCGCAAAACCGGCCGCCAGTCAAGCCGCGCCTTGCCAGGGCTAGCGCCGGCGCAGTTGGTTGACCGCACCACCGGTATGGGCTATTCTTCGCGAACTGCGACCATTATGAAAAAAGTTGACCACGCCAAAATCCAACGCGCTGTGCAAATGTTGCTGGAAGCCATCGGTGAAGATCCGAAACGTGACGGCCTGCGCGAGACGCCGGCCCGCGTCGCGCGAATGTATGAGGAAATTTTCGGCGAAGGCGAGCAAGACCCACAAGAAAGCCTCGCCAAACAATTTGATGAGGACCACCACGAAATGGTATTGGTTCGGGACATCTCGTTTTTCTCGATGTGCGAACACCACTTGATGCCGTTTTTCGGCAAGGCCCATGTGGCCTATATCCCAAATGGTCACATCGTTGGTATCAGTAAACTCGCACGTGTGGTCGAGGCGTTTTCGCGTCGGCCGCAAGTGCAAGAACGCATGACCAGCCAGATTGCCGACATCATTGTCAAAGAGCTGAAACCGCAAGGTGTCGCCGTCGTTTGCGAAGCAGTGCATACCTGCATGACGATGCGCGGCGTGAAAAAGCCCGGCGCCACCGTCATCACTTCCGCGATGCGCGGCGGGTTCCGCAACCGCAGCTCGACGCGTGCCGAGGTGATGGCATTGATTCACGGCCGGCATCCGGCGTGATGAAAAAAGTTTTCATCAAAACCTACGGCTGCCAGATGAACGTGCGCGACAGCGAAGCCGTCACGGCGTTGTTGCGCGAACGCGGGTACGGCATTGCCGGCCGGGAAGCCGATGCCGATATTATCCTGCTTAACACTTGCAGCGTCCGCGATCTTGCCGAACAAAAAGCCATCGGCAAGATGACCGGCTTGGCGCACACGAAGAAACACAAGCCCGGCCTCATCCTCGGCTACATGGGTTGCATGGCGCAGAGCCGCGGCGCGGAACTGCTAAAATCGCCGGCAATCAATCTCGTCATCGGCACGCAGAAGTTTCATCACATTCCGGATTACCTTGACCAACTCGTCGCCGGCAAGGCGCCGGTCGTGGACATCGCCGCCGAGACCGGCAGCGAGTCCGCCGTCAAGCACCACGAGCCTGGCAAGGCGACCGCTTTTGTCAGCATTATGCAGGGCTGCGACATGGCGTGCACATTTTGCATTGTGCCGGCCACGCGCGGTGCGGAGCGGAGCCGGGCGATACCGGAAATCGTGGACGAAATCCGACAGCTCGTGGATGCCGGCGTGAAAGAAGTCACGCTGCTTGGCCAGATCGTGACGAGCTTCGGCCGGAAAAAATCCGAATTCGTCAAATTACTGACGGCCGTCAATGCCGTCCTGGGGCTAGAGCGGATCCGGTTCACTGCGCCGCATCCCCAAGGGTTTGGCGACGATCTGGTCGCGGCGTACCGGGATTTGGGAAAGTTGTGTGAACACGCGCATTTGCCGGTGCAGAGCGGTTCCGATCGGATTTTGCAGGCGATGCGGCGCGGTTACAATCGGGCGAAGTATTTGAAAATTATTGAGAAGCTTCGCACTGCGCGCCCCGGCATCGCCCTGACAACCGACCTCATCGTGGGATTTCCCGGCGAAACGGACGAAGATTTTGCAGCGACAACGGACCTGATGCGCGAGGTGCAATTTGACCAAGGTTACATATTCAAATACTCGAAACGCCGCGACACGCCGGCAGCGACAATGCCGGGGCAGTTGCCGGAGTCGGTGAAGGAAGATCGCAATCAAGTGGCACTGGAGATTGTCAACGCAGCGGCGTTGTGTCACAATATGCGTTTGGTTGGACAGCCAGTGGAGATCCTCGTGGAAGGCCGGAGCGCGAAAGGCGCGAAACGGATGCTGGGACGGACCCGGACGAATAAGATTGTGATCTTCGATGGCCACGAGCGACAGGCCGGCCAGTTGCTGTCAATCAAGATTGACCGCGCAACAACAGTTGCGCTGTATGGTAATGAATAATTTATGACGCGGCTTTCATTGATATCGATTTTGGTGGGCACGCTGACAATCGCGGTGCGGTTGCCGGGCGTGTTCATGCCGGCGGCGTTCCGCGACGCGGCGGTGAAGTTTCCGCGCCATGCGCCGGTCGGACGAATTTTGATGGGCATCGTTGCGATGATTGTGTGGTGGGTGATGTATCACGCGGCTGCCGGTGATGAATGGAAATGGGCGCAGCCATTTATCTTCATCGGGGTACCGGTGGTGTATGGGTTGGTTTATTATTTTACGCCGCATTATTTGGCGCTCCGGGCGCTGGCGGCATTGATGCTGTTAGCCGCCTGGCAAATGCTTCCCCCTGCCGACCAGAGTGCTGCGCCGTTGCGGTTGGTTGTTACCATTTATGCGTATTTGTGGGTCGTGATTGCGCTGTGGATGGCATCCGCACCTCACCATTTTCGTGATTTGCTGGGATTCGTGATGGCTAATGACCGGCGCTGCCGGTTGGCGTGTTGCGCCGGGATCGTGGTCGGTCTCGCGCTTGTGTCGCTGGGTGTGCTGGTGTATTAAACCGCAAAAGGAGAACAAAAATGAGCAAGCCACAAGAAGTTTCGATCAGTCCGACTGGTGAACAATTTCCGTTGCCGGCCAAGGAAGAGTACGCCGCCGAGTATGCCCGGCTGGAAAAACTTGCCGCCGTGGCGCGCAAAGATGGCAAGGAAGTGGTGGTCGTCATGGGCGTCGGCTTTGTCGGCGCGGTGATGGCCGCAATTGTGGCGGACACTGCGGACAAGAAAGGCAAGCCGAGCAAGCTGGTCATCGGTTGCCAACGCCCCAGTTCGCGCAGCTACTGGAAAATTCCCGTCATCAACCGCGGCGTGGCTCCCGTCAAGGCCGAAGACCCGGAAGTGGAACAGATCATTGCCCGCACCGTGAAGGACAAAGGCACGCTCACCGCTACCTTCAACAGCGATTGCCTCAAGTTGGCCGATTGCGTGGTCGTGGACGTGCAATGCGATTACAAGAAAAACGCACTCGGTAACATGCGCGACGGCGAGGCCGATATGGCCGCGCTCGAAGCCACGATGCACACCATCGGTGAACGCATCCCGGCGAAATGTCTGGTGCTCATTGAAACCACAGTCGCGCCCGGCACGACTGAGTTTGTGGCCTGGCCGATTCTGAAACGCGCATTCGCCGCGCGCAATCTCAAGGGCGATCCGTTGCTGGCGCACAGTTTTGAGCGCGTGATGCCGGGCCGCGAGTACGTCGCCAGCATCCGCGACTTCTGGCGCGTCTGTTCCGGCTGCAACCTCGCCGCGCGCAAACGCGTCGAAAAATTCCTCCGCGAAGTTTTAAACACCAAAGATTTCCCGCTCACCGTCATGGACCGGCCGATCGAATCCGAGACGACCAAGATCGTTGAGAACTCCTACCGGGCGACGATTCTGGCGTATCTGAATGAGTGGAGTTTGTTCGCCGAGCGCAACGGCGTGGACCTAATCAAGGTCATCGCCGCCATCAAAATGCGCCCGACGCACAGTAATATGATTTTCCCCGGGCCCGGCGTTGGCGGCTATTGCCTGCCGAAGGACGGCGGCCTCGGTTTCTGGGCGTATAAACACATCCTCGGCTTCGAGGACGGTGACAGCGTTTTCAAAATCACGCCGACCGCCATCGACATCAACGACACGCGCGGCTTGCACGTGGCCGAACTCACTCGCGACGCGCTCCGCAACATGGGCCGGTACATTGCCGATGCGGAAGTGTTGATTTGTGGCGCGAGCTACCGGCAGGACGTTGGCGACACCCGCTATTCCGGCAGCGAGTTGGTCGTGCGCAAGCTGACCGAAATGGGCGCCACGATGCGCGTCCACGATCCGTACGTCGAGCATTGGTACGAACTCGAATCGCAGGAGAATTATCCCGCGCCCGGTCATTCCTGGTCGCGCTTTTTCCGGAACCAAAATGATTTGGGCAAGTGCCAGGTGCAAAACGACCTCAAAGCCGCGCTCAAAGGCGCGGAGGCCATTATTTTTGCTGTGCCGCACCAACCGTACCGGGAGTTAAAGCCCGACGACGTGGTGAAGTGGGCCGGCAAGAAACTTGCCATCGTGGACTGCTATGGCATTCTCAGCGACGACGCAATTCGCCGGTATTTCGAACTTGGCTGCGAAGTCAAAGCGCTCGGCAGGGGCCACATTCAGCGTCTGAAAGAAGAAGTCCGCAACAAGAAAAAGTAAACTGCCGCGCCGTGTTGGTTGACAAATTGTGACCGGTTGCGTAGTTGCGTAGCCGTAATCAACGGAGAAAACCTATGTCCATTAAAGTCGCCTTTATCGGAGCCGGTAGTGTTGGATTCACTCGCACGTTGTTACGCGATATTCTGACGGTGCCTGAATTTGCAGACACACAGTTTGCCTTCACCGACATTTCGCGACGCAATCTCGACATGGTCCGCCAACTCTGCGCGAAGGACATTCGCGAAAACAACTTACCGGCGACCATCACCGCCACAACCGACCGGCGGCGCGCGCTTGCCGGCGCGGATTACATCATCAACTGCACCCGCATCGGCGGCCTCGAAGCCTTTGCGACCGACATCGACATCCCGCTGAAGTATGGTGTTGATCAATGCGTCGGCGACACACTCTGCGTCGGCGGCATCATGTACGGCCAGCGCAATATCCCGTGCATCCTTGATTTCTGCCGCGACATTCGCGAGGTCGCCAAACCGGGTGCGCTCTTTCTGAATTATGCCAATCCGATGGCGATGAATACGTGGGCAGCGGTCGATCACGGCAATGTTAATTTCGTTGGCCTCTGCCATGGAGTTGAGGGCGGCTGGGATCAGATCGCCCACGCGCTGGCATTGCTGCACGGCGACGAAGCGGAGCTTAAAGGCGATGCTGACTTGGCTTGGGATCGCAAACGCCGGTGCCGTGACCTTGTCGAAATTATTTGTGCCGGCATCAATCACCAAACCTGGTACACGTCGATCCGCTACAAAGGCCGACCGGTGGCGGGCGACGAATTGCTGAAGGCGTTCGAAAATCATCCCGTTTACCGGCGCACCGAAAAAGTACGCATCGATGTGCTGCGCCGGTTCGGCTATTACAGCACCGAGAGCAACGGCCACCTCAGCGAATATGTCGCTTGGTACCGGAAAGACCCGAAGAAAATTCGCAATTGGATCGACCTGTCATCGTGGATCAACGGCGAGACCGGCGGGTATCTGCGGGTTTGCAACGAAGGCCGGAACTGGTTCGCCACCGACTTTCCTAAGTGGCTTGCCGAAGCCGGGAAGCCGATCACCAAGGCCGACCGCAGCAACGAACACGGCAGCTACATCATCGAAGCGCAGGAAACCGGTCGTGCTTATCGTGGTCATTTCAACCTCCGCAACCATGGCTGCATTGCCAATCTGCCGGCGGACGCGATTGTTGAAGCGCCCGGCTATGTGGACAAGTTTGGCATTCATCTCACGCCGGTCGGCGACCTGCCGCTCGCGTGCGCGGCAACCTGCACCGCCAGCATCAATGTCCAACGCATGAGCGTCCAAGCCGCTGTTACCGGCGACGCCACCCTACTCAAGCAGGCCGTTCTCCACGACCCGCTGACCGCTGCCGTGTGCGATCCGGAGGAAATCTGGCAGATGGTGGACGAGATGCTCATCGCCCAAGCGCCGTGGCTCCCGCAATACCGGCGGACTGGCGCAATCGCCCGTGCCAAAAAACGTCTGGCGACCTGCCGGCGTGTGAAGCTGCTAAAATGGCACGGTGCCGCCCGCCTCAAAACCAAGACCGTCGCGCAACTGCGCCAAGCCAAGGAAACCAGTGTGCTGGCCGCGGACAAAGCTGCCGCCCAACGCGCGAAAGAAACCAGGAAAACCCGCTAACTTCACGCACCGAGTGCCAGCTTGTTTTGGTGGTTGCGCCGGTCGTGAATCTGTTACAAGATTCAATTTATGGGAGCTCAGTGGAAACAAAAGGGACGCGAAGAAAGCGCGCTGAAACGCGGGCAACTCTTCGGGAAACTCGTCAAGGAAATCGTCGTCGCCGTCAAGGCGAAGGGGCCGGACCCCGACTCGAATGCGCGGCTGCACGCCGCCATTGAATCGGCCAAGAAACAATCCGTGCCGCGCGACACGATTGAGCGGGCCGTCAAGAAAGGCGCGGGCCTGACCGGTGAAACGGTCAATTATGAATTGATCACCTACGAAGGCTTCGCGCCGCACAAGGTGCCGGTCATCGTGGAGTGTCTGACGGACAACCGCAACCGGACCGCACCGGAAGTTCGCGGCCTGTTCAAGGATGCCGGACACCTCGGCGCAATGGGCAGCGTGGCGTGGATGTTCAATCACGTCGGGCTGGTCGAGGCACAACACGCCGCTGATCCGGCGCTGGATTTGGAAACTGTCGCCATCGAGGCCGGCGCGCAAAATGTCGAGCCGTTGGGCGCGGCGGATGATGTCCCGGCGGGCCGGGTGGGTGCACGGTTCACCTGTGACCGGGCCGATTTGGATGTGGTGAGTAAATTTCTGCAGCAAGCCGGTTGGACAGTGACGACGGCCGAAATGAGTTACGTGGCGAAGAACAGTGTGGCTGTGACGCCGGCGCAGCGCGTGGAAGTGGAGGCATTTCTGAATGCGATTGACGAGCACGACGACGTCCACCGTCTTTATACCGCCTTGAAATAACCGGCTGAACCGACGTTAGAACTTCGTCTTGATCGTCGCCCAAACGGATTGCTCGCGCAGAATCGGATCTTGCCGCTGTTCAATAAACATCGAGAAATCCCAGCGTTTCCAGCCGTAATCCAGCGCCAGGTCAGTTGTCCACGACCAGTACCGATTGCTCAGGTCATTGAACAGATATTCGCCCACGCTTAAAAAAAGCGCGGGCTGCAGAACGGCCACCGCTTTCGACATGCCGACTGCCACTTGTTCGTCAGGTTTTTCGATCAGATGGACATGCGCCAAGCTCAGATCCACGCTGGCCCATTGTTTGCTAAGCCAACTGGTCAGATAGGCGCTGTTGGGATTTGCCATGGGGAAGATATCTCTGCCAGACGGCATCAGCTTGCCACCTATGGAATTTCCGGAGTAAATCTCCCCAACCAGAGCTGGATAGCGAATTCCTTCTTCCAAAGCGGTGCTCCCCACGTGCAGCATTCCAGCCGTAGGATCTGGGGTCTGATTCGCGGTATATTGTGTGCTCAGGCTGGATTGCAATTGAACCGGCAGCGAACTCGGGAGCAGTGGCACATTGATTTTAACATCTTTATCAGTCGCCAGCAAATTGTCAGCCCCCACCCCGCCCGTTCCGACACAAACAACGGCGCTGACAACCAATCCGATTACACGCTTGGAAATGAACACGCGCTAAGCCTGAGTTGCTGGTAACGGAGTGTAAAGTTGGTCGGCTTTGGCGGCGAAGATAAAATCACTCTCGGTCAAGCCGTCGATTTTGTGCGTCCACAGCATGAGTTTAACCCTGCCCCACGCGAGATAAATATCGGGATGATGTCCTTCGGACTCAGCCAGCGCGCCTACCTGATTGGTGAATGCCAGCGCGTCAGCAAACTCGCTAAACCGATATTCCTTTTCCAAGTACCGTTCACTGCTGACCAGCCAGCCATTGCCAAGCACAACAAGCAATTCGTGTATGGCTGCGTCTCGCAACGGCGGTACGCCACCACGGCAGGGAACACATTTTTTTGCGGCCAAATCACAAGCTTCCATGGCGTAACAATACCCTAAAAGCTACGGCTCGCAACCTACGGTTTTGCTGCGTTTGCCAGGCAATAAAATAGCAGCGCAAAATCGGCACGGCTAATATCTAGCCCGAACCAACCGGTAAGTCGCCGGTCCGGAGTTGGCAATCACCGCTGGGATGTTGCTGGTGTCGCAGTGTTGATCATGAAGTCGATCACTGCCCTGCTCACATTATTCGACTTCAGGTCGTTGATTTCGGACGAGTTCAGGTGATAAACTGCATGCGAGTTGCGGATTTGGCTTAGAATCACTGCATCACTGACTCCAGTCTTGGCTAGCAGCTTGATGTCGGTCACACTCACTGGCGGCAATAGACTGTCGAGCCGGCCGGGCTGAGGTTCCGGCGTCGCCGAAGACGACGGTGATGCATTTTGATCTGCGGCCGGCAACAGATGTGGATGGTCAACTGACAGTTGGGGCGCATAATACATCGACGGAAAATAATCAGTGTCGGCGTGGTAATCGGATGACCGTGGTGGATAGTAATCGGCTAACAGTGGCGGATAGTAATAATAGCCGGGCCCTTCATAAGCGCCGAACGAAAACCCCCACGGATCAAACCAAGTGCTCCGGTATCCCGGCCCGCCACCTTCGCCATGCCAGCTCCCACCGCCATGCCAACCCGCGCCACGATTTTTCCCAAACCAACTGTGCCCGTCCATGTCCGCCAGTGCGGTAGCCGTCATAAAACCGATGCTGATGATAATTCCAACCGCACCGAGAATGTTAATTCCTGATTTCATGTTGGACTCCTTTGTTTGCCAATCCACATTACGACTCACCGTGTAGCCGGTCAACCAACGCCGGTGGGCACCAACCTAACGGACCGGCACTTTGAAATGCTCGCAATATCGCTTGTAGAGTTGGTGCGCCTGTGGATACGCGGAATGCGGGCTAAGGAAATGGGAAAACTCAAATGTGATCGCCTTCTCCACGCCGACCTGCGCGGCGGCATTCAATTTCAACAGCAATTTCTCCCATTTGATCGGCAGAAATTTTATCGGCATGTCCCGGTCAAACGTCTCGGTATTCGTCCAGCAATGCAATCCGTGCCGGTCCGCCAGTTTTTTGTTCACTGCAAGATATTCCGACAACTCGCCAAACTCGACGTGCCCGTCCTGAAACGCCACAATGTCGACCGCGCCGCGGATGCCGGCCAGCACTTCGTCCCATTCCTGCTCGTGCCGGGCCAGCGTGATTCCGTCCGCCTTGCGGGTTTGCGCGCTGAACGCGCTCACGGCTTTGACGCCGTCCATCCACGGCGAGATCAGCACTGGCAGCCCGCCGGACATCGCCTTGCAATGACCGCCCAGCTTTTGGAAAAGTTCGACGACCGGCCAAGTGCGGCGGCTGATTTCCTGGGTTAGATACCACCCCTTGAACGCGGGCCGGTGACCGTACCGCGCCCAGACCTCGTCCACGACCGCCCGATTGAGATCAAGCTCCCGGTCAAATTCGCCGCGCTGCCAATAATTGCCGGAATCATAAGTGCCGAAGTAAAACGCCAACCCGTATTTTTCCGCCAACGTCAAAAACAGATCCACCAAATCCACCGGCGGCCGGTAACAGTGTTCCTTGGCCAGCAATACGTCGGACGGATACGTCAACCATCGTTGATAGCCACACCGGATCAGAATCACCGTATCGATCCCCACGGCTTTCATCGTCGCGAAGTCCTGCTCCCATTCCGTGGCGCCCCAGTTTTGGTGGGGAATGTCGTGGGAAATCTCGTCCAGAAATGTGCCGGTCAGTTTCATGAAATTGTTCCGCGCTCTAAGCTGGCCAAGAGTATTGCGAGCCGGCGCTAACCGAGTCAAGCTTGGCGTCTCAGTTGCGCCGCAACAGCCAAGTGGTCAACCGTGGACGAATCCAGCGTAACACCAGCAATCCCAGCGACACTGCCGGTGCCTGCCGGCGCTTCAACGCCCGATACGCCAGCCAGCCGCCGACCACTGCAAGACCTTGACCGGACCAACTGTCGTGCGTTGCCAGTCTTCTCGATACGCGCGGACTGCCGTGCTCAGGGCGCGCACCTCCGTTGTCACAGCGCACCGCGTGGCTTCAAGTTCGGGGCGGATGGCTAATTTTTCGGCAGCGTATGAATTGGCCATAATTGCCTGAGCCATTCCTTGGTTTTGTCCAGTTCTTCCTTGGTCGCTTGCAATGCGGCTGGCCGCCTGGTCCACCATCGCGAAATCCGCCACGCCAAGACACCAGCCACCATCAAATAAACCAACCCCATCCCGGCGCTCGTGGCGGCCCATGCTCCGGTCGCTGTGCCTATTAGCACCAGCACCGCGACATTCAAGAGCAGGAACGCCACCCACGCCACTGTCAGCACTACTGCACCTGCCAAGAGCAGTTTCACCCATGCTTCGGCTTCTTCACGAGCCTCCAGCGCGGCCAGTTGCAGGTGCTTCTGCATCGCAGACACCCCACCAACCGCGATTTCTGTGAGCCGATCCCGCATGGACCGGTCCTGCTCCTCCACAGGTGTATTTGTCGGTTCCACAATTAGGAACGCCGACGCGAACCGATGAACAAACCGACAATCAACCCGACTGCCAACGTGCCCAACACTGAACGCCACGGATTGTCCTTGATGTAGGTTTCGGAAGTCTCTCGCAATTCTTTCGCTTTCTCCTGGCCTACCACGAACGCTTCCCGCGCAAACGCACTGGTGTCTGCCACCGTCTTGCGCACATCTTCGCCGAGGTTGTGAGCCGTAACTCTTTCTCCATTATTTGTTATCATCGTTCCCTCCTTTCTAGCTTTTGCTCGTTTTTTCCTACCTGAATATTCACCCACCTTTTCGATTATGTAAGTGGCCGGCAAAGATTAATGCTGGTCGCGTTGCGCGGGCGTGGTATAAGCGGCACTCCATTTCAGGTAATCATATGTCATTTGAAAACGGTTCAATCAGTTGTCGCTTTTTCCATGTGCCCCACCGGCTGCCCAAGGACGTCGTCGAGCGGTTCGCGCAACGGGCCGCGCCGCCCTTGAAAACCATGGGGCCTGAGCCGGTCCACGGCTGGGTCGGCGGGCGGCACCTCCTCGACATTCCGATCACCGATGAGAACGCCTTCTATGGCGGCTACCTGCGGCTCGTGCTGCTCAAGGCCGAACGCAAAGTGCCGGCGTCGCTTGTGCGCGCCGAGTCCATGCTCGAAGAGTTTGCCCACATGCGCGCTGAACACAAACCGTTTGTCGACCGCAAAACGCGCAGCGACATCCGCAAGCAAGTCATGGCCCGTCTGCTGCCGACCATGCCGCCAACACTCAAGGGCATTCCGTTCGTGTACGACGAACGCGCCAGCGTCATCTATGCCGGCGCCACCTCCGAAAACCAGACCGACGCGTTCCGCCTGAACTTCCGCAACGCCGCCGGGCCTGACCCGATCCCGCTCACCGCCGTCACCGCCGCGATTCAACTGGGCACCAGCGTGGCCGACTGGGGCAAAACTAGTTTCTCGCCCGAAGTGCCGGACTCCGCGATGGACGAAACGCCCGGCCTTGATTTCCTCACCTGGCTCTGGTTCGCCTCCGAAGCGCGCGGCGGATTGTTCGACACCCCGCAACACGGCCGCGTCGCCGTCGCATTGGATGGGCCGCTGCTGTTCACGCGCACCGGCGAAGGCGCGCACGAAATGGCGTTGCGGCACGGCCTGCCCACCATCAGCGCCGAGGCGAAAACCGCGTTGCTCAGCGGCAAGAAACTCGAACGCGCCAAGCTCACCATCGCCCAGACCGGCGATGAGAACTGGTCGTGCGCGTTTGATACCGATGCCTTCGTCTTTCGCAGCCTGAAACTGCCGGAGTCCAAGGAAGTCCTCGACGCCGCCTCCACATTTCAGGACCGCATCCAAAAGCTCGGCCAATTCCGCGAACTGCTGCTGGAGTTGTTCGCCCAATTTGTCGCCGAGCGCGGCGACCCGCGCCGCTGGGCCACCACCCAAAAAGAAATTCACCGCTGGGTTACCGACCGCACTTCAAAACGGTAGGGCGCGCGGCGGAATCAAGGCTTCCAGCCAACGAGCATGGCGCCGGCGGCAATCAACACGATGCCAAGCCAGTTGCGCAGCAGCAGTTTCTCGTGCAGGAACGCCACGCCGAGGATCGCCACCAGCACCACACTCAGCTTGTCAATCGGCGCGACCAGCGACGCATTCCCCAGTTTGAGCGCGCGGAAATAGCAGAGCCAGGAAGCGCCAGTCGCCAGCCCGGAGAGCGTCAGGAACAGATAATTGCGCGGCGACACGGTCGTCAGCCGCTGGTATTGCCCGGTGGCAATCAGGATCACGCTCAAGGCCAGCAACACGACAATGGTGCGAATGAATGTCGCGAAATCAGAATTGATGTTCTGGACGCCGACCTTGGCAAGGATTGCCGTCAACGCTGCGAAGATCGCCGATAACACCGCCCAAGTTTGCCACGTCATAAATGATCCTTTCATTGGCTCGTGGCTCAGCTTGCCAAAATCGGCGCGGCTTCTCAACCCAAACCACATTGATATGACTGTCACGCTGAGCTTGTCGAAGCGTCTCCGCCTCGCTACACTCTGCCGGCATGGGAAAGAAACCGACTGCTGGTGTAGCAGCCGCCGTCCCGGCGGCTAAGGCCAAACCCTCCGCACTCGTTGATACCCGCGTGATTTACTGCGGCGACAATCTGGAACAACTCAAGAAGTTACCGGACGCGTGCGTTGACCTCATCTACATTGACCCGCCGTTCAACTCCAACCGCAACTACGAAGTGTTCTGGGGCGAGACCAAGGAGAAACGGTCGTTTGAAGACCGGCACGAAAACACCCGCGCCTACATTGACTACATGCGCCCGCGCTGCGAGCAAATGGCGCGCGTCCTGAAAAAGACCGGCAGCTTTTATTACCACTGCGACTGGCACGCCTCCCACTACGTCAAGGTTATGCTCGACGAGATTTTCGGGGAGAATAATTTCCAAACGGAAATTATCTGGAAGCGAACAAGCTCCAAAGGACTCGCATTCCGGTCATATCCCAACGACCACGATACGATTTTCTTTTATACGCTTGGTGACGGTTACACATTCAACCGCGCCTACCGACCTCACAACGAAGAGTACGTAAAGGATTTTTACAAATACGTGGAGCCAGTAACGGGAAGGCGCTACCGGCTGGACAACCTCGCCAACCCGAATAAAGACCGTCCCAATCTCACGTATGAATTTCTCGGTGTTACCCGGGTCTGGCGCTGGACGAAAGAGCGAATGGAAGAAGCATACAAACAGGGCATCGTTGTACAAACCAAGCCCGGTGCCGTACCAGCGATGAAGCGATACTTGGACGAACAGGAAGGTAATCCAGTTGATAGTATTTGGACAGACATTCCTCCAATCCAGTCGCAATCAGAGGAGCGGCTTGGCTACCCAACGCAAAAGCCGGTAGCATTATTGGAGCGCATCATCAAAGTCAGCAGCAACGAGAACGACATCGTGCTGGATGCGTTCTGCGGTTGCGGCACGGCGTTGGTGGCAGCGCAGAAGCTCAAACGCCAATGGATCGGGATTGATATTTCCCCAACTGCTTGCCGGGTGATGGCGAAGCGGTTGAAAGATAAAAATATCTGCGGCTTCCCGGAGAATGAAGACCTGTGGGCCATCGGGCGCGGGTTCATCGTCCGCGACCTGCCGTGGACGGAAGAAAAACTCCGCGCCATTCCGCCATTTGAATTTGAGAACTGGGCGGTCATTGCGCTTGGCGGACGCAAGAACAAGGTGCAAGTCGGCGACAAGGGCATTGACGGGCGCATCTTCCCGGTTTCGGCCATGGACAACGTCCACAAAGCCGGTGCCGATGAACTGGCCATCGAAGAACGCTGGTTCCCGATTCAAGTGAAGCAGAAGGACAAGACCGGCCGCCCCGATATTGACGCCTTCGAGACGGCAATGCGCCGCGCCAAGTGCGAGAAAGGTTTCTTCGTGTCGTTTGATTACAGCAGCGACGCAATGCACGAGATTGACCGCTTCTTCAAGGAAGAACACCGCGTCATTGTGCCTCTGACCGTCCGCGACATTCTGGACGAGGAAATTGCGAGGAAGCTGGCGTGACAAAACTCAAAATCCAAGCTGATTATTGCTTTGGGCTTTTCTTGCCAGATGGAGCGACGGGGCCGGACTTGTTGGATTTTCCGCCGGACTTGTGTGTCCGCTTTGATGAATGGGTCAAACGGTACTGCGAGTATGCGGACGAGCCGCCGGGGTTCGACCGCGTGACATACAACGCCGAGGGCCGCGCTTTGGCGCAGGAAATCCAGCACACGGTCGGTGACAGGTTCGAGATCAGATACCGGTATCTGCTGCCTAGCGACAAGCCAGATGCCGCTTTAGAATTCGGCGAGGAAAAGCTGGCATGAAAACTAAATTCAAAAAAGCAACGGGACACGGCAATCATTGGGGATGCCTCGGTGAATCGACCGAAGAGATGATCAAGAAATTTATTCCGCTGACAATCGCTCATGGTAAGCTGGGCGCTCAGGTACAGCGCGTCGGACGCTGGTTTGATATGCCGAAGCCGGCTGAGGAGCGATTGGCGGCGATCATTCATACGCCGGAGCGGTTGGGTTGTATGGTTATCCTCGTCAGCGACCAGCGCACGAAGCGGAATTCATTGCTGACGGCTTACCCCTATGCCAAGCCTGTCGGGAAACATTCCATCAAGCTAGATGAAATCCGTGATTGGGGAAATGAAACGGAAGCGGTGTTGGTGTGCAATGGTGACAAGGCGCAAGTGGCGTTTTTTGACACGCATTATTACGAGAACCAAGATCGCTACACTACGGGCGAGACTTACGACTTTGCGCTGGCCGGTTTGATTTATATGGCGCGGTGCACCAACGATGAAACATTTCAAACGACCGACCAAGAAGTCCTGAAGAAAACCTACGCGGCATGGGGTGAAGAACCGAAGCGGCTGGCCGATGGCAGCATTGCGCCGATTACTCATACACTTGCCGGATGTACTGGCCTTGCCGGTCGATCGGAAGATTACCCGGAAGACGCTGAGTTTTACTGCATCATCAAAGCGGTTGCGGAATTTGATTTGGAAGGGATTCACATTTATCAGATCACCCCGGAACCCGGTGAAGATGCCGACGTGCCAATGCCGGGCGTGATTTTCGGGGCGGCATCAGCATTTGAAAACGGTTACATTCCAAAGGTCGGAGATAGCATCGGGGGCGGGCTTTGGATGCAGGGTTGTTTGGTTCCTGACCATGAGTGAGATTGCAAGGAAGCTGGCGTGAGCGTTTATCCTTATGGATGCGCCCACTGAGCAAACGGTTCCCCATCTGGCACCAAAATGACACCCGGGCCAGAACACATCAGTCGCCAGACGGCGATTCAGTTAAGGGGCATTGTGAATGAGATTGTCGAGCGACTTAATGTAAGTGGTGCCGATATTGGAAAATCCTACCAAAGGATTTGGAGCGACTTCAACGCGCACTTTGGAATCAAGCATTACCGGGAATTACCCCGTGAAAAAGCAGAAGATGGCATAAATTATCTTCATACAATGGCGCGCTGTAAGCGGGCGGATAGTAACTCGCATGAATCGCGCTGACTCGCTTCAAGTCCTCGAACAGATCGTAGCCTGCGGGGCAGTGCTTCAGTTGCCACGCTTGGAAGTCAATCCGCTCATTGCCGTGTTTGAAGTAATCGACGACCGGCGCGCCTTCTATGTCGAAGCTCATGCCCAAGACCAACATCACGCGCATATGTTGGAATTCGCCAGTTGGCGCGCCGTCCATGAGTTGGGGGTTGGGTTCTACGATGCGGCGGGCGAGTTCATGGCCTACCTGTGCCCGATCCGAGAGGCGTGCTTGCCGAATGAACAGCAGTATCTGGAATCGTGGCAGGCTTGGCAAGAATTGCTGAAGGATGCTGACGAGCGTAAGTTGTTCAAGGACTTCGTCAACCAAGAGCGTACCTCGGTATTGGGGCTTAATCCTCCGGTGTGAGCCGGTCGCTGCAAAATCGTAGACGGTGAGCGCAGGAAAATCTGCTGGAGCCGTAGCACCTAAATAAATACGCGCGTTTTTCTGTGATGCGTTCCCCAGATTTCGACAAGCCGGGAGGGGGGCGAAAGATTTTTCCGGCTTGAAAAGCGGGGGCGGTTTTGGGCAAGCCGGGAGGGGGCTGAAAATAGTTTCTGTTGTTCAACAACTTGAATAAAAAGTTTGGCAATCTCCTGTTCATGATCAGAAATGTGGACAGTGCCGTGCATCAATTCGTCCAAATGTGGCTGCGCCGCATGTCATTGGATGAGTTCGCGAGCCGGTGCCACATCAAGCGCGGGACGTTAAGCTGTTGGCGCCATGGGGAGGGCAGCCCGAAGGGACAACAAATCGAGACGATGGCGTATTATCTGAAGTGTTCCTACCGGGTCATCGCCGGCTATGAGCCTTGCACCTGTAAATGCCCGGATTGCTACCTCGCCCAGCAATGAATTCCGTCCTTCCAAAGGTCAATGCGCCATTCCTGCCTGTTTGGGTCATCCGGACAGGGGTTTGGACCATTTTCTCCCGGGAATGGACGAGCCATTCCCAGGAATGGGCCATCCATTCCCCCGTCCGGACCGTTCTTTCCTGGGAATGGACGGTCCATTCCCGTGTCCGGACGATCTTTTCCCGGGAATGGGCGGTCTGTTCCCCTGTCCGGACCGTTCTTTCCCGGGAATGGACGGCTCATTCCCCTGTCCAGATGGTTCATTCCCTTGTCAAAACCGTCCAAACCCATGTGGAAATCGTCCGTGCCCGGGTTGCCGGTGTCCCGGACGGGGTATCCATGTCAGCCAACCAAGATGCAGTCAACTCAACCAACAAAAGGAGCAGACAATGAGCGCAAGCAATGATCCCGCCAGTGGTTCCGATGATAAATTCCTCGCCAACCACGACAAGCTCAAGGCCGGGTTAACCGACCCGGCCGTGGTGGCGTTGAACATCAGCCCCGCCGATCAGGCGACCATCGCGGCTGATAACACGAACATGCACGGCAAGAAAAGCGCCAGCGATAACGCCGACGGCGCGGCCCAGCAAGCCACCAAGGACAAAGATTCCGCCATCGCCACCGGTAAATCCAATTACCGGCTCATCCGCCAGCATATCCTGAAAGCCCCGGGGTACACGCCGGCCATTGGCGAACTCCTCGGCATCGAACGCTCCGTGCACACGCTCGCCGGCGAAATGTCCGCCGACGGCCCGCAGCCGATCCTGCGCGGCAAAGCGGTGGAAACCGGCGGCGCGGAAATCAAATCCAACAAGGCCGGCGCGGAAGCCGTGGACTTGTATTGCAAGCGCGACGGCGACGCCGACTTTGTGCGGCTCGACCGCGTGTTGCATTTCCCCTACATTGACAGCCGCCCCTTGCTCGTGGCCGGCAAACCGGAGAAGCGCGATTACAAAGGCCTGTTCATCCGCCAAAACCAGCCCTATGGCAAGATGAGCGCCGTCATCACGGTCATCGTCAGTGCCTGAAAGGATGGCGCGGGCGCAGGCAGTGCATGGCGTCCCCCAGCCAAAAAGAAACGCGTTGCCCCGTGGCAGCCGACCGCGCCCGTCCCGCCGGTCGGCCCCACGGCGGACGCGTACCGGATCGTCGGTTACACCGACGGCCTCGTCGGCGCGGCCAAGCCCGGCTGCGACATTCTCAAACCGCATTGGAACTCCGGCTTGAAATGGCCCGATAAAACCAATCCCCGCCCCGACGATCCCCGCTGGGGCGGCGGCGTCCGCGCCGGCGCGACGTGGGACGGCACCTTTTACCGGGACTTGAACCGGTACAGCCAGAGCGGTTTGCTCTTCTGGTGCGCCTACCTCAAACCCGGCAGCGGCCCCGGCAATCAGAACGGTTACTGGTTTAACTTCGGGAGTGGCTGGTGTCACCTCGCCAACGATGATCCCGCGCAGATGTTGACCGGGGCCAGCCAGCGCATCTATTGGGATAGTGCGACTGGTCGTTGGTCATTAGTCATTGAGGCGAACATGTTCGTGACCAACGCCGTGGCGAATGTTTGGACCGGCGTGAAAGCCGGCGGCAACGACCCCGCCGGTGAATACACCAGGATTGCCGGCTGCGACCCGGTAGCAAATCTATGGATCGAAAGTTTATAGTAGGGCACGCTATTGCGTGCCATCCCCCTCATCACCAACAGGCACGCAATAGCGTGCCCTACCAAAGGAACCCATGCCGTTCAACCCCACCGAACCCCAAGCCAGCGAAATAACGGATGCCGATGTTATCCGCGACCAGCTTAATGCTCTCAAAGCCCTGATTGACGCTGTGCCGGTGCCGGCGGCAGAAACCGACCCGGTGTTTACCGCGTCGGAAGCCGCGCAACTTGTGCCCGGCGACAAAGCGAAGCTCGATAGTGCCGTGCAGCCGGGCAGTAATGTCAGTCAGCTTGCGAATGATGCCGGGTATTTGGCGAATCCGATGTCCGGCACGGTGGTGGGTGACATGATTTATAATATGTGGTCGGACACTTCGCCCGGTGCGACCATGAAGGCGCGGTTGCCGATTGGGACGCCCGGTCAGATTCTCACTGCTACGCCCGGCTGGCAGAATGGCACCGGTGTCTTCCCCGCGTGGGCGGATAATACCGCATTGCAACCAGTCACGACGGCGGACGGAACGTATCCCATCGCCAACGACGGCGTGACGCACGGTCAGTTGACCGGCATCACGATCAAGAACGGATTGATCACCGCCGTCACGGTTGTGCCGTGACGAATAGTCCCGAGTCCCGGGTCCCTAGTCCCGCGTCAAGACACGGGACGCGGGACTACGCTAGCTGCGTGGCAAGCGCAGGACTTTCCCCGGTCCGCTTGCCGCTCCACCACCGGCTTGACGGTCGGATTGGTTTCCGGTCATACTCCCGGCCATGAACATTGCCGGGACGGGACTGGATATCGTTGAGACGGAGCGCATCCGCAAATCGGTGGAGCAATTCGGCGACCGGTTCCTGAACCGCGTTTTTCTACCAAGCGAGATCGAGTATTGCCGGGGGATGAAGTTTCCAGAATTGCATTTCGCGGCGCGCTTCGCGGCAAAGGAGGCGATCTCGAAAGCGTTCGGCACCGGGATCGGACACGAACTCGGTTGGAAAGACATGGAGATTTGCCGGCGCGCGAGCGGCGAGCCGTTTGTCGTGCTGCACGGCAAGGGGGCGGAGTTGGCCAAGCAGCGCGGGGTGACGAATGTGTTCGTCAGCCTGTCGCATTGCCGGGATTATGCGGCGGCGTCGGCGGTGGCGGTGACCGGCGGGTTACCGGCTTCGCCAGAGTAATATCGCGCCGACACCGGCAAAAATCGCGTTCGGCAACCACGCGGCTGCGGCCGGCGGAATACGCTCACCTTTGCCAAGCGCCAGCGCGATGTTCATCAAGAGAAAGAATGCAACAACCAATACCAACGCCGTACCGACACCGAGCAGCGCGCCGCCGCGCCGACTGACGCGGACACCGAGCGGAAAGCCGAGCCAAATCACAATCAGGCAGGTCCAGGGAAATGCATACCGGCGTTGCAACTCAACTTTGTAGAGAGCCATGCGGGAGGTCCGGTTTGCGATTTGCTGGCGCAGTTCATGCGAGCGCAACTGATCCGGCTCGCGGCCTTCGAGGGCCAGCCGGGCTGGCGATTCAGAAAACCACGGAATATTTGTCTCGGCCACGCTGACACGTTGTTCGTGTGGCAAAGTGTGATCGTAAACGTCAGCTTCATGAAACTGCCATTGGCCGTTAGTCCACATCGCGCTTTGGGCATACAAATCCAACAACGCCGTGCCATCCGGTTTGCGCTGGTGGATTTCCACAGTATCCAGCCGGCAGGTGCGCAGATTGAACCGGCCGATGTGCCACGCGCGATTTTCAGCGGTGTTGGCATAAAAGAATCCATCGAGCACAGTCCGCGAACCGTGGCCGCGAAGCTCATTTTTAAAAGCTTCGGCCCGCGCCTTGCCGGTCGAAACAAACGCCTCGTCCACCACGAACACCGCAACTGCCGCCAACACGCCAACAATCAAGAATGGCGCTGCCAGCCGCAGGTTGCTAATGCCGCTGGCGCGAAATGCAATCAACTCGTTGTTCTTGCCGAGATTCGACAGGCAAAACAACACCCCCAACAGCAGCGCGATCGGCAGCATCACCACCAGCGCTTCCGGCAGGATGATGAGGTAGTAGCCGATGATCTGCGAAACGTGGGCGTGACACCGGATAAACTCGCCGAGCCGGCCGAGTAAATCCTGCGCGATGTAAAGCATCACAAATGCGTCAAAACAATACATTACCGGCAATAGAAATTCCCGGAGCAGATATTTGTCGAGGATGCGCACAGCGGCAGCTTAGGCGAGAAGAATCCGTTTCTCCAACAAAAATTTCACACCACACGGCTCGTAACCGGCCAGCACCGGCGCGCCACGGACCGCAGCGGCGACCGGCCCCCGCAACGGTTTTACCAACTCCCGCGCCAGCCGCGAGCGCAACCGGAGCAGCGCCGCGGTTTCGATTTGGCAGACACGTTCCGGACGGAGGCTGGGGCGCAATTCAAAGCCGACATCGCGCAGTGTGACCGGCTTCATTCCCGGACGGAACAATGGATCGGTTAGGCCATACCGGTGTTCGATGACGGCGCGTTGGAGTGGCGTGAGAAATTCGTCGAGCCATGCCCGGATATCCGGCGGGGCAACTTCCACTCGGCTAGCGCGTTCACAAAACCAGTGGACGTTTTGCAACAAACCGGCAGCCAATCCCGGTATTGCGAGCAGTTTTTCATCGGGTAACTTCCGCAGCTCGCCGGTAGTGAGAATGCCGGCGCGCCTAAGACACATGGCCGTGCGGAATGTTAACCCCGCAGATACGACCGGCCAAGCATCAATCGAATTACCCATCAGTTACCGGCGGCTGGAGCCTTCGGCGGCCGGCCCATCATCTGAAGCAGCATCTGCGTCATGTCAATGACGTTGGCACCGGGTGCCGACTGATACACAAACAAATTATCGGCCAGCGGCGTGTTGAGTTTGATATTGGTGAAGTCCATCGAAATCACCGTGTTGCTGCCGGTTTTGTCGAATTGCTCAATGCGATGCAAGAATCCATCCTGTTGACCGATGAAGATCTTCTGCTTGCCCATGCCGGCGAGAACGGCGGCTTCCTGCGGCGCGAGTTTGGCGTCACCGCGCAATTCGCCAGCCAACACGTACATCCGCTGGCCGTCCAACTCGGTCGCTGGCAACAGCGCGAACGCATACCGGTCGTTCGCTTTGGCGAGTTGTTCCTTCGGATCCATTTTGGAGAAAGACTCTTTCATCATTGCGGCCGCCGGATGATTGGTCGGCACATTCTGCAAGTCCATCTTCATCACATTCGTCATTCCGCCAATGACGTTTTCCTGCCACATGATCTGATCAGCCCCGATGACCATCAGCATGTGTTGCGGCACGCCTTTCATTTCCATCCGCATCTGCGCCGGCCGCTTGAAGGCAATTGTGCCGGTCAGTTGCATCTGCATTGCCGGCATGTTCAAGTTTTGCGCAAATGCCGCGGTGTAGCTTTCGTAGCCGGCATTTTTCGCCGCCGCAAACTTCATCACTGCGTCCGCATCGGTTAATTCAGCGGCGCGTGCCGCAATCGTGGTCAGCGCTAATATCAGATAAATTCCAAGGAATCGTTTCATGATTATTTCCCATTGCCGGCCAACACGGCCTTGGCGGTTTGGTAGACGTTTTCGGTGGTGAATCCGAAGTGTTTATAAACTTCCTTGAACGGTGCCGACGCGCCGAACCCGTCGTGCGCAATCACTGCGCCATCCAAGCCAACATACCGGTGCCAGCCCTGTGACGCGCCGGCTTCGACTGAAACACGTTTGCGGACACCCGCCGGCAACACTTTCGCCCGGTATTCCGCCGGTTGTTGCTCGAACAATTCCCATGACGGCAGGCTGACGATACGAACTTTCACGCCATCAGCTTTGAGTTTCTCACCGGCTTCAATGACCAATTGCAACTCCGAGCCGGTGCCAATCAAAATAATGTCCGGTGTCCCAGCGCAATCACTGAGAATATAACCACCCTGCCGGAGACCGGCTGCGGGTGCAAATTTCGTGCGATCGAGCGTTGGCACGGCTTGCCGGGTGAGACAAAGTGCGACCGGGTGCTGTTTCTGTTCCATCACAACGCGCCACGCTTCGGTGACTTCGTTGGCATCGGCCGGCCGAATGACGATCATGTTCGGAATGGCGCGGAGCGAAGCGGTTTGCTCGATGGGTTGGTGGGTCGGACCGTCTTCACCGACGCCGATGCTGTCGTGCGTAAACACGTGAATCACCGGCAACTTCATGATCGCGCCGAGCCGGAGCGCGCCGCGCGCGTAGTCGGAGAAAATCAGAAAGCCGGAGCCGAATGGCCGGAGTTTGGACAGCGCCATGCCATTGATGATGCCGGTCATCGCGTGTTCACGGATGCCGAAATGGAAATTCCGGCCGCCATACGAACCTTTGCCGAAGTCGCCCAGCCCAGCCATATTGGTTTTGGTGGACGGCGAGAGATCGGCCGCGCCACCAAGCAACCACGGGACATTCTTGGCGACGGCATTCAAAACCTTGCCGCCGGACTCGCGCGTGGCGAGACCTTTGGGGTCGGCGGGAAACACCGGCAAGTCTTTGCCCCAACCAGCCGGCAACTCACTGGCTTGCAGCAAGCGCCATTCTTCGGCGAGTGCCGGGAATGCCGCAGCATATGCGGCAAGTTTGGCCTGCCATTCTTTGTCGAGTTTGCGACCGCGCCGGACCGCTTTGCCCATTTGCGTGGCGACTTCTTCCGGCACGAGGAATTTCGCGTCGGCTGGCCAGCCGTACTTGGTTTTCGTCGCCGCAATTTCGGCATCGCCGAGCGGTTCGCCGTGAGCGCCGTGCGTGTCCTGTTTGGTCGGCGCACCAAAACCGATGTGGCTGTCCACGATAATGAGCGATGGCCGGTCAGTCTGATTACCGGCTTTTTTGATGGCACGGTTGAGCGCCTTGAGATCATTCGCGTCGGCGACGTGTTGAACGAACCAGCCGTAGGCTTTGAACCGAAGCGCGACATCTTCGCTAAACGTGAGCGAAGTTTTGCCTTCAATGGTGATTTTATTGTTGTCGTAAAACCAGAGCAGTTTGTGCAAGCCGAGGTTGCCGGCCAACGACGCCGCTTCAGAAGTAATGCCTTCCATCATGTCGCCATCGCCGCCGATGGCGTAGGTCCGGTAATCCACAATCTCGTGACTAGGCTGATTGAAATGCGCTGCAAGCCAACGTTCGGCGATGGCCATGCCGACGGAATTGGTGAAGCCCTGGCCGAGTGGGCCGGTGGTGGTCTCGACGCCGGGTGTGTGGCCGTACTCAGGATGGCCGGGCGTCTGGCTGCCCCATTGCCGGAATTTTTCCAATTCGCTCAACGGCAGATCGTAGCCGGTCAGGTGCAACAAGCTGTACAACAGCATCGAGCCGTGGCCGCCAGACAAAACGAACCGGTCGCGGTTCGGCCACTGTGGGTTGCTGGGGCTGTGCCGGAGAAATTTCTCCCAAAGCCAGTAGCCGATCGGCGCCAGTCCCATTGGTGCGCCGGGATGGCCGGAATTGGCTTTCTGCACACCGTCCATCGCAAGCGTGCGAATGGTGTTAATGCAAAGTTGGTCAAGTTGCTTGGTTTGCGGGTTATCTAAAGTTGAGTTAATCATAAGTGGGCGGATATTGCGACAAGCCCGGTCAATACGCAAGCCAGAGTCGCTGCAAGGCAAACCGTCAAGAAGTGTTGACTGTTGGCCATAAATCTGAAAACTACAGCCGA
>Ga0118677_10001065_pt1 | contig 58941 bp, 42 predicted proteins | sample AliMusrvi5mmetaG_FD_86154 | JGI IMG/M metagenome (GOLD analysis project Ga0118677, IMG submission 86154)
TCGAAGAAAATGGAGCGTGCCGATTCGGTGACAAAAACGTTGGCGTCATGATGTTTCAGATCATAAAACAAATCGTCAGCGGCAACCTGCCAACCGAGGGTGCGGAAGCGCACCTTATGCTTTTCGGGTGCCTCCTGTGCGCACAAGTTGGAAAGCCCGGTCAGAAAAAAAAGCGCAAGACAAACAATAAATTGAGTCATCGTTCTCAGCTTAACATTTTTCGGCTTCATAGGTTTATTGGTTCTTCGGATAATTTCAGAGGAATGCCATTTCTTGACGCGTGGGGTTATTTTAGTTCGGACATCCTCTAAGGTTTTACTGTTGCACTAAAATCTATTTTTGATAGTTCGCCTGCTTGCAATCTTTTTTGATACCCTTTCATAAATTTATTGATATCATTTTCGTTAAATAGCATATCCATCTTGTCATTAAGTTTTATGAATATTTCCTTAACGCCCTTTAATTCATGCACTGGCACCATACTAACAAGAGTTGCTCCAAAGGCCATTTTGCCAGAAGGTGGATTTATAAACACCACTGGATCAATCTCACGCGAATTATCCAACAGGATTTTAAACTTATTAGGATGGATATCCTTATATTTTGCCACTAAGCCAATAACAATATAGGCATCGTCTGCCGATACCTTTTCACTATTAACCGTAACACGTATTGACTTTTGCAAAGCAAATGCGATGGGATGCTTCTCCTTGATCATTTGCAATCTTTTATCAAGGTCGAAATATTGAGTGTCGTATGTTTTTTTCCAGTCCTTAATGAACTCTTTGTCAGTATCATGATATTTATTGCACCCAAAAAGCATGCTTGTTAAACATGCTAGTAATATAAATTGTGCCACTCCTCGCGGATTAACATTTATCGTCTTCATGCTCGTATCGGTTCTTCGGAAAAAATTACAGTGGAATGCCATTTCTTGACGCGTGCCTTTTGCTTCATTTCTATTCGCTCCCGCCGTGTTGTAACAGGAGTTCAATTACCTCTTTGTGTTTATTTAATTTTGCCATATGTAGAGGTGTAAATCCCTCCTTGGTTTTTGCGTTTACATCCGCCTTATTGGCCAACAAAAGTTCCACTACATCCTTGTGTCCATACTCCGCCGCATAGATCAAAGGACTAGATCCGCTGTTATTCATCGCATTAACTTCTGCCTTGTTATCCAGTAGCAGTTTCAAGATTTCCATGAATGCGTTACACGCCGCGTAGTGCAAAGGCGTGAACCCTTCGTTGTCTTTTACATTAACTTCAGCCTTGTTGGCCAAAAGAAGTTCCACTATATTCTCGAATCCAAGTCGCGAGGCTGTGAGCAAAGACGACCATCCACTATCGTTAATTGCATTGACGTCGGCCTTATTGGCCAGCAACAGAACCGCCACGTCCCTGTGATTTTCAACCACAGCAGAAAGCAGAGGTGATTCCCCGTGGACGTCCTTGGCATTAACATCGGCATTATTAGTAAGCAGTACAAGTAATATATCTTTATATCCTGATCTGGCCGCCATGTGCAGTGTTGTCCAACCGTCATTGCCCTTTTCATTTACGTCAGCTCCGTGTTTTATCAGAAGCTCTGCGACTTCCTTGTGATCTCTCACCACTGCCTGATACAGTGGAGACATTCCGGAAAAGTCCTTTGCATTAACATCAGCCTTATGTGACAACAGTAGCTGTGCAATATCCTTATTACCACACTGCGCTGCAGCATGTAACGGCGTTTGATCCGGCAGGCCTCCTGCCACATTGACCTCCGCATGATTGGCAAGCAGGAGTTCCACCATTTCCTTGTTTCCTCCTTGCACGGCAAGATGCAAGGACGGCCATTCGTTATCGTCCTTTACATTTATGTCCACCTTGCCAGCCAAGATTTGCTTCACCAAATGCTGGTCACCTCGCTTCACTGCCAGATGGAGGGGCATGCTCTGGCTAAATTTATCTCTTCTAGATTCCTCGTCTGCCTTCTTTGTTCTTACGGAGATTAACTCTTCATCTTTAGGATGGACGGACACATGAGTCTGCATTTTAGTGCCTCTTGCTCCGTGGTCGGTCACTAATTCTAGCAAGTTTGTCCCGAGTGGAAAGAAATCGATAGTGTATGAATTAACGGATGAAACGCTAGGGCTGGCCTCAAAGAGAGGCAAATAATGCACTGTTTTATTTATAAGAGGTTGGTTGTATGTGACTACGATCGTGAACTGCTCTTGTTTTGGTGCGTCTATATGAAAATTACAACACTGCAAAACCTTATCGCTGTTTGAATCAGATTTTCCATTTGCATCTTGTACATCATAATCATCGCGGTCACCTGCATAAAAAGGGTCTATCCCTCTGGCCTTATAAATCCTTCCCTCGCACTCTATGCATGCTGCTATTGTCTTCTTTATAGATGTGGAATCACCTAGCAGAGACTTGCTAACGTAAATTGGAACGTCAATTGAAATTTTTCCAGGCCTCATTTTTATCCGTTTGTATCCAACGACGCATGAGACAATAGCAGCGTCATCACCCACAGCCACCGAGCATCTTTCCCATACCTTTTCTGCAACTGCCTCAGTAACGATCGGATTCGAGTAGACTTGAGCAGAAATAGACAGAGACATAACTGAAGTCATTACCACCGTGAGTGTTTTTATGTCTTTGGCTATTTTCATGGGCGGGGGTGCAAGATTTTATTTCCAAAAGTAAATGGTGTCCTTGCGAATTAAAATTTAACAGCTTAATTGGAGAGTTGGTTCTTCAGAAAAAATTAAAGAGGAATACCATTTCTTGACTCATACCGTTCACTTCCCCTTTTGCGGGGCACGCTCCACTTCTGCCTTGTAGCCATTCCATTTGGGCGAGGTGAAGCCGGTTTTGCCTTCCAAGTAATACACGGTAAAGTCTTTGGCTGTGTTTTCAAAAACGGTATCTCCCATTGAAGGTGCGTTGCCGTTAATGTGGGCTCTAGTCAGGCTGGTGCAGGAATAAAACGCGTTGTCACCGATAGCGGTGACACTGGCGGGGATTGTCACGCTAGTCATCTTGGCGCAGGAAGAGAACGCATTTTTCTCTATGCTGATGACGCCTGCGGGGATCGTGACACTTCCGTCCTTGCCACCCGGACATTGGATGAGTGATGTCTGCTTCTTGTCGAACAATATGCCGTTCAGACTGCTATAGTTGGCATTCTGTGAGTCCACAGTGATCGCCGTCAGACCGATACAATCAGAGAACGCCTCGTCCCCGATGCTAGTGACACTGGTGGGTATAGTGAGGCTAGTCAGGCCGTGGCAGAAAGAAAAAGCTCCCTCTCCAACGCTGGTGACACTGGTGGGGATTGTGATACCCGTGATTCCCGAGCAGAGTGTAAACGCACGATACCCGATTCCGGTGACGCCGACGGGAATAGTGACGTTAGTCAGGCCGGTGCAGTCACAGAACGCTTCACCTCCTATACTGGTTACGCCGGCGGGGATGATGTAGTTTCCTTGCTTGCGCTCAGGACAGCGGATAAGCATGGTCTGGCTCTTGTTGAACAAGACTCCGTCTAAACTGCTATAGTCGGCATTGTGTGAATCCACGGTGATCTCAGTCAGATTGGCGCAGGAATTGAACGCCCTATCCTCAATGTTTGTGACGCTGGCAGGGATTGTGATATTGCCAGACTTGCCGCCCGGGCATAGCATGAGTGATGTCTGCTTCTTGTCGAACAACATTCCGTCCAAACTACTATAGTTAGCATTGGATGGATCCACAGTGATATCGGTCAGTCCAGTGTTGTAAGCGAACGCATCGCTAATGCACGTGGCGCTTGCCGGTATCGTGACGCTCGTTAGCTTGTCACAGGAAGAAAACGCCCAGGTCCCGATGCTGGTGATGCCGTTATTTAGCGTAACGCTGGTCAGCGCGGAGCAATCAGAGAAAGCCCATCCTCCGATGCGGGTGACGCTGGCGGGGATAGTGACGCGCACCAATGATGTGCAGTTGTAGAAGGCGCTATCCTCTATTGCGGTAACGCCAGCGGGGATAGAGACGCACGCTAGGGCGCCGCAGTCACTAAAGGCCCCATTTCCGATGGTGGTGACGCCAGTGGGTATCATGATGCTGGTCAGGCCGGAGCAGCGTGAGAATGCATAGTCCTCTATCCTGATGACACCGGCGGATATGGTGACTACTCCTTTTTTGCCGCATGGACATTGGATGATTTTGGTCTGATTCTTGTTATATAGCAGCCCATCCACGCTGCTATAGTTGGCATTTTTGGAATCCACGGTGATCTCCTTCAGGCTTGGGCAGTGAGAGAAAGCACCCTCTCCTATACTAGTGACGCTGGCAGGCACATTGACGCTAGTAAGGGCAGAGCAGGAAGAAAAAGCTTCCTTTCCGATGCTGGTGACCCTGGCGGGTATTGTGATGCTGCTCAAGCGCTTACAGGCAGAGAACCCATCGTCCTCAATTATTGTAACACTGTCGGGGATAGTGATGCTGGTCAGGTCGGCGCAGCCGGAGAACGCGTTGTCCTTGATCTTAGTGACACTCGCAGGGATGCTTACTGCACCTACCTTGCAGCCCGGACATAGAATGAGAGTGGTTTGGTTCTTGTCATACAGCACCCCGTCCAAACTGCTATAGCTGGCGTTGTGCGAATCCACGTTGATAGTTGTCAGGCTGTTGCTACCGAACGCGCCGTCGCAATCGGTGACGCTGGCGGGGATGTTCACGCACGACAAGTCGGGGCAGCCCAAGAAGGCCAATAAGCTAATATCAGTGACCCCATTGGGGATGGTTACGTTACTCAGCCCCTTGCTGAAAGCGAACGCAAACATTCCAATGCTGGTCACCGGCTTGCCTTTGATGGTCGATGGAATCTCAACCGGCCCAATGATGCCTCTTTGATAGCGCGTAATCGTAATCGATTCCCCTTTGTCCTTATATTCAAAAGGCCCGAAGGCATCAGCTGACAAGGAGGCTATCGTGCAGCCTAAGACCGCCATCACCATCCACGCGCCCAAAGATTTTCGTTTCCAGATTCTCATCCTGACTGACTCCAGAGCTTCAAGGCAAGAATCCGCATTCCCGGCGCAAGATACAAGCCTCAATCAGGACCATTCTCACAGATTCATATTGAGTGACGGCATCCTGGGGATGGAGGAGATAATTGCCGCTACGCCGGATCAGAGTTCCGACTCCGGCGCTGTCGGTGGTAGTTGCTCTGTTGTGTGTGTTCTTTGTACTCCGTGTAATCAGTATATCAGTGTGGTTAGTGTCCCCTAGATGCCCCTTTGTTGTTCCCTAGTTGTCCCCTAGCTTCCCCCTGGTGACGTGGGTAAAGATGAAAGGCATTGTGTCTGTGAGGGTTGCGTAGCCCCCTCGATGACCCCTTTTCGTGCACAAACCGGACGCCTAACGATGGTCTCACCCTAATGCATGGGAATTATAGAACTTACAGGAAGAATGGGATGGAGATGGCTGAGGCGGGGTGTCCGCGCACGAAGCACAGTCCAGTGGTCCCCACCCATAGGGTCTTTGACTCCGGGGTGGATATGGCGTAGGACTCCCGCACATGAGCGACTTCCTGACCACCCTGCAATCCCGGACCCTACTTTGCGACGGCGCGATGGGTTCCTACCTGTTCAAGTCCACAGGTCGCCTCTCGGAACCCAACCACGTTTACGAGAATTTCAACGTCCAGCAGCCCGCACTCGTCGCCAATGTGCATCTCGCCTACCTCGCTGCCGGTGCCCAATGCCTAAAAACCAACACTTTCGGTGCAAACCGCCGCCAACTGGCTACCTTCGGGCTGGATGACAAAATCGGGGAAATCAACCATGCCGGCCTGGAAGTCGCACGCGGGGCGATTGAAAAATTCCGCAAGCAGACCGGCGCAGAAGGTCCGTTTTTCGTGCTGGCATCGGTCGGGCCCGCCGTCACAGCACCCGCCAGCGCCGCAGAGGTGGAGGATTGTTACCGGGAACAAATCGAAGCGCTCACCGCCGCAGGCGCGGATGCTCTACTGCTAGAGACATTCCACTCCCTGCCCCAACTGGAGTGGCTCATCCAACTCATCCACTCTGTGCCTGGCGCGCCGCCCGTGATTGCGGAGGTGACGCCGCGCTCCGGCAGTGACGAACAATTGCTAGAAGTCAACCCTCTCTCCTTTATCGGGCGCATGGCTGAGTTGGGCGTGCCAGTGGCAGGAGTGAACTGCTGCGCACCGTGGGATGCCAGCGCCTTCGTGGATGCAGTGAAGGATTCACCTCTAGTCACTTCAGGGAAAGTGCTGCTGTCCGTCATGCCAAATGCCGGCGGCTTCCAGCGCATAGGCAACCGGCTCATGACCACAGTGAACCCGGAATCCGCCGGGAAAATGGCCCGCAGCCTGTCCGACCGCGGAGTTCACCTGATAGGTGGCTGCTGTGAAATGCACCCGCCGCACATCCAGGAAATGCACAACTACCTGCAATCCCGGAATGCCGGCACTAAACCAGCTTCCATTCAGGTTCTCTCCGACCTACCACCCGCAGATGACCATCAAAAACGTGAGAACGGACCTTTCTCGCGTAAGCTCAAGGAGGGGAAATTCGTGGTCAGTCTGGAAGCCCTGCCGCCGCGCGGGACCGACGAGCGCGTCATCGACAACAAGATCCGCTACATCGCAGAATTTGCCGCAAGCGGGTTGATAGACGCCATGGATTTCACCGATGGTTCACGCGGCATCCCACTGATTCCACCCGGGGATTTCATCCACCTGATCCGTTCCCGCATGAAGTGGACAGTGGAGACCGGCGATCCCATCGAACTCATCCCGCACTTCACCTCCCGTGACCTCAATCTGATGGGCATTCAGAGCCGCCTGATGGGGTATCATGCGAACCGCATCCACAACGTCCTCTTCATCACTGGCGACCCACCCAAGATGTCGCCTACTTATCCGCGCTCCTCGGCCGTGTTCGATGTGGATTCCCTTGAAATGATACGTCTGACTCATTCGTGTCTGAACGCAGGCGTGGATTTCGGCGGAGTGCCACTGGGCAAACAAGCCGACCCGCGCACACGTTTCACCATAGGCGCAGGTGTGGAACCTGAAGCGCAGGACATGCAGCGTGAACTCGAGCGCCTGCGCCGCAAGATCGATAACGGAGCGGACTATGTCTTAACCCAACCAGCGTTCCACCATGCACCTCTGGCTGAACTTGAGCCTTTCCGTTCACGTGTGCCCTTCCTCATTGGCGTGATGGTCCTAACGGGATATGATCACGCCCGCCGCATGGCCGCCGTCCCCGGCGTGGTCATCCCGGATGCCATACTCGACCGCTTCTCCGCCACACACAGCGCCGAGGACCAGGCAAAAACCGGCAGGGACATCGCCGCAGAACAAATCCGCTGGATCACCCGCGAGGGCTGGGCCGGCGTCTATCTGATGTCCACTGCCACCATGGGCGGAACTCTTGATATCCTGCGGGATGGACTAAGTTAGAATATTGAATATTGAATATTGAATTGGAAGAGGAAGAGGAAGAGGGAAGAGTGCTTTCACGCTCGGCCATTTCCGCAATCTCTTTGGCAAGCGGGATATTATTTCGCGGCAGGCTGTAGCACTTTGAAATCGCGTAGGCTGTGGACAGGGCCAAAAGGAGTTTCTGTCAGAACTGCCTCAGCCTGATAGTTACCGGCCTCCTTCGGTATAACCGCGGTGCATTCCAGTTTCGCGGTCCCGAGCGCCGGGATTTCAGCCGACAGCGTTTGTTCCGAGATGGTTTCCCCATTTTTCAAAATGCGGAACCTGACATTTCCTTTCCAAGGATCGTTAAGATCATTGACGAATACCAGAGGGAACTGCTGTTGCGCGCCGGATGGGTAGCTCTCCGCCCATGCGTCTATCATCAGGCCCACGGGCGCGAAGGAATCACGGACGTATTTATAGAATTCAGGCTCCCACGTGAGGTTCTTCACATCGGCCCAATGGTCGCTCGTCTGGCCGTCTGGCCGCGCATATCCCAGCGTGGTAAAATGCATCACTGCGGCAGCCTTGCGGTGGCAGCGCCAGAACTCGGTTTCCGCCGCCGTGTAACGCGCGTAAACGTGCCTGCGTTGCTCGGTGGTGGAATCTGGTCCAAGGAGTTTCTGATACAGCTCCTGGGTCAGAGTGGTCGGCGTGCCGTCGCGGTTCAGCCAAAGCCAGCCATATTCGTTGATGACGAGGGCATTTTTCTTATCTTTGGAAGTACTGGCGACTCCCGGCACGGGATCAGCCTTGGCGAGATCGCATAGGCGATAGGTGGGCTTACTAAAATGATAGGGATGAGACTCAAACATATCTCCCGGTTCCTGCGGATCATTGTACCCGTTATCCCATGGACGCTTGGACATGTCCATACCGCGCACCGCCGCGATGGCTGGAGCGACTTCCGAGGCCAGTGTCTCGTTACATGCATCCCAGATAACCACGCACGGATGATTCCAGCGCTCGCGCATCCACTCGGTAAATTCCCTGACCAGTTCGTCGGTCTTGAGTTCCTTGGGCCATGTAACATCCCAACCGGGAGCGCCATACCAGATCGGGAATTCATCCTGGATGAGGATGCCTTCCTCGTCGGCAATGCGGTACCACATCTCCGGCGGGAATCCGATGCAGTAGCGCAGGCAGTTCCAGTGCATGTCCTTGACCCGCTGATGGAGCTTGCGCACCCATGATTCATCCCATGGCAGAGCAGCCCTTTCCGAGTCCTCAAAAAATCGATAGAGAGTGATGTTGCTGCCGCGCATGAAATACGGCTTGCCGTTGAGCATTGCCCGCCCAGTCGCCGGATCAAACTTGAACTCACGCATGCCGAAACGGGTCGTGAACTCATCCCCCATTGTTCGAACAGTCAATTCATAGAGAAATGGATCCTCTGGCGACCACAGATGGCATTCCGCCACCGGAAGAGTCAGGTCCAGTTCCTGCCCGGCATCCGTCTTCAGCGTGGCCTTGCCGCTGCTAACAATTTTTCTGGATTTCACTTCACGGACTTCGGCTATGAGATCCCCACCGCCTGTCCCTTTCAGCCACACACGCAGCCTGGCCTCCTGCTTTGCCAAATCCGGCGCGACCTGCGCGTTCACAATGGAGGGATTATTTGATAGAACTAGATCCACCGAGTCGAAAATACCGGGAATGTAGCGGGTCTTCTCGTAATCATAGCCCGCTGGATAAGCGTTGGTCAGACCATCACGATCCGCGCCCACGCGTATAATCAGTTCGTTCGCTCCGGTCTTCAACGCATCCTTCGCATCGAACAGGGCAGGCGTGAAACAGGGCGCGTGATCACCTATCAATTTTCCGTTCAGGATAGCCCGGGTGCCGAATGTTGCCCTTGGAATTCTGAGAGTCGCCACATCGGGCACCGGTCCATCCAGCGTAAAATTCCGCCTGTACCAGAAAGCCTGGCGGCGAGGATCGGATTGCGGCAGTTTCCTCGGGCTGGCTACCTTGGGTCCGGGTTCCACAAATGGTGGTGTGGCCATGTCCACCAAGCCCGGCACAGGCACTGTGTGATCGAAAGCGGAAGGAGGCTGCTCCTTTTCCCCCTCTCCTATCTGCCAGACTCCATCAAGGGAAACGACTCGGCGGTGGGGTTCCGCCGCAGCGCCCTTGGTTGGGAATCCGAGACACAAGATGACCGCCAGGCCAATGACCGTGGAATTGATAGATTTCATGGGTTTATCTGATTGAGATGAGATCGTTACGGGAAAACGCGGAATTCCCGCAGCGCGTGCCCGTTGGTGCTGGCGGCCTTGATGCCGTAGTAACGCACCCAGCGGGTTTTGACCGGTTCAAAACGGAGATTCTCTGTACCTCCCATGCCCGTGCTTGATTTGAAAACATCCTTCCAGTGCTCGCCGTCATTGGAAACTTGAATGGCATAATTCTTTCCGTATGCGCCACTCCAGACCAACTCGACACGGCTGACTTGCCTGAGCTCACCCAGATCGACGGCCAACCATTGCGGATCTTCACCCTCCGACTTCCACCAGGTATTAGGCATGTCATCCACAGCGAATTCGGGGGCAAAAAGGAACCACTCGTCCTTGTGTGCACTGGACGAAGCCTTGACAGGCTTACCATATGCAAGACCTCTGGTCTTTAGAACCTCCGGTGAAATCACCGAGAAGTCCCGCACGCTGCGCACTCGTCCCGCTGGCGTATCCCGCAGAACAACTTCAGCCTGATAGTCGCCAGGCTCCTGAGGAATGGGAACGCTGAAAACGATGCGCGTCGTTTCCAAACCAGCGACCTTGGCGGGCAGTATTTTCTCAAAAATCTTCTTTCCGCCCTTGGTTAGCTGGAATTGCACGGCCTCATGCCACGGTTCATACAAATCATTGGTGATCATCACAGGAAATTCCTGGGTTGATCCCCCGGGTAATTCCTCAGCCCACACGTCAAGCATCACGCCCACGGGAGCAAACGCGTCACGCACATAGGCGTAATAATCGGGATCCCACTTGAGTTCTTTTACATCGGCCCAGTTATCACTGGTCTGTCCATCTGGGCGTGAATAGCCTAGCGCGGAAAATTGCATCACTGCAGCCGCCCTGCGGTGGGCGCGGAAGAATTCCGTGATGGCCGCCATATCACGCGAATAGGTCTTTCTGAGTATGGCCTTGTCTGGATTCGATCCTAACAAATAGTCGTAAACCGGAGCCGAGAGCGTGGTGGGCGTGCCGTCACGGTTGAGCCACAAACCGCCGTATTCATTGACGATGATCGCATTTCCCCTCTTTGCTTTGTCCGCGGCACCCGGCTGGGCGATAAATAGGCAGTTAGGGTAATCGGTAATTTGGCTCAAACGAAACGGTTGGTTAGGACCGAAAATGAAATGGTAAGGATGTGCCTCAGTGGAGTCGCCTGGATCATCCGGCGCGGCCCAACTGTTGCCCCACGGGCGTTTGGAAAAATCCAGTCCCCGCACCCGGTGGATTGCCTTGCCTATTTCCGGCGAGGATGTCTCGTTGCATGCGTCCCACAACACGACACAGGGATGATTCCACCGCTCGCGCACCCATTCGGTGTACTCTTTGACCAGTTCCTCCTCTTCAACTATGCCGGGTTTGGGTTCACCGTACCACAGGGGAAATTCATCCTGAATAAGTAGGCCCTCCTCGTCGGCGATGCGGTACCATATTTCGGGGGGAAACCCGATACAATAGCGTAGGCAATTCCAGTGCATATCCTTGAAGCTCTTGTGAATCTTGCGCACCCACTCTTCATTCCACGGCAGGCTGCCCCTATCGGAATCCTCGAAGAACCGGTGGATCGTGATGTTGCTGCCGCGCATGAAATACGGTTTGCCATTGAGAACCGCGCGGCCTGTGGAGGGGTCCAGGCGAAACGAGCGCATCCCGAAACGAGTCGTGAACACATCTGCCGAGCCTTTGACTTCCACCTCATAGAGGAAAGGATCTTCTGGCGACCACAGGTGGCAGCCCGTTAGACAAACGTTCACATTTCCTGTGTGTTCATAGTTAGACGCGTCAGCCGGGATCTCGCAGTCCGCCTCTCCCGCCACCCGCTGGGAGGAAATCTCGCGCACCGTAATGTGGAGCTTTTCCGCCGTCGGGCTTCCAGAATAACGCAACCACGAGTGTACCGTAACCGACTTCTTGTCGATGTCTGGCACGGCCTGGACATTTACGATGTTAGGTGTTCCGGAAAGAATCAGTTCCACCGAGTCATAGATGCCGGGAATGTAACGGGACTTCTCTCCATCATGTCCCGACTGGGCCTTCCCGTTCAGTGCGTCACGATCCGCGCCCACCCGGATGAGGATTTCATTATCACCAGCCTGAAGCGCGTGTGTGACATTGACTAAATCCGGGGTAAAACAAGGTAGATGATCACCGAGCGACATGCCATTGAGTAGCACCCGGGTACCATACATCGCCTTGCCAATCTTGAGGGTGGCCACGGCTGGCACGGGGCCATCCAGCTTGAAACTGCGCCGGTACCAGAAGGCATCCCGCTTGGGGTCTTTTTGCGGATACGAGCTCCGCACCGCCACTTTCGGACCCGGGTCCACAAAAGGTGGCGTGGCCATGTCCACCAAGCCCGGCACCGGGACCTTGTGTCCGAAAGCCTCGGGGGGAACATCCATTTTGCCCTCACCGATATCCCATGTGCCATTCAGGGAAACAACGCAGCGGAGAGTTTCCACAGCACCGCCCGTGGCTGGCCATCCGAAACACAAGATGGCCGCCACGCCGACGACCCAGGAATTGATAGATTTCATGGGTTTATGCAGGCTGACATGGAATCTTTACGGAAAGACGCGGAATTCCCGCAGCGCGTGCCCATTGGTGCTGGCTGCCTTGATGCCATAATAACGCACCCAGCGGGTTTTCACTGGTTCAAAACGGAGGTTTTCCGTCCCTCCCATGCCCGCGCCTGATTTGAAAACATCCTTCCAATGCTCACCGTCATTGGAAACCTGAATGGCATAATTCTTTCCGTATGCGCCACTCCAGGCCAGCTCTACACGACTGATTTGCGTGGGCTCACCCAGATCGACAGCCAACCATTGCGGATCTTCACCTTCTGATTTCCACCAGGTATTAGGCATTTCATCCACGGCGAATTCCGGCGCAAAAAGGAACCAATCGTCCAAGCGTGCACTGGACGAAGCCTTGACAGGCTTGTGATATGCCAGACCCCGAGTTTTCAGAAGCTCCGGTGAAACCACGGAGAAGTCGCGCAAGCTGCGCACTCGTCCCGCTGGCGTATCCCGCAGAACAACCTCTGCCTGATAGTCGCCCGGCTCCTGAGGTATGGGAACGCTGAAAACGATGCGTGTGGTTTCCAAACCAGCAACCTTAGCGGGCAGCAATTTCTCAAAGACTTTCTTACCACCCTTGGTTAGTTGAAATTGCACGGCCTCATGCCACGGCTCGTACAAATCATTGGTGATGGTGACAGGAAAGTCCTGGGTCGATCCCCCGGGTAATTCCTCGGCCCATACATCGAGCATCACACCCACGGGAGCAAACGCGTCACGCACATACGTGTAATAATCCGGATCCCACTTGAGTTCTTTCACATCTGCCCAGTTGTCGCTGGTCTGTCCATCGGGGCGCGAATAGCCGAGCGCGGAGAATTGCATCACAGCCGCAGCCCTGCGGTGGGCGCGGTAGAATTCCGTGATAGCCGCCATATCACGCGCATAGGTCTTTCTGAGTTTAGCCTTGTCCGCATTTGGACCTAACAGGTAATTATAAACCGGAGCAGAGAGAGTGGTGGGTGTGCCGTCGCGATTGAGCCACAAGCCACCGTATTCGTTGATAATGACCGTATTCTTGCGTTTAGCCCTTTCCTCAGCAAAGGGCTGAGCGATGTACAGGCAGTTGGGGTAATCGGCTATATGACTCATGCGGAACGGCTGGTTAGGCCCGAAGATGAAATGGTAGGGATGCGCCTCTGTGGAGTCACCGGGATCATCCGGTGCCGACCAACCGTTGTCCCACGGGCGTTTGGAAAAATCCAATCCCCGCACCCGCCGGATGGCCTTGCCTATTTCGGGCGATGCGGTTTCGTTGCAGGCGTCCCACAGCACTACGCTAGGATGGTTCCAGCGTTCCCGCATCCATTCGGTGTATTCCTTGACCAGTTCATCCTCCTCAATCAATCCGGGTTTGGCCATGCAATACCAAATAGGGAATTCATCTTGGATGAGGATACCTTCTTCATCGGCGATGCGGTACCACATTTCGGGGGGAAACCCGATGCTGTAGCGCATGCTGTTCCAATGCATGTCTTTGAAGCTCTTGTGAAGCTTGCGCACCCACTCTTCATTCCACGGCAGGTTGCCCCTATCGGGATCCTCCATGAACCGGTGGAACGTGACGTTGCTGCCGCGCATGAAATACGGCTTGCCATTGAGAACCGCACGACCCGTAGCGGGATCCAAGCGGAACGAGCGCATACCGAAACGAGTCGTGAACACATCTGCCGAGCCTTTAACTTCCACTTCATAGAGGAAAGGATCTTCCGGTGACCACAGGTGACAGTCTGGCATGCGAACACTGACATTCCCGGTGTGTTCATAATTGGAGGCGTCTGCGGTAATCTCACAGTCTGCCTCACCCGCTACCCGCTGAGAGGAAATCTCGCGCACGGTGATGTGGAGCTTCTCCGCCACCGGGCTCCCGGAATAACGCAACCACGAGTGTACCGTCACCGACTTCTTGTCGATGTCGGGCACGGTCTGGACATTTACAATGTTAGGTGTTCCGGAAAGAATCAGTTCCACCGAGTCATAGATGCCAGGAATGTAACGGGATTTCTCTCCGTCTTGAGCTGACTGGGCCTTCCCGTTTACAGCATCGCGGTCCGCGCCTATCCGGATGAGAATTTCATTATCACCAGTCTGGAGCGCATGTGTGACATTGACTAAATCCGGGGTAAAACAAGGTAGATGGTCACCGAGTGGCATGCCATTCAGCAACACCCGGGTGCCGTACATGGCCTTGCCAATCTTGAGGGTGGCCACCGCTGGCACAGGGCCTTCCAGCTTGAAACTGCGCCGGTACCAGAAAGCATCCCGCTTGGGGTCTTTTTGCGGAATAGAACTCCGCACCGCAACTTTGGGACCCGGGTCTGAAAACGGTGGAGTGGCCAAGTCAATTAATCCCGGCACCGGGGCCTTGTGTCCAAAAGACTCGGGAGGAGCATCCATCTTGCCCTCGCCGACATCCCATGTGCCGTCCAGGGAAACAACACGGCGTGGCAGTTCCTCCGCGCCGCCAGTGCCGGGCAACACTAGGAAAAGCGTGGCCATCACTCGGAGAACAATGGGGTTGATTGTGATCATGTTTTTCATATTCGGTTGCCGGGTTGTATCTTCAGGGATAGGGGATGAAAATCACAAAAAGAAGGGAAGTCCGCGAAATCACCACCCACAGGGTGATGCGCTCCTCTTTCTGATAGTCGATCCTGCATGCCTTCCGGTTTTTTGTTCCCTTGTCCTTGAACTACTATTCCAGAGAGCACAGTCTTTCATCTCGTATAATCGTCAGCGAAACGGGCGATGTCGCCCTGCTGCCACGCACAAGGGCGAAATTCATGCGGGTTCATCTCAGGTCGCATTCCTGAGCGATCACGCTGATTTCCCATCGGTTTCACGCTGAACCTGCCTGCGGTTCCACATCCGTTCGATTTCTTCCAGCGACCTGTCCTTAGTTTCGGGTATGAAGAACAACACGAAAAGAAACGACACCAAGCTCACGCCCGCATAGATCCAAAAAGTCATCGAGGGCCCGATGTTCGGGCTATCATTGAGCATGGGAAATGTCTGGGCCACGATATAACAACCTACCCAGACTGTGAACGCAGCGATGGACATGGCGCGTCCACGCACTTTATTCGGAAATATTTCTGAACAAAGCAGCCAGCTGATGGGTCCCATGGCCATGGAAAATGCCGCGATGAAAAGCACCACACAAAGCAACAGGGCTACGCCGTTATGTCCCGCATGGAACATCCAACCGACCAAGCCCAGCGCGATTGCTTGCACAGCGGTACCGGCAATCAACAAAGGCTTGCGACCAGCCTTGTCCACCAAGCCAATGGCCACGAAGGTGAACAACAGATTGATCAGGCCCACCCACACCGATGAGGTGAACGCCGCGTCTTTTCCCCCGCCCGTGGTTTCGAAGATCTTGGTCGAGTAATACATGATCGCATTGATTCCGCAGAATTGGGAAAAGGCCATCAACGCCACTGCAATGACCAGCGGGCGGCGGAACGCCCCGGTGAAGAGTTCGGAAAACCGTCCCTCCTCCTGATTCATCGCCTCACGAATCGCGACCATTTCCATTGCTGCATGCTCCGGGCCCCCGACTTTTTCCAATATTCCGCGGGCTTCTCCCTCACGGCCTTTCTGAGCCAGCCAACGCGGGCTTTCTGGCACTGCAAACAAGAGTGCGATGAATACCACCGCAGGCACTACTTCCATGCCCAACATCCAGCGCCAGCCGTATGCCGTGTTCCAAACATCGTCGCCCATGCTCTGGATCACCTTATTTACAAACAAGGTAATGAAAATCCCCATGACTATGCCTAGCTGGAACAAGGTGCCTAGACGCCCGCGCCATTTCTCCGGCGAGATCTCGGCAATATAAACCGGGCAGATCATCGATGAGGCACCGATGCCCAGCCCACTAATGAAGCGCGCCGTAAGGAACTGTTCGAAAGTGTTAGGGATGGCGGAAAGCAATCCTGAGATGGCGAAAAGTACCGCGCACAGGAACAACAGCTTCCTGCGCCCGAAGCGATCACTTAGAAACCCAGCAAACATGGCACCTGGAATGCATCCAAGTATAGCACTGGCTGCCGCCGTGCCCTGTTGGATAGGATTCAAATCCATGTGGGCCGAAAGATAGGAATTGGCCCCGTTGATCACGGCGGTATCATAACCAAATAGAAATCCGCCGATGGCAGTGACAGCTGTGGCAAACAATACGTATCGAATTCCAGCGGGTTTTGTTATATTTGTCATCAGATTTTGGCGTCAATTTTCCCAGATTTACTTTTCACTAAGCTTCAAGGCCAGCCTGAATCGTTCGCAGCGGTAGTGCACCACAGCAAACTCCACTGGTCTGCGACCCGTATCCAGAACCGTGCGCTCACGGCGGAGCAGTGGCGCATTTAGAGGCACACCCAGCACCAGCGACAACGCACGGTCAGCGCTCACTGCTAAAAACTCCTCATGAGATTGGTCCACCACCACGTTGCAGCGATCCCGTATCATCTCATAGAGCGGCTTATGCCAATCCTCCTCGGTCGTTAGACCTATGCGGGGATGAAAAAACGAACGAAACGCTACTTCAGGCTGTGCATCCCAACCTCGAATCCTGTCGAGACACAGCACTTCCGAACCCACCGGCATCTGCAAGGCCCGAGCCTCGGCAGTGGTCGCAGGCACCACCCGCACCCGGGTTGAATAAGTCTCCACAGTAATGCCCTTGGCTTCCATTTCCCGAGTAAAACTGTGCCAGGCACCCACTCCAGATTCTACTCGCTTTTCAACTACCCGGGTACCGACACCCGACTTACGCTCTAATACACCCTCCGAAACCAAACGGGCGATGGCCATGCGCAGGGTGCTGCGGCTAATTCCCAGATTGCGCGACATTGAGACCTCGTCGGGCAAGAATCCCCCAGTCTGATACACAGGTCTCTTGATCAATTTGCGAAGAACCTCCTCCGCTTGCGCGTGCAGGGGCAAAGCACTTCTGTGATCCAGTCTCAGGATTTTAGGGTGCGCTTCTGCATTTTTCGCTTGGGTCCGCATGCGTCTTAAATGTTCATACATTCCGCAAAATCGCCCGTCAATGCGTTTCCGGCGCGCTTGCAACAGAGTCTTGCGCCTCCAGGGTTCTTAAAGTAGGAATCCTGCCGATGAAACGCCAACTCGCCCTTCTCTGCCTTGTTCTGTTTCCCGCCATCGGACTTTGTGAACCCGCCAAGGATGGTGAAAAATCCGCCCCTGCTCCGGTCAAGGTTTGTCTGAAAACCAGCAAGGGAGACATCGTAATCGAACTCAACAAAGAAAAAGCCCCGGTGACCGTGGACAACTTCCTCGGATACGTGAAAAAGAAACATTATGACGGCACTGTCTTCCACAGGGTGATGAATAGATTCATGATCCAGGGAGGTGGATTTTCCGTTGTTGATGGGAAACTCGTCGAAAAGCCCAATGGCGCGAGCATTAAGAACGAGAGCAAGAATGGCCTCAAGAACGACCGTGGCACCATCGCCATGGCCCGCACACCCGACCCCGACAGCGCCACATCCCAGTTTTTCATCAACGTGGTGGATAACGCCATGCTCAACTACCCCAATGGCGGCGGCTACGCAGTATTCGGGAAGGTTGTGGAAGGCATGGATGTGGCGGACAAGATCAATGCCGTCGCCACTGAAACCACCACTGTCAAGGCCTTGAACCCTATCACCGGCGAGAAACTTGAAATGCCATCCGAAAACGTGCCAAAGGAAAATGTTGTGATCATTTCCGCCACCGTTGTGGAGAAGAAATAACCCTCTGTTTCCCGCCAAGACGTAGTCCCTATCACTTATTTTGATGCAACTTTGGCTTTGCCCCTTGCTGGCTTTCCTACTGGGATCCATCCCCTTCGGACTGCTCATCTCCAAGACGAAGGGTATCGATGTGCGGAAGCATGGTTCCGGCAACATCGGGGCCACCAACGTGCTAAGGGTGGTGGGAAAAAAATACGGGATCACCTGTCTTCTGCTAGATGCGCTCAAGGGTTTCATTCCGACCTTGTTGTCCATCTCGCTGATCCGCTTCACCGGCGAGCCCACCGGCATCTCCATGACATCCCTGCTGCCCTTTGCCAGCACGGACCAACCTCAGTTGCTGGCGCAGTCATGGCAGGTTCTCACCGGGCTTCTAGCAATTCTGGGCCACAACTACTCTCCATGGGTGGGTTTCAAGGGAGGCAAGGGCATCGCCACCACGGCGGGGGTTGTCATCGCCCTGATGCCTGCGGCCATCGTGATCCTGTTCATGGTCTGGCTGGTCCTGTTCCTGTGCACCCGCTATGTTTCGGTGGCCAGCATCGTAGCGGTGGCGGTGCTACCCGTCATCACCCTGTGGGGCTCCTGGTGGCATGGTCGGATCCAGGATGGCACTTGGAACAAGCCCCTGTTTGTCTTCTCCGTGATGGTCGCCCTGCTGGGCGTTTGGAAACACCGCAGCAACATCCAGCGCCTGATAGCCGGCACCGAAAACCGCCTCGAAAGAAAACCAAAGACTTGAAGACACAAGAAAAGGGCAAGACCGGAGACAACTCTCTTTCCCCTGTGTCTTGATTCTCGCGTCCCAATAACTTTTATTTTATAACTTCCCACCTCCACCACACCATGATTCTTCCCACTTCTGCAGCCATAATGGGTGCAGGCTCACTCGGCACCGCACTGGCCAAGCTGCTCGCCCCAAAGCTTGAATCGGTGCTGCTCGTTTCCATCGAGGAAGAATGCGTGGAAGGCATCAACCGCGATCATCGGAACCCCAAATACCTAACGGACGTCCAGCTTGCGCCCCACGTGCGCGCCACCACAGACCCGCGCGAGGCGCTCGCAATGCCCCTGGTCATCTTCGCCGTGCCCACCGTCGGGGTCCGGTCGGAGGCGGAGAAACTCGCGTCCCTCGGCCTGCCTAAGGACACCCCGCTGCTCTCGTGCACCAAGGGGATAGAACGCGACACCGGCGAGCGCATGAGTCAGATCCTGCGCGACGTGTTCCCTGAAAATCCCATCGGAATCCTGACAGGACCCAATCATGCCGAGGAAATCGCCCGCGACCTTGTCACCTGCGCGGTGGTGGCCTCGGAGGACGCACAATTCGCCGAGACCCTGCAGGATCTCTTTACCCTGCCGCACTTTCGCGTTTACACCTCCGCCGACGTGGCGGGCGTGGAACTCGGTGGCGCGGTGAAAAACGTCTATGCCTTGGCCGCGGGCATGGCCCATGGCCTCGGCCTCGGCGACAACGCGGTGGCCGCGCTGGTCACCCGCGCCCTTGCGGAAATGACCCGCCTCGGCACTGCCCTCGGCGGTCAGAAGGAGACCTTCTCCGGCCTCTCCGGCGTGGGGGACCTTATCGTCACCTGCTTCTCAGAACACTCACGCAACCACCGCGTCGGTCTCGCGCTGGGCACCGGAAAATCACTGGATGAAGCCCTAGCATCCATCGGCATGGTCGCAGAAGGAGTTCCTAACACCCTATCCATCCACGATGCCGCCCGCAAGGCCAACATTCGCACCCCTATCATCGACGCCGTATTTTCGATTCTCTATGAGGGCAAGCCCGCCGCCACCGCCATGCGCGACCTGCTCAACCGCGACCCGAGGCCGGAGAATAGTTAGGGGTGCGTGCCCAGTGTAGGGTTTGCGGCCAGTGGCCTGAACCCGGGATTTGATCAGGGCGAAGGCCTTGTGCCCGTCGGTTGACCGCTTACCCCAAGTCGCGGAAGAAGACCCGCCTGCCGCCGTCCCCGCGCGCAATCACGTGATAAACCGCACCCGCCGCCTCATATCGTTATGGTCTAGCCATGCGCATCCATCTTCCATCCTCAACCCCCATGTCAATGTCTGTTATCTGGGACTCAGGAGGCTGAGAGAAAACTGGCAACAGGCGAGAAAACTCCGCCGCAGGATCAGACCAAAGGCATACCCGCACCCGCTTCTTATGGAAGAAGCGTTGATAGATTTGGGGAATGAATGCGTGGGCGAGCATAGAAAATGGACCTCTGGTCACTCGGATGAGCTTGAATGGATTAGGAAGCAAGCCAGCTAATCGCAAAATCCTCGAATGATTGATTTAGCGACGATGTTGTCCCGTGTTCGACACTAAAAACTGCGTCATTCGTATCGATACAGATAAATTTGCCTCTTCCGTCTTCAGCAATCACGACCAGAGATTTGGGAAAGTTTATTTCTTTTCTGGCGCTTAAAGTGGCGTGAATGGAGCTCGGGATCGCATTGTTTTTGCCGCAGATGCCGTAAATTTCATTCGAGCCGACAACCAAACACCCGTATTCATTCAGAAATGCCATGTATTGGGAGCCGAAGTGCAAGCCCAGTTTGGATTCTTGGATTTTGATTTCTGCGTCATCCACGGGTGTTGCAGATTTAGCATTGGGATGCTCGTGAATAAATGTTGTAAGCTTCTTCATGGTCGGAATTAGTTGAGAATTGTCGTGCTTCGTGCGGACCAGTATGCGACACGCTCTGTGTTCCAATTGTTTCCTGCTCCATGCACTACGCTGGAGATGGTTTTGTCATGCAAAACGGAGTCGCATTTTTGATGGACTTCGGCTTTCAGTTCAGCCAACGGTGAGGATTCTTTCTGGCCGATGTGATGAAGGTGCATAGCGTCACCATTCTCATCGACCGGGGCCCTGCCGGCGGCCATGCGCTCGGCATTAGTCGTTCCCATGGCGTCGGTTTGCTGGGAATTGATTTCCGCTTTTAAGCAAGGGCGACCATTGACAGCATCCTCCCGCAGATTCTGATTCTGGTAAATTTCCAGTTCAGGTAGGGTTCGGATATGGTTGTTGATCTGATCTGAATAAGGGCTAAATTCCTGAATCATCGCCCGCTGGACTTCGGGCGCATCTAGTTTTTCGGACACTCTTTGCTCGATCTGCTCAGGTGATAAACCGTTACGGATGTGGTTGTCCACTTCAGTTGTGGTCACGGACGATAGTGCGCGAACAGTGCCTTCATTGGCCTCGCTCATGAATGTTTCCTTCCCAACATTTTCTTGGTTGCTGCCCGTGGCGGCTTCATTTGATGATTCAGTGTTTAGCATGGCAATGTTATGCTATAGATCTCAGCGTTTCCCGAATCTGACTTTCCGCTGCTTGGTCGTTGATGAGAAGCTCGTGGGAAATTAACTCTGGGATCCTCTGTTCGTCCGGTTTGCGCGGCATATCAAGTATCACCGAACTGGCAGCGAAGCATTTGATGCGTTCTGCCGCAGATGAATCACGCCACCGATCGAGAACGTGCCGCAGGCGCTCGGCTGCCATCTCCCGCCTTTGATGCCAAAAACGATAGAGAGCATCCATCACTTCGTCCGATGGTTCCTTGGCATCACCCAAATCCAAGGAGGGAGAAAGAAGGAAGGTCAGGAAGCACTTTTCGATGGCCAGAACGATTGTTTCGTCTCGCAAGTAATCTTGTCGATGGCCCTTCCGCACTTCATAAACAGCAACTGGCAGAGCCTCGTCGAGCTCCTTGCCTGAAAGTAAAACGCTGTTGGCAAGTCTCCTCGCAATTGCGGGAAGGATCGGAGAATCTAGCAGGCAGCTCTCGTGGAGGAGCAATAGAGCTTCCAGATCTGTCCCATTGCCAATGCCTTTATCCGAGCCACTCCAGAAGGCTGTTCTTGCTCTCTCACGGACCAAATCGTCACCCACGGGCTCGTTGGTGAGGGTTGCTTCGACACTCACCTCTACAGGGCGCGCCATTCCCTCCTTGTGAACCAGGGCTGATCCAGTGACGAGTTGATTGAGGTAGTGCGCGTCAGAATCCGGAAGCCCTAAACTGGCACCCATAGCCTTCTGGTCGTCGGCCGCCACCAACCGGTGGGCGATTTTTGTATTTGTGTTCTTTAGGACGTCGGGTGCTATTTTCGTCGGAATCTGCTCGGCTACGATGACGCCCTGCCCGAGAGAGCGCATCTCTGCGATGATATTGCAAAAGGTCTCCACGGCTTTACCTCTGGGATTTCCGAGAAACTCGCTAGTTCGCTCCGTGGAGATATTCTTGAGTAGCCGGTGGGCCTCTTCAATGACCAGAACGTGCAACAGCTTGTCTTCATGACGCAGTTTCGACTGCCGGGCAGCCACCTGACGGTGCTCGGAGATGAGAGCGAGCATCAAGCCGACAAAAAACGCCTTATCGTCATCATCGGCAAGAGACTCCAATTCAAAAACCACTTTGCTCTGCAAGAGAGCTTCCAAGTCCAAGCATTCGTGGTTGTTGAAAATGAAGCCTTTCCCTCCAACTGCGAGGGACTCCAGTCGGGCGATGAGTGCGCTTTGTATGTTGTCCCTCAGTTCTCCCCGATAGCCAGCGGTATCCACAACAAGTTTGATTTCAGTGAGGAGGTCTCGAATCGTCGGGAAGATGTGCCAGTGTTTCTGGCAATCCTGAATGCCATTGATTTTGACGACGTGATGTCTCCCCACGGTCAGGTTCCACCCCTTCTTTTTGTAGATATTGTGCAGGCACTGCTCCAAAAGGTATGGCATCGGGCCGTAGAGGGAAAAACTGGCATTGAAAATTGATTTTAGGTGATCGATGTGCACCAAGGCGGAAACGTGGGGCAGCACCACGAAAGGATTGTGCCGCAACGGGGCGACGTTGGAATCGCCAACTGTGAAGATTTGGAGGTCGTCTCTGAATTCCGAATCTATCAGCAGGCGGCGATATTCTCTCTTAGCCGACTCAAGCACCAGAAACGGCGTCCCGCTTCTGGCCAGAAGCTGCTTTACTGTGGTTGTTTTACCCGAGCCGGTCAGACCAGCGACGAAAATGTGCTTTCGGATGTCCTGCTGGCTAAAATGAAAGAGGGCACCCTCAATCTTGCGCCCGAGTTCGCAAATGGAGCCAATGGGAAAGCCTTCCGTCGATGCTCCAGCGTCGGTTAAACTCAAAGGAGGTTTCAGTCGAACGTCGAATCCGGGCACTGAAGCTTTTGGAGGACTCAGCAGGATCGCGGCCTCCTCGCTTGAGACATGGGAACACAATGGATTGGCATTCAATAAATCCCCGGAATGCGTGCCTTTGGGGAGGTAAATTGGAAGACCTACGGGTAGCGCTGCGACAAGATTTCTGCTGGGCAACGCATCCGGATCCGCCTTCAGAAGCTCGCCACAAACTGCTCCGGAAAGGATGCGAGCGGCCGTTTCAGAGACCGTCGCGTAGGTAAGGAAGACCTCCCACACCCCGCTGTTTAGTCCGATTCGTAACCTCCGAATGAGCTTGTCAGAGATTTGTTCAAGCTCCATAGCCAGACTGTTCTGCTGTTCGATTTGTAGGCTTTTGCCGGTTGATTTTGACCAGCCTATAGATTCGGACTCCCCTACAGTCGTGCTATCGAAGGTGCTCACCCCTTCCGTTATTGATTTAGAGCGTCCAAAATTTCCACCCAAAGACCCACCAGCCGTTAGGGTGCCGCTAAGCGTTCCACCGACTGTTCCAGTATAGGTGTATGAGCCCATTGCCCAACCCACCCCAGGCACTCCCGCGCCTCCGCCTGTCATCACTGAAACTGCCCCGCTAAGGTTTACCCCAGCAGTCCCGGCTCCTGAACCGAACACAGAAGCGTTTCCGCCTCCGCTGCCTCCTTTCATGATGCTTGAGTTGGTTCCGACCCCCTTGTTTTCAGCTAAAGATCTACCCGCCTCCTGATGAGTCTCATCGATCTGACTTTGCATCAACGTGCATTTGACCAAACTGTGGCATTGGTCCTTGATTCGCATGAATTCGATGATTTGCTGAGCCGCTCGCTGCTTCGGAACCGGTCTGGCAACAGTCATCAGGACGAATGGCTGGCCATGCATGCTGCGAATCACCGAAGTGAGGTCGAAGTGCTGTCGTTCGCCATCCAGTTTCACAGGCGGGATACCAGTGACGATACCTCCGAAGTGCTTCTTTTCGAGTGCCTTCACAAGGACACTGTCTTTCCCTTCATCGGCTTTCAGATCGATTCCTTTTCCCGGATAGATACCCTGGAGTTGATGGCGGAATATGTCCTTTGCATCATCCTGCCCGCTCACCGCTAGGTAGATCGAAAGTGCCCCTCCACCATCGCCAATGACAATCGTTGAAACACACAACTCGGACTGGTAGGCGGCCGTGATCAGGGTTTGGTGGCGTTTACCCAAGGATCTCGCGATAGCATCCTCGACCCCTTCCTCGGCGACGGACACTTCCGTGATCTTGAACAAGTATGACGACTCGAGAAAATTCCGGACTGCCTTGGAATCCAGCTCCGAGTGATTCTCAAGCATTTCCGCGGGACTGTTCTGAGCGAGAGTCCACGGCAGAACATCGCGAAATATTGTGTCCAACTCATCTGCAACCTGAAGCCGCAGTTCTTCTGTCTTTTGGAGTTCTGTGTTTTCGCTCATTGGGATGAGGATTGATCGTGGGATATTTTCAATTTCTCGAGTTCTGCCAGGGCTCCTTCAGCAGCTCGTCGTGCCGCCTGAGCCAATTCCTGACTCAGAGTCGCAAGGTGGGCGGCCAAGTGGTTCTGAGCCTGTTTCCGCTCGTGCTCTAAGACGCATGGCAATGCATCGGGTCGCATGGCTACCGCCGAAGCAGCACAGGTAAGCGCAAGGAAGGAAAGAACTGTGGCTGCTGGAGATCCGAAAATAATGGGAAGTTTGATCGGCAAGATTCCGAAAGCTTTGGCAAGTGATAAACCTGTTCCCATTCCTGCCAGAACAGCGCATCCGCCCGCAGCGGTCTGGATTTTCGGAGCAAGGTCGGGGTGCCAGTCAGACCAGGATGAACAACTGATGCCTTTGGTCACCGCTCTCTCAATTTCCGCGTCGTAGTATTTTATCCGTATTTGGGCATCCATCCCAAGAACGAATTCCTCACCGAGATCACCAAGCCTGGATTCAAGATTCGCCACGAAAGACCGTCGAAGGTCTTCAAATCTTGGTGGTAGCTCGCCGTTGAGTCGCTCTGCCAGATGCGATGCGGACTTTTCAGATTCGACCAGCTGCCTTGCATACGCTGTCGTGTCCGAAATGGCCGTTTCGAGGTCCTTGTCGAGTTCAGCACACATCTCGTCGGTTTTCATAGTGCCCCCTTGATTCGATTGCATTCCTCTATCTTCGATTGAGCTTCCTCAGCTTTGCGAGCATGCGCATCGAACTCTTCCTTGACCTGTCTGTTACTTCGCTGATCCACTTCGAGTTCAGCGATCAGATCTCGACGCTGGTTGAGTTTCTCTTTGATTGATTGGTCGTATGCACTGCATGCGGACTCAATCCCAGTAGCTACTTGCTCGATCATTTTGCTTTTGATTGACGGCAGTTCTTTCAAAAACTCAGCTTTTGCTGACTCAAAAAACTTTGAGGCATTTAGCGCCTCATATTCTTCGAGTTCCCACCCGCCCTCGGCTCGGAAGAACCGTTTTACTTTGTTCCATAATCCGGGCCGCTCCAGCTTACGTGTTCTTGTCTCCATTGCCTCAATTGTCACTTTTTCAAGGATCTCTATCAGGGCGATTTTCGGAACGGTTAAATCGAATTTCTTGTCCAAATCAATCTCCATGGATACGACTTCGTCCTTGAAGGATTGTTTAATTTTTGCTGCCAAATCAGCCAGCTTGTCGTGAATGTCCTGCTGAATCTTCTGCAGATAATCGTCGGCGGATTTTGCCGTATCTTCGGGTTGGAAATCCTTCCCGTTTACCTCCGCTTGGGCTTTACTGATAATCGTTTCCAGTTTGGGGCCAAATTCGCCGCGTTGATTGTTCGCCAAGTCAAATTTGCGACGAATGTTCCGGATGCGCTTCTTAGCCTCAGCTTCCAATTCATTCATCTGGCTCTTCTGACGTGCCATTTCGGCAGCGAAATGCTGGGGATCTTTCAGCTTTTGACCATGAATGTCTCGCTTGCCTGTTTCATCGGACTCGATCTCAGCATACAGCCTACAGATTGCATCGAGGAGGGTGTTGATCTGAATTTTCAGGGATTCCTCGGAGAGTCGGAATACCGCTTCTTTGAGTGAGCGCATGTTGGACTGCACCTCCAGCAAGTCCAAGAGTGTGCACCGATTCCCGCCAGCTGAAAGGAATGCATGTGCAGTGACCCGGCTCCATTCTTGGTGTTTAGCGCATGCGGATCGGTGAATCGCCCAAAGGTCATCCCAAGTTTTCAGGTCGTAAAAGGACTGGAGCGCCCGATCCGTAAGACTATCGACTAGAAATATTCTGCTCTCGGGAATCGATGGACAGGCCCGAACCGCTTCTTTGAAAAAGTTTTGATTGTCCTCGTCCGAGCGGGTTGATCGGTGGGTGAATACCAGATGCAGGTGTTCCTTGACCTTCTCGGGAATGACCGCCGCGAGATTGTTGTGCAATGATTCCTCGGAAGGTTCTTCCTTATGCAGATAAATCACGGCATCCGCCTTGGAAAGGAACGCGTGGGTGCGGAGGTCGAATCCGCCTTTGGCACAAATGCCGGGCGTGTCCACGATGCGGAAGTGTTCGAACTGGTAATTGGTGGGGTATCCGACCTCGACGGTTTTGGCGATGTCCCGACCTTGTTGGTGCATAGAAAGGTAATCCCGGCTTTTTTGCTGCCAGCCTCCCGGGGCCTGCTTCAGGATTTTTGGTAGATCGACATCAATAAATGCCGACAATTCATCTTCCTCCCAAGGTGTTTCCGCAGCGAGGTGGTCGATGATGAAGTCATTAAGTTGGGCAACCGGAATATCTCTCTGGTTGGGCGCGATTGCCGCGACTTCTCGAAGCTTTGCAATCAACGGTTCCAAGGGATCGTCTGCACCGTTCGTGTTGACTACCTCTGTGTGGCCATCGGCATAGGTAACCCGGAGGAATGGAGTTTTCGAATACGAAATCTCGATGATCGCGGCGGTGGCCTGCAAGGAATCCGTGGGGATGACGTCCTGGGACAGCAACGCGTTGATAAAGGTCGATTTGCCGGCATTCACCTTTCCAACGACGGCCAGCAAGAACTTGTTGGCTTCCAAGTTCTGTTTGGTTTTAGCCACCGAATCAGGGATAAGCTTTCCAGACCCGGAGACCGCCTTCATGAGCGATTCGAAAATATCCAGAGTCGCCGCTTTATGTTCGATTAGTCGTTCTGTGATCATAAATGGGATCCTCGCGGATTAACATTTCGCGGATTCATAGGTGTGTTGATTTCTGTGGGAACAATGTTTTCCGGTTCATTTTTCTTGTCTGTCATATTCTGGACTGCGCGTCAAGTGTGAAATCGTGTCATGACTGATAGTCAACTCTGAGCCATCAGCTACGCATGGATTGGGGTAGTCACCAGCAATTGACCGAGATAACGAGTCTGGCATGTACGAATAAGTGTGAACCCATTTACGATCTAGCAACCTGATCCATTTGGACACCGTTTACGTCCCATGGAATTCCAAGGGCATTGCATTATTTATGCGCCGTGAATTTACGGCCAAAACTACCCAAGCGCCTTAATCCCTGTCCCTTCGCCACACCCTGCTCCTGATGTCCGGCCGCAGGAAGGAATTTGAAACCAATGCCAGCATCCACGACTTCCGGCACCGGGGACCACTGGATTATGTTTAAGGCAATCAGATCATGGTGAAAATGCCAGCGCGATGAATGTCAGACCAAGAGCCCAAAGAAATTGTCAACCGGAGGAGATGAAATAATGAACGCGTCACGATTTATTGCCATGCAATGTGGCGATGAGGTGCGGACACTCCTCGCAAATTATTCGAACGCCTTCCTGCTACTTCTCCAAATCGCCATGCGCACGATATGGAAGCATTGCCCTATCACCGGCATGAAGGACGGACTGCGTTCTCGAAGAGTCTATCATATGTCTATCGAATGGTTGGAAAAGTGTAAACTTGCGGTCATCCAGGGGGACAACAGGGGGACACATGCAACCCTCACAGCCACAACGATTTTCAGCATCACTTCCAAATCTGGAACGGGCACTGCAACGACCCAACAACAGACAAGGAACGGACAAGCAACGACTAACCATACTGATATACAGAATGTACTGAGTACAATACACACACACAACAGAGCAACCATCGAGGAGGTCACAGCCTTCTGCGGTGAGATAGGCCTCCCGGCCACTGATGGAGAATTCAGGAATGTGGGTTGCCAAAAGAACTTCCAAGTCCTGAGCTTGCCGCAGGCCCTGAGCAAAGTCGAAGGGTCGAAAGGCCGAGCTCGGAGGCACCGGGCCCAAGGCGTGATGACGGAGTGGATGGACATCCTTGACCTAAGAAAACGCGGAACCGCCTCCCTTCTCAATATCCCAACGGGATTACGTAACATAGCGAAGGGTTGCCGAGAATCGGCTACCCTGGGAGAGAGCGCGAAATATCTTCCCTCTCAGTCATCCCGTAACCCCAACAAACCGACGAGCGTCCATGACTACCTGGCGCTATAATCGTACACTGATTGTTATTTAAGATTTCTGGAAGGCCATGCTGCGACCCAAGGCGCTTACCCCATCAGGCCTTTTTATCTGTCAGGCGCATCGCGAGGAAATATAACACGCATACCACAGCCACTGCCGCCACGATAAGGAGCGACTCATGCTTCACAGCGCCGATCAGCTGGTTGAGGTTCACTCCTTCACCCTTTTTTAGCGCCTCCATTTGCGTAGCGTCCAGATTGTTCCCCACTTTCAGGCCGAGCTTGGCAAGGACAGTGCACCATAGGGCGGATCCCACAATCGTAAGCGCGCTGAATTTCAGAAAACCCATGCGGATAATGCCTGCGGGAATTGAGATCAGATGGCGTATCACAGGCAGCAATCTTGCGAAAAAGATCCCCCCGCCCTCATAGCGGTGCATGAAACGTTCCGCCCGCTCGACCTTGGCAGGAGGCATCAGAAAATACTTACCGAAGCGCATGACCACCGGACGCCCAACTAACAAAGCGGTCCAATAAGTGATGGCCGACCCCAGCCACGAGCCGAATGTCCCAGCAAGGATCACGCCCGGCAGGGACATGCTCCCGCCCTGAGCCGCCAAAATCGCAGCAGGCGGTACCACCAACTCGCTAGGCACCGGGAAAATCGAGCTTTCCATAGCCATCAAGAGAACTACTCCTCCGTATCCCCACTCGTGAACCCAGTGGAACCATGTTTGAATCAATGACTGCGTCATGCTGCGGCGAAAGATGAGCCCGTTCCCAAGGGGTTGGCAAGACCAACCCGCAAAACAAGAAAATGCCCTAAATTTCAAACTTCAGACCACAAGCCGATAGTCCCTCCTCCGCCCCGCGTCCCAGCAAATCAATTTCCTCGCGTCACGGAACCACCAGTGTTTTATGCAAAAAGGACCGCCATCCGATGGTATGAGTTGCCATAGCGGCAAAGGCCGTCTTGGATTCATCCCGCGCATGACCGATACCACGTTGTCTCCCGCACCTTCCAAGGCGCTTGTCTTCGCCCGGAGGGCGGGCAGCACTTTGTTTCTGTGGGCGCTAGTGGCTTCGGTTTTTTTCAGCCGCTGGTCCTGGGCTTACCTCGGGTTTATAGGCGTGCTCGCCATTATCGCCACGGTCGAGTATTTCCGCATGCTGCGGGACGCGGGGGTGAAGTGTTTCCCGCGTTTTGGAATTCTAATAGCCGTGGTTTATTGCGGGATTTTTCAGGCGTTCTATCTGGCTGGGAAAGCCCCTCCCGACTGGGTAGGAGCGCTAGCTGTATTCACCACCCTAGCCGGATCGTTCAGCCTGCAACTTCGTTATCCAGTGCGCACGGCGGAATCCTTGCTGGCCGTGGCCGCAAACGTCTTAGGATTCATTTACATCGCGTTTCTCTTCAACTTCACTGCAGAACTGATTTTCATCATTCCCGGAGCCAATGCGGTTCCCGGGGTGGTGGGGGACCATGGGGCCTACCTTCTGCTTTGGCTGGTGGCGGTGACGAAATTCACGGACATGGGCGCCTATGTGACCGGTTCCATCATTGGTCGCCACAAGATGATCCCGCACGTCAGTCCCGGCAAGACCTGGGAGGGCATCGGCGGGGCACTGCTCTTCTCCCAAATCGCCGCCTGCGGCCTCTATGCCGCGTTCCCCTCCCAACTCGCGTTTTTTGGTGGATGGCCCCACGTCGTCATCCTCGGTTTCCTGTTATCCATCCTCGCCGTCATCGGCGATCTCGCGGAAAGCGTCGTCAAACGCGCGCTCAACGCCAAGGACTCCGGGCGCATGCTGCCGGGCATAGGCGGGGCGCTCGATCTGATCGACAGCGTCTGTTTCACCGCACCTGCGCTGGTTTTCTATCTGAAATGGTTCCTGCTAGTCCGCGCATGACCACACCCCGCAAACGCCGCGTAGTTCTGCTAGGATCCACAGGATCCATCGGCACCTCCACCCTCAAGGTCGCCCGCAGGCTGCCGGAGCGGATCGAAATTGTCGCACTGGCCGCAGCAGGCAACATCGCAAAACTTGCCGCCCAAGCGCGAGAAACTGGCGTGCGCCATGTCGCCTTGTTTGACGCATCCAAAGAAGCCGCGCTGCGCGCACTGCTGCCGGACGACGTTATCATCCATACCGGGGCGGAAGGATTGCTGGAAGTAGCCACCCTCTCGGAGGCGGACGTTGTGCTTGTGGCCATAGTCGGCACAGCCGGCCTGCACCCGGCACTGGCAGCCATCGAGGCAGGCAAGGACCTCGCTATAGCCTCAAAGGAAATCCTGGTTATGGCCGGGGAAATAATCACCACAGCCGCACGCCTACGGGGCGTGAAACTACTGCCTGTAGACAGTGAGCACAACGCGATCTTCCAATGCCTCGACGGCCATAGGGGCGGTGAGGCAGAGGTTTCACGCCTAATACTAACAGCCTCTGGCGGCCCGTTCCGCAGCCTGCCTACAGCCCAACTCGCCCACGTCACACCACAACAGGCGCTCAATCACCCGACTTGGGAAATGGGACCAAAAATCACCATCGATTCAGCCACTCTTTTCAACAAGGGCCTTGAAATGATTGAGGCTCGCTGGCTGTTTGGCATCGAGATGGAGCGAATCGATGTGGTGATTCATCCTCAGAGCGTCATCCACTCGATGGTTGAATTCACGGACGGGTCGGTGCTGGCCCAGCTCAGCCATGCAGACATGTGTTTCCCCATTCAATACGCACTCACATGGCCGGAGCGCGTCCGCGGTGGATTGAAACCGTTGGATTTCCCCTCCTTGGCGACACTTGAATTCGAAGCTCCACGCAATGCGGATTTCCCAGCTCTCGATCTAGCCCGCCGTGCCGGGCGCGTTGGAGGCACGCTGCCCGCAGTGTTCAATGCGGCCAATGAGGTGGCTGTCGATGCGTTCCGTGCAGGCAGAATCCCCTTCCCCGGCATCTGGCAGTGCGTGGCCGCTGTGATGGACACCCACCCCATCCAGTCATCACCCGCCGGCTTGGAGGCTGTGATTTCCGCTGACAAAGCAGCCCGCCAGACTGCCACTGTCTTCTGCGAAGTCCGGGCTTAACCTTCCCCAGTGGATGGAGCCCTAACGAACTTCCAGATCGTTACCCAGGCGGGTAAGGAGGTTAATTTCCTCCATGTCCTGCGGGCGGAGTAGAATGCCTGTAGGTGGCTGTCCTTCCTCATCCCAAGCGCGAATCTGAAGGGGAGGCTTGGCAGTTTGCACCACCTTGTTAGCAGCACAGTAGTCTTTGGATTGAGGCTGAATACGGTGGCCGTCTACTTCGGCGAACTTCGACGTGATCTTGGCATGCAGCGGCAGCGGACCGATAGCCCCTCGGTGAAGGATAGAGTATTCGCAGATAAACCGCCCGCCATCCAGCAGGGCGAGGGTGTTGCGGTGTGTATCGATGATCATGTGAAACTCCAACGGCATGACGACGAGTTCATCCCCAGGTTGGAGACCACGTGGATCCACCATCGAGTTGAAGTGGTTGATGCAATCCAGCGTGGTCTTATATTTGGCAGCGATGGAAAAGAATGAATCACCCCGTTTCACAACGTGGATTTGTTTACCCTCCATGTGGTCAGCAGAGAGAATCTCGTCGAGATTCATCTCGCCTACGATACGACGGGCCACGGGAGCACAGGACGAAGAAGGAAAAACATTGACGATGGCGGTGAGTTTTTCACGAGCCTCGGGGAGTTTACCGAGTGCCAGGAGTTCATGAGCTTTCTGAAAGGTTTTTTCCCCAGGATCGATGTCGGGCATTTCAACCGAGTCCAGCATTTTTGCCAGATCCGTGTCAGACTGACCTTCGCTGGTTTTTACCGGCGGTGGGATAATTTTGGAAAAAACGCCACCAAGGGGTTTGACCATGACATGATAGGCTAACATCCCGGAGAAGGACATTACAGCAACTACACACGCAGTGGCCAACAACTTAAGCAGGGTCAGAAATCTCATGGGACGAGCAGTGACTCTATCAGATGAGCCCGCGTCGCCTGAAATCAAACGTGTTGATCTCATGAGAACGCAGGATCATTTCGAATGAAAATTTGAGGATAGAGATTTCCCATGCATCGTCCACCCCTTCGATCACCGCACGTGCCGGATTTCCGGTGCGGCGGATTTCCTCCAGAACCCGCTCGCGCACCGCGTCGATGTTGTCATGAATGATTTCCTCCGTCACTTCACCTCGACGGAAAAGGAAGCCATATTGCAGAAATGCGAGGTTGCGACCCTCAGAGCGGAACTTTTCCACCATTTGATCGAAACGCGCACGGGCATCCGCGTTGAAACCTTCGAGTTCGATCTCCCGATAGGCTTCGGGCCTCAGGATGCGCGGCCGCTGGGCCTCAACCTCCCCGGTGCGGATGCGGACTTCACCGACGCGATCCATCAATTCACTGATCAATTGGAACTCGAAACGGGTCTCCCCGAACGTATCTATCCGCCGGTCAGGTTCGCGCAGAACCTGCGTGGTTTCGAGGGCGTAATGGATATTGTCGGGTGAGTGCATGAGCGTGGGTGCTTATCCCGCAGCCCGGACCACACACAAAGGGCGGACGCCACAGTGGAGTCCGCCCTTTCAAAAAGCGTCCGCCTGCAGGATCAGCCCTGTTGGCTGTTGATGTAGGTGATGACGTCGCCGACGGATTGGAGCTTCTCCGCTTCTTCATCCGGCACTTCGATGTCAAATTCCTCCTCGAAGGCCATGACAAGTTCTACGGTGTCGAGCGAGTCGGCACCGAGATCCTCGACGAATTTGGCTTCGGTAGTCACTTGATCGGCGTTGACTCCGAGTTGATCAACGATGATGTCCTTTACGCGGGCTTCGATGCTTTTATCTGACATGATTGCTATAGTTGGTGGTTGGCGTTGGTGGTGATTATCTTGCCGCCGCGACTTTGCAACACCGAAAACGAAACGGAAGAGGAAAAGGCGCCGACAGAAGAATTTTCCCGGTTACGAGGCACCGGGGCTGGATTGGGTTGGCGGATGATCCACCTTTAAGGGAATATATTCAAGAAGTTCACCGGAAAAATTTGCGCGGACTAGGCGCATGAAATGTTCAGCAGGTTCGCCATTTTCAAGCTTGAACCCCCCGTAGGTAAGACCGTCGATACGGACTCTGCCCTTTCCCGATGCCCTCTCATAGTCTAGAAATGCAAGTCCTTTGGTCTCCCACTTACGCAGATCGAGAGTTTTGAGGTCGGCATACGGAATCCGGCGACCTTGCGGGGTTTTAATCCCCTCACTGTCCGCTGTGAGCGTGCGCCCAAGAGTGCGGAAAAGAAAAAAGGCCGCCAACGCCGCCAAGAACGCACACACGCCGAAATATACCCATTGTTGGCTGATCTTAGCGGCATCATAGGGTTCTTCAGGAGCTTGGGCATCGAAGCCACGAACTTTTGAATATTCCAGCCAAAGATTCTGCCACTGGAGAGATTTCATTTTGTCGTAGTCTTGCAAAATCTCCGGCCAATGCATGGGGTCTTCGACCGATACCGGCAAGATCGAGCGATCTGGGAAATTTACGATCTGCTGTGCCGCATAATTCCTCCAACGCTCGGGTGTCTGTAGGCCGTGCTCATTCATCGCCGCAAACTCCTCGTTGGCACGCTGGAAGGTCTTGTGGAGATAATAAACCTCATTCTTCTTACGATAGCCAGTAGACCCGTCTACGCAGAACAATACCGCAAACGCGCCGAACATCGTCAGCATCACCAACGCTCGGAAAAGAAACCACGGCGTGGGCTTGCAAACGATGGAGTCGGGTGTGCTCATAGGCGGGAACCACATCAGACTTCCAGAGAATCCTTTGCAAGCCAATAGGAAATAAGGATTTTTACCGATTCTGGCTTGTCCTCCGCCCACCATGCGGTTACTGCAACGCCGTTATGCCAATCGCAACTCCCGCGCAGTATCGTGCCATGTTGGATGCCGCCCAAAAAGGTGGCTATGCCTACCCCGCCGTCAACGTCACCTCGATCATCACCATCAATGGTGCTCTCCGTGCATTTGCCGAAGCGAAATCAGACGGAATTATCCAAGTATCCACCGGCGGTGGCCAGTTCGCCTCCGGAAGCAAAGTCGCAGACGCAGCATTCGGTGCCATCGTTCTCGCCGAGGCCGCCCATCTCCTCGCTGAGAAATACGACGTGCTCGTCGCCCTCCACACCGACCACTGCCAACCCGGCAAGGTCGATTCGTTCCTTCGTCCGCTCTTGGAGGCCTCGCGCAAACGCAAGGCGGAAGGCAAGGGCCCGCTGTTCCAAAGCCACATGCTCGACGCCTCCGAACTGCCGCTCAAGGAGAATCTGGAACTCTCAAAAAAACTCCTCAAAGAATGCGCCGAACTCGACATCATCCTGGAAGTGGAAGCAGGCGTCGTCGGTGGTGAGGAAGACGGCCACGACACCTCTGGCGTTCCTGCCGAAAAACTCTACACCACACCAGAAGATATGGTCACCGTGTATGAGGAACTCAATCCGATCGGACGTTTTCTCTTCGCCGCCACCTTCGGCAATGTCCATGGTGCCTACAAACCCGGTGCTGTGAAACTCAAGCCCTCCATTCTGCGTGACGGACAAAAGGCAGTAACAGCAAAACATGGAGCTGCCGCCGAGATGGACCTCGTGTTCCACGGAGGTTCCGGTTCCGAACTTTCAGACATCCGCGAAACCCTTGATTACGGCGTCGTGAAGATGAACATCGACACCGACACTCAGTATGCATTCACCCGCCCGATCGTCACCCATATCTGTCAGAATATCGAGGGTGTGCTCAAGATCGACGGCGAAGTGGGCGATAAGAAAGCCTACGACCCACGCGGCTATCTGAAAAAAGCTGAAATCGGCTTGGCCAACCGCCTCAAGGAGGCTGCGGATGACCTACTCTCCACCGGCAAGACAATCTTTGGAAAAGTCTGATCCCTCCCATTTTGGGGCGGCCTTGGAATTCCCGAGGCCGCCCTTTTCTTTTAGACCGATATGACCACGAAAACCAACAGCACCGATCACGCGCTGGCTAACATCCTGCTCAACGTGATCATCCCCGTGGTGATACTCAGTTTCCTGAGTAAAGACCCGGCGGTGCAGGAGCAACTACACCGGGTTGCCAAACCGTGGCACATCGGTCCAGTCAAGGCGCTGGTCGTCGCACTCGCCTTCCCTGCCGGTTACGGTGTCTGGCACTTCGTGAAAACCCGCAAGGGCAACTTGTTTTCCGTGATCGGCCTGATCAGCGTGATGCTATCCGGAGGCCTAACACTCTATTTGTGGAATAAAAACGGCACCGTCAAGCCTCACGCGGGCTTCCTCTTCGGGCTTAAGGAAGCATCTATTCCCTTTATCCTCGGAATCGCCATCCTCGCCTCCCAGCGCTCCGCCACACCCCTGATCCGCGTGTTTCTCTACAACGACACCATCTTTGATATCCTGAAGATAGAAGCCCGTATTGCCGAGCTCTCCGCACAAAGCGCGTACAACTCCCTTCTACGCGGAGCCACCCGTCTCTTCGCCACCTCGTTTTTTCTCAGTTCATTGATGAACCTCTGTCTCGCCCGTTGGTTCTTCCGTGGCTTCAACGCCACGGCCATTGATGCATTGGAAACCTACAACTCCATCATCGCCAAAGTCACTGGCTGGGCCTTTGCAATCATCGGAGTGCCCGTCGTCATCTTTCTCTTACTCACTCTACGACAGCTTCTCAAGAGTCTTGGCAAACTCACCGGCTTCACCGATGAGGAAATGATGCTGCCCAGATAAGACGCTCACAGTCCCTCTGGTGATCTCCTCAAGAAGAATATAGCACGTTTATTGCCGGACGGGGATACATCTATCATCTTTTGGCATTCCGCCAGCAGAGAAAGCCCCACCGCTGCCGTTTTCTCAGGAAAACCACCCCCGCCCCACAATTGAAACTTGGCATACCCCGGCGATCCGAACTAGAAGACCCTCATGGACGGGTCACCCGGGTTTCCCTCCAGCAAATAATACACATTAAAACGACCGAATAGTCGATTAAACGATCTCAGAAAACATGAGCATATTCCGCGGATGGTTGGGAAAAAAGATGACCTCGCTAGGGATGGGGCTTCTGCTAAAGAAAAAAGAGTATAGGCGTTTCCATAATATCATCGTCCCTACCCCGGATGGAACCGTCCCAGTAGACGAATTGATCGTTTCTCCCTACGGTCTGTTTGTCGTCCAGATCAAGAATATCAAGGGCAGGATCTCCACCCCAGAAGACCAGCCTAACTGGTCCAACTCATACGACGGGAAAAAACACCTGTTTCCCAATCCAGTGCGCCTCAACGCCATGGCCGCGCATTACCTCTCCATGCGCCTGGCTCTAGATCCATCAATCCTGCATCCCATCGTATTTTTCATTGGCTTCTGTTCCTTCAAGGAAGCCCTGCCAGCTACAGTGATCAATGACGGCCTGCGCGCACATATCCTCGGTTTCAAAGAAAACGTTTTGTCAGAAACGGAACTGCGCAGAGTTATCAATGCTCTTAACTCCCTCAAATCCGACCCCTTCACCAAACATTCCTCAGATGTGAGGCCGTTGAAGGCCCGCCTCGGCTCACCGACCTGCCCCAAGTGCGGCTCCCCGTTGGCAGCGAGAACTCTCAAGACGGGCCCCAATGCGGGGTCAAAGATTCTAGGGTGTTCGTCCTACCCACGGTGCCAATATGTAAAAACGAAATGAGCGGGCTTTCCTGCGGATTCTACGAAGTGACCACCCGCAACGGATGCTGAAAAACAAGCCAAGCGAGGCACCCGCTAGGACATCAGAGGGATAATGGTAGAGCCCCACCACGCGCGAACCACTGATACATGCAGCCACAAGAGTAACGGGCACTCCAATCTCCGGCACAGCTAGCAAGACGGGCACTGCAGCCCCGACAGATGTCGCTGCATGCCCAGACGGAAAGCTCGCCCACGCAGCCCCGTGGAATGGCCCGCAGAATTCATTGGGATCCGCTGACTTTCCCGCCAGCACGGTGCGCGGACGAGGCCTTCCCAACATGAATTTCGCTGTCACTGCCACACCGCCGGCCAGCGCTCCTGATAGAAGGGATACCAATGCAAGACGCATCAAGTAACGCGACCTCATCAGAAAACCAGCCACCAATAAAATGATGAAGATCAATAGGTTAAATGGATAGAAATCCCCATAAACCCCGATTGCTGAACAGATATCCTGCCTCATCGGCGTGTCACGCCACCAACCGCTGGAGAAATCCAGCCATAGTCTATCAAAATAAAAAAAACAAACCACAGCAAGCGCCAGTCCCGCCAAAAGAACCCTCCAACCCACCCGGCCTGCAGGATTCCCCGGACAAACACCATGTTTCAGGACGCTTTTCAATTCGTCCAGCACAAGGAACTTGCGACCACGGTGTGAATGCACTCGCGGATCAGGGTATGGTTCCACACGTGAAGCAGCAAGAATCAATTTCCAGAGAAATCCAGCCTCGCCATTTCCGGGCAGATCAATCCACCAGATTGTCCACCCGTTGCGCGAGTTCTATATCAAGGTTGGTCACACCACCGGCATCGTAGGTGGTGAGCTTCAACGTCACCTTGGTATGACGGATTATGATATCCGGATGGTGTTGCGCCTCTTCTGCGATCTCTGCAAGATCGTTCACAAAGTCAATGGCATCGTTGAACTCCTCAAACTCGACAGTCCGGGTGATCGATTTTTTCTCATACTCCCACTCCGGACATTTTTTCAGTGCGGCGCGCAGTTCATCAGCTTCAAGAAGGTCAGACATGTTTTTGGTTCGGGAAAGATTCCGCCGCGAGATTGCGGCGTGCCCTTCGGCGTTGGCAAGCCCGTTTCTACACTTCTTTAAAATCCTCAAGAGCCGGGTTGCAAGCTCCGGGTTCCCGGGCTAAGGTCCGTGCGATGAAAATGCTCGTTTCCGTCTTGTCCGCCGGGCTGTTGCTTGTCTCGTGCGTCCCTTACACACCGCAGACCCGCATCCAGCAAAACCCTCGTATGTTCTCGGCCCTCACCACCAAAGATCAGGACCTTGTCCAGCGCGGAATCATAGCACGCGGCATGACCGCCGACGCCGTCTTCCTTGCTTGGGGCAAGCCCACAGCAGTCGTAGTCGGTTCCCGTAACGGTAAAAACAACGAACGCTGGGATTACACAGGGTCTCGGCCGGTCTACACCTCGACCATATACGGCAGCTATGGATATGGCGGTTACCGCGGCAGGGGCGGTTATGGCTACTCGGGCTTCGGATTCGGCATGGGGCCGGACGTAGCCTATGTTCCGCATCGCTTGGCATCAGTCTGGTTCGTCAACCACAGCGTCGATGCATGGGAACGTGAACAATAATTCCCGTTTTCCAAAATCTCCGTCTTGCATTCTGCCACAACCCGGCAATTCTCGCACCTATCCCAAAAATCATGAACATGAAAACACCGCTTGTTCTCGCCGCCGTCGCACTAACAGCCTCGGTTCTCATACCGTCCTGCTCCAATACCACCGGAGGTTCCGGCCTGGCTGCCTATCAGGCATATGACCGGCCGACTAAACTTCCGAAAAATCCCAGCAAAGTCCAAGTCAAGGTTTCCCTCAGCAAACAGCGGGCTTATGTCCTGGAGGGATCGGACATCCTTCTGGCTATGCCAGTTTCAGTCGGCGCACCGGGAACTACAACCCCCAGCGGAAGTTTCACCATTTATAACAAGGAACAATATCACCGCGCCAGCACACACGGCTATGCGTATAGCGGAAACCAAGTCAAAAAGACCATGCTCGCAGACAAACCCCCAGGATGGTCGTTCAAGGGCACCCCGATGCCCTACTGGTGTGAGTTCAAGGCCAACTACGGATTCCACACTGGATTCCTAAAACACTACCCATGCTCCCACGGTTGCATCCGCATGCACGAGAATCTGGCACCCAAGTTTTACCGCCTAGTCAAGATCGGCACGCCAGTCAATATCTCCTACTCACAACCGGAAGATGCCACATATGGCAACATTCCGCTGCCTCCAGACGCAGGTCCACTTCCCGATTATCCGGGCACAATGTACACCGGTGAGGGTTACTTCTCCCATCACAAGACCCCGGTCTACGAGTGATCCCCTCCCCTTGGACATAACAAGTCGCTTATGAAAGACCCCGCCCTGCGCGGGGTCGTTTTTTACCATCCGATCACCAACCGTACCGCCAGAGCCGCGATTACCAACCCGAAGATCCCGTCCATCCAGCCTGCGGCGCGTTCATAGCGCACGCGCAACGGCCGCCACTGCAACAGCACAACCCATAGCGACCACAACCCAAGCCCTAGGCCCACAATGGTCCCCCAGATGAGAAATGGCCACCAAGACGGATGCTTTCCTGATAGAAATGGCGCACACACTGCCGCCAGAAACAAGGCCACCTTTGGATTGAATACATTGCACAACAAACCGCGCACGAATGGCGAGTGTCTGTTGGCCCCCGTCTCCGGCGCACGGACACCCCCCTCCCGCCAAACGGCAACCGCCGCCCGCGTCAGACCCCAAGCCAACCAGAGCAGGTAGACCGCCGCCACCCACTGCAGCACGTGCCGCAGCACCGGGAGACGCTCGAACATCACCGCAAGTCCACCCACGGCCAGTGTCGCGTGCATCGCAAGACCACAAGCGATCCCTGCCGCCATCTTCACCCCTGTCTGCCAACCTTCATTCAACGCCGTACGAGTGAGCAAAAGCATGTCCGGGCCTGGGCTGAATTGCCCCAATACCATCACGCCTGCAAACATCCACCATTCGCACATGTCCATTTGTGTCATATTCCCGCTCCGAGCCTAGCCCTTGGAATCCCGGGATGGCAACGAAAGACCCACCCTGGCCGACAGTCCATCGGGCCATATCGGAACGATTTTGACAATTTCCCTTCTCACGCTAGCCTCCGCAGCACTCCGCCCTGCGGAGGGAAATACACCCCATACTCCACTCCCATCATGAACACGCTCCGCACCTTCACCACTGGCTACGGCACCACTGGCCACTTCCATTCGCTGCCCTCCCTCGCGGAACAGGGATTTCCAAACCTCTTCCGTCTGCCCGTTTCCATCCGCATCGTGCTGGAGTCCCTGCTGCGCAATAACGACGGCCTCAAAGTTTCTAACAAGGACATTCTGAATCTCGCAGGTTACAACGCCAAAGCTCCCGGTGATTACGAAATCCCATTCGTTGTCGCCCGCATCGTGCTCCAGGATTTCACAGGCGTGCCCCTGCTGGTGGATCTGGCAGCCATGCGCTCCGCCGTCAATGGAATGGGCCGTGACGCGAAAATGATAGAACCTCTCGTACCCGTCGATCTCGTCGTGGACCACTCGGTGCAGGTTGACTATGCGGGCACCGGTGATTCGCTGAATAAGAACCTCGATCTTGAATTCCACCGCAACCGCGAGCGCTACGAGTTCCTCAAATGGGGTGAACAAGCCTTTGACACTTTCAAGGTAGTACCTCCGGGCATCGGCATCGTCCATCAGGTGAACCTCGAATACCTCGCAAAGTGCGTGCTTGAAAAAGGCGGCATCTTCTATCCAGACACCCTCGTGGGCACAGACTCCCACACCACCATGATCAATGGTCTCGGCGTAGTCGGCTGGGGCGTGGGCGGCATCGAGGCGGAAGCAGGCATGCTGGGCCAACCGGTCACCTTCCTCGTCCCGGAAGTGGTCGGCGTCTACCTAACAGGAGAACTCGGCGCGGGAGTGACCGCCACCGACCTCGTCCTGCTGGTCACCGAGGTACTGCGCAAAACGAAGGTCGTGGGCAAGTTCGTCGAATTCTACGGCCCCGGTACCCGGGCACTCTCACTGCCGGACCGCGCCACCCTTGCCAATATGGCCCCGGAATACGGAGCCACTATGGGATTCTTCGGCGTCGACGAAGTCACCACCGGATATTTGTTAGGAACCGGCCGTCCGCCGGAACTATGCAAGACTGTTGAGAATTACTACAAGGCCCAGAAACTCTGGGGTATCCCCACGGATCGGGACGCTCTCGAGTTCTCACAAATCGTCGACATCGACCTCTCCACGGTGAAGCCCGCAGTCGCCGGTCCCAAACGCCCCCAGGACCTCATCGAGATCGACTCACTCAAGACCCACTGGGCAACACTTCTAACTTCCCCAGCTCCGGACGGCTACAACAAACAACCGGTCGCAGCGCTCTGCCAACCCCTTGTCGGATTGCTGGATGAATCCACCGATGTTGACCGCGCCCTGGGTGCCTCTGCCGGTGCGGCCACCGAATCCAGTGAGGAACCCTCCTACCCGCTATGGGAAGTCACAGTCAACAGCAAGGGTGGCATTACCGACACCATCACCCACGGTTCGGTGCTAATCGCCGCCATCACTAGCTGCACCAACACCAGTAACCCCAGCGTCATGCTCGCCGCTGGCCTGCTTGCGCAGAAGGCCAATGCCAAGGGTTTAACCGTCAAGCCCTCCGTAAAAACCTCACTAGGGCCCGGCTCACGTGTCGTCACAGCCTACCTTGAAGCCACAGGTCTCCAGACTGAACTCGACAAACTCGGCTTCCAGACCGTCGGCTACGGCTGCACCACCTGTATTGGTAACTCAGGTCCGCTAGACCCCGACATCGAGAACGTCGTAAGGTCCGAGGACATCATCGCCGCCTCCGTTCTATCAGGAAATCGTAACTTTGAGGCCCGCGTCCACCAGTCGATCAAAGCGAATTTTCTCATGTCCCCGCCTCTGGTGGTAGCCTTCGCCATCGCGGGCACCGTGGATATCGATATGGATACTGAACCACTGGGTTACGGCAATGACGGACATCCGGTCTATCTGGCGGACATCTGGCCGACCGCCGCGGAAATTGCAGCCGCCATGAAGGTCTCGCTCAGGCCAGAGGTCTTCCAGAGCCTTTACACCGGATTCTCCCATCAGAACCCGAAATGGAACGAAATCAAATCCTCTACCGGAGATGTCTATCAATGGGATCGTGAGTCCACATACATTCAAGAACCGCCATTCTTCGACGGTTTCACCCCGACCCCGCGCGACATCTTGGAAATCCGCGGCGCACGCCCGCTCGGCATCTTTGGGGACTCTGTCACCACAGACCACATCTCGCCCGCCGGCGCAATCAAGAAGGACAGTCCGGCGGGCCGTTTCCTCACGGAGAATGGCGTCACCCCAGCAGACTTCAACTCCTACGGCTCGCGCCGCGGCAATGACCGAATCATGACACGCGGCACCTTCGCCAATGTCCGCATCAAGAACCTCATGGTCCCAGGCACAGAGGGCGGCATCACCAAAATCAATGGCGAAACCGCCGCTATCTATGACGCGGCGGAGATCTATCAAAAAACCAAAACCCCCGCCATTATCATTGGCGGGGAGGACTACGGCATGGGATCCAGCCGCGACTGGGCAGCCAAGGGCACTACACTATTAGGAGTTAAGGCCGTCATCACCAAATCCTTTGAACGCATCCACCGCTCCAATCTCGTCGGCATGGGCGTACTGCCATGCAACTTCGTTAACAAGGCGGATTATGACAAGGTAAAGGATTTGGCGGACGCCACCTTCGACTTGATAGGAATTTCCAACGATCTCAAGCCGATGCAGCATGCCACGCTGGTCGCGCACAAGACTGACGGATCATCACTTGAAATTCCCGTAATAGTCCGCATCGACACCCCGGTGGAGAAAGACTACTATCGCGCTGGCGGCATCTTGCCTTACGTGCTAGCGCAAATCCTCGCCTGAACCTGAGTGGCACACCCCGGGAAGAATCTTCCTAACTGAAGAACCGCCATCGCTCACCGCGCCTTCACTCCGCATGTGAGAGGCGCGTGATGCCTCGCTTCAGAAGTTGAGCATCCACGGTTTTGGTGGTGGAGGGGTCAAGATTGATGACTAGATGATCATCCGCGAACTCAATGGTATGAAGGTCACCAGTGTTATCATTGAAGGCGGCTATGAGGCCTTTCATATTCTTGATTTCCTTGCCGTTGACTTTGCTCACGACCATGCTGCGGAGATGCTCGTAGCCCACAGTGGCTGGTGTGGGGATCACATTGCTAAGGAACACGATGCGGTCCACTGAGCTTTCGTATTTATCCGGGTTCTCATACGCATCTAATAATGAAAGCGGGGCACGGGATTGCCAGTTCTCCCCGAAGCCCTGAAGGATGGGTAGGGAAAGCTCCTGAAAGATAAGTCCGCCCTTGACCAGATAGTTCGGCTCCTTGTCGAATAGGTTGTTAGGCACCAGACGCTTGCCATCCTCGCCACGTGTGAGAGTGGCCTTGAGTTCCAGCGGCTTGCCATCACGCCATATCGAGAGGGTGATGGTGTCTCCAGTAGATTTCTCGCCGCGTATGAGGTGTCCCCATGCCAGGCTCCCGTAATGCGGATGCTGGTAATAACCGCGGCGGTCGATTGCCTGGCTGTCCACCGCAAGCAACACGTCACCGGCTTTCACACCAGCGGCAGCAGCAGCGGTGTCCTTGCGCACGCTGTGGATGTAAATGCCGCCCTGGTCATCACTGAGTTTCAGCCATTGCCGGAATGAAGCGTCCTCGGTGCGTGAGATGGTGACACCGAGACTGGGAAAACCTTTGTATTCTCCGCTAGAAGCGTTCTTGAGAAAACGTGTGATTATGTCAGTGGCGGTGACCTCACACAACTGGTCCTTGGAGTTGTAACTGATGAGCACACCCGCAAGTTTGCGACCGTCCAGCACTGGCAACGTGTAACTGCCTGTAGCGCTCTGCATGGATGCCTTAACCATGTAGGTGAGAAAACTCTGGCCCGGTAGGAAATTTGCCACCAGTTCGATACTCTGCACGGTGCCTGGGGTCTGTAACGCTACGCCATTGTCCTCAATTTGCATGATTTGCAGGGGACTGCCTATCGTTGGCGGCTTGGTGATTTCAAAGGGAACGGTTTTCTTGAAAAATGTGACTCCTTCCGCTTCACCGGCAGGACCTAACAATGCAAGGTTCGCCTCGTAATCCACTGCTATCACTTTGGCGGGCGTAAAACGTGTGCCATCCGCAGATTCGAACTCCAAATAGGTGGCGTCAGCCACCAACTCAGACGTGGTCAGCACTCGTTGCGGGGCCACGATCGCGCCTAGAGCGCGGCGCTTGTTCGGCGGATTTTTTTCCCAAGGTTGCCATGGGTTCCATGACTGTTGGGTGGAGTTGATCCTGACCACGGAAACTTTCAGGTCCGGGGCTCCGGGTTTCGCGTTTTCCGAAAACGCTGGCAGAATGGTGGAAAAAGCCACTACCAATGGCAGAATAAGGAATGATCGCATATGATGTTAGTGAATTGTGGAAAACCTATAAAACCAATGACCTCACTCAAGACCTAACACATCCCGCATGTCATAGAGTCCAGCGGGCTGTTGTTGGAGCCAGAGCGCGGCACGCACGGCACCCGCGGCGAAGGTGAGGCGGGAGGACGCCTTGTGGGTGAGTTCCACGCGTTCGCCATCCGCGGCGAAGATGACCGTATGATCACCCACCACATCACCGCCGCGCAGCGTATGCATACCTATTTCCCGGGCTTTGCGCGGGCCTATGTTGCCTACACGGCCGTGGGTGACATCGTCTTGGTAATTAGTCCCGGTTTCTTCATTGAGGACCTCCAACAATGTGCGCGCGGTTCCCGAGGGAGCATCGATCTTGTGGCGGTGGTGCATTTCCACTACCTCAATATCAAAGCGGTCCTGGGTGAGCACGCGGGCAGCCTGCCTTGTTAGCCAGAACAATGTATTGACCCCCACCGAATAGTTGGAGGCGTACACCACAGGCAGGACTTCCGCCGCCTTGATGATAATGGCGCGTTCTTCAAGGGTATGGCCCGTGGTACCTATCACCAGGCGGGTCCCATGTTCGAGCGCGGCTGCAACAACCTTTGAGGTGAACGAATGGACCGTGAAGTCGATAATACAGCCGGCTTTTTGCACCGCAGCATCGAGATCCTCGCCGACGTCGTGGGTGGAGGTGACGGTGACATCAGGATTCGCTGCCGCAGCTTGCATCAGCGCTTGGCCCATGCGTCCGGATTTTCCAGTGATAAGGAGGTTGAGCATGTATTTATTGTTTTGTGGAAGTTGGATTACAGGATTTGGGATTCTATTATCAATCCTCCCAAATATTGTGTTTTAGCTGGAGCTGACTGGCGTAGGTGGCGGCCTCCTCGGCACGAGGACCCTTGAAACTGGCGATTTTCTTTGCACAGGCTATGGCAGCCGGCCAGCGGTCGGCTTTCTCTAGCAAGGATATAGCTCGGAAACCACAAAGCTCGAAGTAATGCCACTCTGCGGGAGACGTTGTAATTTCCAACACCGAATAATAGGCGATGAACGCCTGCTTCTCACGTTTACGCGTCGGATTCTTCTCGTCAGGAATCTGTTCTAGAGTTCTGCCACGCAGGTATTGCAGACGGTTAAAGAGAGCAGGATCGTCCTGTGTGTGAACGAGAAGCTTATCATAGATGGCCAGCGCCTCCGACAGAGAGGTGGGATTGCCTGCACCCTGGGCATAGATCGACTCTCCTAACAGGAGTCCAGCTGGTAGATGAAGAGGGTCAGTGGGCTTGAGCGAATCGAACCATTTCCGCAGGAAAGTGGCGGCTTCCACGAGGCGGTTCATGTCGATCATCAGGCGGGCTTTTTCTAGCATGGCCACGGGAGCTAGGGAGACTTTCAGTTTGATGACATTGTCAAACAACGTGAGGGCCTCCTGCTGGGATTGAGTGGTCGGCACGAGGGCCGCAGCACGGGCGGCAAGCAACCACGCTGCCTGGGCGCGCTCAGCATCCGGATCTGTGGAGGCAAGTTTTTCCAACACTAGCCGGGCATCATTGTAGCTGCGGGTTTGGAACAGGTTGCGCCCGAGCACCAATGACACTTCCGCCGTAGCAGGTTCCGCTGGGAATTGTTTGAGAATTTCCCGCGCGGTGGCTATGGCGGCAGGAGGATCGTTTGATAGATCCGCCACGCGGAGCCTGACCAAAGCGATCCTGACAGGGCTCACTCCGTTGGATTTCTCCGGACTGGCAGTGAGAGCAGCCAACCGCGCACGGGCAGCGTCCAGATCCGGCTTGGGAACTGACAGCGCTGCTTCTAACGCCGCCAACCGCGCCTCCGCTGCACGCGGATGGTCTGGATGTTTCATGAGGAAATCATCGAGGGCCACGCGTCTGGCCTCCGCCGAGTTTGCAACGAGGGCCTGCTCCAGCTCAAGGTCGGCTGCCAGCGCTCCATCTTCGGGGCTGCCTGTGGATTTGACGAGGGTCGTGGTGTCGGACAAACGGAGGATCGCGGAATTAAGGCGCGCCGTTTCCGCTTCTTTTTCTGATAGTTTCTTTGCCGCTTCATCGAACAGTGCCACGGACCGCTCTCTCTCGCCCAAGGAATCGGCGCTGCAGGCTTCGAGAAAAGCCGCACGTCCACCTGTTTCCAACGAACCGGCAGTCTCCCGCAGCGTGTCGAGAATACGGGTCGCTCTCTCGGTTGCTCCATCCTGCAACATCCAGCGGGCAGATTCGAAAAGCGCACGGCTGGCGAGAATATGTCCGGGGTTTTCCATCCGGAGGCGTGTAAGGAGCCGCCTGGCCTCTGACTTCGCCTCCGGCGTGCCTACACGGTGGAGCGCGAGCGCACGCGTGTATATCGAGTATTCTATGAGATCTCTGGATGCGTGGGTAACCGGCCAAGCTGAGACCGCACCGGAAATTGTCGTGGCGATGAGACCCGTGCCCGGGATGTCTGCGGGCGGAATCCATTGGGCGAGCCGTTCCAGAACAGGATCTGTCAGGGTCGGTGGGTCAGGCATCCAGTCCAACAGGCGTTGGAACATCTCACGCAAACAGGGCGTGCCCGGATTATCCTGGATGAAGGTAAGCAGAAACGATGATGCCTCATCAGTCCTTCCCTCCGCGCGGAGGGAATCTGCCAGTCCCACGGCGGCAGCGTGATAACGGCTGTTGGATTGCCCCTGCGGCCTATCTATCAGATTTTTAAATTCGGCAGAGGCCTCTGCGGGATGACCCTCCGCAAGCAAGAGATGAGCTTCCAGGAATGCCGCGAGCATCCGGTCTTCCGCACAGATCGCGGCTTCGGGAGGCATTGTTTCGCGCGCCTCGGCATAGTGGCCGCTATCTAACATTATTTCAACTTCACGTAGCCGGGCCCGCGCTGCGAGTGCCGCGTCCGGATCGCGTGCTAGCACGGACAGGGTTTTCAACGCTGCTTCGGTTTGGCCCAGAGCCAGTTGAAGACTGCTGATGCTAAACCCCGCCTCGGCGCGGTGCGGGGCATTAGGTTTATCCAGCAAGGGGGAAAGCATGGCCACTGCTTCGGCGAAACGTCCTAGCCCCGCCAGGGCCAGCCCCTTCCAATACGTGGCTTCGGGGTCGCGCGAGACAAACGACTCACCTAACAGACGCAATGCGTCCGCAGGCTTTCCATCGCGCACCCACGCCTCTGCCAAGCGGATGGACACCTGGGACTTCTCCGCTGGACCAAGCGATTGGCCAGTCAGGCATTGCTCGAAATGCAGGGCCGCCATTTCCCACAGGTTGGAATTAAGGGCGTCGGTGCCTTTCCTTATCAGGTCCGCTGTGTCCTGGCCTGGAAGGGCGGTGGACAGGGCTAGCACCAGCAGAAAGACAGGGCGAGGCATGGCGAGGTCAGCGTGACAGGATTTTACGCAGATCGGGCACGGGCATTTCTAACACAGTGGAAGCCTCCTTGAGATCACCAGCTGCGCGTTCCACCACTCTGCCCGCTATCTCACGGGTAATCCAGCCTAGCAGGTTTTCTCCAGCGGGAGCCACGTTGAGCAGTTGATCGATCGCAGCGGTATGATCGACCATCGCCTTGCCAGGCGTGGAGGCCAGTGGAATGTCTCCCGGCAGAAGAATGTTAGATGATGCGAGCGCGCAGGCACGGGCGATGGTGTTTTCCAATTCGCGCACGTTACCCGGCCAGCGGTGGGTTTGCAGGGCGTTGAGGGCCTCCACAGTGAGGCGCATCCGGGCCATCCCGTTTTTCTTGGTGATGCGTTGCAGGAAATACTCAGCCAGCAGCGGCACATCCTCCAAGCGTTCGCGCAATGGCGGAATCCGGATCTCCACCACGTTGAGCCGGTAATATAAATCCTCGCGGAATCGCCCGTTGGTCACCTCCTGTGCCAGATTCTTATGGGTGGCAGCGATGATGCGTGCGTCCGTGACGATCGTTTCATTGGACCCTACCCGGGAAAACGTGCCGTCCTGAAGCACCCTTAATAGTTTCACCTGAATGGAAAGCGGCATGTCGCCAATCTCATCGAGAAACAGGGTGCTGCCATCCGCCTGCTCGAAGCGACCTTCCCTGCGCGCGATCGCTCCGGTGAACGAACCCTTCTCGTGACCGAACAACTCGCTTTCCAATAAATTCTCGGGAATGGCTCCGCAATTGATGGTCATCATCTCCTTCTGACGTCGCGGGCTGTATTCATGGATCGCCTTGGCCACGAGTTCCTTACCAGTGCCGCTCTCACCGGCGATCAAGACGGGAGCATCCGAGCGGGCCACCCGTCCGACGATTTTGAAAACTTCCTGCAAGGCGCGGGAAACCCCAATCATTTTCACCCGTCCGTCATGTTTGGGCAGCACGTGCAGTGGTTGGTCTGCGCTGCGCCGTTCCTCGCGCACCTGCAACGCAGATTCCACCACAGGCCGGAGCTCGAAGGCCAGCGATTCCCTGCGCAGCACATCGTGCGCTCCACGCTGGGTCGCCTCGATGACTTGGCTGGTGGAAGGGAACCCCGCAGTGAGGATCACCAAAGTCTGCGGGCTATGCTGTAGGATCTTTCCCAATAATTCCATGCCGTCGAACGGCGTCTGTTCCATCCCGGCTACCACCACCCCAATCGGGGTTTTCTCCACTACTTTCAAGGCATTTGCGGCATTATCGCAGCGAAGAATCCTTAGGTTTTTCCCCGTCAAATGCTTGGTCGCCCAGTCCAGAAAATCTAGATCGGGGTCGACAAGCAACAGGGTCTCTTCGGCGAAATCTTCAGACATTGCGGGCTCGGAGCCATTGAAACAGGCCCCCACGGGAATGACAACGATTTCCGCAGGAACGCATGCCCAGGGGGGGGGCCTCACTCATTTTTGCCGGGTGAAAAGTGACGTCAGTGTCTCCACATCCTTGGGCCACATCTTCATCTTGTCCTCATTGATTTGGTAAGAATACGTCACCCTTTCCGCCGGATATTTGTCCGTGGCCTCCAGAGTGACAACGACCTGTCCTTCATAAGGAGTAGTCCAAAAAAATGTGCGGCGCTCGGGTGTGCTCCGTTCTCCCGTATTATCCTCTTTAAAAACCCAAAACGACTCAGCCCGCGTGTCATCCACCCACTTGGATACCAATTGTGCGTCTGGCTCCTTCCTTTTGACCAGTTTTTCCGAGCTGCAGCCGCCCAGAATAATTCCAAGGGAAATAACCCCAAACCATTTTACCACGGTTTTTATGTTCATAACAATGGGGTGTTCTAGAAATTTTCATCACCCATGTCAAACTTCAATTCCCCGGGAAAACAGCGATCAAGCTAGGGAAAGCAATATTTCGCGGTAGGGGAGATTGAGCATGGTGCTGACGGCCATGAAGAGCACTTCTCCGAAATGATGAAGCTTGTTACCGGCGGTGCGCTGGCCTTCGTTAACAGAGAATGAGTGGAAGCTGGCAGACTAGCCTCCGGAACGGTCTAGTTTGATAGGATTGCGAGGCATTCGGGAAGGATGCGACCACTAGAGATGGCGCACAGGCCCTAAATGTCATGAATTACAAACAATTTTCGCCGCGTTCACTAACTTGATCCTGTGCATTGGCTGCTAGTCGTCTGCCTCATTTGTTTGATCCCGACACAGTCCCGCGTGGGCATCGAAACAATCCGGATGCAGATGAATTCGAATTTCTTCCCGCGTCATTGCGCGAGACATCAAAACTGAGGCCCTAGAAACAAAGAGTGCCGCGTGACCTATTGACTTACCGGCAGAAATCTGCCAGATATGAAATCGACTTTTGGAGAAACCTTGTTCCCTCAAAAATCAACACCCCATGAGGCCACCACATATGAAACCGCGAGGAATGTCAGTAATGATGCGTTTTCTAGTTAGCTCGACTTTCTGGCTTATCATGGGCACCTGGAAAATTTTCGGGTGGGGTTCTGCATATAGTGCTGATCTACCCAAGGCTACCCAAAATACGGATGCGGAAGACGTTAGTAGAAATGTCATGGATAGGGACCAAGATGAATGCACCCCACTTCATCTTGCAGCAATTGCAGGACGCAAGAACACTGCAGAACAGCTACTGGCCCACAAGGCTGATATGAACGCGCTAGACAAGTGGGGAGATACACCCTTGCATGTTGCGTTGTACGAAGATAACCCCAATGTGGCTGAACTACTATTGGCTCACCATGTCCGTATCAATGTTGAGAATATCCACGGAAAAACCCCGTTACACATCGCAGCGAGACAAGACTTACTAGATACATTGAATCTATTAATAACTGACAGTTCGGATGTGGACGCTACGGACGTAGAGGGAGATACGCCGCTCCATGATGCGGCGAAAGAGCGCAACAAGGTGGTGTCGGAGAGGCTCATAGCGAATAAGGCACACGTAAATGCAACAAACAGGAATGGAGACACTCCTCTGCACCTCGTTTTGCGAAATAATGAGAAGGACACATCTGAACTGCCACCTATTGCCGGAATCGACGCCAACGCAATGGATCATGAAAAAATCAACCCACGATTCTATCCAAGACTCCATGGTGGCGCGCGAGACGCCCATTGTCGGTCAACATACAAGGAAATGGTGGAGCTGCTGCTGGCTAACAAGGCGGATGTCAATCCCACGAACAATGACGGGGTAACTCCTTACGCATTGGCTGTGAAAAACGGCCACCAGGATGCGGCAAGATTACTGCTCCAGCACGGCGGGCATGAGTGAGCGAAGCCCTGACATTCTATCAGTTCTTACCGGCAGCTGGCACTGCCTTGAATTTCACGCTCCACTTGACCGCGCGGCTAGTAGCGGGATGCATCATCACCCGCACGAGTCCGGGGCCTTCCTGCAGCTCGGTGGTCACTCCATCTGCCTCAGCTGAGACTGGTTTCCAGATTTTCCCACCATCTCCCATACCGGCGATGCGCAGTTCATAGGGGTCATTGGCCACCACTTGGCTCACACCTGACAAGGTCTGCGTGTCCGCATTCCACGTTTCATCAGTCACTTCCAGAATACCCTGGCTAACATGACGCGATGTACTCAGCAGCACCGGATGGCCCACTGCCGCACGCACTGCGATGACGCGGCATGACCGTCCCGGAACAGTGAAGCTGATATCACCCTTGAAGTCCGCCACTGGCTCATTGGCCCAGAAGTCGAAGCCATGCCATGTGCTGGCCGCCGCATCCAACCCCGTCTTCGCCGCAGAAGTGGTGATTACAGCATCCTTCTTGTCCCAGTTGAAAAAACCCAAAACATCGCGGCGCGTCGATTGACGGAGGTCACTGACTAGCCATATGCGCGGCATGTCACGGTCGAAATAGTCCACTGGGCGTGCGGTGGCTCCATGGTATGGCATGGTGCGTTTCATCACGTTGAGGCGCTCCGCCGGGAGATCAGGAATCCAGTCGCTATTCAGATTAAAGGCGTCGCTCAATGCGACCCATGATGTAAGGAACTGCGCCTCATTCAGCGGCAGAGCCGCGCGCACATAAGATGGGTCCGGATCGTTCCACCATGTGCGGCCATTCAGGAAATAGAGGCGGGTGCCTCGGACAGGCCCCACTATCAGTTCGTCCCATTTGGTGCCATTGTCCGGGCCTATGCGCATGGAATCCACCAGACCCATGCATGCGCCGAAGGAACGCATGTTCTGGCTTACGTTGCAGCCGGAGAAAAATACATCCGGCCCAGCAGCCTGACGCACCAATCTCAAACCATCACGCAACATATCAACGTTGGTCTTTTTCGGATCATGAAACGGTAGGTTGTTGCCCATGTGATCGTCCACATAACCATCGTTCACATACATGAGCTCGGTGGCACTCCCCGTCCACAAGCCGTCCATCTTGAAATAATTGTATCCCCAACCATGGATGGTCTTCACCAGTTTGGTGAGATGGTCCTGAACCTCTTTATTTGTTAGATCAAGCGAGGTTCCACCCCAGCGCACTTCATATGGCTGGCCCTTATCGCGTTTCACAAACCAATTCTGGCGGTCCTTGTATTCAGGATCTTTGTGGTTGCGGGCGAAGGGCATGAACCAGATCCCCGCCGTCAGTCCAAGGTTCTTGAGCTTTTCCGCCACAGGTGCCATGCCATGCGGATAGGGGCCATCCGGCTTCACCCGGTCGAATCCGCGGCGCGGACCATTGAAGGTCCCACCGTCCTGCCACTCGTCATCCAGTTGCACAAAGGAAAACCCAAACGGCTTGAGTTCCCTGGCCGCAAAATCCGCCAGTTCCACTATGGACTTTTCATCGCCGGCCATGGAGTGTTTATCGGAATACCATGTGCAGTAACCATTGGTCCGTGGGTGCAGTTGGATGTGATGAATTCTCCGTATCGTGTCGGCATATGCCTCCTCGCCAAGGCGGGCGTCATCGAAGTAGCCCACGGCCAAGGTTTCGGTCCTGGCAAACTCACCGGGCGAAAGCCTCAGATGTCCGTAGTCAATTTGTGCCTTGAACTGCACTCCTCCATTCTTGACGTCGGAGAACAACACACCGCTGCCGCGCTCATTGGTCACAAAACCCGCGACCACACCGTGACGCGTGGCGGGATCGGCCAGAGTTAGAAACAGATAACTTCCTGGATTCTTGTCAGGTGCCGTCAGCCCTGCTGTGCCCATCGTGCGGAGAGCTTCGGCAGATTTTCCTACATCCAGAATAAATTCCGCCGGAACCAGACGTGTCAGATCAAGCTCCCCCTTCCCCTTGTTGACCCGCGTGCTACGAATCATCACAAACGGCAACTCATCGCAAAGCTCCAGCGAGTTCTCACCGCCATCAGCCAGCGTGACCACTATCCGCCGCCCCGCTCCGAAGGTCTCGTGCTGCATCGGCTCTACCACCGCACCGGCGGATTTACCATCAAGTCTGCCTTTCGTTAGAAACTTTATGCCGGAAACCTTCTCCACGACGCTGAAGGTCCCATCCGCGTTATCATAGGTGACAGCCAGTTTGTCATTGGAGATTTGCAGCGGTTCCGCACCAGCCATACCAGCCGCGCAGAACACAAGTAGGATTGAACTGGCAAGCCGTTTCATAAGATAGCAGCGGATAGAAGTGGTTGTTTTCGACAGGTCACGGCTTGGCAGAAGGAATAATAGCCACGCTGCGGATGACACCATTGAAGTAATAACTCTGGCCGCCAGCCACGCCCATCGTGAAATCACCTGCTGTGGCTTTGGGGAAGGGTGATTCCAGCATAGAATCCAGACGGTTGTTCAGATACATCAGCGCCCGTTTCCCGTCGAACACTACTCGCACCTTGTAATCACGGCCGAATGTCAGCGGCGTTTTGCTGGATAGATAATACTGCTTCCCATCGCTGCCAGCGATCTCCGCAGTCACCTTCATATTCCCCTGACCGAGCGTGAGACGCCAGCCCGGTGCCGAGAAAATCCCGGAGCAATAACCGTCCGGCTTTTCCTCTACCGTTAGATCAACCACCACGGACCATGGTCCCCCATCGCCTCCTCCGGGATAAGACTTGATTGGGCCGAACACGCTGGACCCGTGGGCGAAACGCAAGCCGCCTCCCTCGGCGGGTTTGGGCAGCGGAGCGTTCTTCTCACCCCCAAGTGTCAGTGAATCCCCACCGGCAATGGTGCTGGGGATCTTGCCATCCTTCATTGCACTAAAGTTCCACTCCGCCACGGGCTTGGCCGCTTGAGCATTGCCTGCAGTCTCCTCCCCTGCCGTGATGCCCACCACCACCAACTGCGCCCCGGTTATGTTGCCTTCGATATCGATCGTGCTGATGGTCTTGTCAGGGTGCGGATTGGTCCATTCCGTGACATACATGCCCACTGGCGCATGCACTCCATTGCGCCCGGTCCATCCCGCACGCGCCGCCGCTAACGGTTTCATATCCCACCAGTCGGCTATCTCCACACCTTCACGAAGGGGGAAGACTTCTGAACTACCGTCGGAATAATGAATCATATAACGGGCTTGGACTTCTTTATACTTTGCGTTTGTTGCCCAGCACTCTGATTGCAGGAACCAGAGCTTGTCCGCCTTGCAGTTCGCCACAATGCCATTGACTGAAGCAGGGGCCGCCAGATCGTGGCCTTGCCCGCGCAATGTGATCACTGCACGGTCACCGTTATCCTTCGGATTGACCAGTTTGAATGGTCTATCAAGGAACGTGGCTTCCGCCGGGAATTTGCCGGTGGAAACATCCATACCACCCACCTTGCCGTAGTGGTCGATCAGGAAATAGCGCATGTCATTCTCACCCTGGTCGGTCCATCCACCTTTCCCATCGCCGGCCACCTCGTCGTAATATCCGCGGTTGGCTTGTTTGGAGATATCTAGCTGGGTGTATTTGTAAGACTTGGGCGGTTCCACGGAGATGTCTCCGCCAATGTTCAGTGTGAGGCTGGTAAGCAGACGCATCGCCTTATCCAGTTCCGCCGCCATCGCGTTCTCCCATGGCATGGTGTCGAACAGGATGGTACCCTTGCCCACTGGAACCCTGCACAGCAGTCCGGGCTCGATCAGGCGCGTCGCCGATTGCCAAGTGGGGGCTGATAGCACATAACTGCCTATCGAAGCAGTCGGCTGCCCTCCTTGGAAGTATGCATCAGAATAAAGAGGCTGGCGCGTCCAACAGAAATCATAGCTGCTGAGGCTGTCCATGATGCGGTCATCCGAACAACGCGCTGCGGATTGAATGGTCTTGTCCACCGGGACCAGCACTGGTTTGAACGGCATCAACTCAGCCACACGCCCCACTGTCTCCGGAGTGAATCCGTGCAGCCATACCACCCAGCCTGCTGCTAGCCGGGCCTTGAGCGCTTCGATCTCTGCTGGCGTCGGCGTATAACTTGCATCCAACAGGACTGGTCCATTGACCTTCTCGTCCTGCGTCGTAACCACAGATGCCGTGGTAATCGCCTGCATCAGCGCAGGATTATTGCCCACCATCAGCTTCAACGGGAATCCGCGCGGGACTGGCGCCGATAAGGTCGCGCTCACCAGCGATGCCAACAGTGTGTCCGCCGCAGGCTCAATCCCTGCGCGATCCACAAGGTTCAACTGGCTGACCACATACTTGCCAGTGCCGCTGGGGACCTCAACCAGCGGCGTCCAGTGCATACCGTAAATGCCACCCGCATCCAGGAGGATCTTATACTTGCCGTTGGATGGTTTGTACATCGTGTGGTTGCTGACCAGGTTATCCGGCAGCCAGTAGGAAAGCTGAGGATCGGTCAGGCCACCGAGAGCCGCAGAACCATGCGAGCGCAGCCACACGCGCGAGGCAACGTGCTTACTGTCCACTTCCGGAATTTCTGTGGACACTCCAGCCACGTTCTCAGCCGACAACAACAAGGCCCGCCCACCGCCTGAAACAAAATTACTGATCACCTGACCGAAGGGACCCGCATCCACTCCGCTGCCCACGATTAGCAGCTTGGCTTTGGCTAGATCAGGCTTGGCCACTGATTTTTTTGGCGTGAGCGTCAGGCCGAGTTTGGCATAAGCGGCCGCGGTGGCACCCGTGGTGTCCAGCAGCACGATGTCTGCGGGATCGATACCCTTGATTACCGGGTGCGGCATGATGTGGATGGTCTCCTCGTAGTGGGCGATCTCACTCCAGTCGCTTCCCCGGTGGATCTTGAAGCGCACCGTCAATACACCTTTCACAGGCCTGTCCACCGCCGGACACTCGATAGGCAGTTCCATGAGGGAAGCGAACTTCACTGAATCCAGGGTCTTATCCATGACCACCCGCCCATCGATAGTTAGAAGATACTGGATTTTCGGGTAATCAATATCCACTCCCATGTCACAAAAGACCGCCACCTTGCGTTTCCCAGTCTGTCCTCCATAGAAGTTGGGATGAAAGTCCATCTGGCGCACACACACCGGAGGCATCACCTGCTGGCGGTCGCCGGCCCATGCGTTGAGTCCTGCCACGCCCTGCAGTCGATAGATATCCGTCGCCTTGGTCAGAGCGTCGATGTAACCGTTCGGTTGATAGCCATCCAGACCCATAAAGCTGTGTGCACGGAACTTCACCCAATCGTATGCCTCCTCACCCATGAAGCTGGCGTAGTCGTCGGCCATGCCGCCCGGATTCCAGTATTCCCCTATGACTAGCGGTCGGTCCCAGACGAAGTCCGCACGCCAACCGTGCACCTTGCCATCCCACGGTTGGTCGAGCCAGTAAAGGCTGTTAGGAACCACCAGTCCCGAATTCGGGTAATCCCTCAGCAGTGAACCGCAGAGGTCGGGATAGTGGATGTTGATGATGGGCAGGCGCCCGCCCCATGTGACCTCAGCATCGCCTTCTTGTGGACGCGTGGGGTCCGTTTCACGCGCGGTCTTGAGTATAGACTCGGCCACCTTCATCCAATCCGCACGGGTTTCACCCCAGAAGGTCTCATTAGTTAGATTCCAGATGACGATGGACGGACGGTTGCGGTGCATCTTGATGAACTTGCGCTCGTATTCGAGCACGTTGGGCAGCCACTTCTCGGTATTGGCCATGTCGTAGTCTGCCGCGCAACTGTTCCATGACAATTCAGGCAGAGTCATGAACCCAAGCTTGTCAGCAGCATCCAGCACAGCCGAGTTGTTAAAACCGCGGTGAAGACGGATCGAATTATACGGCCTGCCAAGAACCACGTGCATTTCCTGCTCGACCCTTTCCGGTTTATTTCCCAGCGATGTCAGGAAGCTGTTGCGCAGCAGGGTGGTCTTGGCACCGTTCAGATAGAAATCACGCCCCTGGATCCAGAACTCGCGAAACCCGAAACGCTGTGTGATTTCATCAATCGACTGGTTGGATTCGCGCAGGCTGAGGTGTGCGGTATAGAGGATAGGATGCACGGGTGCCCACAGACGCGGTGCCAGCCAATCTTTCTTGAGTGTGATGACTGCTGATGCATTCGGGGCCACGTTGACGCTCTGCGCTGCAAAACTGGTCTGCAATTCACCAGAATCGTCCACCACATAGCCGCTGAGCTGGAGCGTGCGCGACCTGTCAGACTTGTTGAACACGGTGGTTTCCAGATCGATTCGCTTTTCCCTAACCGATGTTTTGATGAACACGTCGGAAATCATTGTTTTCGGAACTATCTGCAGTGACACATCGCCCCATATACCGGTGCCAGCACCGTCTGCCGGCGCGATGAATGATTTAGATGGCAGGTCAATGATAGACTCGCGGCCTGCGACTCCTACAACCAGCAGGTTGGGCTGCCCATACTTGAGCAAATTGCTCACATCGTAATCTTGCGGCACCTGGCCAAGCACGCAGTCGCCAATCTGTTTACCGTTAAGCCATGTCAGGCTGCGGAATGACATCCCCTCGAAATGCAGGACGGCGCGCTGCCCGGTTGGCAAGGACGCGGGCGCATCGAAGGTCCGGCGGAACCAACAGGCGATCTTGTCATGCCGACGGAAATCCTTGCCGTCGGGCGTGAGCATCTCGTTCATGTGGACGATGTAGGGTCCGTTCGGGCACTCGACCAAACGCGCCCCTTCATTGGGCACCTTTTCCTGCTGCCATCCGTCGTTGGGGGGCGGATAGGCGAACTTGAATCCCGAAATGGCCAGCGCCTCCCACTCGCCGTTCAGGCTGATCGTGGATCGCGTGCCAGTTGTCGCAATATCGGGGGCCGCGCCCACGGAAATCGCGGCAAGAGAAATGAACAAGGCGGCAAAAGAAACGAGGGTTTTACGAGAGATCATGTGTTCCAGGTGCATCATAAAATGGAGGCTACTTCGGCCGCGTTGGTTACTGAGGCCAAGCGGGCCAACTTTCAAGATCAGGCTTATTCAAGTCGAGAGTGTAAGGAATTTTGTGTAAGTGGTCTTTCGCTGAAGGCTGGTTAGTTGTTGGGCATGCGGTTTGCGAATTCAATGGTGAAATGGCTCAGGGCGCTTGGCCAGTTATGGACCGCCA
>Ga0118677_10001066_pt1 | contig 58917 bp, 65 predicted proteins | sample AliMusrvi5mmetaG_FD_86154 | JGI IMG/M metagenome (GOLD analysis project Ga0118677, IMG submission 86154)
ACCAACTGACGCTATTGACCGAAGGTTGACCACCAACAGTGGTCAGATAATCATTTGAACAAACCGCTTTGAGCGGATCACGATTTATAAATGCCCCCACCTTTGGTGGGGGATGCGTTACTACACGCTTACTACCGAAAAATAAAGGTGTTTCCCGATGCTAGACTTGAAATACATTCGTGAAAATCTTGATGAGGCCGAGCTGCGTCTCCGTACGCGCGGCGGCGAATCTTATCTGGACGGCTTTCGTGAACTGGATGATGAACGCAGAAAACTGCTTTATGCAAATGAAACGCTTAAAGCAGATCGCAACAGGGTTTCCGACGAGATCGGCCGTGTTAAAGACAAGAGCCAGGTTCAGGACAAAATTCTGCAAATGCGGGCCGTCTCTCAAAAAATAAAAGAGCAGGATGAGGAGCTGAAGCAGCTGGAAGAAAAACTGCAGTTTTTCTTACTCACAATCCCTAATCTTCCCCATGCCACAACTCCGCCCGGCGTGTCCGAAAACGACAATGTTGTGATCAGATCGTGGGGAAAACCGCGGGAATGCTCCTTTGAAGCCAAGCCGCATTGGGATCTTGGAGAGAGTCTTGGCATTCTTGATTTTGAGCGCGGCGCAAAAATAACCGGTGCACGGTTCACTCTTTATCGCGGCGCCGGAGCCCGGCTGGAGCGTGCCCTGATTAATCTTATGCTTGATCTGCATACCGATACCCATGGTTATCAGGAGGTGCTTCCCCCTTTCATGGTCAATCGTGATTCAATGCAGGGCACCGGGCAGCTCCCCAAGTTCGAAGAAGACCTCTTCAAGCTGGTCGATCCCGATTTTTTTCTGATTCCGACCGCCGAAGTGCCGGTGACAAACATTCATCGAGGCGAGATTCTGAAAAAAAGTGACCTGCCAATCAGCTATTGTGCCTATACCCCCTGCTTTCGGCGCGAGGCCGGATCATACGGTAAAGATACCCGTGGTCTGATCCGTCAGCACCAGTTCAACAAGGTGGAGCTGGTGAAATTTGTTCACCCGTCGGAATCGGATGCGGAGCTGGAAGTATTGACCGGACATGCTGAAAAAGTTTTGCAATTGCTGGAACTTCCGTATCGAGTAATGGCGCTTTGCAGCGGAGACATCGGCTTCTCGTCCGCCAAAACCTACGATCTTGAAGTCTGGCTGCCGGGACAGAGCTGTTATCGCGAGATATCATCTTGCAGCACCTTCGGTGACTTCCAGGCGCGCCGTGCGTCGATTCGCTTTCGTGAGGATGAAAAAGGCAAACCGGAATTTGTCCATACGCTGAACGGTTCAGGTCTGGCGGTGGGGCGCACGCTGGTGGCGATTTTGGAAAATTATCAGCAGGAAGATGGCTCAGTGCTTATTCCGTCGGTGTTGCGGCCATACATGGGGGGGCTGGAGAGAATCAACTGTTAGGCGCGTGCGGTTATCATTTGAAAAATAGAAACAGCTATGCTATAAAGCCTCGATGCATGCAAACGGAAGGGTGGCCGAGTGGTTTAAGGCAGCGGTCTTGAAAACCGCCGAGTGTAACAGCTCCGTGAGTTCGAATCTCACCTCTTCCGCCAAATAAACTAAGCAAAATAAGATAGATAGAAGCGGGGGTGCCAAGTTAGGCAACCCCGTTTTTAGTATGAGTTGCCAATAAGTTGCCTATTAGTCACAAAACAATTGAGTTGCCAAGATGCTTGCCCAGCCTGTTCTCTGTAATCCTTCGATAAAAGCGTGCCTTTCTTTTGATAATAATTATACTCTGCTTTGACCAGTAAGAATAAAGTTGCCTACAAAGAAATTAGGCAACTGGGAAAAATCAGCCAGAGGTTCAGCCGGTGTTCTTCGTTGATATAAAAACACCACCTTTGGCATCACAGAGAAACCAGTAGAATCCGTCTGCCGTTGTGAAAACGAACAGGTTGACGTTTTGGTCGAACAGTCAATTTGATCTTCCGCTTATGGATAAATGCTGGACTGTGTGGGATGGCTTAGATTGAAGGCTAAATATGGATCTTCTGGAAATATTGACCTGGGGATTTGCCAAGTGACTTGCGAAACATTTCAATAAAGGCACTGAGGCTTTGATAACCTAAGTCAAATGCAACTTGTGTAACATTCTGACCATTGCCAAGACGTTCGACAGCCTCCTGCAACACGAGTCTTTTCCTCCATGCACCGAATGAAAGCCCAGTCTCATTCATAAACAAACGAGACATAGTTCGGGCACTGGCACCGGCAAATGTTGCCAATTGCTCAAGCTCTCTACTGTCGCCAGGGTTCTTTAACAATTCCTCCATAACCTTCAGTAGGCGTTTATCTCTACCGATTGGTAAATTAAGCTCCGTCGGTTCCGCCTGACAAAGCTCGTCAATTGTCACCATCATAAGCCGAAATCCGGAACTATTTGGGACATAGCTGTCTCCTACCGCAACGGCTTTCAATATCAATTCCCGTAATAAAGGCGATACCTTTAAAATAGTGCATTCACCAGGTAAACCATCTGAAACGGATTGGTCTATAAATAAATTTTGTAAAGAAACTTCACCAGGGAAATACACTTCATGTTCTTTTTCAGGTGGCACCCATACAGCTTGGGTCGGTGGCACTACCCAAATATCTTTTCCGCAAACAACTCGCATTACGCCACTACTGGCATAAATAAGTTGTCCACGAGGATGCGAATGCGGTGAAGCACACCCAGCCCGTTTAACTTGCATAGCAAACGGAATAATTGGCAATACAGGGTTAACTATGTAGCCTACCTCAACAGGTGGTAATTTTGGCAAGTTATCGACATTCATTGGCTATATATAGCAAGACAGCCATACGCATTACAAACTATAATCTTTCAACACTTTGAAAGGGGAGCCGTCATGAACCAAAATAGCGAACAAATGCACCAAGAAGAAATCATTAGTCAATTCTCTCGTCAAGCTATTCCGTTTACTCAGGTGCCAGGTCACCTTGACTCCATGCAAATACTTGTTGAATTGTCTGGAGTTGAAAATGATGATTCAGTGCTTGATGTTGCCTGCGGTCCAGGCTTGGTTGCTTGCGAATTTGCAAAGCATGCCGGTCATGTTACAGGAGTAGACTTAACACCAGCAATGATTGAGCAGGCAGAGAAACGGCAAAATGATCAAGGTTTAAAAAACCTTACTTGGGATATTGGCAATGCTGACCCTCTACCTTATGCCAATAACACATTTTCATGCGTGATAACTCGGTATAGTTTTCATCATTTATTGGCACCGGAAAGGGCGTTGTCGGAAATGATTAGAGTATGCAAGCCGGGTGGAAGGGTATTAGTTGCCGATGTAGCTGTTGATTCCACCAAATCTGAAATGTATGACCAACTTGAATTAATGCGTGATCCTTCGCATACACACGCTTTAACGAAAGAGGAATTCATCGTTTTGTATCAAAAGTCAGGTTTGATTGATTGTCGTCAGAGTGCTTATGGCGTTGAAATAGAACTGGAAGGTCAATTAAAAGCCTCGTTTCCAAAGTCGGGTGATGAGCAGAAACTGAGAGAAATGTTCGTTAAAGATATTGGTATTGACAACCTTGGCATTAATATTCGAGAAATTAACGACAAAGTATTCTACACGGTGCCTATATCCGTTTTTGTCGGACGGAAAAAATAGTTGTAATCATTTCTGTTGATACTTGGCTCCAAGGAGCAATTTCGTTCAACCACACCTTGATGAGTGACTGATGCGGATCATCTTGTCGGTTGGCAGTAGTCTTTATGGAATCCAGCATCCATATACGGAAGTTGCAATGAGATAGATTAAGTTTCAGTTTTGAGGTTGGGAATTGATATTTTATTGGATTTTGACCAGTCCAAATATTCTGTTGTGTCGTGGGATAGCCAAAACTCACGTTCTTCATCTTCGTTGGCAAACTTCGGTGTTTCTTTAAGCTTCTTGTTTGGTGGTTTCATTCTCGCTCCCTCAATATGTGAAATATACACAACCGCATAAATATCGACCAACAGAAAATGCCACCATTGCGTTTCCGGTGCGATCTGTCTGATTGTGCCCTACCCGTATTTATCTGTGATGCCAAGAGTATTTAATGGTGGGCATTTTAGACTTTCATGTTAGTGTGCCCACGATTAATTGTTCTGAACAATAAATATCAGTTCTCTAAGTTTGGTCGCCAGTTTTATGTTTTGAATTATGCAGATAGTTAAGGCGACGATCAAATGATCATAAATCTCGTTTCAGACCTCAGAATAAAACGCCAACCAAGAATAGACCGTAATCTCGCCCTTCAAAAAGTCAAATTATTCCATGTTGGCTGTAAGTTTATTGAAAATGACCTGACCGCAATCGGAAAGCCTGATGTTATGACCTACATCAGCATACTTTTCCGCAGTAGTCGGTCTAAATATGAGCCGTATGCCAATTTGCCGAATACCATGATAGGTGGCTCGGGCTGGGATCTGATAACCGTCTTACCGCCCGAAATCGACGATTTAAAGCCCCATATGAATTACGGCTTTACCCAGAGAGGGTGCAATCGAAAGTGTAGTTTTTGTATCGTTCCTGAAAAAGAAGGTAAATACCGTGTAGTCGGCAACCTGAAAGACTTATGGGATGGCACGCCAAAAGCAGAAATAATGATTTGGGACAATAATGTATTGTTCGATCTGGAACACACGAAAGCACTCGTTGAAGAATCAAAAGAACTTGGCGTCCGTCTTGATTGGAATCAGGGCATGGATTTCCGACTACTCACTCAGGACGTGGTTGATCTACTAAAACCAGTAAAACTGTTCCGCAATGGCAAGTGGAGATTCTCTCTCGATAATCCTGCCGATATACAAAGATTCAAAGACAAATTACCACTTATGCGTCAGCTGTCGTCAACACCATTTGTCTACGTTTATGTGGACGCATCAGATCCGGATGGCGAATTGGAACGGTTATCATTTTTAAGAGAAGAAAAATGCAAACCCTCTCTGCAATTAGATGATTGTGTCCGTGGTTTGGAAAAATATCAGGTTATGCGGGATTACTGTAATGGAATTAATGGGCATTTTATGAAGTTAACGTGGGACGAATACTACCCTATAAGACAGGAGCGAGAAAACCGCATGATAAAACAAAATAGAGGGTACCTGAAGGAAGTAAAAATCAAGGACATCATTATTGGCGAAAACCGCCGTCCAGTTGGCGACGTGACCAACCTGAAAAATGGTATTGAGTCTTATGGCTATACCTGTCCGATAAGCATTACCAAAGATATGAAACTTGTTTATGGAGCACACCGTATAGAAGCCTGTAAACAACTGGGATGGGAAACAATTCCCGCAATGATATTCGATTTTATTACGCCAGAGCATGCTGAAATGGCAGAAATAGACGAAAATTTACACCGTGTTGAATTAACCAAGCTGGAAATATGCGAATTATCAGCTCGCAGGAAAGTTCTGTATGAAAAAGTGCATCCGGAATCCAGCAAAGCGTCAATTACAACGGGCAATCTAAGCCAGAAGTCCGGCACTACCAATGCCTTCACAAAGGATATAGCAGAGAAAAAAGGTTGTTCCAGGAGAGTAATTGAAAAAGATGTGCAAATTGGCGAAAATCTTGTGAAGGAAACATGTGATGTAATAAGGAATACGCCACTTGCAAATAACAAAAGTGAATTACTGGTATTGGCACGAAAAACTGCGGAAGAACAGGCGGAATTCTGCAGTATGTTGAAGGCAGGGTTGGTAAAAAATGCTTCGTCTTTTCATTCAATTCAGAGCAGAGCAAATGCCGATAACCAGCCGGTTCCTGAAGAACCAGTTGAGGGCATTGATTTCCAGCTTTCGGCAAAACTGCTGTTAGGCAAATACCAGGAATATATCACTGATATACCTGATGGTAGTGTCCAGCTTTTTTTGACTGACCCGCCATATGGATGCGGTGTTAGATATGGTCAAGGATCAAAAACAGAAGCCGATTTCATTGACGTAATCGAGTTTATGAAGGAAGTAAACCGTATGACCGCACATAACGGATCAGCGTTGATTTTTTGTTCCGAAGTTTATCTGGGTACATACCTTACCAATACCTTTGATCTGAAGCTCGTGCAAATTATGCATTGGTACAAGACCAACAAAGACCCCAAACCCCTTGAAGGTAATACAGGTTTGAATAAATATCTTGATTCTGTAGAATATATTCTCTGGTTTGTAAAAGACTATGAAAACTACACGTTTAATTCAATGAGTATTGACAAAGAAGTTGCTGGAAGCAAAAGAACAACACGCTTTGAATCGGACGATTTTTCAACTGGACAGTGTGCTGGTGGAGAACGATATAAAGCAGATCCAAATGCAAATGATAAGATAAAAGCATTTCACAGGTGTCAAAAGCCTGTAGACCTTATTGAGTCTTTGCTTCTGGCACATAGTAATAGGGGCGACATGGTTGTTGATTTATTCAGCGGAACCGGCACCACCGCCGAAGTTGCAGTAAGCTGGGAACGATCATTTTTTGGGACTGAAATGAATCCGGAATTTCACGCTCTGGCGGAAAAACGCATGGCATATTTTATTGGTAAAAATGAGTATATTCTTGAAGACGAAGAATATAGTGACGAATGGGACGAATATTACGACAACGACGAGGTAATCAGGGGTGAATACGAACCAGAAATAAATGAAGAATTAAAGGAAAAAATTACGGAAGAAATGCTGACAGAGTTGAAAGCAGAAATGAAGGCAGAGATGAAGGCAAAATACATTCTGTCAATGGCTCAAATGCAAGAAAAGTGCGAAGCAGGGACGGCACCGGAGGCACTACAAGCACAATACCAAGCACATATTGATGCCGGATTTACCAGTGAAAACTTTATGGCAAAAGTGGAAAGTATCTGAACCAGAAGCACATGTTTTTTCGTTTTTTCCAGTTATTTCTATTGCATTGCAAGAGTTATTGCATTTAACAGGAGATATATGCAATGGCATTCGGAAAGTCGGCAGTTAAATATGCCCGTACATCCTAACATGAACCAGCAGGAATACATTTTGTGAATTAGCAGACACACAGCTCACGGAGGTCATATGCCACATCTTCAATTTGAATTTAATCGAACCCTGTCTGATACCCAAAAAATTGCTTTTGCCGAGCAAGTACGAACGCTATTCTCGGAAGTCATGGATACGGGAACAGACCACATAAGCATCTCGATCCGTGAGTTCGGTACATATAATCTATCAATCGGACGTGTGAAGGAACCAGAAAAGGGTGTAGCTGTTGTCAATGCAGATATTCGAGAAGGACGAACAATAGAGAAACGCAGAACCCTGACATTGGGATTTATGGATCTTATAAATAAAACCTTTAACATTCCAGTCGAGCATATGTACGTTACACTGACTGAACACAAAGGCGAGGATTTCCACCTTTTTGAAAAATACCTTGCAAGTTGGCAGATGGGTGAAGACCCTCTTGCTGATTAAGCATGATTGGAAGTGTGATTAGGTGAGCCTATGTTTAATCCCTATTCACGGAAAATAGCCGGGCGTTTTAGTCGCTGGTCTTTCGCTCTCTTCGTCCTGTTGCTTGTGGTGGTGTTAGCCTGGCTTGTGATTGCAAACTGTCCCAACTGACCCAAAAGTTATATAATACAAGTCGTTCTGAGATAAAAATTACGGGAGGTGTACAGTGGAAAATGCAAATCTCATCAAACGATTCCGAGAAACCTACACCACCCTATCGGCAAAAATGAGCGATGACGAAATTCTTCGCTGGCTTGAGCATCACGATGAGGAATATGAGTACCTTGTGCATAAACTTCCGAGGGTTTAATTTGTGAGAAACAAGGTATTGTGGTCAAGAGCCTCGATGTACGACAGAAAGGATTATCAAAATGGATAGAATTGAAATGCACCGAGTTGAACTAACAAGAGCCGATAAGTGGCTACGTAAACTCGCTGGTGGAGATAACGGATCAGATATGCTGAAAGAGGCTCACGATATCATTTTGTCTTTGATGTGCGTGGTACAAGCAGAAGATCTGGACAGTCTTATGCTAAAAAGGCAAAACGGTATTTAAGCTCTTGTCGTTCTGTTGCGGGGATAACCCAGCTATGTAGGATCATCCAATTCACTCGAACGTGTGAGAGGCAGAAATACGACAAAATTCAAAGGAATTTCAATTTTAGCCCCATCTGGGGCAGTCAGGTGAACAAGGACTTTTCCCTCTTTTTCATGCTCCCCGTCCTCGGCTCTATATATAACGCCTTCTTTTACACCATACATTGCCTGTGTTTCAGCATTTACGTTATTTCTAAGTATGCAATTCTCCATAACGGTCTCCTACATATATTTAATAGAACGCTAATAACGGGTCGATTTTGCATGCCATTAACAACACCCCTCAACACCTCATGCAATTTATCCGGGCTAATCACCCTATCGGCTTAATTATTCAACACCTCACGCAGTTTGGTGGCAAGCGAATCCATTGCAAATGGCTTCTGGATAAAGTGTACACCTTCATCAAGTACACCGTGGTGTGCAATAACATCAGCAGTATATCCGGACATGAACAGACGCTTGATATTCGGATAGAGTGAAAGCATATTTTTTGCCAAATCCCTGCCGTTCATTTCAGGCATTACAACATCAGTCATTAGAAGGTCAATATCAGCATTGAATTCACGAGCCAGCTGAAGAGCTATACCCGGAGTGTTTGCAGGTAATACGTTGTATCCCTGTTTTGTAAGTATCATCGTAACCATATTCAGAATACTTGGCTCATCTTCCACCAACAGTATTGTCTCGTGACCTTTTGGGGATGGCTTTGTTACGCCATCATTGGAAGCTTGTGCGTTTTTACCCTGATAACATGGCAGGTAGATTGTAAAAGTAGTCCCAGTTCCCAGTTCGCTATAAACGTCAATGTAACCATTATTCTGTTTTACAGCCCCATATACCGTAGCCAATCCCAAGCCGGTTCCCTTACCAAACTCCTTTGTCGTATAAAACGGCTCAAAAATATTGGCAAGAATTTCTTTATCCATACCGATACCATCGTCACTCACTGTAAGCCGAACGTATTTACCTGGTAATAGTTCAACATGAGAAATGCAGAAGTTCTCGTCTATGGTGCAGTTTTCCGTTTCGATTGTTATCGTGCCAACGTCTTTAATAGCATCCCTGGCGTTCACGCAAAGGTTGGCAAGGATTTGGTCAATTTGTGTAGAGTCCATCTTGACGGTGCAAACATTTTCAGCCGGATGCCATTTAAGGTGGATATCTTCACCAATCATTCTTTGCAACATCTTGAGTATTCCGGACACAGTCTCATTCAGGTCAAGAACTGTCGGGGCAACCGTCTGCTTACGGGCAAAGGTCAGTAATTGTCTGGTCAGATCAGCGGATCGTTCGGCGGTTCTGCGGATTTCGGTAAGGTCAGAGTATACTGGATTGCTTGCGTCTAATTGCATGAGTCCAAGTTCTGCATGACCAAGAATAACACTCAACATGTTATTAAAGTCATGTGCTACGCCACCAGCCAGGCGACCAACCGATTCCATCTTCTGTGCTTGAAAGAGCTGTTTTTTGAGAGAGTTATTCTCGGCTTCATCCTGTTTTTTTTCGGTGACGTCAAGAATGAAATTAAGACTGCATCTCTTATGACTTATTTCAATTAGTTCACTTGAAACCAGAAAATCACGAACCTCCCCATTGTGCATTCGGTATTGTATCTCATGGTTTCTCAATGAACTCTTACGGTTAAGTTCATCCAGATATTTCAGCCTTTCATCAGCATTAAACCAGAAACCTAATTCTGATGAAGTGTGACCAATAACCTCGTTCTTTTTGAAGCCAGTTGTGGTAAGCATCATATCATTTACATCTATGAATCTCCCATCCTCCATAGAAGCGATAGTGATAAGTGCGGGACAGGCATTAAAAGCTTTTGAGAACTTTTCTTCACTTTCCTTTAATACTTCTTCGTTAACTTTTTTATCGGAGATGTCCTGAATCGTTCCAATCAACGACAGCATATTGCCATCACTATCGAATTCAGCTGAACCACGACCATTCACCCATCTTGTTTTGCCATCATTTTTACGGATTATCCTGTATTCCTTTGAAAATGGTTTTCGATTGGATATGACTTCTTCTATCAAGTATCTATCCATCATGTCCCTGTCATCAGGATGCACAATATCAAGCCAACCCTGAATGCTACGGTCGTATCCATCACCAATTCCGAAAATAATATCCAACGTTTCAGATGATTCCCATTTACTGGCAACAAAATCAGCGTGATAAGAACCTATGGATGCAGAACGTTGTGACTCTTTGAAAAAGTATTCGCTTTTTCTTAGAGCCTCTTCTGTCTGCTTACGTTTGGTAATGTCAATAATTGACCCTTCCAAGATTCCGTCGTCCAGATATAATACCAAGGAAGTAAGGCAATCCCTTATTTCGCCCATCGGATTTAGCATTTTAAACTCAAATTCTGTAACCCTACCGTCCTCAGTAAGCTTTCTTACCATTTCCTCCCGTTCTTTTAGATCTGCCCAAAGCACCAACGAGGGTTTCCCAATTGTTTCCTCACGAGTCCTTCCAATGATGTCGAGAAACTTTTGGTTTACGTCGAGTGTTTCGCTACCGTCAAGCTTTGACCTGAACATACCTATTTCGGCGTTATTAAAGAGATCTCTATATTTTAGTTCGCTGATTTCCAGCGACTCAGAGGCACGTTTTCGCTCAGTGATGTCTCGTGAAACAGCCAGCAAGTTTTCAATTTTATTGTCGTCATTCATCATAGGAGTAACGACGACTTCCCACCATTTAGGAGTGCCCTTTACCGTTGGGCAATAACCGTGAAAGATGCCTACTTCACCACTTCCGGCTTTTCTAATAACTTCCTGTGCCCCTTCTATATCCTCCTTCCAAAAATCAATCCAGGACAGCCCCAAAAAAGGTAGTAAATCATCTATTTCAAGTAGTTTCTGACCGCCCTCACTTATAGACAGAAGATGCCCTTCAATATCCAGAACTTTAATACAGTCGTTGCTACTTGCAATTATACGTTTGACAAACTCTTCACTCTGTTGCAATGCCTTCAAAGCGTTTCGTTCTCTAATAGCCTGTAACCCCTGCTCTGCCAGCATCTGAGCAAGGCTATGTATAAATGTCAGATTCTTGTGAAGTTGTTCCTCAGTGAAATGAGGAACTTTCCTTATTGCTTCAAGGTACTCATTTTCATCGAATCCAAACTGCCGAGCCTGTTCAATGAATAATGCTTCGTCAGGAGGGTCAATAAAAAGCTGACCGGTAAATATGTTGCCAAGGTGTTTTCCTTCAATGATTATCGGTGTTGCGGAATCGACAAGACCCATCGGGCATCGAAATATTACATGGGAAGCATTGTCTTTGAGCTTTTTCCCAACGTGACGGTCACTTTCTATGCACATTTTTTCAGTGACAGGGTTTACACGGTGGAATTTTGTGCAGATATCCTGCCAATCTGTTGCCGTAAGAATGTTGCCTTCAGTGTCGATTACGGCTGAAGGCAAGCAATACATTCTATCCAAAGAGTCAAGCAGGTTATTTAACTTGGGAATATCCAGGAGATCTTTAAGCGTGAATTCCATTACAACACCTCAAAAGTGTTAGCTGGATGTGGGAAGAGTAGGAACTACATTCTGGAAGTCGTTGAGGTCTGAATAATGTCCATTTCTGCAAGTTGTAGTCAGTCACTGATTGTTTATTTAACAATGTTTTAGTGTAAAATGTATTTCTACATATACATGGGATTACTTTTATATTCAAAGGAAAACAGCCAGAAGGGATAAGCGTATAAATTGCATTCGATGACTTCTAATATTGCAAATTAAGGCAAGTCTTTCAGGGGTTCCAAACAATGTCTGGCATTGATAATGCGTCAGCCCTTATGAAAACGAACAGGTTGACGTTTTGTAGAAGCGGTCGGATTTTGACCTTACCGTCATTATATCCGATACCAAGCCGAGCCATTGAAGCTTAATTCTTCATACACCCGGCATCACAGACTGATACGGAAATACATGAACAGCTGAGAGCACAAAAACCCCCAGAAATCTGCGATAATGCACAGAGCCAATGGCTGAGTGTCGCAGATACTGAGGGTTTCAATTTACCATATAAATTTTTCATTCATCAGCGATTCTTTGAAAAGTGCCAGGTCTTCCCTCAATTCAGCTGAATCTGGAGACTGGACATCACAAAATGAGTATGGCAGTCGGCTGTTGACAGGCAGTGGAGCAAATCGCTTTTCACGGAGTTTAGAGGGTTCTGAAACGTGATAGAGTGTGAATCGGTCAAAGTTGTCCTCCAAAAATTCCCATTCCGGTGCATGCTCCCAGAGCAATTCCAATGTGTTGACATCCAACCCTAAAATCATCAACTGCCCGTTGTTGCTGAGTGCTTTGATTTCTGCAGTAAAGTTGTCGTTGCCTGTTATCATCTTGATTTTTTTCATAATTAATCTCCATTTGTTGGTTCGGGGTTAATGTTTGGCACAAAAAAACCGGTGCTATTGGTAGGCATCGGTTGATGTGCTGACGGATTTGTAGTGAACAGTTTTATTTCATGTAATTGTCCTTTCTTAGTGAGTTATTGGATGGAATTAGCCATAAAACGGGTCTATGGATATTCGGAGAGAGATAGAAGGATAGTCGTCAGGGTGGAAGAAACCGGATACGGCTGGTGCTTTTTGTAAAAGGTCTCTGAGGAAGTTGAATATATTTAACATGTATCATCAATATATTATTCAGTCAAATCAATATATTGAGGATGTATCCAGTATTGATTCTGGTAAATTATTCTTCCATGACCATCATTTTGTAATATCTTTCAAAAATAATATCCGGAACCTGTCTGACCCGATAGCCACATTGAGTACAAAGTAGGGACACCGTACCATAGCGGGCATCGCCAATCATATTGGAGCCGTCGTGGGGACATACGATTGGTTCCAGGTCGGCATTCTCTTGGTGCCAATGTATTTTGGATAAATCCCTTTCCCACCTTTTCATATCTTCCCTTCCTGATATTCCTCGGGAGTGGTGATGGTTGTGCTTAGCCGGTCGGAATCTGTAATTATCCAGAGTTTTGCTACCAGTTCCTGTGAAATATATGAGGACACAATCCTTTCAGTACCGGATTCTATTGCGTAAAGATTGGCGGATTTTTCGTATTCATCAATATCGCCAAAATCACCACCTATGTGCCGGAACAGGCAGATATTGACGAAGTTGGCATAAGCCATGTCATTCAACTGGGCGACACGATGATGGATACGTGGGGAGTAAATAAATTGTCCATGCATGAAGGTCATAGCTAACTTTCCTCCGCAATCTTGATTATGGTGTACGACCTGTCAGGCTCAGTGACAATCCTCACATCGGTACCATCTCGATATTTAAACGAAGAAATGACAATATCTCCGTTAGCAATGGCGTCCATATTTGCCTTTTTATCAAACGGAAATAATCCGCAATCGCCCGATAAATGCCGAATTACGCTTACATTTAGGAATTCGTAAAATTTGGAGTCGCCATTTTCAGCAACTCTGTCATATACCCGTTCGGAGTAAATAATTTTCCCATACTTAAATGCCATAAGATATTCCCCTTAATATTCTTCCGGATAGAGAACTGTTGTAATTGAACGGTCGCATTCAGTAAGTATCCAAATTTTCCGGTCGGATTTTTTATGTATGTAAGCGGACAGTATTCTATCGTCAGTTGCCAACGCCATAGCGTTGGCCAAACAATCCTCTGGCGGTGTATCGCCCCAATCACACGAAAAATGTCTCGACAACGATTGTTGGACAAACTCAGAAAATTCCGCATCAGAACTTATTTTGTCGTGAATACTGCAAGTACAAGCAACTTGCTCGGAGCTAAATTTCATAATGGGTTCCTTTTGTATTTATGAGCGATGCCAGGTGTTTTGACTGATATTTTGGTAGGTTGGGAGTCGGAAGGAAAAGTATGCCCCCAAAAACGACTTATAAGGGCATTTCTTCTGAGGATGAAGGGGGAAGGTAGGGTCAAATTTCTTTAAAACTTGCGTATTATGCCTCCTTGGGCTGAGATAGGTACCTGTAAACGGTTTCACGACAGATGCCAAACTCCCGTGCAACTTTTGATTTTGAGATTCCGCTGGCAACTTTGGTACGTAAAGATTCAATCTGTTCCGTCTTCAAGGCGTGAATACGTCCCTTATAAATTCCCTTTTGACGGGCAAGCTTAATTCCTTCTGCCTGACGCTCTTTTATTAATGAGCGTTCGAACTCGGCAACAGCACCCATTATTGATAAAAGGAGAAGGGACATGGCGGAGTCGTCGCCCGCAAAAGTAAGATTTTCTTTTATGAAAGTGACTCTGACCTTTCTACTTGTCAGATCATTAATCATACTTCGGAGGTCTAAAAGATTTCTGGCAAGACGATCCATTGAGTGAACAAATAGGTGGTCGCCTTCCCGAATGAATCGGAGCATCTCTTTCAAGGAAGCTCGGTCAGTATTTTTCCCAGATAATTTATCCTCAAAAATTCTATCCAGATTTAATCCGCCAAGAACATCCAATTGTCGATCCAGCGACTGGTCAGCAGAAGAAACTCTTGCATACCCGATTTTTTGTCCATTCATGTCAGTTCCTTGCAATTCTGTCCGATGGTAGTGAAAAACAACCCTATGTAGACAGTTTTTTGGATTTGAATTAGGTGTGATGTATGGGTCTACCCAAATGCATCGTGCCTGCTAACCCGACGACACCTGATTTGTGAAGAATGAAAAACCAGCAGAATATCCTTTTGGAAGAGAAATCGAATTTAACTGGAGAAAGGATTTTTCCGTTGGCGAAATTTTGATAATTCAATAACGTTGTCTTCAATTATTTCTGGCTGGTAAATTTGCCACGAATTTTCTTCAAGGAGATGAAGAGGCACAAGGGTGTATTTTTTGATACCGCAGTGAATTCTTACAGCACGAAGAACTGACCAGCGGATCACAGCGAAAGATAATGGAAGTGGAACGATGAACGCCAGATAAACAGAGTGCGCCAAAACGTCTTCATATTCGTTTTGGGGAATCCGATAATCTTGCATTACACGCTTTGCCATCCAAAAGTATTCAAGCCCACCACTAACCATAAAGACCTCTATTCTTGACGATGGCGCAACACCCTTAGAAAATTGTGTCCGTCATAGGATTTCAGTGGCGCAAGGTTGCCCAGTTGCTGGACACTGTAAAGGATAGCGGAAATGATAAGGGCGGTGGCGAGTGTCGTCTGCACGTCGCTGGTGCCAGAAACTACGTCCCGCAATAGGAAGCCAAGACGGTGCCCGTTATGGTGAATTCTTGAAAGTGCTTCTGGTGGCAAAAGCATGTAGCCAAAAAATCCGCAAGAAATGGACGCTATAACGCCAGCGATACAGCCTGACAGTGTGAAGCAAAGCATACGAAACTTAGTTGGCTGGCGGGTTAATTCCATTTTGGTGCAACCACATATGGGCAAAACTGGATAAATAAGGATGTTGCGGAATCTGATGCGGAGAAGAATGGGAAGACCAATTATAACTTCTTGTGGGGTTTCGCCAAGAATGGCGACATGGGCAGATTCATGTAGAATTGTTATTGCGAATCCGGTGATGTAAATGACCGATAAGCAAAGTAATATCACTCAGGTCTTATGAAGAAAATCCGGTATAAACCAGTCGCATAAAGACGGTTAAGGTCGGGCATACCGGCTGGCGTTTGAAAGCCTAAATATAGGCACTCCATTTCGCCTGGATAAATACCAGTCCAACGTTGGAAGCCCTTGTCTCCTTTATGATTACAGGAAACCGCCTGTGCGCCACAGATTGAACACCTTTCGATGTCACAGTCGGCAAGGTGTGGTTGCCCAGGCGCTACACTACAATTGGGGCATTTTTCTAATTCATTTTCAGTCATAGTTCTCCTTTAATCGTCGTTATTAATATTTCCGATACCGCCTATGCCGAAATCATCGTTGGAATTAAAGCCGATACCGTCGTCAATTCCGGAAATATTATTTGTATTACTGATGTCATTCATATGGTCAAAAATATCGTCGTGATGATAAATATTGTAAGCCAAATACGAGCAGGCAGGGTCGTACATATCATCCATAATGCCAATACCACTGCTAATTCCGGTTGGGATTATTGCACCCTGTGAGTCAAAACATGAGCTATCGTCGTCGCTCATCCAAGGCAAATCATCGTCCACGAAATTGTGATTACGACTTGCCATAATTCCGCCAGCAACAACGGTAGAACCTGCTAACATATTGCGCTTATGGTGGTTTTTATGCTTATGCGGTTGTGGTTCAGGCGAGAATAATTCTGCAGTAAGAGTGGCGGGAAGAGAACGGTGCCACCCATAGAAAATCAACGCAATTGGGAGAAGTAATAGAGCTTGGTATGGCATGGTGAACCTCGATGCGTGGTAGGGATACTGCGGGGATTAATTAGGCGGGAGTAAAAATGGTGTTAATTATGGGTGGAACATTATCATGAAAAATCCCTTCTGTCAATATAAATAGCTGAAATTGCTCTGCTTATCGTCCGATTATATCCTCACTACCATTTAGGAATCAGGTATTTGCTATTAATGTTCTTCGGCGGAGAGACTTCCCCCTTAGCCCGCTTTTGAAAACGTCATGGTTGACGTTTTGGATGGATTTTCTATTCTTCGTCTTCTTTTACTGGATAGTGAAGACCGCATTCACAAGTCTCCCAAGGTGCGTTAAATGGTTGACCACAAGTGCAGTAAGCTATTGGCAAGATATATTCATTGTCCCGCTTGACCATCCCGCACTCAGTAAAGATAGGCTCCAACAGTAAATCACCTCGTCCTGTTTCAAGAGCTTTGGTGCCTACCGCTTGAAATAGTGTGTGGTACTTGCCACCAAGAGCAATATTGCGCCAGCCGATAACGAATTCGCCGACGTAGGCTTTTAATTCTTCATCGGTTAATTTGTCAGCAGACAATGACCAGGCACGAACGCTATGAAGGATTTCGTTGCCGGATTTGAAATTAATCCGGATAGACGGACGGGCATCTTCATTAAGGTCTTCACTATTTCTGATAGCGTCCTTTTTTTCTATATCTACAACCATGTCGCCAAATGCCAGTGTTTTCATAATATGTCCTTTTGGGCTGAATTTTTACTTCGTAAAAAGACTAATAAGGTTGGCTTCTTTTGTTGCTTCTATAACTGCAAACGGAATTTCTTTCACCAGTGCAAGCCCGAAGCATGTATAGAATTTGTCAGGATCGGCAAAGTAAGGTGATTTAACTTCTCGACTACCAGCAAACCTGCCTGTTCCAAGGTTTCTCTTGCTTGCCTTACCATAGAATTCAAGCACTTTCTTGTCGTGGTTGGCGATATAGCCATAATCCAGTTCATATTCGAACACCTGATCTAGCGACATTTCAAAGCCTAAAATGTTCGGTTGCATAATGGTATTTGCTATCTCAACACCCAGTCTGCTTGGGTATCCGTCGAACTTACGGAAAAAAATGTGATCTTCATTATTTTCTCTATGCCCATAAATTGCAGAAGTGCTCATTTTGTGTTTCCCCTTTTAATCGGATTTTATAAGCTGTTGAGAATTTGATTAGCCCGCACATGGCGGTAATTATCAAAAGTTCCATATTTTGCGATTATTGCGTCAGTGATCTGTTGGTTGCGGGATGATTCTTCTTCACGTCTTACAGCTTGGTATTCTTCGTCGGAAATGTTGCCAAGAATTAAGTTGACCATATTTTGCATCATGATGTTCTCCACTTTTTCGCCGGTTTATTTTAGTTTTTTGCTTTGCAAGCGGAACATTCACAGAAGCGAGAATTAAATCCTGCATTAATTTTTATAACTGGCTGGGTATTACTTTTAAGCGTCAGAACATTAAGATGAATTCCACCGCCTGTCGGCATCCATGACCACGCCATGCTATTGCCATCAATCGGCAGGAAAGCATTGGTATAAGAAAACTTCACATCTTTTGTATTTTTAAAATGTGCTTCGATTTCGTGTATTTCACTTGAAAGGAACATTTCGTCAATGCAACCTTCTGAATAAATCTGCTCCTCTTTGTCAAGCTCATCGTATTCGAAAATAAGACGATCATAGGGGAGTATTTGACCCTGTTCTCTTCTACTGCCGATATGTCCTAATTGGAAACACACGTCTTTGTGTCCTTGAAACTCATCAACAACCAAAAACCCATGATACATTTTGCTATGTTCTGCGTTCATGATATCCCATCTCCTTTTTGCCGGATTTCTTTCTATCTAAAAATACTATATACCGAAACACTCCGGTTGTAAAGAAAAAAGATCATGTTATCAGTATGTTACAGTTTTCACAAAAGCACAGTTTTATCGGGGATTTCTTTAAAATCCGGTCGGAAACAACACTAACTGGTGTTGATAAAATGAATTATTTTTCAATAGCCGGATTTTTTTTTATCTAAGTCTATCCCAAAGGTATTAACCATCCACACCGATTGCTGAAATCCACCCGGTACTCATAGCTGTTAGTCGGATCGTTTCTTTTGAGAGAAGCGGTCGGATTATTTTGTGCGTGCCGTCTCTCAAAAATCCCTGTTTGCCCAACAGTAATTGATATTGGCGATAAATCCGGAAGCAAGTGGAGTGGTCATGAGCGACGAAGATAGGGATACGGTGCGGTTCTGGGCGTTAGGCACTTTGCTTAATTTTTATACAGAACAGCACTATGTAGTGTGCTTTAAGTTACTGTAATTACAGAAGTATTATCTTGACTCGGTTCGTCTCATGTGGCAGTATTAATCCTGCGAGAACGTAAATGCTATTGTAAATAATGAAATATAAAAAGATCATTCCAGTAAAAGACATACGAGTTTAAAGAGTGCATTTAATGCACCTGGAACCCGCACCCATTCAATATCGAAACGTTCTCGCACAACAAATCGAAAAAATGGTGCGGGTTTCTTTTAAGCCAAAAATCCGCCAGATACATAAGGAAGATGGTGTATATTATGGAGTATCAAGTACCGGAATATGTTGGAAGAACACCAGAAATATGCGGGATAGACTATTTCATTTTGCACTATGCCTGCTGGACAAATCGCTATTCAAAACGATTGCGTAAGGCTGGGATATTCGAAGAATCCGAAGAAATAGAACTGCCAGATCAAGATATAGCTGATAATAACGCACCTCTTACCATTCCTTACGGTGCCAATTATCATATCCAGATTTTCAATCCGAGTGCATCTTTCAGCGATGCCGTGGATTTTATTAGTTGCGTTGCCTATTCAGAAGAGAAATTTAGGGCGGGTGAGGTCATTGAAAACCCGATAAATTTTAAGGGTTCAGAAGAAATAGTAAGTTTTATGGGTTTAGCAACAAGCGATACTGCTCTCGTAAAAGCCTGCGGATATAAGACCGATAATGAACAAGTAATTGATAAAATGGTGAAGGCAATTAACCGTATAAGCAAAATGTCTATACAATATAGAGTTAAGCCTGATCCGAAATTCAATAATGATAAAGACTTGGTAGGTTGCCGACAGACTAAAAAAGGTAAAATACTTGAAAGCAGAACAATTCGATTTATTAACACATATGTCCGAAGTAAAATTGGAGGCAAAGGTAATAAAAATTTATTGGTACTTGATAGCGATTTTATAAAACGGTGCCATTCTATAAATCATATTGTGCAGTATAAAAAATTACATAAACTACGAAATAATGAAACTGCACTTGGTATTTATCTATACTGGCTGGGCAATCAACCGGAAGAAGGTGAATGTAGCAGGTTTTTCCCTATTCAGTGGTTTGAAAAATACTTTCAAATTATTTTACCAAAGAAGCCAACCAGTAAAAAGCCGATAGATATTGAGTTGTATGAAGTTCAGATGAAGTTCTATAAAGAAGTGCAAACGGACTTCAGGGACAATATGAGACAAGCTCTTAACAAATTAAAAGAGTTGGGCTATATTTCTGGTTGGAAATCAAACGGAAAAAAAGACAGAAGGGCAAAAACAGAGTATGTCGATCTTAAAAAAAGCACTGGTTTGATGATCTGGAAATAGCCCCAATCCAAATATTAGTTTAACGGATAGCCGAGGTATCTTACTCGGCTATTTCTGTGTGAAATATTAATAACACTCGTATTTATCGACTGTTTAAGGCGTTTTGTCATTTTTACGAAATCGAGGCAATCCCGCCCAAAGAGGTCATATCTGCTCAATTAGCAAACATAGGTAAACAAGAAGTGTTATTTGAAATATTCCCTGACAATACCCGTATTTATCGGCTATTTATTGCGTTTTGTCATTTTTAAGAAATAGAGGCAATCCCGCCCAAAGAGGTCATATCTGCTCGATTTTGATGTTTGTTTACATAGACTGGCTGGGACTTGACAAGGTTTTTTTACTTAATACACTTCTATATAGTACGAGTTTAAATAAATACTTAAATTATACAAAATCGTCTATCAAACCCTCTGGTCTTTTTATAGGCTGGCTTATTGAAAATCCGTTAAAGGCTCTATGGGGGGGGGCTGAGGACAGGCGATGCTTAAAAAAGCTTCAGGCATTTCGGTACGAGTTTACGTCGGTTGGTACCGACGAAATACGACATCGCAAGAAAGGGTCGGTTAATCTTGCGTTGAACTGCCCATATAAGCCTTTTCTTAACAAAAGCAGTTTAAATTGGCGTTCGTTGCCCGCCTGGTCTGTTACTATCGGAAAAAATCCGACTGCTTTTAAACAACTAACCAAAGACCAGTCTATACCAAAAGCACATGGTCTTTTAAAAATCCGTATAAAGCCTGATCACCAGTCAATTCGTTTCTATCGGAAAAATCCGTCAGGTTTCAAAACGAACGCACCGACGTTTTGAAGAATAGCCGTTTAATATTTTATTCGTGATGCCCAGTTTCTAAAAGATTTTGGATCTTCGGATGTAAGTTGAAGCATGTGGGTTAAGGTGGCGTCCACCTCACAAGCAAGGTGGCAACAAGAAGTATGCTGATATATTACGGCGTGGAATTGCCAGAGAAAACGCCTTGTAGACGATTTTGGGCGTTTCAATCTCGATGATATATATTCTGGTCAAGTGATGAAAACATTGGGTCGTAGTTGGCGTCAAAATCAAATGCATCAGAATAATCATCAGCCGGTACCGGAATATTGTTTTCCGTAGATAACGCAGAATAAAACATCCAGAGAATTAATCCGGAGAGAACTGCCAAGAAAATTCCGCCACCAATACCATACTCAATTCCGGCATAAATAATCATAAAGATTAGCACCAGCCCCAGGCTAATCTGTCTACCATTAATTCTCTTCGGATTTTTCTCTAAGTTTTCCTGCATTTGATTTACTCCACATTGAAAGTGTCAACCCGTCTTTAAGCATATCTGGATTTATTTTTACGCCAAGTTGATCAGCAATATTTTCAGCATAGGTTATTTGTTCGGTGGTCGGTAACGGCATAAAATATCTCCACTATTTGATTTTTACCCTGATAGCATCAATATTTTGGAAGTGATATTACTTTCTTTTGTGTTTAGCTTTTTTGAAACCCTTGGCAAGCAAGGCTGGGATTGCCCAGTCTCACCCATCCTACTTTTCAAAGTTACCTTATAGAGCCATTTTCATCTGGTAGGTATCCACCATAATAAGCTATCCCAGCCATCGCAGTGTAGTTGTCAAATACATTATTAATATTATCATTGTTTTAACCACAACGGATTTTCTGTTCATACATATAGCTGTTAGTATGAATTAGTTTTGAGAGAACAACGAGAATAAATAAGCTAACACATGAATATTACTGCAATTTTATTGACATAACCGTAATTCTATGGTATTATACTTTTAACGATTGAGCAGAGAAAGACCCACCTTTGCGATGGAAAATCCCATTACCGTCCACCCACGTAATCCCTCAAAACCCCCGCCGAAAATCCTCCGCATCGTGTCGGAAACCCGTAACACCGTATTTCTTTTAAAACCTCCTCTTTTCACTGTTGGTTCTCCCCTTAAACCCGCCTTAGCTCCCGCTTTGGCGGGATTTTTACGTCAATAACTGGAGGTATAAAGTATGCACGACTTGGTTTTGGTGCTGTGTTCCGGATTAATTTACTGCGCAATTATGTGCGGTTGCACGAGGATATCAAATGCAATGACCGGATTCTCGATTACGATTACGCCCATAAAAAACGGTGAAAAATCCGTTGAAGAAACGGAGGTAAGACAACATGGGTGAGCTTTTTGATGAAGACCTGGCGGAGATAATTTATATCCATATCTTGAGCCAGACGTTGCTGGATAATTCAATTCTGATACCAAACAAGGCTTTGGCTATGGAATACGAGGTGCCAGAAGAAGATGTAGAAAAGATAATCGACAGCCTGATTGACAAAGGTCATCTTTTGAAATTAGGCGAGGGACATTACACAGTTAGATTCAATAAACTCGATGAGATAAAATGAGTTGCATCATATTTTAGTTGGAGCTAATCTAATTCTGGATATTGGTAGAGTGTTTGTCCTTTTATTAGTTATAAGCACAAGGAAGACCGCAGATGGTAACGAGTGATGACCGTTATTAGATGCGGTCTTTTTGTTCCTGAGATAGAAACGTCATCCGTGCGTTTTGGCAATTTCCAAAATCCGAAAAAAGCATTTATAGCTTCTGACGGATTTTTTTTAACTGCGGATATTGATGTTTTAGCGACACAAATAAGTCAAGATGATACACATGTAATTCGTGATTAACTAACTGATATTACTCATTCTCTTGCCATAATTATAAAATTGGAATACTGATTGAGAAAATGAGGAAGGAGAAATTGAAATGGTAATAGATGTCAGATACCCGAACCTAGATTATGAGGATTTATTGCCAGCAATGTCTGAAGAAGAACAAAAGGCAATGATGGCAAGGAAGCTCCAACAAATTGAAGAGCAAGAGCGTAAACATAGGATAAATGGAGGTAAACACATGCACGGACATAAAAGTGTTGTAAGGGATATTATGAAAGATTTGTTGCCACCGGAAGAACGGCAACAGTTTAAGAAGCTGACTAATGACATTTCGACGGAAGATTTTTTCAAGTTGCTTCCGACATTCTTTAATGACGATGAGATAAAAAGTGCCTTGGCAAAATACCTGATCGAGCACATAGGAGAACTTGAACAGGAAACTGGGGCGAGGATTGATGCCATAATCAATGTGTACGGTTCGCAATACAATTATCGTTCATATAATGAGGTTGCGGGGATTTAACCGGTAAAACCGCATAGAAAACGAATAAAAAAAAACCCACTCAGGAATTAAATCTTGGATGGGTTTTTCTATTTAACGAAAAAGCTACGTAAATCCTCGTCGTTTAGGACGGGGCTATCTACGGGAAATCAATGACTGATTTTTCGAGAGAAATTATCATATCTTTATCGTCAGTGTCAAACACTGTGGATATATAGCTAAAGGCGTCTTCAAATGTTCTGAGCTTCATTTGTGGGTTTAAAAGATCGGACAATCCCCTGATAAAAATAATATTAGACTATCTTCGGTTTGTTCTTACTCCCTTTTGGACGTCCGCCGAGTTTGCTCACCGTCTGGCGCTGGAGTAGCGCCGCTTTGGACATTGTTTTGGATTTACTTCCCATGAAGTGTGCCACGGAGCCTTCCTCAGAACAGCAGACGCAACGGAGAACAGTATGTGGGCATCTGTTGGCTTTATCTTGAAGTTCCTTTAAACCCCGAACAGCTTCGCTTATGTCCGCTTCCGGAGTAACTTTTTTTCGGATATCGTCGGCGGTGATTAAGTTGATATCAGTATCACCCAGGTAGCCCATTATTTCCTTGAATCTATCCGTGTACCTGCTCATTGTCGTTTCCTTTTTAAGACGGATTTTTAAATAAAGGATATAGTATACCGTAATGCTTCGGTTGTCAATATAATACTGCAATTACAGTGTGTTAGAGATGCATATAAGTGAAAAACGATATTATAATGTTTTTCATGGAGCTGAGAATATTAAGTTGCAAATTCCGTCTGCTTCACCGCCTTCCAGATACTTTCACGGCTATCCAGATGCAAATATGGTCGTGCTATGGCGAGAATTCTTTTACCGATATAGCTTTCTTGTCGCAACCTTCTCTGTCGCATATTTTATCACTCATACTTCACCCGCTTTTACCTGAGAGTTTCGCAATCTTTAATCAACAACAAACCGAAACGCTCCGATTGTAAACATAATTAATGATGTAAATTAAGCGGTTATAAAAATAACATGGGATATAAAAGAAAACACCGCAAAAAGGCAAAGATAATAATAAAGTAATAAAGTAGAAAAGAAAATCTGTCAGGATTTATTGATAATCGCCTGGAGACTACACGGCGCTTGAGCGCCAACTACTGACGTGATTGTATCAACTGGACAGAGAAAGTGCTTCAAAACGTCATTGCGTTCGTTTTGGACAATGATGTGGATAGAAGCTGTGGCGGATTGTATTTATAAGCAGGTCAGGATCATTTATTTTGATAGTTCCGGTTGTCGGATTTTGAATATTAATTTGCAATTTTATCCCAGTTTTATCGGGGTAAATAGAAAAACTGCAATGTTTTTAGTTAGATAGGTTATTATTTTCTTAGCAACCGGAACGTTTCAGTATATAGTATCCAAAGATAATCACTTAAACCGGTTGAAGGGGGATATATGTTAGTCGAGATTACTGACGATCAAAGGGAACGTAGGGATAATAATGAAATTACTTATGAAATATTTACTGGAATAAAAGAATTTATAAAAATGAGATCTGCAAATTATGCAAAGGATTGTGATCGGTATTCGTCAAATGGAGATCAGGCGGTTTGGGTGAAGGCAAAACTACAGAACAAAGAATCCGAAAATACGGTGATGATTACAGTAAAGCCAGGGCGAGATGACATGGAACCTTGGCGGTTAGGTCAGCCTTGTGAATTTGTTAGAATAGAATTCACCGATATTAAGAAAAATCCGATATCAAGATGGAAATTTAAAAATAAGACTCCAGATACTTTCAACGTATTTTTTGTTCCGGTTGAAAAAATAAATGCCGTTCTGGACGATGTTTACAATGAGGTTGCCCAGGTGCTAACCGCTACTGATATTGATTGTGAAAAATATGGTGAATCGAAATTTAAAGATGGCAGCATAAAGTGGTGGAGATCAAATTGAAGTAAAAATCTGCAGTATAAAGGGGATAAAATGGAAATAACGATTAACGAAACATATTTGTCGGAGATTGAATTTATTCTGGATGATCTGGTAAATGATCCGCAAGGACAGAGTGCTTTTGAAAAGAGAAATTCAGCGTATGTGAAGATTGGATTTGCACATGATACAAATTCCGTAAGGGTTATTGATGCAAGTGAAGAAGAAGTTATGGTGCTGTTGTCGGATGTGCATGCCAAAAATTCAGAGTATACCCGTGAGATAGCCGATATTCTGACAAAGAATAAGGGGCTTGAAATTGAAGAAGATATGGAGATTGTCGAGAAATTCCGTGAAATTTATGCGGGCTTATCGCAATTTGAGACACAGATTGAAGAATTGTATCCGGATGTTTACAAGAAATGGGAAACTCAAACGTATTTCCCCGAATAATTAGGTTCGTTTTTGGAATTGGATTATGCTATGAAGGGCAAATAACTTATATCGGAGAGTGAATTGTGGAATTATTTATAAATGATCATTGTTTGTTGGCATTCGAAGGAGCTTTGGAAAATGTTGCTGAAGACCAGGCTGAGAAAATTGAATTCGATAGCACCAATAAAGTTTATGTGAAGATTTACAATGCGCCTGACGTTCCAGGTGGCAGAACTATTGATGCTGACGATGAAGAAATGGCTGAATTAATAATAAGTTTGAGTGAAGAAATTGGCGGGATTTTAGGTGATATAAATATTTTTGAAGAATTATCGGCAGATTATCGAGAAAAGCTGGATGCCTTAGAAAATGTTATTTTTCAGATTAGAGATAAAGCTCCAGAAGTATTTAAAAAATGGGGTGATTATACCAGTTATAGACAAGATATTGCCGATAGAAGGGCAACTGAAGTTTAAGCCAGAGATATTAGGACTGTTATTTTTAATAAAGAGATCCGTCTATGGAAACATGGTCGGATTTTTTTGTTTGTTAATTGAATAGCCTTTTTGTAGATGCCGGTTCTAAAAAGATTTTCCGTCTGCTTTTTAAATGAGAATTATCGTTAGAATAGAGGGAGAACCGCATAAATACAGCGATTGAGGGTGTTGTAGTATTTGTAGCTTTTGTGTCGATGCCCGCTTGAAATGTTTTATCTGCCTGAAGAGATTTATTTTTGTCATTTCCGTAGCTAACATTCTTTAAAAGCCCACCGGTTGCCCAATTGCCGGTGGTCTGACCTTTGATTTATTGGACATTTAATATCATCTTACAGCACATTCCCCTTTCTTTGATTGGCTTTTTTGTTTTCTCCATGGAGAATTATTTCCGCCGATTTGGTAGTCAGAAGAATCCACCGGATTTTGTGAGTTCCGGTTGGATGACCCTTGATTTTTATAGTAGATTTTCCCAGTTAAATTATTGGATAGTCCCGCTTGTTTCAAGAGCCGTCCTTGAGGACGTGCTACCCCGCAGGGCGAAAGGACGCTGGTCTCCGGGGTAGCTCCGATCCGAATGACAATGTCCACTCACTTTTCCGTCGAAATTTTCGTGGTTTCACTGCTTCACTTCAAGGACAACTGCTATCCCCAGCTGTTTTAAGGGATACCTGTCGTCCTTTCGTTTGCGTTCGCCACGAAAATTTCGACGGCAACCCAAAACTGGCTAAAAGCGATTAAACCTTTTTAGAACATTTATTAGAACCAGGCTTACAGGCGGGAGGGTAAGGCTATATTTTATCCTAAATCCGTTGGCAGCATACCTGCCAAGAAAACCTTTGGCAAGGCAAGGGCAAAATCCGTTTTAAAGGCGCTGGCTATTTTCCGTTGCAGTATTATTTTGAAAACGTCAGTGATGACGCTTTGAAGAGTCGAGATAATTTTTCGATAAGATTTTATAAGAATGGTTAACTGCTTTTGTTCGATGTCCGCTTGAAAGATTTTAAAATACTGCTGGTAATTTAAGAAGTTGAGAGCTTTAATAAGATTTTAACCCGAACATAACTGGTCATTGTTTAGCGTTCTGACCAGCTTCTATCACCTAGCGGTTCTATAAGTAAGCCACCTTTCGGTAGCCATTATGTTCTCAGACGGTTAGAAGCAGGCGGGCGGGGTAGAACCTGACTATTGATTAAGAATCGCCTTTTATTAAGAATCTGACGTAGTAAAACATTTACGAAATCGTATATCACATTAATTTAATAATACAATTGACTTAGTTTATTGACAATTGATCAGCATATACGTGCACATACATTTGATAGACATTTGGTATTATGTGCTCTTTGGAGAGATTTCGTGAAATTAAATAGAAAACAACTTGGACAGGATTTTACTCTTAATGAGATAGAAGTTTTTAGGCTTCACACCGCCGATGTATCAGGTAATTACTGGCTGTGAGAAGAAACTTCTTTTAAAGGTGGTAAAACATTTACGAAAACCGGTTGAAAAAGCTTGCTGGTAGAGGCGGTTAAAAGCGGTTTGGTTGTCAAGAAGGAAAGGCGGTTAAGTGCGGTAGAACCAACTTGCTAAATTCACCACGTTGAAATCCGAAACCAAAACCAAAAAGAATTCACCGATAATTTATTTCAATCTTGACTGATCAGTGGCGGACACGATAGTCATGTCCATCGCCTGCATAAAATTATCTGCTGGTTCAGTTTGCTGAAATGTGCATTTAAGTAATATATAACGTATCGAACGGCGTCCCAGAATACCATTATAGTAATATACAACTTACTTTAAGTGCCTCTAAGACCCTATTTGAGTAATATCGTCGTCCAAAATACGGTGTTTATACCGGATAAATTGACAGAAATATTTAATTGAGATACCGAAATGCTATTGAGAATTGACAGAATAATTATTCAGCGGTAATCGGAGGTCAGGATGTTGGCACAGGATCGGGAGCGGTTAGAATCGGCACAACAAGCGGTGGATCTGGCACAGGAGTCGGTAAAAAATCTGTATTCCGCAGAGGATTTGGTGCTGGCAGAACACGCATATGATCTTATGGAACAATTAGGGAGAATGAACCAAAAACTCCGCAGACTTCTTGACGTTAGCTAAATCATTTATCAGGCTGTTTAACGCCATTTTTAATCCATTTACCTGAAAAAGAAGCATGTAATCCGCAGACCCAACGAAACTTCTCAAATTCTTCTTCAATCGTTGCTCCGTAGGGAGTAAATGTTACAAAAAATGTGATTATATTGTCAGTGAACTTTTCCTTAATTTCATTTTTATTATCAGCTACTCTGACTCCAACCACCTCTACGTCGCATGTATGCCCAGTTTCGGTGTGAGTTGTATGGAGAACCATTGTCATTTTTCTTGAATAAGAATTGTTCTCTTTAATTTTCATAGTCCCGGTAAAATCAGGATCGGTATAGGTATATTCCCCTGTTGGTTCAAATGCGTACGCAATTGAGTGCAACAGCAATATCATTATAATGAAAACTAATCGCATATCTTTTTAAATTCTTCTTCAGTCTTAAAAGGCGTGAGTAGAAGGCTCACTGTCGTATCGGAGCGTTTCCAAAACAAGTTAGGGAGGTTCATTTAATATTCCTATTGCTATATTCAGTTAGAAACTATCACTTGTTGTCTTTTTGAGTTTTTCTTTATCAGCCAATGCTTTGTTCTTCAGGGCGATTTGCTCGTCTTTCACGATCTCACGGGCAATAGGAAGATTTATTACTTCGAAATAAGCGTGACCTTGATACTTGTTTCCGCCACGATACATATCAGAATAGCTGTAATAATTTACTAAAACATCGCCAAGATTCCACTCCAACGGTGTATCTTGTCGATTTTTGCTACCGTATCTAGCTTCAACAACTTCCCGCAATGTCTTGTCCCTAGTATCGTCATTAACAGCATGGGTAATCATTTGCCCTTGAACAAACTTCCCTTTATAAAATACGTAAAATATCTTTTCAAACTTCACACCAGCAAGCGAGAAGTCTTCTTCACCAGTTCTTGTGTAGTAAATTTGACCGGCATTTTTATTAGAGAAGGGAACCATATCAGAATATTGACTGATATCCGATCCCCATTTGACGCCTCGGAAACCTTCCTTTAATGCATTTGTTGGCTGAATTGTAATTGAGGCAGAGTCTATTTCAGCTTTATGATTAGCCAAAGCCGTTTGCTCTGCCGTTTTGCGGTCATTTTCCATTTCCTGAATTATTGGTGCGTATTTGAAATCAATGAACGATTGGTTGTTGTATCTACCGGAATAATCGTCTTGTTGACTTGGCACGTATGTAACGGACATACCGTTCTGCTCCCATTTTGATATATGGCATGCAGAATTTATGAAACAAGGTGCCGAACGGTTAATTTTACCAATATCCTTGCCGAAGCGTGCCGATAAAATATTATAAATATCTTCTATCTGCTTATATTCGGTTTTATTTGTTTCTACTGATCGCCAGGTATAGGCAGGATCAGCAACCACAGTTGCCCAAACAAACCGACCTTTATAAAATCCGTATATGATTTTTTGAAGTTTTACTTCACCCAGAGTTAAGACTTCATTAGGCTTGGTGTAAAATACAACACCACTTTTTGTTGATCCAAATTCAACCATTTCCGGAATGGTCTTTATATCAGTTCCCCATTTAACACCACGGAAACCGTCCCATATGCCAAGGTCGGATGTAACCGCTTCTGATTTGGTTGGGGCAGGCTTATTGACAGCCTGAACAGGCGTTGGGCGTTTATTGTTGGCGTTATTTGTGACAGAAGCCCTTGGGTTGCGGTTATTTCTTTCAGGTCTACCATAAGGCTTCATAGATAATGTTAATTTCGGAAGTTCTTTTATGAGGTCAGAGTTAGTAATGGTTATAGTTGTGGTGTCTTCATAACCATTTTCGGGAATCTTAAAGACATCGGAAGTGCTCTTATTTGGATCGCATTCACCATTAGTGAAATACCCCCATTGTCCTAGTTTATTCAGCCTTTTAGGCGGAATGACCCGTGGTTCATAGCATAGTGGATAGTTTGAAGCATTGGGCGGGAATAGCACGAGATCAGTATGATCAAGTTTTGAAATATTATTATCGTAAACCGCTATTGGTTCTGTTTCACCAACAACACTATCATTGAGGTTAAACTGAATAATTATTGGCTGAATTCCAACCACATATTCAAATAAATCTTGGTGTATTTTTACGGATTGGTTGCATTTATAACCCATGCAGAGTTGTTTAAAAGCATTTGCCTCAGAGCGGGAGGCTTTGGACATTTTGATTTGTTCCAGAATTTTATTGTAATCGTTCCAGAAGAATGGATTTTTTGTGATGCTGTATTTAAGTTCTATTTGCTGTTGCTTTAAACCAATTGACTTTACGTTATATCCTGAATATTTAACTATGTATTTTTCAGAGATAGGCTTGTTTTTCATCAAATTCAATAATTCAGAAGCTATTTTCAATTGTGAAACTTTGTTCTCTACCAGATTATAGTCCTTGATTGCATCTTCAAGAGTTAACATCTTATTTTCGTGGATAATATTTTGTAAGATGGTGTCTTCAATAGTCGCTTTTAGTTCGACAACCGTTAAGCCGTTGTCGTCTTTCTTTTCCGATTTGATCGAATAATTGGAAATAAGTGCTTTTGAAACAGATAGTATTTTATCATTAATCAACTGGGAATTTTCAACGGTAGTCTCTGAGTGGATATAAGCACCAGAAGCATACTCAACAGCCATCCTTAGAGCACTTTGAATTGCGTTATCTCTGGTGTCGCCAATCCCGACCACATTAATCTCAGTGCCAAAGCATATGGAACATACTGATATAATGGATATTAATATCAGTCCTGCACAAACATTAAATCTGTGAGTTGGTCGCATGGTGTTTCCTTTTAATTAAGATAAAGTTTTCATATAGTTAGAACTGTAAATAAATTTGAAAACAACGTATACATAAACGCAAATAATGTCAAATAGAGTTGTAAATTTAGACGTCTTTGCTGTAAGTTGCACAGGTTGAAATGTCGGTTTTGGGGGCGAACTGCTTATGGGTAAATTAACACTTCACTCTTTACTTGAATTGTATGGGTTAGATCCCAAAACGGTGAAACTCGTCAGGCATACCGATAAAGAAATCAAAAATGTCATGGACGTTTTTAAGAATAACCGTGGCAAGCTTGAAGCATACCAGAGTTTCCAGGGAAAGCCGGTATTCAAAGGGGCGACCCATATTGCCGTATTCGCTTCGTCAACAAGTACAAGTGCCGTTTTTATTGGTATCTGGGATATTGTAGATTTTGTTCCACAGCCCAAACTAACCCTAGAATTACATGCGATTATTGACAACTATGGGTTTAACAAAGAGAACGGTTATAAAGACAATTGGCATGAAACAGTCTCTTGGTATGACATGAAATTTAACTCAACCATGAATGAGCTTTCAGCCAGGCTAGTTATTGAATGGGGCAAAAGTGCAATTTCATGGGTCCAGTCCGTGGATAAAGAAATATTGGAGATCAAGCCAGTCAATTACATTGGTGATTTTATTTCATATGATAAAGTCCAGCTCAACTATGAAGAATTAAAGCAGATAGTTGAAAAGCCGAATTCCAATTTTACTTGGGTTTCTGCCTTAAAGTCAGTAAAGGGCGTTTATCTCATACGGGACACCGTGGGGAAGGGTCTTTACGTTGGTTCGGCTTCAGGCAAAGACGGTTTTATGCAACGGTGGTCATCCTATGCACGAAACGGTAATGGCGGAAATATCGGTCTAATGGGATTGGATTGTAATAATTTCGTTTTCAGTATTCTTGAAATCGTATCAGCCACTTTTTCTGAGGCAGATATTCTTTATCGTGAGGACTGTTGGAAAGTAAAGCTGGGAGCACGAGAAGACCATAATATGTGTCATAACTGATTACGAAACCGTTTAATGACAAATTTAGGGGGTGCGGTTTTTTATGGAAACGTCCAATGAAAGAACTCAAGTTGCAGAAGCTATGAAGCCCGTCGTCATTAAAGCAAAAGTTACCATGCAGAATGCCAAAGAAAAGCTGAAAAAAGTTAAAGAGGAATTTGATACTCACGACGCAAATCTTAAAGCAGTAACGGCACGACTTAAACAACTTGAAACCGGAAAAGGGAAACAAATAATCATTTCTCCAGTTGCAACCATATACGAATTTTGGATCGAAACTCCATCATATTCAGGACCAATCAAAGGTACCCACTGCACAGTAAGGCAAACTGGAGATATAAAGGTTGTTCCTATCACCACAGGTGACCGTACTGGTGGTATCATGGGTGCACTTATTGGTGGAGCGGTAGCCGGTCAAAAAGGTGCGGTAGCCGGTAGCATCTTACAACGGCAAAACAAAGTTAAGACTGAAACCAAAACAATTGATACCCGACAATTTGATATTGATATTAAGGGAAATGGTTGGGCTTGGTCAGCTACCGTCGGAGCCAATGACGGCGATAATTCACGAAAACTCCGTGATGCTATCAATATGCGTGGAAGCTCCAACGAGGATATAAATCGGCTTATTGCTGACCAAAAGCAAAAAGAGGAACAGTCAACCAAAAAGCGTTTTGAGGCGTTTAATATAGTTTCAGACGTAGAAAGTGAACTAAAAAAAGTTACAACCGAGTATGACAAAATATGGAAAGAATATTCTGAAATACGATTACCGCTTATTGATGATCTTAAACACAGATGGTCTAAATCGAACATAACAAATCGTGCTCTTGTGTGCCTGAGTGGTTTTTTACTGCTTTTGTGCTTTTTATCTCCGCTTGCCTATATTTATGGAGGACTCATTTCCCAAACATATGCAATCGGGATAGTCGTCGGCGGGGTAGCGTTATCCGTCCTATTTTGTTGGCTATATTTCGCAAAGGTTCGTTTATTGCGTTGTTAAATAGGTATTCCTTATGAAATTGCAGTATATCGGAGATGTTCGTGATGCCTTTAAATGGGATTTACTCCACTGGTTGATAACCACGTCAGAGCCAGCCTTTAACCAGTTATCCATGGTTCCTATGTTGACCCCAGCTATTGAAAACAATGAGGGCAATATTCCGCACCATTTATTTAATTGCCGTCCATTTATACGGAATTTTCTCAACGATATCCGCCGAAATAGAAAATTGAATTCACTGAGAGAGCTAGGATTGATTTCACCAGAAGGTAAAACTTTTGATGTGAATATCTACGGTGATAACACGTCATTTATAAGTACAGGAAGAGATAGAGCTGGATACTGGGACGAATTTAAACCAGAACTGCTTAAAAATACTGTGATATTCCTTGATCCGGATAACGGATTTGAAACGAAAACCCAGAAGGCAACCAAATGGCTACGACATAATGAATTAAGGGATATTGTTAATAGAATGCCCGAAAATTCCGTCATAGTCGTATATCAACACCGTCCACGACGCACTTGGGATGCAGTGTTTAATGATATTGCCACCGGAATTGATTACGCTGTATCCGTGGATGCCGTGTATGAGAGTAATTTAGCTTTCATTGTGATGTCTAAGGGCTTAGAGACAGCGAAACGGATCAAAGCTTCAATGGTCAGGTATTGTCAGAATCAAGGAAGCAAAGTTAAATACTGTGAATTGATTTAGGGCTGGAACATATCAGTTAATTTTAAAATTATATGTCACCTTCTTGTAAAATTCTACCCAAACCATTGGTCTCTAAATACCAGTAAGTAAAGTGTTTTGAAAGCCAGCTTGCTGATTTTTCCTCCGCAAGATGCTTATATTGAGAAGTATAAATTACTGGTATCCCAAATTTAGCTTCAAGAGCATCAAGAGTGCCAGAAACTGCATTAGGGTGGGCATTTGTGAATTCATTGTATGGTGATTTAACATCTTCATAACTTGCTTCAACAAGAATTGCTTTCCATCTGAGTTGTGATAGCTTGTCGCACAGCTTGAAAAAGCGTGTTCGTTCGTGGATAAGCGTATTAACAAGGTCAGGAAGGGATTTCCGCTCCAAAGCAATGAGATCTTCCATACCTGCGATACTATAATCGCCGGCTTTTAATGCTCCGACACTTTCACCGGCGAACCAATTCTTATATTTGCTGAAGCTAAACGGTTCTTTTTCACGACTATCAACTATTGCAAATGGCTTTGGAATCTGGCGAGTAATGCTTTTCCCATTACGTTTGACTAAAAGTCTTCCTGAAGGTGGGGGCACCGCTTCATTAGGGAGTACATTATAGCTATTTGATTCATAGAATTCTTGAATATCGGTAAATCCGTTTTCATTTACAGGCATATTGAGTGGGTCTTCTCCTATGTCATTATGCATATATCACCCTTAACTTTACCGTGTCCGCCAATCAGCGTGTGAAACGAAATACTGCTTAAATGTAGTTTATACACTCCTATAAATTTGGAGCATTGGTTCAACAACTTTTTTTACTACATCCTCGCTCTTATTTACGGTAAATAACGGTAATTCTTGAAAATTACCTTTCATAGTCATGTATGAGTCTTGATAATTTACGAAGGGTAAAGCTGAAAAAATCTTTTCTCTATTATAAGAGAACTCCCACATACTCTGCTCAAATTTTGTTTTGCTGTTTTTCAAGTCAACAATATCGTGCACACATCCAGCCAAAATCCTCGGATGAGAGCTTTTTTTGCCGACAAGTTCTACGTCTAAAACGAGTAATTTCAGCTTTTCATGCAGTGCTGTTACCGTTTGTCCTTTTACAAGTTCCGTTTCATCTTCAGCAACAAAAAAAACGGTAAAAGATTTATATAACCATAAATCAACGTTACCAGGCTCGAGTCCGGTTGACTTGTTGGCAGTAACTCCGTATCCAGATGGGCGACCGATTACAAACCGTTCTTCCTCACGTTGTAATAGCCCTTCGACTTCCTTAATCAGATACGAAATTTCAAAGTATAGTTTTGACATGAAATCAAAGGCGTTTTTCGTCTGTTCTTCAAGTTGAAGCCTCATGGTGTTCCTCCAAGGGAAAAGTCTATCGTTTTGAATGAATATTTCGGTAAAGAACGAAACACTTCATGCGAAAAGAACAACTTGGACGGTGATTTACCAATTTTGTTCGCTGAAAGAGTCTGGCTAAACCCCAAAAAAGCACCACGAAAAATGGCAGATCGAGCATCAAAGAAAATGGTATCTGGACTTACGGGAATGTCTCTTGTCAAGCGATCAAACGGAAGGAATCCCCTCAGATTCTTCTTGTCAAGCATGTCATATAAATCTTTGGAAAATCCGTAGTCCTTGACCCCGCAGTTATTCGATTCCAGATTATCCAACAACAACCTAGCGATGCCCTGCCAGTTTATCCATCGAATGTATTTTTGATTTGATGGCGGAATATCAGCAAATGACGACTTGGGATAATGGTAGTCAGCAGTAACGGCAACAAATAGGAAATCCTTCCCCATTGAGCCAGCTTCAAGTAGCCCTTCGTCAACTTCCCGATCTATCTGTGATTTTCTAAATGCATCAGCACCGGCAAAGCCCGAAAAAAGTTTTGCTTCAAAGAGTAAGTAGTAATTTCCAACCGTAATTATCAGATCCGGTTCAGTTCCATCAGAGTATTTGTGCCAGAAAATGAATGTTGCATCTTCTAATTCGGGATTTGAAACAGAAAGGGGGATCAGGGCAAGCAACTGTTTAAAAAAAGTATGTCGGGGAGTGTATTTAAAAAATGAAAAGACATTTGAAGTAAGTAGGTCTTCGCTGTCTTTAAGTTTTGATGGAACTTTACCTTTTAGTTCAGCTTGATACATTTAGGTTTCCTTTATAATGAAGTTCACGATTAGGCGATTTCATTATGTCCTGCGAAAATCTATATGTGCTCTTTGATTTTATTCTATGACATTATATATTTCGGTATTAACTTTGGTAAAAACCGCTCCATCAGCAAACTCTAAATCAACCATTTTTTCGTCATCAACATACCCAAAAGCAAGACAATCAACAATTTCGCCAACAGAATAAATCCGCTTGAATTCCGCATCACCTTCTGTTGCAGTATCACCATCATCGTCAAATTCAAGCTGTTCCAAGAATTTGATTTTTAGTGGTTCTCCAGCAATCTCATATAAATCAGTCGGAACGTCCGGAGATATAAATCCGTCATTATTATCGGAAATTGTCGGATATTGATTATCTTCTTCAGTGTATAAAATGCAGTCGATTATTTCGTCTTCGTCATAAAATCTTGTTTCCCAGATTCCGTTAGTATTGCGTCCGGAAATTTCACAATAACCCGTTATTTTTATTAACATGATATTCCTTAATTTATAGTGTCGTTAGATAAGATCGCAGATAGCGTTATCCGCACTATGGTAAATAGTAATGAGTTCGTCCCTGAGTGGGTTATGAAAGGGCGTAATGACTTCCACGACACCGGTAATAACGTTTCTAGCAATAGCAAGGTTCGCTACAGCAAACTGTTTATCCTTCCGTTCCAAGCACCGGTCAGCATCATTGATTGCTTGCTCGACCAGGCGCAACCGTGCGTCGATATAGGAGGACTTTCCGGCATGGTGATCAAAGTATTTTTCAATTAATTCTATGGTGGTCATTTATTCTCCGGATTTTTAAGAAGCCACTTTTGTTCCAGAACATTAAGTTGTAGCTCGTACAGTCCTCTGTCGGTATTGACGGAATAATGATTTATCAATGCTTTGCCGACATGAGAAGTCCAAAAATAACACACTTCCGTCACAGTCGCCTTTTCGCCGTCAAGGTCAAACCAAATTGGGCGGGGTTTCCGTTCAGGGTCGTAAATGACCGCTACTCGTATTCCCCGTGATGCTTTAATGGTCATTTTGCCTTCGGATTTTTCACAAGCACTTCATTATTTAATATTTTATTCACACTTGCTTCGCCCAAGTCATAAATTTTCTTTACCAATAATAATGGGTTAAGGTCATATACGTCAAACACCTCTCCAGGCAGATCTGGATGAATCAATCGTGGCGTTGGCTGATCAGGTAAAGACCTGAACCCCAGTGGTTTCAGCCATTCCCGTTTATCTTTACACATTTCTCTGTCGGCTTCGTCAAATTCGGCATACGGTTTACTCATTATTTTATCCTTAATTTATGGCGCTCCGAAGCAACACAGACACCGGTTTCAGTCATTATGCCGAAGCAAGCCTAATGGATTTTTGGAAGAAATCTAAAATTAAATCTTCCGTAAGTTCGACGTTTTCCTGAAACAGCTTGTCAAAATCAGATTGGTCAACTTTGAATTTGTCAGAACTATATATTGCTTGTTCTTTGGCGGTTAGACGATTAAAAGCACGTTCGCATTTGGCATTTAATTCAGCTTGATCCGCACGTTCTTGTGAGCCTGGATCGGTGCCCAATCCGTTGTTAAAGAAGTGTTTACCTGTGCTAACGGATTTATCATAAAACTCTTGAAATTCTTCGGTACTTAATTTTTGTCTCATAAAATTGATGTAGTAAAATACTTCAAGAAAATCCGTCGGATTTTTGATAGCTTCTGCTCCAAAAATAGTAGTAGGGTCTACAATCGTGGACATTTCCAGTAATTCAAAAGACATACCCTTTTTAAGTTGGATATTTGCTTCCTCAACCTGTTCTGCAGTTAATTTCTTTTTCAAAAATCACCCCTTTTGGTTAGCTGTTGATTGACTTCCGAAGCAACATGGACGGTTTAAAGCTGAGTATTCTTCTGCTTTCGATTGTTATTGTTTCGCCTGTTTGCGGATTTCTACCTCTACGGTCTTTTTTCTGCTTAACAACAAAGTTGCCGAAGCCGGAAACCTTGATATTCTCGCCGGATTCCAGCGTGGATTTAAGGATATCCAGCACGCTTTCGACATAAGCAATGGCTTCTTTTTTGGTGCATCCAATCTTTTCAGTTACTTTTTCTACGATGTCTACTTTCGTCATTCTTTGCCCATCCTTTGTCTTTTGCGAAATTCCCAGGGAGGTTGTGGATTGGATTGTTTCCAAAGCCCTAATTTCTTTTCTCGTGCCTGTTCTTCTGCAGGAATGTATTCACTGGCATGAGGTCTATCCAAATACTGCCGGTATGCCCACGCCCACCCCTCCTGAACCATTTCCCTGTTTATGTCCCTATCGCCCTTATAAATCACACCGACAAGCCTTTTGTAGCGGTCTATGTCATAAACCTTGATAACCACAATCGCATTATTAATCTTGGATGCCAAGGCTTGCGAGGCTTCTTCACCAAATGGCTGACCAGCCTTTGAAACCTTGCCGGATTTCTTGCCAACCTTTTCAGTTTCCGGAGCATCAATCCCGTATAGACGAATCTTGATTCTGGCACCGCCACCATTCCGAACAACGACGGATACGGTATCACCGTCAACTACCCGATCAACCATACACTCCATTATTTTTATCGGTTCTTTCGCAGAAACAGGAACCGAAATGAACATGGTAAAAATTAAGATAAATAGTAGTTGATTTATTCTCACAGATTTACCTATTGATGCGTTGGATATTAATTAATCCTGTTTCTATTCGGGTTCGTCGCTGAAAGTCGAATAATTTAGCGTTAATTCTTCACCAACTTGAATATCACGTAAAGCATAAAAATCCAGGTCATCATTACACCCGACGTTCGGATCTTCTTTGCATTCGTTGAGATACCATCCGACATTCATATTGTTGAAATTATCAGGGCAGAAATACCTGTCGCCTTTAATAACGCAGAAGTCGTCATAGAGCCTTTTTAATTCAGGTTCCAGCTGGTCAACCTCGCTTTTGTCAACCCACACCATTTTACTGTTGTCGCCTTCAAAAATATAAGCACCCTTGGGTATAGGTCTGATAGCGAAAACACCTACACCGTGGATTGGTGAAGCTTGTATGCGGGTATAAACACCGTGATGCGGGAGTGTGGATTTATCTTCTGTTTCAGTCATTGCTTAAAATCTCTTTCTTCTTATTGGTTATTTTGCAAAGCTCATATCGAAGAGTGCAGGCATTAGCTGTAAATATTCCGACAATAAATATTCCAATTAGCCATCCTGTGCAGGAAATGATCGTTTCAGGTATCAGTATTATGATTTTTAGCTTGTATAGAAACAGACAGAGAAGGGATGAAATCACAATATTGCTACTCATTACATAGTATGTCCAATAGGAGTCCCGTATTTCCACCATCTCTGGGTCGTTGGAAAATAGGCGTTCACAATCGATCTTGCATCCAGTTAAATCCCAAACATATTCTAGCAGATCACGTATGCAATCAATGAATTCACCTATCACAAACGCCACAATTGATAACAGAATAATACTGGTTGTAGCTACGGAACCTTGTCTTGCAAATACATTGACAAAATCCGTGTAGTTCCACTTGAAATACGAGAGCACAAGGGTCATCAGAACAATTAGACCAGGAACCCAATGCGATATTAACTGGTGTGCTTTAAGCGGAAAGTTCATGGTTTATCCTTACTTACTCCCGTTTATGGTCAACACCCGATAATTGGGGTCGCCAGGAATCCGTTTAGGTGCTTTCTTTCCGCCGAATATTGGACTCAACAGCGCATTCTGAGATTCAATCCGCAAATCATGCAGATAAGCACTAAGATCAAATGACAGTTCTTGCACCTTTTCGGAAAGTTGCCGGATATGTGCATGGGCTTCTTGATCTGGCAATGGTTGCGTCATTACTTTGGTGCCAGGTTTTATGCGGTCTTCTTCTGTCACATCCATTGGTAAAAACTGTAATAAATAATTATGAAAATCCGAAGAAGCGCATATGAATTCTACACTTGAAAGACGGATGTGCATTCTCATATTGGAGAAGTCAGCAAAAACAATTTCGTATTTGTCCATTACGAGTAGAATGTCCGCCATTTTTTGATTTGCGTCATTATGCTCGGCACATATTTGAGGATGGCGTTCAAGTATTATGTGCGGTGATTCAGAAAAACCCAGTGTTCTTGCGTGTTTATCCAGCCTAATTTTCCCTTCAAATGACGATGGAATCGTTATGGCTGTATTTGTCGTCTTTGAAAGTGCTGACTGACATAGTTCTATTTTGTTGGCTATTTCTTTGTATATTTCCGCATGGAGTTCATCTAGCTTATTTGCCCTTTGGGATAGCAAAGTATTCTTGAATTGGCGGTTAATTTGCCATACCGCAAGGCAAGCAGTGGGAAATACAGTGCCTAATGTAGCCAGCCACTGGTGCTTATCAAGATATGCAATTGCTTCCGTTATAAATGGACAGGGCATAATTCCTCTATTGATACGTCTTGAAGGTATCAATGACATCTTTAAACGAATAAAGCTTTGACATCTTGAATACAGTCTCTTCAACGAACACATGGCTATATTTGACCTTGCTCTGAGCCTTGTTAATATCCTCGCACCACTGCTTCAATCTTGCCATTTTCAACGGAACGTCGAGGTCTTCAAGACCCTTGGTTTCAACTATATACAATTCCTTCTCGGAAGTTTTGACGAAGAAATCCGGATAGTAATTGCTTATATCACCCGTGGCATTGACGTAATCGAGCTTGAAGTGAACAGCCATATAATTCTTCGCAAATGAAATTACGTCATCGCAATCGTCAAGGAATGAAGCAAAAAGCAGTTCCAGATGGCTATCGCCGATGATCTTGTTAAAAATACACTTCTTGGGTATGACATAACCCTGATCCTTGGTAACGAACGGGCGAGTTTGACGAAGCTTGATGCTATCACGGATTTCAGCATCGCCCTTATCCTGCACAGTAAGGGCGTTGATGCCTTTTTTAAAGCTTTCCACGAGTGTTCTGGTGGCGGATATTTCGGATAGATTCCGCAGGGTATTAGGGTCTTCAAGGTCAACAACTTGGACGAACAGATCGTCCCGCACAAAAGCTTTAACCTTGCCATAAAGAATGTCATAGCCACTGACCAGGCGTAAATCCTTCATAATCGTCTGGGCAAAGTATCCCAAGACGCTACGATAGTCAGCAATGCCCGAAGTGTCCAAAATGGTAGTGTGGGTTATCTCGCCGGTTGCAATGTCCTTAAAAACGATTTCCCGTTGTTCTGCTTCACTAAATTTCTTGTATGGCACCTTCACATTGCCTGTAATGACGAGATTTGCGAGATTCTTGTATTCCCGATAGACCCGTGGAGTCATGACGGGGATTTCAATATCCAGCGCATCGAGATCCTTTTTCTTGTTGTCGTTATCAATCTCAACGACAATCGGAGTTTTTGGCTGGCTTCCTTCGCCCATCGGCTTCCGTTCAAGCACCACGCCTTCAGCCTTGATTGATTCGACAAAGTCCATAAATGCGTCAGTGCCGACAACACTCACGTATTCTTCAATACCGCCTAAATACATTTTACGAAGTCCACGCCCAAGCGTTTGTTCCGGAAGGATATTACTTTGCGCTGCGTAAGCACGTAGACCAACTATGGTCGTGACATTTTTGACATCCCAGCCTTCTTTCAGCATAAGGACGGAGATGATCACTTTGTAAGGGCTTTCCATGCTGTCAATATCGTTCGCAAGGGCACGAAGTATATCAAGTTCGTCCTTATTTTTACCGCTTGATGCTTCGGATATTTCACCGTTGCTCTTTGTATGGATTACCAGAACGGCACCTTTGAGGTCAGGGTAGGTGCCTTCCATATACTCGGCAACGTCGTCGCAATTCTTGGTATCGTCTGTCATTACGAACAGAATTGCTTTTTTGCCCATTTTCTCGTGTTCAGCGTAGGCTTTGCGCCATTCAATAACGCCCAGATTGATATAATCGGCGTATTTTTCAGTATACTTGGCGCTTTGCTTCTCGGTCAGTTTTGCACGACTTGCGGAATCCGGAAGCACCGGATGCTTGACGACGTTCTGGGAGATAGCTTCAACCAATGGATAGTCAGCAATGGTCTGAACGAAAATAGCGCCGTTGGTATGCTTCGGTGTCGCCGTCACGTCAATCTGCAGTGATAACGCATCACCTTTTTGAATAAGCCGATTATGGATATCCTGAATTGATTTGAACCAGGCAAGGCGTGGATCGTGGATATGGTGAGCCTCGTCGTTTATGACCATTATCTCGTCTATATCACGGACGATATCGGCAAGGTCTACCTTTGAATCATTGGTTGCCCCAGTCGGACGTTTACCAAGGAAATAGTCCCGTGTGTCGTCATCATCCGCACTTGACGGAATATCATCCCCAGAATAGACCCGGTGAATATTGGTCAGGAAGATATTGCCAACCGGATTGGTGATACGGACTTCGTCCTGAAGGTGTAGGGTAAGCTGGAAGTCGTCTCGCCAGTTCTGCCCGTCAAAGCCGTTATCAGGCAATACTGGATCGTTAAAGAAGATACTCAGCCCTTGGAAGTCTTTGTAGATGCGGTCTAACACGATAATATTTGGCGTTATAACTAGGAAGTTTCTGGATAATTGCGAACCAGGCTCATACATCTTATGGAAATAGCTCCAAGCAAGCACCAGGGACATTACTTTCGTTTTACCGGCACCGGTCGCCATTTTGACTACGAACCGTCGCCACGTTTCGTCAAACATTCCGGAGGATACCACGCCGGTCTGGTCAAAGCGCATCAGGTCAAACTTATCCTTAACGCCCACTACGTCTATCAAATAGACGATTGTTTCCAGTGCTTCCCGTTGTGCAAAGTAATATTGAAAATCCAACATGGAGCCATCTGCTTTGGGAATCAGGTGCGGAGTTTTAAACCACCAGTTAAGAAGGCTACGGCTTGTCTCAGTGGCATGTTCGTAGTTATTATCACGCCATTTTTTAACCTGTTTCCGCAGTTCCGGAACAAGTGGCGGTAAAAGTTTGGCGAAGCTGGAATCACGGAGAGCTTCGTCTGCAGGAAACCAACGGATCGACGGATCGAGAATGACATGGGGATCAGAAGGGAAGTCTTTATGGAGAGCCATTACTTACCCCCTACGTTGATATCAATAATTGTCATCGTGTCGTTGCCGAAGATATCCACGACTTTTACGGCAACTTTTCGGCGTCCGGAATCTACTTCTTGGAACACACTTTTCAGTTCCAGTTTTCGATCCTTTTTAGTGCGGAACGATTGCCACTCGTTCTCAAAAACATAGTCGCCAGTCCAAACCTCTTCGATCTCGCCAGTTTCAACGTTTTTTTGACGGATGATTTCCCGCTTGCTTTCAAAGTCAAAGTCCACTGACCAGTAATCAACCCAGTCAGTCCAAGATTTTGTGAGAACCTCACGGGTGATAATGCCGTCCTTGTCTTTTTCGACTTTGACTATTTGTCCTTTATCGACAACGATTTTACTTCCTTTGTTTTTGAGGGTGGCTTCAGCGTTGGCAATGGAATCTTGGCTATAAAACACGGAAAAATCCGTCAACTCTACGGCGACGGAATTGCCCTTAACATAAGGCTTAACCTCAATGAATGATACGTCATGAAAAACAACCTGATTCTTCTCAATGGCACGCCGGTCAAAAACGTCTGCTGGTATGTATTTTGGTGCGATGTCGATGCCTTTATGTTTGGCTTCATCAAGAATATTCGGGAATAACCCCATTTCGAATTCAAAGCCCAGCACGTCAACTTTGGTAATGTGCTTTTGACGGCACTCCAGAATAACTTCTTCCACGAAAAGCCTTGTTATCGGAAGGTTGACCGGTCCAACTGCAACCAGGCGTCCGGCTTTTTTACCGTGGAAGGTATTGAATCCGTCAGTCTTTTCAGCTTTGTAAGCACCAAGAATAAGGTCAAGAAATGCGGATTCCTTTGCTTCCAATTGTTTCTGTTGTTCTGCTTCACGGAGATTCGGATTGACGCCGATAAAAAGCTGACGTTCGTATCTACCGAGATTCAGGATCTCAAAGGCACGCCAAGGCTTATTATCTTGTTTAAGTTCCCTTTGGACGTTAATTAGACGTTTGCGGGTAGTATGAATGGCGAACTTGCCAAGGTCTGAAGCGATCCATTTACGTCCAAGTTTTTCGGCAACAGCGACGGTTGTGCCAGAGCCACCAAAGAAGTCAGCAACTATGCCGTCTGGAGGACAAGAAGATTCAATTATCCGCTCTAATAAAGCTTCGGGTTTCTGTGTTGGATAATTCTGTGATTCCTTTGCACCGCCAGCAAGATATTTAATGTCAGTCCAAAGGTCGCCAAGTGGAACACCAGGCATTTCGTCAAGGAACATAATCCTGCAACGTTTTATCGGAAACCCGTCCTTGCCGAGTTTGACTCTGCCATGACTTCCAGGAACTTCTGTCTGTGTCGCATTCCATAATTCTTCCATATTAGCGGGGGTAGAGCGCCAACGTGCTTTTGTTCCGTGAAAATCGTATTCAGCCATTTTCTTCTGCGGATCTAACATATTTTCAGCTTTATAATAGCGTCCAGAAGGCAACAAGTTCCATTCAGCAGATATATATTCTGCGGTATAAGGGGTGTAGAGTGTCTTGAGCTTTGTTTTATCGGATTTGGAATAAAACATAATCGTATCTTTAATTTTTCCATAACGCCCCGTGGAATCGTTATGTGAAGAAGTTCGCATCCACGTTATATCATTTCGGAAATTATTAACCCCGAAAACCTCATCCATAACAAGGCGCATATATGAATTTACTCTTGCGTCGCAATGAACATAAATACTACCGTCTTCTGCCATTAAATCCCGCATCAGCACCAGTCGTTCGTATATCATGGCAATGAAGCTGTCAGCGCCCTTGCCCCAGGTATCCCGATACGCAATTTCTTCCAGAATGTTTGGTCTTTTGGTGAAAGTATTATCACCGATTTCAATATCCATACAGAAATCCGCACCAACATCAAAAGGCGGGTCAATGTAGATAAGCTTGATTCCGCCCTGTTTTTCAATCTCATCACGGATAACACCATTCTTTAAACTGGCAAGAACAAGCTTGTTATCCCCCCAGATAAGCTTATTCGTCCATCCCTTGAGTTGCCTTCCGGACGTGGTATCAAACAAGCCAGGTTGCAGTTTTACTTCCTTTTCGCCACGTGGTTCATCTACCTGTTCGATGATCTGGAACGGCAAAGATACATTGCATACTTCATTCGTTTTGCCGTTCCAAACAAGCTCTACTTCTCGCTTATCATCAAATAAAAGGAAGCGGTATTTATCCGGTAGAGGCTTGCCGGATTCAATATAACGAACAATTTCCTGCTGTTCTTGTTCAGTCAGCTTTGCCATGACAATCCTTTTAATTAAGATTTGGGTTTTTAGGTGGTTGAAAACATTAGGTAAAATCCGGTCAAATGTATAGAAAAGGGTTATTAATGTCAATGTCCGCCATTTATTCAGATAACATTATTTTATTATCCACCAGTATGATGATTAATTTACTGAAAATACTGCGATTTTTCTGTCGGAAAGTTGCCTAATAAATTGCCAAAAATTATGTTCTGGGATACCGTATCTCCAAAATAAACTTTCGGGGGATATGACGATGGAGTTTTCCGACGATGAAATAAGGAAGTTGGCGAATAAACTGGCAGAAATTATTATTCCCCAGATTCAGGAGGTTATTAAAGGCAAGGCAGTGTGGACAGTAAAAGAATTGTCGAAATTATCAGCAGATTATATGTCGATAAAAGACCTTGCGAAACTCTTTAAAGTATCTGACCAGCATATTCGCAATTTAATAAACAAGGGATTGCCGGTAGTGAAGGTAGGGACACACATCAGGATTGATAAAAATCTTGTCAGAAATGCCATTGACGAAGGGAGGTTGCCGGTATGACAACTCCTGACGAACCAAAAACAAGAGGGCGCAAGCCAAAGCAGAAGCACGTTCCAGGCATTTTTTTGCGGGAGTTTGATAAAAAAGTCAAAATAAAGCTCCCTGATGGCACGACAGAAGAACGTATCTACCACTATAAGGGTGAGATACTGCAGATTTGCTACAACGCCCCAGATCCTAAAACTGGCAAGTTGAAAATGATGTTTGAGAGTGCCAGAACAAAGAATCGTAGAAAAGCAGAAGATTTTTTGGCACAAAGAAGGCGGGAAGTTGAACTAAAAATTAACCCGCACGCCCTTGTCAGTTCCGATATGACCCTTACCAGTTATATCGATGACAAATATCTGCATGACGACGAAATTCTTGAGCTACGAGGTCTAAATAAAAAGATATTGGTGCTGAATTCGGTAAAGAAATATCTTGGCAGATATAAGCTAAATGACCTTACTGCGCCTATGGTCAAGGATTATATTGATAAAAAGAAACACGAACGGAAGCGAGTTCTTATTGAGCTTGCCGAGAAAAAGAAGCTTAAAGATAAAGATTTTGATTATGACGAAGACGAACTGAAACCATTATCGCAAGCTACCAAGAATAGGCATATAGCTACGATTAAAGCGGTTTATCAGCACGGCTACGAAGCGGGAGTTGTATCCGAAACCGCAATGACAGAGATGCGACGGCTTAGTAAAGGTGCCGAAAATAATGAGCGCATTCGGTACCTGACGAGTTCAGAGATACCCGTATTAATAGAAAAGTGCAAAGAACACTCTGAACACCTTCGCCAGATTGTAGAATGTGCCCTAACAACGGGTTTACGGGCGGGTAGGATTTACAAGCTAGAGTGGAATCACATTGATATGGAACACAAGCAACTACGGATTCCCAAGGACAAAAACGGTTCCAAGCATTTTGTCCCAATCGGTTCTGCTGCGATGTCTGTCTTAAAAGAGCGTGAAGCAGTTAAACGACATGGTTGCAAATGGGTCTTTTTCAATCCGTTTGACAATGATAGGTGGTATGATCTAAAAGAAGGCTTCAATATGTCGGTCGAACGAGCTGGGATTTACGACTTTCACTTTCATGATTTGCGCCATACTTTCATCAGCCACTTGGTAATGGCGGACGTATCAATTGCCAAGGTTCAAGAGCTGGCGGGGCACCGGACAATCGCAATGACCATGAGATATTCGCATTTAGCCCCGGATAACCTTGCCGTAGCCATTGAAAAGTTGCCGTATTTACTGCCTAAAAGTTGCTGATTTGAGTTGCGAGTTGCCAAGTAGTTGCCTATTAATTGCCTTATTTTTTGCTTATAACGGGTAAATTCAATGCAAGCAAGAAAAAATAAAATGCTTACAACACATTGTAATTACAACACATGTTATGCAAAGACCATAACGCTTGGTGTGTGTTTTAAGGCGAGTAAGCGGTCTTGAAAACCGCCGAGTGTAACAGCTCCGTGAGTTCGAATCTCACCTCTTCCGCCATAACTTATTTATATCATTATGTATTTTAAGAGGTCACTAGCAGCTGTTAGTGGCCTCTCTTATTGCCTGACGTGGATTTTGCAGTGGATACATCTTACTATGTCCAGAATAACAGGAGGAAGTAATGTTTAAATTTACTATGTGGCTGTTATTGATAGCCGTTGCGTTAGGTGGGTGTGCTTCTGCTCGAAAGATTCATATATTAGATGGTTCTGAAGGGTATAGCATTAATTGCTCTGGTGGTGATTCAACTTGGGGTAATTGCTATGAAAAAGCTGGAGATGTTTGTGGAGCAAGAGGTTACAATATCTTGGAAAAGATAAGCGAGCAGTCTACATCATCTTCAGGAAATATTATTGAACAACATGGCGGGACTGCAACGAACAGAAACATGATAATCAAGTGTAGAGACTAAAACAGCATCTATCATAGCAAGCAAGGACCGACCCAATATGGCTACCCAACTACCAAAAGATGATTCAGTAACAGTTCATGAGCTGCTTGTGGCTCAATCATACGAAATAACAGCACTCATAAACGTACTGGAAAAGAATGGTATCCTTACCAAGAAAGAAATAGTAGATGAAATCAGGAGAATGAAGCCACAATGATCAAAGCAATTGTAGAACGGATACAAACCAACATCGACTGACCCAAGAGGACACTCAAGATGTTGTCTTCGCGGACAGAAACTAGCCAGCGTCAGTTCTTTTCCAATGTATCATTGATACACCATAGCTGTATCATGATGCAGTTGGATATATATCATTGATACACCCTCCATCCTTCTGCACTTATTTATGACTTACAATGTACCATAATAATTGTGCATATACCCCAACTTTTGCCTTAATGAGTATTTGGCACTCTTGTTGCGTTAGCATCTGCTGCGTATCAGCGAAACTTATTACCAAGGCATTCGATTGAAAATTTGTTTTATGCACACCTTTTTAGCGACCAGGAGGTTTTGACAGTCTTGCAACAAAGAGCCAACCAGAATATGCAATGAAGCCGTTTTCTCTGACTGCGTTTTCAGACCCCGATTACTCGGGATAATATATGACCACAAAAGACAGTTTGCTCAAGAAAACTCAAGTTGGCGAACTCTGACAGTTTGAAGCGTGCCTGAGAATGTAATTTAGAGGAGAGATATGGCAGCATCGCGCACCACAGCCACTAATCGCATCATATATTTAATAACGATAATCGTAGCCATTCTCTGCCTGTATGTCATCAGCCTAAACAGCTACCTCCTGTTCCATAGCTTGATCGAGATCGCAACCGTAGTCATTGCCTTTGCACTGTTCACCCTCACCTGGAATACCAGCCGATTTCTGGCAACTGGATACCTCAAAATCCTTGGAATCGGCTATGGTTTCATTGCTATAATTGACCTGTTCCATGCACTGACCTACAAGGGGATGGGATTATTACTAGATAACGGCGCGAATCTCCCCACTCAGTTATGGATAGCGGCCCGTTACCTGCAGGCCCTCCTACTCTTGGCAGCCCCAATTTATGCCCGGCGAAATCTGAACGAACGAATGTTTTTCTGTATTGCCGCCATCGTAGCTGCTTCTACTACTGCACTTGTTTTCTCAGGATTTTTTCCCGATTGCTTCATCGTGGGTAAAGGTCTCACTCAATTTAAAATCGGCAGCGAATATGTCATCAGCCTACTCCTGGTGGTAGCACTGGTACTTTTTAACAGGGTGCGTTCCGCTTTCACATCCAAGGTATTTATAATTATATGCGCCGGCATTATCTGTACGATTGGCGCGGAACTGGCTTTTACCTCCTACATAAGTGTCTACGGTCTCGCCAACATGATCGGGCACGTCCTGAAGCTTATCGCCTTTGCGCTTCTCTACCAGGCTCTGGTTGTCACTGGATTGAAAGAACCGTATGAACTTATTTTCCACGACCTGAATGAGTCGGAACAGGCTCTGCACCGTACCCAGGAACACCTGGAAGAATTGGTACGTGAACGGACAACTGCATTGGAGGACGCAAACAGTAAACTTCGGTTAACACGTTTCTCTATAGAACACTCTGCTGATGCCATATTCTGGATGACACCTGATGCCAGGATTGTGGATGTCAATGAGGCGGCATGTCGCTCCCTCGGGTATCGGTGGGGTATCGTACCAACGGCCTGCAGAAAGCACTTTCAAAGCATATCGAGGACTTGAGTCAGGCTCTGGCCAGAGTAAGACAACTGGAGGGGATTATCCCCATTTGCATGTACTGCAAAAAAATCAGGGATGACCATAATAGCTGGAATCAGCTTGAACAGTATATTTCGGACCATTCGGAAGCAACGTTTAGTCATGGTATGTGTCCGAAATGTGAAGGGGAGCAGATGAAGATTGTTGAAAAAATGATATGATGCGTATTCCCTGTTATTCGATACGGATCCGCCTGAAATCGCGATAACTTTTTGATGATCGGGCTGATGTTTCAGCCATCATTGTCAATTAGTAGGATCTCTGCCATTTACTTACTCCTGTTCATTGCTGATTATTTGATTAAGTTGCGCACTCAGTTTTTTAAGGTTATAAGGTTTTTGGACAAATTTATTGCTAACTGATGCTATATCATCAAGCATGGCTAAATCAGACGAGAAGCCTGACGCATAAAGATATTTAATGTGTGGTCTGATTGTCAAGATTTGATCCATCATCAATTTACCGTTCATTTCTGGCATGACAAAATCGGTTAGAATCAAATCAATATGAATGGAAAGATTACGAACCAACTCTAAAGCTTTATGAGGGTGGTCAGCTTCATATACGGTGTAACCGATATTATTAAGGAACCGTGACGTAACACTGCGAACTGCATCTTCATCTTCAACCAGCAAAATAGAACCAACGCCAGTAATAATTGAATTATCAGGGATTGTTGCTTCAGTTGCGATAGTATCATGCCGTGGAAGATAGACCTTGAAAGTGGTACCTTGCCCAGGGATGCTCGTGACATCAATGCAGCCTTTGTTCTGTTGAACTATACCGTATATGGTGGCAAGACCAAGTCCTGTCCCTTTTCCAACTTCTTTTGTGGTAAAAAATGGTTCAAATATATGCGATAATGTTTCCTGATCCATTCCAACGCCGGTATCACTAAAGTTCATACAAACATAATCGCCTGATAAGCGCTTTTCACCTGAAATACAAGCTTCAGGATTTGAAACATTATGAGTTTCAAGAGTAAATGTCCCACCATTAGGCATTGCATCTCGTGCATTTACTGCCATATTCATTATTATCTGGTCAAGTTGTACCGGATCAATCAGGATTCCCCAAATTCCATCTCTTGGCACAAATGTAATAGAAATATGCTCACCAATGAGGCGGGTAAGAGATTTTAAAATCTCTGCAACAATGTTGTTCACATTAAGGCATTGAGGATTGACTACTTGTTGACGAGAAAATGCAAGTAGGGTTGATGTTAAGTCTCGCGAAAATTCAGCCGCTCGAAGAATTTCTTCAAGATAGTGCAATAATTTTTCCTTATCATCAATTTCCATCTGGGCAAGTGCAACATTACCCATTATCACCATGAGCTTGTTATTGAAGTCATGGGCTACTCCACCGGCAAGATTCCCGATTGCTTCCATCTTTTCGGCTTGAAGCAAACGCTCTTCTGTTTTTCTGGATTCTGTAATATCACGCACCGTCTGAATGACGCCAATAATGTCTCCATTAGAGTTTATTAGTGGATCACAGGAATCAGAGGTCAAACCTGATTTTCCACTACCTGGTATTTGAAAATTAACCTCGATTGTTTTGACCAGCTCACCGTTAAGAACTTTATGCAACCTATCTAATACGCCTATATCTTCAAGAAAGGGAAAAGCCTCATGAGGTAATTTACCTATAACATCGGCAGTCTGTATTCCAGTCATCCTCTCCATAAATGGATTCCATACCTTATAGTAGAGGGCAGAATCGTGAACGACAATACCTTCTTGAACACAATTGATTACCTGTTGATTAAATAGTAGAGATTCTATTAACTGATCCTCTGCCAATTTACGTTTAGTGATTTCCTTAGTGAATCCAAGATAACGAGTTTCAGAGAGTTTTACTGCATCGACAAGCCACCAGTGTTTTGAGCCATCTTTATGGTTAAATTGCAACTCTATCGACGAAGAACCTTTTTCCTTTACCTGCTGAAAGTTCAAACGTCCAGTATCTAAATATTCAAATGGTAGTAAATCAGAGATTGACATGTTTAGCAGTTCGGTTTCAGAATATCCGGTAATTGATGATGCCGCTTTATTTACCTCCAAATAGCGCCCTGTTTCGTCAGCTAAAAATACGCCATCGGGAGCATTGTCAATATAGCTACGAAACTTCGCTTCACTTTGTTGAATAATTGAATTGATTTGCTGATTATTCATCCATGAACGCCATAAGTGCCTGAAATAGAAGACTGAGACTACTACAAACAAGCTAATCAAAGCTGTTATCCGCCAAACAAGTAAGCGCCATTCAGTCAGAATATCTTCATAGGCAAACCCAGCATTGATTATAAATCCGTAAGTGTTATTACGTCGGTATGAGTGAATACGCTGAATTCCGTCAAGGCTTGAAAGACCAGAGCTATAACTTCCAATATTGGGGTAGTCTTTAAGAGCATTGGTAAACTCCTCTGCAACTTTGGTGGAACCAATCCCCAAATTTCCCTTAGGTGCTGGATAACGAACTATCAATCGCAAAGAATCGTCACGTAATCCAATTGAACCGTTGGTCCCTAGTTTTAGTGTTATGAAACGAGAGTTAAAGTAATCAAGCGGTATGGTTGCAGCAGCAACTCCTCCAAACTCACCATTTTGCATCGTGATCCGTCTGGCCAGAACAATACTCCATGTGCCAGTAACACGTCCCTTAACCGGAGTTGATATAACCAATCCAGTACTTTTGTCATTTTTCAGCTGTTTAAAATAATCCCTATCTGAGATACTCACATGGACGACGTCATTTTTGTTCATGCCATAAAGCATATTTCCGTCGGCATCAGATGCACGTAGTCCGCTGAGAATTGGTAGGCGTTTTTTGATCCGCGAAATTATTGCATCAATCTGGGTAGTGTCTTTATGTGGTCCTGACAATATTGGTGCTAATTCATCTATGGCGTCTTGCAGAGAAATGTCCACCTTCTCGTAGGAATCAGCAATATCGTGTTCCAATACTAATGACAAATTCTCAGCTGCTGTAAGCGCACGAATCTCGCAGCTTTTCCTGTCACCTTTGAGCAGAATAAAAGCGATGAGAAAAACAAGTAGATTGAGACTTATTAAACCAATAAGCTGGCGAGTGAGAAACTTAATAGCCGATGCTGCCACCGGTGCAGAGGAAGATAAAATCTTTTTACCATCGTCTTCGTTTTTTACATTGAGATCAAATGACATTATTAATGTTCCTAAGAAAGATTATAAATACCGGTAGTTAACGTCTGTTCAATTGAAAAGTCAAGAGGCAAACTGGAAAGTAAGTTATTGTTGAATTATATAGGGTGTGACTCTTGGTGTACCATTTCATTTTCACTATTTGCTCGTATATATACAAACGGATTCAGGAAACCCGAAAATTCCAGAACCGGGGGTGGGTCTAAAAATATTTCAAAAAGGTATCAGTGCCATACATTACTAAAATCTACTGCAACATACCAAGCTTCCAGTAACGAGAAAGATAGTTTCCTCTCATTGGTGTTAATCTACTCACATCTGAATAATGGAGGAGTCTGAGAAAACCAACCGAACCTAGGTGCTCCGAATTACTCTTGACAATTACGCCTGTGGGTACATATTGTATGAATAATAGAACAATGTCTCTTTTAGCAAAAGATAAACTTTTGGTAACCTGGGTTTTAATGGGAGCGTACATGAAGTTACCTAAAATATATCTTATGAACAGAGGAAAACTAAGCCTGCCAGGTAACTCTCTCGCATATTTCATGGGAAATAGCCGATTCATGGTGTCAGCTCTTGTTTTAGCGATTGCTATACTCTGCCGGGTCACTGCAGCCGAATCTGCCGTTGAACCACTCAGGATTGCAGTATCGCAAACGCCTCTATCGCTCCCTTTCTATGTTGCAGAGAGCCAAGGATATTTTAGAGATGAAGGATTGCAGATAAAGATAAGCGATGTCATTGGCGGACATCGCACCATGCAGCAGTTGTTGGAAGGAAAAGCAGATCTTGCGACATCGTCAGAATCAGTTGTCATGTTTAACAGCTTCCAACAGCAAGATTTCGCGGTGATTGCATCATTTGTCAGCAGTGATGATGACTCAAAAGTGGTAGTCCGGCCCAACGCTGGAATTACTGAACCGAAGCATCTTGCAGGAAAGCGTGTTGGAACGGTAGTGGGTGGAGCCTGTCACTACTACCTTGAAATGATGCTGTTGACGAACGGGGTCGATCCGAAAAAGGTGTTGATACGTAATCTTCAACCAGAAGACATGGCAGATGCGCTCAGCAAAGGCGATGTCGACGCCGTAGCCATTTGGGAACCGTTTCCCTACAAGGTGATTAAAGTGGTTCCAGGCTCCAGAGTTCTCGGCAAGTCAAACGCATACAGAATGTTTTTTAACCTTATAGAACACAAACGACTGCTGAAGGGACGCGAGGAAGAGTTAGTCAAGCTGCTTCGAGCCCTGGAACGTTCAGAGCAATTCATCATCTCTCAGCCGGAAAAAGCCAAAACAATTCTTCTCAATCGACTTAAACTTGACAACGACTTCATTGACTGGATCTGGCCCAGAAATAATTACCGCCTCACACTGAGCCAGACGCTCGTTACCACATTGGAAGGCGAGGCCCGCTGGGCCCGTAAGGGGGGACTTGTCAAAGGTGATAAATCACCAAACTACCTGAACTTCATTGATGCAGCGCCGCTCGGCAAAATGAATGTAAAAGCCGTCAGTATCATCAGGTAACTCATGTCCATCCGTTCATTGTTAAAATATTTTGTTTCCGTAGCCTTCCTTATAGTTTTGTCTCTTGCAGTGGTAACGCTGTGTGAGATGGCAAAACTGGACAAGCTTTCGCACTGCCAAGACATGGCGCATTCAACAGCCCGTGAGGTTTCCATTCTGCTGGTACTTACTCATGAATACGCCTTGTTTTCAGAGGAAAGAGCTGAAAAACAGTGGTATCTCATTCTCTCCGGCATTGTCGGAAATCTGGAATCAAAGAGTAATGAAATCGTTCCGATACCGCCAGAAGCATTAAAAGAAGCAAAACTGCTGCCCGAATTATTTCAGCAATTGGTCCGCGCGCAAGGAAAAGCAGACGACCTGCAAGAATCTCAGCGGAACTTACTTCTTAGCCAGTTGCAGGCTGGATCCCAGTCTCTGGCGGACTCCATACATCTATGGAGCGGATCAATAGGCGAGCAAAGGGAGCGAACCGAACTGATATACCATGCACTAACTCTTGTCGTCCCCGCTCTGATGCTCCTGCTTCTGTTACTCCTGGCTTTCCTGCTTCATCGCCGGGTGTTGAATCCTTTACATAAACTTCTGCAAGCTGTAGAGGCAACGGCAAACGGTGATTTGTCGGTACGAAGTTCAACCGGTACTAATGATGAATTCGGAGAACTGTCTCGCCGTTTTGATGAAATGGCCATCGATCTGGTTTCAGAGCTCAAAGGCAATATTATTGAGCTGAATCGGGCTGAAAAGAAAACAGCTGAACTGGCAGATTTCAATATGCGGATATTCAATTCCACAGATTACCACATGGCCGTACTGGACGCTGATGGTGTAATTCTGGATGTGAACGAAGCCTGGCGTAGATTCGCCAGGGAAAATATGGGCGTAGATGAAACCTTTGGGGTAGGCGCCAGCTATTTCGTTTCTTACAACGAAAAATGGGGTAACATAACGTGTGCCTGTGACGCATTCGAAGGGGTGAAAATGGTCCAGAACGGAGTGCTGACGCATTTCAATCTGGAATATTCATGTAATGGACAGAAAAACGAGAAACGCTGGTTCCTGCTGAAAGTATTTCCCTTAGTAGGCCAAAAGGGTGCTGTTCTGGTTTCTCATTCCAATATCACCGAGCGTAAACTGGCTGAAGAGGAGCTACTGAATGAAAAGGCTTTCCTCCGATCTCTCATAGATTCCGCCGGTGACTATATATTCTTCAAAGACCCAAACGGCATATATCTTGGGTGCAACAAGGCCGCTGAACAGTTAACCGGCCTCTCGGAACAGGAACTGATCGGTAAATCCGATTTCGACCTCTTCAACTGCGTGCAGGCAGAAAATATTCTGCTTACGGATCGAGCGGTCCTGGCATCCGGTAACGAAATACGTACCAAAGAATGGGTCAGGTTTAATAACGGAAACCGATTACTTTTGGATACCGTGAAAGCCCCCATCTTTGGACATGATGGAAACATAGTGGGGAATGTGGGCATCTCCAGGGATATCACCAGACAAAACAAAGAAGAATCAATTTTAACGGCACGATCTCACCTGATTGAATATTCGTTGAACCACTCACTTAAAGATTTGCTTACTGAAACCCTTGACATAGTAGAGGAATTAACTGAGAGCCAGATAGGGTATTTCCATTTTATTCAAGAGGATCAGCTCTCACTGACTCTGCAGGCATGGTCTACACGTACTACCAGGGACTTCTGCCGGGTTGAAGGTAATGATCAGCATTATGAGATTGAAAAGGCAGGGGTCTGGGTCGATTGCATTCATCAGCGAACACCGGTTATTCACAATGATTATGCCTCTCTGCCCCACCGCAAGGGTTTTCCACCCGGTCATGCCACAGTTGTCCGGGATCTGGCTGTGCCGATATTCCGTTCCGACAAAATAGTTGCGATCCTGGGCATCGGCAACAAAGATTTCGATTACTCTGAAGAAGATGTGCTGATCGTTTCGCGTTTTGCTGACCTCGCCTGGGATATAGCAGAACGTAAGATGGTTGTCGAATCCCTCAGTGAAAGCAATGAGCGTTTTTCAGCCGCCTTCAATAATGCGCCAATCATGATCTCAATAAGCGATCTTGAAGATGGTACATGTCTGGACGTCAACCAATTGTTTCTGAATATTTCCGGGTACAGGCGAGATGAAGTTATCGGAAAAACATCCGTTGATCTCAATTTGATTTCAGCATCCGACAGGGCTCAGCTGAAAGAATCAATGCAACAGAACGGCAGAATTTATGATCGGGAATTGTCTCTGCGTACAAAGGCGGGCCAGACAAAACACTGTAAATATTGGGGAGAGCTTATATCCGTCTCCGGACACAAACGACTTCTCTCCATTGCTCTGGACGTTACTGACCATCGTAAAATTGAGCAGCAATTGCTGCAATCACAAAAAATGGAATCCATAGGAAGTCTTGCCGGTGGTGTTGCACACGACTTTAACAATATGCTTACGGTTATCATGGGTCATGTGCATTTTGCTCTCATGGAGTTAGATTCAAATCATCCTGCCTGTGATAATCTTTTGCAAATCAAAAGGACGTCGGAACGCTCTGCAGATCTTACACGACAGCTACTTGCTTTTGCCAGAAAACAGGTTATTTCACCAAAAATTATTGACTTGAATGAAACTATCGATGGGTCACTCAAAATGTTGCGCCGCCTCATAGGAGAAAATACTCAACTTGTGTGGCTTCCTGCGCCATGTCTGTGGCAGATAATGGCAGACCCAAGCCAGATAGACCAGATTCTTGCAAATCTGTGCGTCAATGCCAGAGATGCCATCAAAGGCACCGGACGAATCACCATTGAGACACATAACGACACGGTTGATTCCAACTATTGTGGCGAAAATCCTGATGCATCTCCCGGTGAGTATGTGATTATGAGCGTCAGCGACGATGGCAGCGGTATGGATAGTGAGACAATGGACCGAGTATTTGAGCCATTTTTCACAACTAAAGGGATCGGTGAAGGAACTGGACTTGGCTTGTCAACCGTATACGGTATTGTCAAGCAGAACTACGGATTTATCAATATATACAGTGAACCAGGAAAAGGTACTACATTTACAATCCATCTCCCACGGCAAGAGGAGAATAAGCCAAAATCTCTGATTGAAGCAAAGATAGTACCATTACCAAGAGGTCAGGAGACAATCCTGTTAGTGGAAGACGAACCGTCTATATTGCAAATAACCTCGCAATTACTCGGAAGGCAGGGCTATAAACTGCTGATAGCAGGAACACCTGGTGAAGCCATGCGTCTGGCGCACGAATATGATGGAGAGATCAATCTTCTCATAACAGACGTGATTATGCCCGAGATGAATGGCAAGGACTTGGCCAATACATTACAGTCAAGGGATCCTCAACTCAAGTGCCTATATATGTCAGGGTATACTGACGATGTAATCGCTCAGCACGGTGTACTTGATGAAGGTATGCACTTCATCCAAAAACCATTCTCGTTGTCTGATTTGGCGACTAAAGTACGTGAAGTGCTTGGATAGAAGGTCATCTCTCGGGGTGGTTCTTCTTGCATTTACAACAAACCGATCCTACCGGTATGATACCAGGCAGCCCAACACGAATAGCCCAAAACTTCAGCTATAATAATATATTAATTGACTCTAAATGCTAAAGTGCTATACACGCCTGGTAATGCCCGATTGAAGGTATGCTACTTATGGCTTGAGTAGCCCGCCATCCGTATTCTCATCCATATCTTATGTATTGGGAAACCTTCATGCGGTCAGTATCATTTTTGACTACATCACTCACATTATCCAGAATAAGGGATCTGGTGCTGAATGAAGAGCAACTGATACAGGAACTACTCTCTACCCGTGAAGAGCTTAACCGTTATCAGCAATCCGATAACATAGGAGAAAACCGTGGGATTGACCAAAATAGATATCGTGGAAATAGTTAAAAGTGTTGCTGTGAAAATTCTTGTTGCTGTCAAAAATCCAACGCATGAAAAGATATATCATGAAACAATACGTGGGTATGGTTTTGACTGCTGCATTGTAGATTCGCTGGAGGAAGCTGTTAAACACGCATCTTCAGAGCCACATTCAGGTATATTTATTGACATGCAGCTAATGATAAAAGTTCCTAAATCCATAATTGATGGCATTGGGGATTTGCTGAGTGGTCTACCAAGTGCGACTCTAAACATTAATAATAATTCTAGGAGTCTGTCGGACTTATCAGTTTTGTAAAAAGTGGCTTCCAAATTTTCGTTCTAAGACAGTGAAAAACACTTTGAATAGCTTGGTGCCTTTGCCCCGTATTTGTTGTTATAACATGCTGATATTGTTTGTATAAAAGCTATTTTAGTGCTTGCACTTCAGTCGGTTGTCATGTATATATTTTCTATGATATCAATTGGTTAGATACTGGAGTTATACATGATGCCCAAGTTTATCGAAGTTGACCGTGAAACGCAGTATCTCCTGCCGCCTTCAGTGCAGGACTGGCTGCCTAAAAGCCATCTGG
>Ga0118677_10001070_pt1 | contig 58855 bp, 45 predicted proteins | sample AliMusrvi5mmetaG_FD_86154 | JGI IMG/M metagenome (GOLD analysis project Ga0118677, IMG submission 86154)
TTTCGGAAATCCTTTAACATTATTATTGCCGTGTCTTTTAATATAGCTCAAGAGATACTCAAACGAGTAATACTTTTTGTTAAACCCATCTTCAATATCCATGGAAAAATAACATATGTTGTCGGCTGCCTCCATTAGGTATACCAAAGGATGTCTGGCTTTTTCAAGTTTTGTTGTTTCACGGATAAATTCCAAGTGTTCTTTTTCAGACTGAAAAACACCAATCTTGGTTAAACTCTTATTCTCAGAATCTTTTTGTAATTCAGACGAAAGAACAGGATATTTCAGAAATGAAGCTAAAGTTCCTGCTGTTAAATTCAGACCCGCTTTATCTTGCAATACCTGAAGCTTGGTTAGAACCCTAAAACCTTGGGCATTACCATCAAACTTTGTGAAATCTTTCTTTTCGTCATCTGTCAAATCAATTTTGTCATTTTTCTTAAAATAATCAATAAAGTAATTTGATATTACTTTTTCTCCAAAGTGACCGAATGGAGGATTCCCAATATCATGGCAAAAGGAAACTGAAGCTAATATTGTGGGAATGACACGGACTAAATCAATATCATTAATTCCAGTGTTTTTGAATAATCCCCGTTTAATTAAATCCATCCCGAGTGATTGGGCAATTGATTGAACCTCTAAGGAATGAGTTAATCGAGAATGAATATTGTCATCTGTTGTAAGAGGAAAAACTTGCGTTTTGTCATGCATTCTTCTTATTGCAGGAGAAAATATTATTCTTCCATAATCACTTTCAAATTCATTCCTAACATCAAATTTGGTTATCTTCCTTGTTGTATCTTGAATCCTTACTGTGGATAATAAGTCCTTCCATTCCATAGTTGTTTGCGTTTATGTTTTTATAAAGTTAAATAATTTTACATACAATTCGAATGTATAAATGCTTTAAAACAAAAATGTATTTAAAATAGTCATTTGATAGTTAGTTAGTGAATGAGATGAAGACAACATTAGAGAGCAACAATACTAAATATTTAAATTTTTTATTTTTAAAATACCAATGCTTAATTCTGATTTTCTAATTTAGCAATTCCTTAAACCCCGACGAACATGAACCACATCAATTATTTTGGCATATTTCTTCTTAGCCTTTTCACCCTGCTTCAATTATCAGGAACAGCAAAAAATATAAATCCCGGAAAGAAGGTCGATCTGGATATCGTTTTCATTGGTAACAGCATCACCTATGGGGCCAATCTCGAAAATCCGAAACAGGATGCTCCGCCGGTAATTGCTTCAGAAGATCTTCGAAAGATGAAGGGAATCAACTCCGTCTCTTTCTCGAATCAAGGTCGAAGCGGATATACCACCGTCGACTATTTGCCAACTTCACCAACTTTTGATGAAGTTGTTCAGGCTACGCATCAATTGCATCAGAATCCGGTGCACATGCTGATCTTCTCCATCAAGTTGGGTACCAACGACAGTGCCATGGAAGGCCCGAAAGGCGCCCCGGTTTCGAAGGAAGCCTATCGCCAAAACATGAAAGCAATTGTTGACGAATTGCTCATGCTTTTTCCCGATTGCAAAATCGTGTTACAGCAACCTATCTGGTATAGCCCTAACACTCAAAACGGTGCCAAATACCTTGCCGAAGGACTGGCCCGTCTGCAAAGCTATTTCCCCGAACTGAAATCCCTGGCAGAAAGCTATTCTGACACAAATAAAGATCAGGTCTATACAGGAAATCAAAAAGCCTTCGATTATTTCTGGCAGAATTACCTCACCGAACTGACTCCCGAAGAGGGCAAACAAGGTACCTTCTACCTGCATCCCAATAAGAAAGGCGCTGCCCATCTGGCCGGATTCTGGGCAGGTTCTATCTATAAAATCATCCGCTAAAATCTTTATGCCCCTTCGCCTCCTCAATATAAATCCTTCGGGCGAAAACATCTATTTCTGTATTTCGGTTTAAGTTTCAACGTCAGACCCCCAAAAGTTCCTTTCCGTAAAGGTTCAGGAGCATTTTGTGCGCTTATCAGGCAACCCCAAAGTACCACCTTGTGTTCGAATAACTAATTTGGGTCTGCTGAAAAACCGGATGGATCCAAATAGTTACAATTGAAGCGGTATTAAAACCTGGAATTTCAATCCAGGACCGAAATAAAGGATTAGATGTTGAATGCTTTGAATTGGCTTTCTGACGTCCTGGCGTTTAAATTGTTCTCTTGACTTTGAGGACAACTTCTTACTCCTATTTTTCGAAATTGAGGAATCAGATTTCATCCTGCACTAGTATTGATTCTAAAAACCATTGTCTGTTCAAGGTTAAAGTATTAATTGGTTTTCCCATTTAACAGCCATCTAACAGACTTTAAAATTATTGGAAACTTATTCATTAATTATTAGAAACCTATTCGATGATTATTAGAATAAAATTGAACTATCAACGAATAACCTTCGAATAACCTTTGAATAATCTTCTAATAACGTAAAGGGGCATAGTCTCATTGAAAGCGACATAACAGGGCAGAAGCGCATTGCATTTTTGGTAAGAAGTATTTTGGTATAACACACGATACGAGTTCGGTACATGGATATTGAATTTTTAATTCAAATTTCCTTGCACTTACTTTAAGTTTAATGTGTTTATTTCATTGAAACACTGAATATTATGATTTTTTCAGCAGACTCTGATTACTTTTTCTCTTTTCTTTTTTCCCTTTTCCTCCTTCCTCATTCTTTTTCCTATTTCCTATTTCCCAATGACCAATGACTCTTTTCTGTTTGATCTTCTGGAAAATAAAAACCCTGCCAGGAGATTCCGAACAGGGTTTTGAGATTATTGCGATTGGTTTTTTTATTCTACGATGGTCACCCAGTTGTGGGTATCCGGTTCATCGCCGTATTGGATGGCCCGGAGTTTCTTGTACAGCTTTTCACTGATAGCCCCTGGTTTACCATCCTGCGAGAAAACGTAAGATATTTTTTTATCGTAATCGTCGATGCGCGAGATCGGACTGATCACAGCTGCAGTTCCGCAGGCGCCCGCTTCTTCAAAGGTTGAAAGCTCTTCTACAGGGATCTGGCGGCGTTCAACCTTCATGCCCATTTCTTCGGCCAGAACCATCAGGCTCTTATTGGTGATCGAAGGCAGTATCGAACTTGATTTCGGAGTGATGTAAGTATTGTTTTTTATTCCGAAGAAGTTGGCTGCACCACATTCGTCGATGTATTTCTTTTCAACAGCATCAAGGTAAAACACGTTGGAATAACCCAGTTCATGAGCCTTGGCTCCGGCAACGAGGCTAGCTGCGTAATTACCGCCCACCTTGTATTTGCCCATACCCAATGGCGCCGAACGGTCGAACTCGCGCATGATGACAAACGGCGTGGTCTTGAAACCGCCTTTAAAGTAAGGTCCTACCGGGGTCACAAACAGGATGAACATGTATTCGTTGGCAGGGTTGACACCCACCTGGGCGCCCGTTCCAAATAAAAATGGACGTATATAGAGGGCTGCTCCTGATTCGTAAGGAGGAACAAATCGCTTGTTCAATTGGACGGCTTTAACAACGGCTGCTTCAAATTTCTCGATCGGAAGGATAGCCATCAAGGTTCCGATACTGGATTCCTGCATACGTTTGGCATTTTCATCCATGCGGAAAATGCGGATCTTTTCATCTTTACCCCTGAAGGCTTTCAAACCTTCGAAGGATTCCTGTCCGTAGTGAATGCAGGTGGCAGCCATGTGCATAGTCACCATTTCACTGTCGCTGACCTCCAACTCTCCCCAAACGCCATCTTTATAGGTACACCGGATGTTGTAATCCGTCTTCATATAGCCGAAGCCTAATGAACCCCAATCTATTTGTTCCATAATGTTCTGTAATTTGCCGAAGCAGGTAAATTTCGGGGACTAAATTAACGAAAAAAACGCGTCGAAGGAATGATTTTACTCCATCCTAGTGGATTTTATCATTTTGGAGGTGTTCAACGATTACGTTGAGAGAGTTTGTTGGTATATCTTTCAGGAAACCTTGTGTTTTTTTGTCAACCTTAGTAGCTAATCAAGAACACCCTGACTACAACCTTATTAACCTTATTAAAATGAAAAATGGAATTCAGGAATCCATTCATATGGTCTAATAAGGTTAATAAGGTTGGAGTGGGGGGTGTCTTGATTGGCTACTAAGGTTAAGGAGTTGAAAATAAGGTTTTAACAGCATATATCTGAACTGCTTGCTCGTATTCCCCTCAGAAATATTTAATCCTCTACCACTACATTAAGGAAATATCCATTGTGTTTCCGAATGTTCAGGACCCGTCCGTCAGAGAAGATCAGATATTGACCCTTGATTCCATTCAGGATACCTGAAATGACGGGGTCTTTATCGAAGGTTAAACTGGTGTTTTTCTCTGGATATGAGAGTACCGGATAATTGATCTTCCAGATTTTATCGTCGGGATACAGGTATTGCTGCAGTTCGGCAGGAAGCAACTGGCAGGCATTCATCTTTTCTTCAGGAAGGTTATATTCCATCACATCTTTGTTCTGAAGCATCGACCGCCAATTGGTTTTATCTGAAAAGAAATTTTTCAGGTACACTTCAATCACTCCTGAAATGTGGCGGTTGGGCGTACGGGCCAGGATGATAGCCTGGCTGGCTCCCTGGTCGATCCATCGGGTAGGGACCTGGTGATGGCGGGTTACACCCACTTTCAGCTCTCCTGAAACGGCCAGGTACACGTAATGGTCGATCAGGTCGTGTTCTCGGGCCCATTCCATGTCGCGGGCTATCCCAAGATGAGCTTTAGACAATTCGGGGCGCATGACAGTTTCACTGGCCTCGGGAGCGGTCTGAAGGCAGTTGTAGCAGAAACCCTGCCCGAAGGAAGTCTTGGTTCGTTTGCCGCATGAGATGCAGTTGATCTGACCTGTAAACGAGAGTTGGATGTACTTGCCAATCTGTTCGTTCATGGGTAGTTCGTTTTCCCCCAGGGGAAGAAAGTATTGAACAGGGTCGGCATGTTCGGCCCGCATTTTTATGATATTTCCTGAAACAAGCATCGGTATTACGTTTTTATAGTTCCACAAAGTACGGAAATGTTAAGCGATATGAAAACAGTTGCACGAAAGAAAAGGTTCGGAAGGGGAGATTTTTAAACCTAAAACATGCTACTATCATAATATATTATTCACTACCTTTACTGTTGTGGAAAAACGAAATAAACTGTCAGTATAGGCAGGCAAATTAGCACCAGTCGCTTTGGACAAGATGAATACATATCTGGAGGAGCATAGTTGCTTAGTAATAACTAAAAACCAATAAATAGCAATAAATGAAAAATAAGGATCAGGATTGGTTTATTATAATCATAGCGATTGTATTGATAGTTATGCCTTTTGCGTTAAATTATTCTTTGGATAAAAAAATATTACTTCCAAGTACAGGGATAGGAATGTTAGGCACATTAATTAACAACAAAAAGATTAGATTTTCAATATTAATCATTGCCTTGATAGTGATTTTATTTGTTGTTTATAAGTGGTATCTATAAATCAGGTTCCCAAGGTGTAATCAGCTACGCAGGATATGCTCAACTGCTGGTGCAGATTTGGAATCTGTACCATTTAACAAAGGATTTGTAATCCTCCAATGCAGACAAGCCCTAACATATAACATTTGCCTCTTTTCAAATAAAATATCTGCTTAACATGTAGGTTATCTTATTTGATTAGCTTAATTTCGGAGTAGCATTGAATGCAACGTAAAGACGTTGCCGATAATGTAAAGACGAATTTGCGATAGTAAAATGAAGAGTCATAAAAAACGAAACCCGATTGTATGACTTTCGTCAGTGACAACCGTGACTACAATGCAAATATACAAACAAAAAGATAAAAGATTTACGTTTGAGAAACATTTTTAATGACCTTTAGCGATAGTTTAAAAGAATGCATTATTAATCCCAATGGTGTTAATATAACAAGAGCTTCATGCACACATCCAAAATTTTAGTATTATGAAATATCAAGGAATGACAGTTAATGAGCGACTTTATGTTAGTGGACTAATGGATGCATTTGATAAAGCTGTAAAAGTAAAAGATATCCAAAAAGTCAATTCTATATTGGAGAATGTTGAGCTAAATGAAGTATCAATTAAGCCAATATTAAAAGACTTAGGATTGTCTGCAGATGCTAATGATTAACATACCCCCATTTCACAATGGATTTGTAATACTCTAACACTGTTCAGACATAACATATATGAAAAGGCAAAAGAGATTCGGAGAAAAATAAAGAAATTAGGCTATGGAAACTTCAAGATTTGATATCGCAGATTATATAGACAATAAAGAGATGATTGCAGAATGTCTCAATGCTTTTCTGGAGGAAGGAGATAATTCAGATGTTATTACTGCAATTGGACATATTGCAAAATCAATAGGAATGACTAAAATTGCTGATGAAACCGGACTAAGCAGACCAAGTTTGTACAAGGCTTTATCAGATGGAGCGAAACCGCAATTTGAGACAATAATGAAAGTATTAAAGGCAATCGGAGGACAAATAAGTATAAGTCCAGTAACTGCTAAAAGAAACGCACCACAACGCACAAGATAAAAAAGATGTGGTTCAATGGTTTGCGAGGTTTTGGTTCTCGAATTAGCATTCTTATCGGTGGACAAGTACGGACTCCGAAAACCCAACCGTTTCATATTGTCAAGCGTTGGCAACAATACTTAAAAACTTGCAAATGATTCATATTTGGTGTAACTATACATTAAAAATAAAACCCATGCCAAGACAAAGTATATCTTTCTCGAAACCAAATGATGAATGGTTAAAAGCTCAAATAGACAACGAGGAATATTCCAGTAAAAGTGAAATTGTCAACGATTTGATCAGACAGGCTCGAAAACGGCATGTTCATATTGACTGGATAAGGGCAAAATTAGAAAATTCCGAAAAAAGTGGATTTACCAATGACACTAAAGAGCAAATTTTAAAACAGTCAAAGTCGTTTCTTAATGGCTAAATATATTACAGAATTAATGATGGTGTGATTGAGATAATGGCAATCGTAGGAATGCAGGATTTGAAAAATCTACTTTAAACAGGTACTCCGGATATGATCGACTGCTGGTTCAGATTTGTATTCTCTGCATCATCAGTATCAGATACAAATCAGCAGTTTGTCGATTAAAACTGATTATCGGTCTATATAATTTGATCTGTAAGATAATGAATAGCATCTTTCTTTTTTTAACGATTTAAGTATTAACTCTTCTAAAAGTAATGAAATGAAAAAAATTCTATCTGTATTCGTATTTTTGTTGATTGCTTCCTTTGGTTTTGCCGCAGGAATTGAAGGCAACTGGGTTGCAAACATGAAAGGACCCGATGGTGGTGAGGGTATGACAATTACCTTTTCATTTAAAATGGATGGTGATAAACTTACCGGAGTAGTTAAGACACCCAATGGTGATACGCCTATTTCAAATACAAAGATTGAGGGCAAGACATTTTCTTTCGATGTATCATTTAACGATATGACAATCAAGCACAACTGTACCTTAAAGGATGATGACACCATTAGCATGAAGGTTGTTGGATCTCCAATGGGAGATTCTGAGTTAATATTAAAACGCGAAAAATAGGGTAGTGTCAGCTACTTAAAATAAAAAATAAGTCACCTGAATATTCTGTTCATGCAGGATGTTAGGTGACTTATTTTCGTTTTGTTATTGTGTATCTGTAAAGCCTGAATCAGGTGCATAAAATTGCTTAAATAATGTCCGAACACGATTAAATGATTACAGGACGACCAGGATTATCGAGATGAAATAATCGTGTAAATCAATAAATCATTTAATCCTGTTCAAGACATATTGCAAGGTTATCCACCGCTACGCAAAACATACCATCCTGACGTAAAATTCACCATTATCTTGTATCATAGCGCTTTTGTATTTACATTTATGAAATAAATGTGGCGTATTATTTTTTATTTACTGGATTCAAAGGATGTTTTGATTGATGATGTTATTTGTAACAGAATTACCTTCTTAAGCCTACAAGCGGAATGCTTTTAACCAATTAACACTTGCTGTTTTGGACAATAAGGACGCCTATTCGGAGGAGTATGGTTATAAATCCCTGACCATTTCATAATTTTGCACTATGGCTTTAAGCAATTTCGAACGATTGATACAACTGGCAGATCAGGTATTTGCCGTTAAGAGTGACCCCAGTCAACTGGATGTCAATCCTCAGGTCATGGAACGCCTACAAAAGATGCATCCGTCTACCATATCGGCTTTTGATGATGGAAACGGACCGGTGGCATGGGTACTGCTCATACCTACCACTCTTGAATTGATGCACCGTTTTATTGAAGAGCAGATTACTGAAAAAGAACTGTTTGAACTAACACCGCTCGATGTCAGTTATGAAGCCATTTACCTGTGTTCGGCACTGGTTCTGGACGAATATCGCAGGAAAGGAATCACCAAACAACTTGCCCTGGATGCCATTGAACACATACGAAAAGATCATCCTCTAAAGGCAGCTTTTGTGTGGGCTTTCAGTCCTGAAGGGGACCTGGCTGCAGAAACCATTGCACGACTGGCTAAACTTCCACTTTATAAGAGGGTGAAATAATCTTAACTATCTATTGCAACATTTACAGGGCCTTCGAATATGGTCAGGATTGGGTGCTAAAATAACTCCTTGAAAATTTCCCGGAGGGAAAAATCTGTGGGTAGAAATGTCAACTAGCAGATGTTGGATTGTCCCGTACGGGACAAAAGGCAGATACATTTTCATTTTTTCTACCGATATTTCATTCCTAACGGAACAAGATAAAGCAAAAAAGATTTTGCTTGCGGTGTAACGAATTGCGACATTTGTATGTATTGTTTTCAGATCGTTAAATTTTAATTGGCTTTTGTACATGACTGTAGGGTTAAGCGATGAGCAATTGATGAAGCACCTGGCACAGGGCGATAAGAAAGCGGCCGGTGTACTTTACGACAGGTACTACAAAAATGTGTACGGGTACTTTGTGCGCGCAACCCATGATGCAGAAGCCAGTCGTGATTTGACCCAGAATGTGTTTCTGAAGATTATCCGTTACAGTGATACGTGGAAGGATGACCGGGTTTTCACCCATTGGCTGTTCAGGATTGCACGAAACGTGATGGTGGATTATTTCAGGGGAGCACGAAAGTTTTACGATCTGAATGAAGAGCCGGAACTGGCTATACGTGATCAATCGGAGTCTGTCAGGGCAATGGAAGCGCGTGAGTCGTTGGATTTTCTTTTGGATGCCATGGCTAAGCTTCCTCCCGGTTATCGTGAACTGATTGAATTGAACCGGTTTCAGGGATTCACCTATAAAGAGATTGCCGAAACTATTTCATCGAACGAGAATGCCGTGAAGGTGAAAACGTTCCGTGCGATTCAGAAACTGAAAGAGATTTATACCCAAATAATAATGGAATGACATCATGAAGTGCGAAGAGGTAAAAATAAATCTTCCTGAATACATCGACGGGAGATTGGATGAAAAGATACACGAAGACATTCACAATCATCTCGGAGATTGTGAGTCCTGCAGACAACTTCATGCTGAGTTAAGTTCATTTTTAACTTATGTGGATTCGTTTCCTGAACCTGAAGTTCCTTTTGGGATGAAAGAAGAATTTGCAGAACTAGTTTCGAAGATGGATATTCCGCAACAACAGAAAACTCTGGTGATTCCGATGTGGATGAAGATTGCAGCGGTGATCGTACTTTCCCTGGGCACCTATTGGACAGGATATCGGGTGGGCTCAGTAAAGAGTGAAAATACAAACAGTCAGCTGGCAAGTGAACTTCATCATCTGAAACAGGAAGTGAGCCTGGCCAGTCTGCGTGATTACACCGGACCTCAGAAAATAGAAGCAGTATATACGATCAGCAAGGCAGACTACGTGAGCGACGAATTGATCAGTGCGCTGGTTTATACCATGAACAGCGATAAAAATGTGAATGTTCGTCTGGCTGCAATTAGTGCACTCTCAGGCATGATGGATAAAAATGAAAGGGTAAAAAAGGAGATGATCAAATCGTTGGCGGTTCAGGAGAACTCACTGTTGCAGATATCCCTGATCCAAGTGCTGACCGAAATGAAGGTGAAAGAGGCAAAAGATGAAATTGAATCGATTACAAACAATGTAAAAACAGATGAAAGTGTAAAAGCTTATGCAAAGGATATGATCAAAATTATCATATAAGTTCGGTAAGCGAAGAATGGCCGGCATGAATCGCTAATCGGATTATTCAGTTTAAAAACTTCTAAAATCAGTAGTCATGAAAAGAATTGTAATCATATGTACAGCCCTTGTTTTTCCCTTTTTAATGATGGGGCAGGGAAAGAAATTTGAGTATACCCCCAAAGTGAAGAACAAGATTGAAATCACCAATCTTTTGGGCGAGATTTCATTACAGAATTCAGCCGGCAACGCTATTATTATTGAATCTGATTTCAATATGGAACGACCAGATCGGGCAGCAGGACTCAAATTGCTGGGCGCAATGGAAGACAATACCGAATTGGGTGTTAATGTCAGTGAAGAAAACGGGGTAGTAAGCATTCAGGGAGCAACCAAACAAGTTCGTGAATTCAAGTATAAAATCTCTATTCCTACCGGGATGGCAGTCAGTCTTGATTACGGGAGTCCTTTTGCCAAGGGTGATATCACGGTGGATTCGTATAATGGCAGTCTGGAAATCAAAACGCTGAGCGCTAATGTGAAAATCACCAATTCATCGGGTCCATTTACAGTAAATTCGATTAGCGGAAATGTGGAAGTGGTGTTCGATAAAATTAATCAGAGCGAACCAACTTCGCTGGCATCAGTCAGCGGGTTCATCGATGTCACACTACCCGCTTCGGATAAGGCTTCTATTGAGATCAGCACGATCAATGGAAACGTATACAATAACCTGGACCTGAAAAGTACTTCATCGGATAAAGAGGAGGACAAACGTGCTTCGGGGATGAATGTTGTCAGACAGCGGGGTGGTGGTAATACATTTACCCTGAATGGTGGCGGAGAGAAAATCTATCTGAAAGGAATTTCAGGAAACATCTACCTCAGGAAACATTAAACCACTCAACTATGAAATGAGCCATGACTGAAAATCTCATGCACAAGAAGATAAGCTAAATGGCCTGTTCCATCAGACAATTCAAAAACAAAATTTTAAATAAATGAAATTATCATTTATAGTACTTGTGATATTACTATTAAATATCCAAATCTTAAAAGCACAACAATTCGAAGTTTCATATTCTGAAACTGCTTTTAAGGGACCATTTACTGGCAATGTTTTGCTCTATTTATCAAAGGAAAGTAATGAACCAAAAAATCTTACAGTATATCCATGTTTCAGAATGGAGGTTAAAAACATTAAGCCAAACCAAAATGTAACTTTTACAGATTCAGCAATATCATACCCTACACTATTAAGTAGAATTGAAAGAGGAGAATATAATGTTCAAGTAGTTTGGGATCTCAATAAGGGAGGCAGGATAATTGGGTTAAGTGTTGACAATATGTACAATGATGCTGTAAAAATAAAACTGGACAATCAAACAGAGTTATTTAAAATTACTTGCGACAAGGTTGTACCTGAGCGAATATTTGTTGAATCAAAGTTTGTAAAAGAAATAAAAGCTCCTTCAAAGCTTTTGTCGAAATTTTATAATAAACCTATTACGATTAATGCCCCGGTTATTCTTCCGAAAGAATATTATGAACAGCCTGGCCGTATGTTTCCAGTATATTTTATAGTCGCCGGATACGGAAGCGATTACCACCACTATTCAAGCTCAGAAAGTAGTGATACGTTGGCAAGCATACCTATGGACACTATTCCCTGCATCAAAGTCTATTTGGATGGAAACTGCCCTTTGGGGCATAGTGCTTATGCAAACAGTGATAATAACGGTCCAGTGGGAGATGCATTCGCTTATGAATTTTTACCTGATTTAGATAAAAAGTTTAGAACAAATGGAGCAAGGGTAATAAGAGGGCATAGTAGCGGTGGCTGGACAGTTGCTTACCTTTTGACACACTACCCGAAGTTATTTGTGGCTGGTAACGCCAGTGCCCCCGACCCAGTAGATTTCCATCAATTTACTAAAACAAATTTATACAAAGACTCTGTACGAATTGAATTTGTTGATGCTCTTACAATTGGTAAAATTCCAGAGGGTGAATTTAAGTACGATTTACCCAATATTGCCAAAAGTATTGAAGATGTCATTTATAGAGGCGAACAAAATGTTTCTTTTGATGCCGTTTTTGGACCAAAAGGGAAAAATGGTTTACCAATACCCTTGTATAATTCAGCTACTGGGGTTTTAAATAAAGAGGTGTTTGAGCATTGGAAAAAATATGATCTAACACAATTTCTTGTTAGCAATTGGTCAAAATTAGAAAGAGATTTGTCTGGTAAAATGAGGTTTTCGGTAGGAAATGAAGACAATGCATTTTTAAATTTTCCAGTAATGATGTTAGAGAAAGAAATGAAAAAGGTAAATGCCAATATAGAGTTTGCATATTACCCTGGGAATCATTTTACTGTTGTTACAGCAAATTATAAAAGAGATGAAAATGCTTTTTTAGTAAAAAAATACTTGGAATGGTTAAAAAATAAGAATAAAAAACAAAATATTTACTGATGAAAAAGTACATTTTAACCGCTATTCTGATACTGGCTGCAAGTGCCGTGTCATGGTCACAGAAGGTGATTACCAAAACACTGGATGTGAAGGACAAAAAGGTGGAGATGAAATTTGATTTCGCTGATAACATTCATGTCGAAGCCTGGGATAAAAATACAATTGAACTGGAAGTCAAGGTCAATATTGATGACAACAAGTACAATGACTATTATACCTTAAATGTGAATGATCATTCGGGAAATGTGGATCTGATTGAAAAGGTTGATTTTGACGGCATTAAAAAACTAAAAGGCAAGAAGGATTGTTGCAATTGGGAGACAAAGATCGACTATAAACTTAAAGTGCCTGCTAACCTGGAATTCAGCCTGAAGACCATTTCAGGTAAAATAGAACTGGTGGGGTCGAAGGGAAAGATGTCCATTAATTCAATCAGCGGGTTTATTGATTATGCCATACCAGCTGCACTCAAAGCGCATATTAACCTTTCAACTGTCTCGGGGGATGTATATTCAGATGTGAAGTTCGATAAAAGTTCTTCGAAGGAAATTTCCTGGGTAGGTACCAAACGCGATCTGTCACTTAACGGAGGAACCCTGCCTGTGGAACTAAAAACTGTAAGCGGTGATATTTACCTTAGAAAATCAAAGGCGATAAACTGAAACAGCAGGTAAAACTTCATAGAGTGTAAAAGCTATTCCGATTGTCGGAATGGCTTTTTTGATTGCAGTGGTTATTATGAATGTTTCTATTCACAGATAGGCGCTGCAACGCGATTGGAAATCACGGGACCCGTCCTTGCAAATTTTGGTAAAAGTTAAATTAGTGTGAGAATTTGTTTTACTTTTAAGGACTAAACTTAATCACCATGAAGAAGATACTCTGTCTTGCCTTATTCGCCCTTACTCTCAGCTCTTTGTGCCTGGGACAAGGGATGGCATCCAATCCTGATTGTAATAAAGATGTAAAAGATCAGCGAGGAAAGATGAACCCGTGGGAAAAAGGAGCCAGGGAAACAGGCAAGTACCGTAATGTCTTTTTGGAAGCCGGATATAAACAGGCGGACATTGATGCAAAGCTGACTAAAGCTTATCATGATGTGTTTGAAGGACCCAACAAGGTATATTTTGAGGTGGGAGATTCAATGGGCTATGTTTCGGATGTAAAAAACCATGACTGCCGTACAGAAGGACTTTCTTACGGACTAATGGTAGCCGTGCAATTGAATAAAAAGGATGTCTTCGACCGTTTATGGCGCTGGTCCACCAAATACATGCAACATCACGGAGGGGCAAGGGATGCTTATTTTGCCTGGAGTGTCAACAATAAAACATTCAAACAAAATTCTCCCGGCTCGGCCTCAGACGGTGAGCTATATTTTGTGACTGATCTGCTGTTTGCCTCCAACCGTTGGGGAAACAATACCGGGATTAACTATTACAAGGAAGCCAGAAAAATACTGGATGCCATGTGGAGCAAAAACGGGACGGAAGGCATCACCCATGTGATCAATACAGAGCATAAGCAGATCACTTTTGTACCCGATATGGGTGGTTACAACTGGACCGATCCATCATACCATTTACCAGCCTTTTTCGAAGTGTGGGCCGAATATGCCAAAGATGGCCATGAACAGTTCTATAGGGATTGCGCTGATACCTCCAGGGTTTATCTTCACCGTGCCTGTGATCGTGCAACAGCACTAAATTCAGATTATGCAGAATTCAGTGGGGCGCCAAGAAATTTCTGGAAAATGCAACCAGCCTTCCGATACGATTCATGGAGGGTACCGATGAACATTGCCATGGACTATTCGTGGTATGCCAAAGACACCAAGTGGCAGAAAGATTATGGCAAAAGGATACAGAATTTCCTGTTTTGCCGCGGGATTGACACCTTCGAGGACCAGTTTATGCTGGATGGATCTTTACCTGAACAAAAAGAAATTCTTCAGGCAGGAGGGTTTCAGAAATTAAGGCATTCATTGGGACTTGTAGCTACCTCCGGTGCCGCCTCCATTATGGGAACCCAGGCCAAGAGTTGGAAATTTGTTGATGCAGTTTGGACTGCTAAACTGGAACCCTATCAGGATGGTTATTTTGATCCTTATTTCGATGGCCTGCTCTACCTGTTCAGTGTGATGCACCTCAGCGGGAATTACAGGATCATTACACCAGGAATGAAATAGTTGACTTTGTTTCCTGGATACCAATTTCGTCAGCTGAATCAGACGACACAGGATTTCAGCTCTTCGAATTACTATATCTCTTATTCAGAGCATTATCCTTTACCGTTCACTTCAGTTAACGGACAGGAAGATTCAAAAAGTTACTTGACCTCTATCTCTTTCCCCATCCCCGACCTTCCGGTTTCTCCCAATGCTTCAATAGAGAAAAAGTAAGTAGTACCTTTGTCTAGTCCCCTAAAATTATAGTTGGTTTCGCCGTTTACGGTGATGCAGTTATACCGTTTGCCGGGAGAAACACCGTACCAGATATTGTAGCCATAAGCCTTTGCAGATGGACTCCAGCTGATTTTTGCATTGCGTGGATCGGGAGATGAGCGTTCGACCTTAAAGTTACGTACTTCTTCGGGAAGGGCTCCTTTAGCCAAACCAAATACCCTAAAATCGCTGATGGCAAATGAGCCTGTCGGCATATGAACATTTTCTATTTTTAAGTAACGGGTATTTGCAGGTTTCAGAAGTTCTACATAGTCATGCGGAACATCCCGGTCGTTATCGCTTTTATCAACCAGTAAGGTCCAGTTTTGTCCGTCAACAGACTGCATAATCCGGTATTGGTGGTAGATATCCATCGCCCGGTTGGTCTGAAATGCCTTGTGGTCGTAATAATTCAATTGCAGGGCATGTACTTCTTTCACTTCGCCCAGATCCATCTGAAGCCATTCGCCAGGCTCTCCGGTTTTAGCTGCCCAATAGGTGCGCATGTTTTCGTCCGATGCATTCCGGGCAATCAGGTCACCGTCGGTAGAAGAGACTGTAACCGGTTTATGGTAAGAAAGAAGCATCCAGCCAGAGAAAGTTCCGTTTCGGTGGTCTGTTGCCTGATTTGGGGTCAGACAGGGGTAATCGCCATATCCGGTTGAGACATACATCGTCCCATCCTCATCGAATCCTGTAGGGTAGATGCCAATGCGTCTTTCGAACTTATATTTGAGCGATAGCATACAGGTAGCCACATGCCAGTAATTTCCATAATTATCCTGAAACGTTCCTCCATGTCCTGCTCCTTGCACAAACCCTCCGGGTTTATACGATACAGGGTTGTGTTTCTGGTAAGTGAATGGTCCGAGTGGTTGGTCGGCTGTATACACGCCGTCGGCATAGACCTTAAATTCAGTTCCCGGAGCGCCGTACTGGAAATAGTATTTCCCGTTGTGTTTATTCATGAAACTGCCTTCGGTAAAAGGCGCCAGGGTAGTACTGTCATCGTTGTTCATACCAAAACGTTCCCATCCATGCAGGTCTGGTTTCAGCATCGTCACATTAATAATCTTGCTTTTCGGATAAAAATTGTCGCGGTTTAGCTCAACAGCCTTCAGTGGAAACTCGTTACTTGACCCGTAATACATATACAGGCGCTTATCGTCATCAAGGAAAAATGCAGGATCCCAAAAGGGAAGGGCAACCGATTCTGTTTTACGCTTAAACCTACCGCTTTTGGGATCGGTGCTATACCATACCGGCAGTCCCCGATAGGTCGATCCCGTGTAAAACAATGTGTCACCACTTACAAAGGCAGCCGGTGCGCATTGGTCGTCATCAGTCGGGAGTCGTTGGAAGCTACTGTACACAAATTCCCAGTTACTCAGGTCCCTCGAACAATAGAAGCCTCCCTGGTTGGTGGCGAACAGAAAATACTCACCCTTATAATTGACCAGCATGGGGTCGGCTGCTGAACGGAACGATCCTCCTGATTTGACATTGTTGTTATAAGGCTCAAAGTTGTAACTGATGTTCGTCGGGTTGCAAAAGGTCTTCGGGTGATCATTCTTCGGGTCGAACCAATCGGTGACTCTTGCTTTCTCAGTCTTTAATACATTCGGTTTCGCCAGATTCAGCTTGACATTCACTGTACTTCCCATACGTTTTATATCCACAGTATTCATTTCCATTCCGGGGTAATAGACCACCATTACCGTATCTCCATAATCAACGATGCGGTACATGCCTTTATCATTGGTATTATCGTGAATTGGACTGTATTGATACATAACTGTTGCACCTGCCAATGCTTTCCCATCCGGTCCTGTAATTTGACCTGTGCGGTATTTCTTTTTCTTTATTGTGATGAAATAGTCACTCACCTGACCTTTAACCACAACCACACTGTCTTCGTGTTCCTGAGCCTTTGTCTGCAGGAAGCATAGTAAGAATGCGATAAGAAGGAGTTGAAGGAATTTCATGACAGAAAAATTAAGAAATAGGAAAGAGAAAAGAGAAAAGAGGAAAAAGGAAAGAGATAGACGAATTAGTTTTCCCTTTTCCTTATTCCTCTTTCCTTTTTTCTGATATTATTTCAGTGTAAACCCAGCTTCGAGTGTATTATCCGAGCTGGTTCCTACAAATACTTTGAAATCGCCCGGTTCACTTACCAGTTTCAGATCACTATTATAGAAACGCAAATCTTTTTCAGATAGGGTAAATTCAATGGTACGGGTTTCTCCTTTTTTCAGGAATACTTTCTGAAAGCCTTTCAGTTCCTTTACGGGACGGGTCACACTGCCAACCAGATCACGAAGATAAAGTTGGACCACCTCAGCACCATCGAAGTTTCCGGAGTTGGTAACTTCAACCGAAACGGCTATCTTGCTATCGACTGTAAGGCTTGAAGCAGATAACTTCAGATTCTTATAATCGAAGGTGGTATAACTCAGTCCAAACCCGAAGGGGAATAATGGATCGTTGGAAACATCAAGGTAATTGGAACGGAATTTCTGGAACCATTTCCCGTCAGCCAATGGCCGACCTGTATTTTTGTGGTTATAATACAAAGGAATCTGTCCTACGTTCTGCGGGAAGGTTGCACTAAGTTTTCCGGATGGATTAACCTTACCCAACAATACATCGGCAATGGCATCTCCGGCTTCCGTACCTGCAAACCAAACATTGAGGATAGCAGGAACATTGGCCTTTTCCCAACTGATTGTCAGGGGACGTCCTGTAAACAGAACCATCACGACCGGTTTTCCTGTTGCCAGTAAGGCTTTTAACAGGTCTTTCTGATTCTCGGGAAGATTGATGTCCGACCGGCTTGAGCATTCACCACTCATTTCGGAGGATTCTCCTACGGCAGCTATAATTACATCCGATTTACCGGCTACTGCAACCGCCTCAGCAATCATCTCTGCCGGAGTACGTTTATCCCATTGAGTAGATTTTCCAAATACACTGATTCGTGCATCCAATTGAGGATCACTCACAAAATTGGCACCTTTGGCATAAAGAATTGTCGCCTGAGCACCAACTGCTTTCTTCAGTCCATCGCGTAAGGATACCGATTTGGCAAAGTCAGCCGCTACACTCCAGGTTCCAGGCATGTTTTCCCTGTTATCAGCCAGTGGACCAATCAATGCAATTGTTCCTGTTCCCCGGATTGGAAGAGTCTGGTTGTCGTTCTTTAGCAAGACAAAGGTTTGGGCAGCAATCTCGCGGGCCACCTGTCTGTTTTTAGGGGTGAAGACTTCAGTTTTTACACGGTTAACATCGCAATACCGGTATGGATCGTCAAAAAGTCCAAGTTTATATTTAGCCTCGAGGACCAATCGGCAGGCCTGGTCGATTTCCTGTTGAGTCACCTTTCCCTCTGTCAGTGATTGTTTCAAAGTTCCCGGGAGTCCATCAGCAACCATATCCATATCTATTCCTGCTTTTAGAGCAAGGGCAGAAACTTCCTGCAGGTTACCCAGACCATGATCAATCATTTCAAGGATTGCTGTATAATCAGTCACTACAAATCCCTTGAATCCCCATTCATTCCTTAAAAGCTCGGTCATGAGCCATTTATTGGCAGAAGCGGGAATTCCGTCAACTTCATTGAACGATGACATGGCACTACCTGCACCGGCATCGAAAGCGGCCTTATAAGGAGGTAAATACTCGTTGTACATGCGGATACGGCTCATGTCGGTGGTATTATAGTCCCGGCCTGCTTCTGCAGCCCCATAGAGCGCAAAATGCTTCACACAGGCCATGATCGTATTGTTTTTCTTCAGGTCGTCCCCCTGATATCCTTTTACCATCGCCCTGGCAATTTGTGATCCGAGATAAGGATCTTCACCCGAGCCTTCTGATATCCTGCCCCATCGGGGATCACGTGCAATGTCGACCATCGGCGAGAAGGTCCAGCAGATACCATCTGCACTGGCTTCCTGGGCAGCGATACGGGCGCTTTTCTCCACCAGGTTCATATCCCAGCAGCACGACATCCCCAGAGGAATAGGGAATTCTGTCTGGTAGCCATGAATCACATCCATACCAAATAAAAGCGGAATCTTCAGTCGACTTTGCTCTACAGCAATTTTCTGAACGTCATGAATCTTTTGGGCAGTCTTGATGTTGAAGAGCCCTCCAACCTGGCCATCTTTGATTTTCTGTGCAATATTGTTATTACTACCTGCGCCTGTGATAATATCACCTGAAGCCGGCAGGTTTAATTGTCCAAGTTTCTCTTCAAGAGTCATCTTGCCCATCAGGCCATCGATGAACAGCTTCATCTTTTGAGCTTCGTTGGTTGAGTTCATCTGTGCAAAAGAAGCTATTTGTGATAACAGCAATGCCAGCAGAATTAATAGTTTAGTTGGTGTTCTCATCTTTTGTCAATTTTAAAGCGTCTTCAGACCCCTCCATGGAAGCGAGAATAAGCTTATATTTATTTTCTTTTAAAATTAGATATTTTCCGAAAAAAATATTAATAATTGTATCATTTAACCCATTTTAACCCTATTTCTGCTCCTGCTTAAGCAAAAATGAGAAAGGTGCTAATAGGTAAACCCAAGTTTAGTTAAGCCGTTCTGAATGTCCTTATCTTTCATGAACAGGTTCCAAAGTAGCTGTGAACGATAGTTTTCGATCATCACAACAATGGGTCCCTGGTCAATGGCCAGGTAGCGCTTTGGAAACCAGTTCTCTGTTTCACTGAATGCATCATAGAAACCATATGGCCCCCAAAGTTTGTCACCTAGTTTATTGTAAAAAAAGCGGGCCGCCTGCATGCTTTCTTTCGGAGTATAAGGGAAAGACGAGAGTGCTGCAGTGGGTGAAATCACCCCCAGATCATTCGAGGGCATATGAGCACTGTAGCCTTTTACAGAATAGCTGGCTGACAGACCCCAGCAATCGGGACCGTAGCCTTTGAATTTCTTTGGATTTTCGACACAGTACTCATAATCAATCATTACCTGGTTGCGGTTTTCGTTCCAATAGGTGGCATACTCATCTTTCAGGTTACGTGGATCGAGTCCCAGCCAGGAATAGTGGGCCCAAAATAGCGGTCCTCCATATTCCACTGCCTCATTGTGTTTTAACTTCAGGATATAGCCATATTTGGTTGTTTCTCCATTAATACCGCCATTTCGGGCCCAACACTGATGATAGGCATCAGGCGAAAGAGGGTAAGTTGGTGAACTTGCACCCAACACATAAGCAATGAGGCATTCGTTATAGCCTTCAATGGCAAAGTTCATTTCCCAGTTATATGTGGGTGACCAGTGCCAGTACAAAGCCGGTTTTCCATTTTGGTACCAGCTCCATTCCACCCCATTACACAGTCTGGCCAGTTTGTCAGCGAGCGCTTTTTCTATAGGAACATCCTGTTTCAGGTAGTTTTTAGCACAAATCAATCCCTGAACCATGTAAGCTGTTTCAACGATGTCGCCTCCGTCATCTTTCTTTCCAAAAGGTTTGACCTTCCCGGTTTCGCCAAACATCCAATGCGGCCAGGCCCCGTGAAAACGATCTGCTCTTTCAAGAAACCCTGCGATCTTGTCCAGATGATTGATTCCTTCATTCCGCGTAATGAAGCCACGCTCCATACCCACCAGGATTGCCATCACTCCAAATCCAGAACCTCCGGTAGTCACTATACTTTTATCATTTTCAGGATAATAGCCATCAGTATGTATCCTTTCGCAGGCCATTCCTGAAACAGGTTCTGCACCGTCCTGAAAATACTGAAAAGTACGGTACTGAATGAGTGTAAGCAGTGAATCGTCTGATAGTATATGGAGCTTATCACCTCTTTTTAATGATTTTGTCTGCTTCACGGCAGAGGACATCAAACTGGTTGTGAATAGGAGTAGAATGATGAGTAATCTAAATGGTGTTTTCATTGGAGAGAATAAGAAAATCCCAGTTTGGTTAAGCCTGCCTGAACTTCAGGACAAGACATGAATAGTTTCCATAGCAATCCGGTACGGTAGTTTTCAATCATGCCGATCTGTGGTCCCTGGTCAATAGCAAGCGATGAATCTGCAAACCAGATCAGGTCTAAATTAAACGAATCGACAAAGCCATATTGATTCCATATTTTATCGCCAAGCTTATAATAGAAAAAGTTCAAGGCCTGAATAGATTCCTCCGGAGTATATGGCATCGAACTGATTGCAGCTGTTGGGGCGATAAATCCCTGATCATTGGTAGGTGAGCTGGCCGTGTATCCGCCCTGAATATCACTGGCAGTGAGTCCCCAGCACATTTTACTATATCCGAAATAGTTCTTCGGGTTAGTCACACAATATTGATAGTTGATCTTTGAATGATTCACCGCCTGAATCTGATAATTGGCATACACATCTGATAGTCCAAATGGATTAATTCCAAGAAATGAATATTGCTCAAAAAACAGAGGACCACCGTATGGTTCCCCAAGAGGCAGCACGTATCCAAAGTAACTGTTATCATTCCTGATTGCACCATTTCTGGCAAAGCCATTATCGTAAACAATTTTAGGAATGGAATGTGTCTTTGAAGACGCCGCCATCACATAAGTGATCAGGCATTCATTCCAGCCCTGTACAGGCACATTCACTGCAAACCCGGCATCAGGACTCCAGTTCCAGTATAGTACATTACCGCCATCTTTACGGAACCAATCCCATTCAACGCCATCCCAAAGAGAATTAATATCGGTACGTAATTTTGTTTCTGCAGTGTTGGAATCGTTAAAATACTGACGGGCAGTGAGCAATCCCATCATCATATACGAAGTTTCCACGATGTCGGCACCATTGTCATTCACCCCAAACGGTACCACTAACCCGGTAGTCCCATTCATCCAATGTGATAAAGCGCCATGGTAGTGTCCGGCTTTGTTAGTCAAAAAATCAACAATTTTTTGTACCCTTGCCAATCCGTCACTACGGGCAATGAATTTACGTTTTATGGCTACAGGTATGGCCATTATGCCAAAACCGGAACCTCCTGTGGTAACCACTTCGCCCGATGAATTTCGCTCACGGGCCATGCCTGAAACCGGATGTCCGAATTCCCAAAAATATCTGAATGTTTGTCTTTGAATAAGCGTAAGCAATGAATCTTTGGAAATAACAGGGAACTTATTGGTAGAATCAATTGCAGTTAAAAAGTTAACGGTTACTGAAGAAAGCAACGGACCTCCCGCCCTTGATTTCAATGTAGTGGAGATGTTAAGGGCATACTTTGTAAGATAACCCAGTGGAGATGACGGCTGGATAACAAGCGTACTATCCTGTTTCTCATACGCAAAACTAAGAGGAACAGGTTTGGAATTTTGATCCGTTAGTGCAACAGAACCAGCAACTGACAATGGATTAACAGCAGCGCTAAAATTCACCTTAATAGCAGGCAGATTATTGATTCCCCTGTAATTGAAACCTGAAAACGAACCGTTTACCTTTAAGGAATTAAAGCTAAAGGAAGCTGTAGTAATTGGAATTGGAATAGGTGTTTTATTTTTCCTGCAACTAAAAATTGAAAGCAAGAGAATTAAATACATTAATGCTTTGAACATCCTGCAAATACGTATTAAAGGAATTTTCCATTACCTTCCAGACACTCTGTTTCCCTTTTCCCCTTTTTTCCAATAAAACCACTTGTGTCGGACAGGTAATACCTTTTTCCTGTTAGTTAAGATTAAAAAGTAAGGAAAGAAGATCCAGTTCGCGATCCGCTTTCCTTACCCAAGATGTGTTATTTTCCTTTTCCCTGGAGCACAACCAATGCATTTATTTCTGTGGGTGTTAAAACAGCATTATAAATCCTCACTTCATCCAAAACCCCCGTAAGGAAGCTTGCCCAGGACTGAGGCCCACCAGCAGTTCCTAAACTTGGAGTGGTTTGAAACTGAGTGGTTCCAAATATTAGTTTGGTAGGATTCTGAAAAGTAAGTGATCCAAGATTAGGTTGATTGTATGTACCAATTGAAGAACCGTTGATGTAAGTTATCGTATTGGATGTTGTTTGGTCATAGGTAACGGTTACATTCATCCAGGTATTCCATGGATTATTTATTGTAGTTACGGCCCAGGAACCTACCCCATTACTGTTAATATGGGTCTTGAATACAGAACTGGTTGCTGTGCCTCCATTTTCATAAAACATGTCAAGATTACCCCAAAAATCATCCGTACGTGAAATATTAACGGTACCTGCTATTCCTGCTGAGTTTAATGGCGTGTTGATCCAATATGATACAGTGAAACTATGCAAACTCGCAACAGCATCAGTTACATCACTGATAACGTATGCATTAAGTGCGCCCTGCATGGCCTTTCCTTTAAACCCATTGACAAAGGTAGTTCCTACTCCGGTCCCAACTGTTTTTGAAACACTGTCAATATAACTTCCTTCAAAAGCCCAATAACCAACGAGATTGGCTGGTTTTATCTGTTTTACAGAGGAGAACCCACTGATTGTAAATGGTGGTGCATAGCTTTTGGGATTAAACTCCTTGTAGCACGATGTCAGGATGCATCCGGTAACGAATACAGACAACATCACTTTAAAATATGTATTTTTCATAGGATTATCATTTAAAGTTGAACAATCAATACCCCGGGTTTTGTGTCAAAACTCCTACACTTAAATCGATCTCACCTTGCGGAACAGGCCATACTTCATTTTTATTGGCAGTCCATCCCCTTGGACCAAACAGGGCTGCGGCCCTTCCCTGGCGGATGACATCGAAATATCTGTCGAACTCCATGGCAAGCTCGGCTCTCCTTTCATTCCAGATGGCGGTGCGTAAAGCAGTCTTGTCGGTAGTGGTTACCTGGGGCAGAATAGCGCTGTTTCCGGCCCTTGCGCGTGCCCTTACCATTTCGAGTGAAGCCAGAGCCTGGGTAGTATTGCCCAATTCATTGTTTGCTTCAGCATTCATCAATAATACATCCGCATACCGGATGACCCTTACATTCTGCTGGCATCCTTCATTGTAACCTGTCACATACTGACCAAACGGAACATACGATTTCATATTGTACCTTGGATTCGTGACAGTAGCTGGAATAGCATCACCTGATGGAGTGGTTGTACCTCTGAAAATAATAGTGGCCGCCCTGCGCGGATCTCCGGGTTCAAATGCATCGGCAAGATTCTGGGTGGGATCATTGAAACCCCATCCTCCACCGGTTACACCCCGGACGCCCTGTACCTGAGAATACTGTGAGTTTGAGGCGTCGGGATTTCCAAGTATCAGGGCGCATTGTATTTCGAATACTGATTCGCTGCAATTCTCATTGGCAACCCTGAATAGCTGATAGAAATCGGGAAACAGGGAATAACCCAGTGCCATTACCTGGTCGGTGTAAGCCTTGACATCTGCCCACTTAGCCTGATACATAGCCACCTTTGCATGAAGAGCAAGAGCAGCCCCTTTTGTGGCTCGTCCAATAGCTGCCCCGCTATAAGTCTGCGGCAGAACTGCGGCAGCATCGGTCAGATCCTGTTCAATGGCTTTCCAAACTTCAGCCTTTGCAGTTCGCGGTAAATTATATCCCGATGCATCTGCTGGTAATTTCAAACGTAAGGGCACATCGCCAAAGGCCCGTACAAGGCGGAAATAGGAATAAGCCCGTACAAATTTAGCTTCAGCAAGATAACGCGTCTTTAAGCTGGCATCCATGTTAATTGCCGGAATATTATCCAGAACCTGGTTGCAGAGATTAATATTCTGATATTGGCCATTCCAGAAATCCGAAAGCTGACCTTCAGTTGAGGTAGCAGTGAAATTATTGAAATCATTCATAAAAGAAGCATCTGATGGATCACTTCCTTTTTCTACATCATCTGAACCCATGCTTTCTACTGCAATGGGAGCAAATGCAATATTGGTCCAGCTTCTAAGATTGGCATATATTGCATCTACTGCTTTTGTTGCATCGGATTCGGAAACCCAAAATTGTACTGCTTTCTGCTGCCCTTGTGGCGGTACATCAAGGAAGGAGTTGCTACAGCCGGTAAAAAATAATAAGGTAACTATCGCAATCAGCCTGATGCTCAGCAGCTTTTTAATATATATTTTCATAATTTATCAATTTAGATGTTAAAAAGTCACATTTACGCCAAAAGTATAAGTAGCATATAACGGATAGACGTTAACGTCAATCCCTGCTTTTGTTGGACCTCCACCAATTTCAGGGCTGAATCCCCTGTAATTGAATAAATTCAGTGCATTCTGAGCATTGGCATAGACTCTCAGTCTGGAAAGTTTCATCTTCTCTGTTTTGAATTTCGGGAATGTATAACCCAATTGGGCATTCCTGACCCTGAAGTAACTACCATTTTCGACATAGAAGGAATTGGATCGATAGTTCTGTCCTCCTCCTATGTTTGTTGAGGGATAGGTATTCGAAGTTCCTGCTCCATGCCAGCGTTTATCGTAGAAATCCTGAGTGAAATTTTCTGTACCGTAACGTAAGCCCAGGTTGGCGTTATAGATATCAACCCCGGCAACTCCCTGAAAGTCCAGGGTTAAGTCGAAAGCCCGATAGGTCCAGAGGGTATTAAAACCATAGCTGAATTTGGGGTTTGGATTACCCAACACCACCCGGTCTTTGTCATCAATAACACCATCTCCGTTTACGTCTTTATATTTAAAGTCTCCCGGAACTGCGGTGGGTTGGATTACTTTGCCCGAAGCTGTTTTATAGGCATTTATTTCGTCAGTAGTCTGAAAGACACCCAGGGTCTGCAATCCGAAGAACTCACCGATGGGTTGACCAACAACGGTACGTGTGTTGAAGTTATTCGATCCTGTTGTACCAACAGCCTGGTAAATAGGGTTCGCACCGGTTGATACTTCAAGGACTTTATTTTGATTATATCCCATATTGGCGCTTAACGAATATGAAAAATCAGTATTGACCTTATCCTTCCAATTGATCAGGAATTCAAATCCCTGGTTTTGAAAGGTTGCCTGGTTGCCAATTATACTGCTTCCTGTTGTTCCCAAAGAGCCTAAAATAGGAATATCGAATATGGCCTTCTCTGTTTTCCTAAGGTAATAATCAAAATCTCCGGTCAGGCGGCTGTCCAGAAATGCGGTTTCCAAACCAATATCTGTACCAACTCCACGTTCCCAGTAAGTAACTGGTGGAACGATGGTCGTGACACTTGCGCCACCGGTGTTGGAACCGTCTCCGCCAACATATACATAAGAGCTGTTAACCGTTAATACAGATAGGTTTGCAGGAACCGACATATTCCCGATCTTACCCCAGCTTCCACGTAATTTCAAAACATTGAAGATTTTCAGGTTATTCATGAACTCTTCCTGACTGATAACCCATCCTGCCCCAACCGATGGAAACACACCCCAACGGTTACTGCCTGAAAATTTTGAGGACCCATCACCCCTGAGTGAACCTGTTAGCAGATACCTGCCTTTAAAGGAATAATTGATCCTTCCAAAATAAGAGTCAACAGTATTGAGCGAACCATTATCATTAACCGACCGGGTTGCCGGATCTCCCAGCGACAGGTAATAATCACCCGTACTGCCATTTGGTACATCCCTTGAAGTTGTATTAAACCCATAAAATTTATACGATTGAGCCGATTGTCCTAGCAGGACCTTTAACCCATGATCACCAAACTGGTCATCGAAAGTAAGTGTATTTTCAACCAACCAATTCCTGGTTTCTCCCCTTGTAAGACTTAAAACGCTGGTTGCGTTTCTTTGGGCCAGGGTAGCGGTGTATTGAGGAAGGTAATTCCTGACTTCGTTTTGGCCAAAATCAGTCCCTGCACTGGTGTGGAATGTGAAATGCCTGGCAAAAGTAACATCTGCATATATGTTCCCTGTAAAACGATAATTCATTGATTTCTGGTTGAAATAATCCAGGGTAACCTGTGGGTTGAAAGCATTTGAATTACCTACACTGAAATCGTTCGGATCGCCAAAGGTATGGTCTGCATAATATACGGGGACTATTGGCGCTGCCGAATACATCTGATGAAAAAGAGCACCATCGATGTCCTGTGAATTATTTACGGAGCCGGTTAATGAATAGCCAACCTTGAGAAATTTGTAAAGTTGCATATCGTTCTGGAAGCGTGCCGTGTATCTGTCATAGCTATTCGTCCTTACAATTCCATCCTGTTTAAGGTAACCCAAAGAAAGGCTATAAGTAGATTTGTCGCTTCCACCGGCAATTGATAACTGATGATTGGTCGTAAATGCGTTACTCAGAATCTGATGATACCAATCGGTAGTTCCATATTGAGCAGGATTGGCATAACGGGGAGTTGCCTTATTGATTGCATCCAGCTCATTGATCATGGTTGCAAATTCAGGCCCGTTGGCCATTTTTATCTGGTTGGTAACCACTTGGTTGCCAACATATCCATTGTAGGATATTGTTGGTTCGGTGTTTTTTATCCCTTTTTTTGTGGTGATAAGTACCACTCCGTTTGCGGCCCTGATTCCATAGATGGATTCACTTGAAGCATCTTTCAGGATGTTTAATGATTCAATATCATTGGGATTCAGGAAACTGATGTCATCATACCAGACTCCATCGACCACATACAATGGATTGGCATTCCCATATACAGTCCCAACTCCGCGGATCCGTATTTCAGGCGATGCACCAGGTGCCCCGGAATTCGTGATCTGTACCCCCGCAACTTTTCCCTGCAGGGCACTGATTGGATTCACAGAAGATTGTTTGGAGATGTCTTCACCTTTAATCTGAGAAACTGCACCGGTAACCTCCAGTTTCCGTTGAGTTCCGTAACCCACAACTACCACTTCCCCAACTTCGAAACCTTGTTCTTTCAATTGGACATTGATGGTTGTCTGGTTATTGACCGGTACTTCCTGAGTCTGGAATCCAAGAAAACTGAAAACCAAAACAGCCTGAGGACTTGCCGTAATAGAGTATTGTCCGTCGGTACCGGTAATCGTGCCCATCAAAGTACCTTTGACCAAAACACTGGCACCGGGTACCGACTCGTTCTTTGCGTCTACGACCCTTCCTTTTATCGTTTGCACATTCTGAGCAAAGAGGATCGTTACTGACAAGAGAAGATTCAGTAAAACAAATAGTTTTTTCATAGTCACATTGTTTTTAGTTATCAGTAATATTTATTAATCCTAAATTCTACTAAAACAAAAGGAAAGATCTATGATCACCTATTTATCACCCTCAAAATGCATTACACATTTATCCCAATTTCAATTTCCCCTTTAAGTTAATACATTTATAGCTAAAAAGATATGATTTTTAACATTTATTAAGGCTTAAACGAAATTTACTCAGTGTTTGTTCAGTGAATAAACCACAAAAGTGGAAAAAGATGTCATATATGTTTAAAGAACATATTTCAGCTGATAATTCCGGAAAAAAGATCCATTCTTGTCTCAGATTTGTCCCTAAATCAAGCGACTTAGAATACTTCAATAATTGCACCCTCTGAAAAGCTAAAAGGCAACCGGCACTTTGTTAAACCATACTCCAAAATGGCTTAAATACAACTATTTGGCCGATTCCTAAACTTGTCGATGGCAGTTCCTAATAAATTTAAACCTTCGTTTCCGATATACCAGAAAATATGTTTTGCAATTGTTTTAAATATTCGCTGAAAATCAGTTGAATATGATTAACTTTAATGAGTTTAATTGTCTGCTATTCTGAAAAACAGTTGTTCAACCTATTAATAACAACTCCTATGAAAACAAAAATCACATTAATATTATTTTTGGTAATCGGGCTTGCCCAAATTTCTTTTGGACAAATAACTGATAATGAATCCAAGGTCCGTAATCAAAAAACCGACACCATTCAGGGCTGGAAGACAGGGGGAGTGATCGTATTTAATCTATCTCAAACCTCCCTGACCAACTGGTCTGCGGGCGGTCAAAATTCATTTGCAGTTAATGGCCTGTTTAGCGGGTTCGCCAGTTACAAAAGAGATAAGTCAGCCTGGGATAATTCTCTGGATGTTGGATACGGCCTTTTAAAGCAAGGGAAGAATTCAGATTACATGAAAACTGATGACCGTTTTGATTTCCTATCAAAATATGGAAGAAAGGCCTACCGGGATTTTTATTATGCAGTCCTTTTTAACTTCAAGACCCAAATGACCATAGGTAAGGATTATGCAAAAGACACCGCTAAAATATCGAATTTCCTTGCCCCTGCATACATCATTGCCGCTTTAGGTATGGACTATAAGCCAAATGCATATTTCAGTGCCTTTGTCGCACCCCTGACCGGTAAGATAACACTCGTCAACGATCAGCAGTTGGCCGATGCCGGTTCTTTTGGCGTTAAAGCTGCAACTTATGATGCTCTGGGTAACCGGTTAACAAAAGGAGAGCTGTCGAATAGCGAATTTGGCGGCTATATCCGAATCATTTACTCCAGGAATGATTTTAAAAGTGAATTTCTTAAGGGGGTTTCTTTCACTACCAAAATAGACTTGTTCTCAAACTATATTAAAAATCCTCAAAATATAGTTATTAATTGGGAAAACCTGATTGCCTTAAAAGTGAACAAATATATATCAGCAAATATTAATACAGACCTGATCTATGATGATAAAATTAAGACTATCTTAGGGAAAACCAAAGACGGACTTGTCATCGAATCCGGCCCCCGGGTTCAGTTTAAAGAGATTCTGGGTGTAGGATTCTCCTACAAGTTTTAAGATTGAAATAAAGTCATATCTGATATTGGAATAAGAGCTTGTTTATAATGCTACCTGGTCTTTATCCCCAAACTTGCCCAATAGGAATGTATCCATTCTCTGTCATACTTCTTTCTTATTATATACAAATATGATTCGAATATAATACATATCAAATTCGAATATAATAAGAAAGAAGTATGACAGTTGTATTAAAATGGTGAAATACAAACTAATTGTAATTCCTAATCAATTCCTAATCGGAACAGGAGAAAAAAACAGAAGAATAGATCCGCATTTGGGCACTTCCAGGAAGTATCGAAGACTAGATAGGGTCTGCTGAGAAACCGGATGGATTCAAATAGTTACAATTGTAGCGGTATTAATATCTGGGAATTGAGGAATCAGGTTCATCCTGTCCTTGTATTGATTCAAAAAAACATTGTCTGTTCAAGGTTAAAGTATTAATTGGTTCTCCTATTTACCCTCCATCTAACAGGCTTTTAAATTATTAGAAACTTATTCATTAATTATTGGAAACTTATTCGATGATTATTAGAATAAAATTGAATTATCAACGAATAACCTTCGAATAACCTTCGAATAACCTTCTAATAATTTAAAGGGGCAAAGGCTCTCTTAAAGCGACACAACAGGGCAGAAGAGCTTCACATTTTTGTAAGAGGTATTTTTGGCATAGGACACAACAAGAGGCCGGTGCATAGATATTGAAGCTTCAATTCAAATTTCCTTACACTTATTTTAAGTTTAATGCGGTCATTTTATTAAAGCACTGAATGTTATGAGTTTTTAAGCAGACCCTGCACTAGTCAGAAAAATCTAACGGCAGTTCTTTAACAATTCATCATTTGAAAGGGAGAAAAAGACAAGAGAAATATACCAAGCAGGTAACTGCCGGTCATTCGCATACTATATCGGGTTATCCATTTAGCCCTATGGTTTACTGCACGAGGCCTTTACCTTTACACTTTTCGGATTCGCTTGTATCGCTGAAATCACTTTCAGGAGTTGTTCGCCTATGCCGATTTTGTATCCCGATGAAAAAAGGAAAACGTTTCCGGCAGGATCGCAAAGAAGAACGAGTGGCAACTTGTCGTGGAGTCCGATGCCGTATAGGACTGAAATGGCATTCAGCAGATTGTCGTTTGGATCGATGCCGGTTTCGGTCTTTGCGGGAAGCGAATAGGATTTCAGCACTCCCGCCTGATTTGCTTTCCCGGCGGATAGTACAAATACAAACTGTCCACCCCATCGGTTGAATTGATCGATAGATGGACCCAGATCGTTCAGGATATGTTTCGAAGGTTCCTGGTCGGGATCGAGTACCACCAGCACCGAATATTTTCCTCCAATCACTGTCGAAAGATTCAACGCTTTGCCTTCCTTTTCCAGTTTAAGGTGTTCCAGGTTCAGTTTACCGGAAGGTTTCAGCTCTCCTGATTGTTGAATAAGTTCAACAGGAACCGTGGTTAGTTTTCCTTTTTCGATGGTAAAGAAGGTCCTTTTGCTCAGCACGGATCCATCTTCAAGGCGGTTTCCGGTAACCAGGGCATATTGACCCACCTCCAACTCAATTGGTTTTTCGGAATTGGTTAGTTTTTCACCTTCAGGAAATTCGAGGGTGTGGTAAAATCCATCCTTTAAAATGCCAAGGGTATAATGCAGAGCATACTGCGGAACCACCGGATTGTGCGCGTCGGTCAGTTTTAGCATTCCCTTTTCAGGCTGAACGATAGCCTTTGTTTCAAATCCGGCACGCTGCCATTCCCCATTTTTAAAATACTCCGGAAGTTGTGTTTCTGGATTTAACCGGGCCGGAATGCCAAATGTACGGCAGGCTGCCACAAAGAAGATATTGCGCGATTCGGGATCGGCAACCCGCAGATTATAAACTCCGATCGGGGTAAGCGGAGCCCGTGAATGCAGGTTTGCCTTTGTGTCGATGCGTATGTTTTCACGCATCCAGTTGGTCAGAACCGAGATGTCGTTTCGTGTGGCTTTTGCCATATCTTCTCCAAAAGCTTTCGCAAAGAAGCTTCGCCATGGACTAAGGTTTTCGAGGGCAATACGTGGGGATAAAATGGATGTGGCAAAAAGTTCTTTTGAAATGCCCGGTCTCTGTAATCCGGACTGTGCTGTTTGCACCAGGTGATCGGTCAGAATGGCTTCAGGAACATCGCTGAGATCCTTATCGGCAAGCTTAAGGGCCAACGCAAGCACTGTGGAACGATATTTCGATGTATTCTTTTCAAGATAGGCGGTGATCTGGTCCCAGTTTCCATAGCTTAATTTAATCAGACGGGCAATAGTGTCGGCAGGAAGCTTTGTTTTCGCTGCAAATCCGGCAATCCAGGCTGAATCTTTAAACGTTTTCATCCTCGCATTGCGGATGTCGTCTTCCTTCGCCATCCGGAGATTATTGGCCTTTCGGGCCTCTTCGGTCACGGTCACCTGACTTTTGACAGCGTGAGGAGGTACAAGATCGAATAGTTCACTCTTCTTATCCGGAGTGGTACGATTTAGTACCAGGACGAGGGTATCTTTTTCAGGAACAGAGAATTTTTGGTAAGCGAATTTTCCGTCTTTGGCTGCCTGGATAATTAGGTCGCCCATACCAGTATTCAGGCTGGCAAAACCATTTCTATTGGTATATCCTGATGCTATAGGATAATATTCAGCATAGTTGTAGAGCTGATATTCAACTTTGGCGCTATCGGCCGGGGTTCCATCGCTATTCTTAACAGAAATGGTGATTTTCTTGACTGTGGCGTAGTTTGAAGTGAGGTTAAGTTCCGAAAAGCGGTCGGTGGCCAGCACCACATCCTCATTTCCCATGTAACGTCCATAAGCGCGGGTATGAACCAGCATGGTGCGACGGGAAGGTTCGCTGAACCAGCCTATGTTCAAATCAACATCGGGTTCACAGGCGCCCAGGTAGTTCCATTTCCCATCGATCCACACTTCCACCCAGGCATGGTTATCGTCGGTATGAGCCCAACGGGGGGTATACACCTGGCGGGCAGGGATTCCGGCGGTACGCATAGCCGTGACAGTGAAGGTCGATTCTTCGCCGCAACGTCCAAAGTTCTTTTTGATGGTACTGAGCGGTGCGCTAGTGCGCGAATCAGTTCCACGGTAGGTCACTTTTTCGTGGCACCAGTGGTTTATTTCCAGCGCGGCTTGTTTCATGTCCATTCCCTTGATGCGGGCCACAATTTCGGGATACATCACTTCGCGGAAATTATCCAGGTTTTCGTTGTTCACCCTTAAAGGTAGTACAAAATGCAGGAATTCTTCCTCCGGAACAGTTTTTCCCCAGGGCATTTCCTGCCGGGCTTTCAGGCTGAGCTGTATGTTTTTCAGGAAAAAATCCGAAGGATAATCAGCCAGATCGCTCAGCGGCATATAGGCATAAACGAACTCCAGAGCTTGTTTTTCGTCCGGAGAAAGGGATTGTTTGAAAATATCCCAGGTTGGGATCAGACTTTTTGATGTCAATTCCTTTTGAACAGACAGCATCCGCTGAATATCGGAAATCCGGGCGGGATTCTGAATAAGTGTTGGTTTTTGTGCACACGAAAGTAGGAGGATGGAAATCAGAATAGAGGAAATGACTTTTGATACCATAAAGAACCGGATTGAAGCATTAATTGGACTATTTGATCATTCTTAAATTTGAATTTCGATACCAGTTTGCCGGACAATTTCAATAATCGGAGAAGTATCATCAGTTAAAAACTGTTTTAATCCGATAGATATTGGTTCGATGCGATGATCAACTTTAGTGGTGTAATTCCAAGGCTTAGATAATTGATAATCGTCATCCGTATCAAAAAGTTTTGAAACCAGCATCAGATCGATATCACTATCTTCATTGGCTTCATTACGGGCATAACTCCCGTATAAAAAGGCTTTATCAATGGTTATTCCGGCTTGTTTAAGAACCTTAAGATAGACCCGCACAATATTTATAGCATCGATTTGAGACATAGCAAAAGGCTTTTGGTTTTTTGTAAATAATCATTAACTGTTTCTGCTGAAGGTGATTTCGGGTAATATTCCGGATATCTGCCTTCGAGTTGATACTTCATCAATACAGCCATGAATGATTGCTGCTCCTCATTAATGCTTATTGAAGCTAATTCCGCCAGGTAGCTTAGATTATGTGATTTGGGCGCTAATAGATTTGTATTTTTAACGACAAATGCTTTAATAATTTTTTCAATGGTCAAATGACAGAAAAACAATCCTTCGAGATGTTTCCTGCCCGAAATCAGTAGTTCTGCAGTTTCAATATCACTGTCAGCTCCCCGAACCCAATAGTCGATTTGTTTATTTAAGTCAACCATAGTTGATAATATTCAAGACGAAGTTACAATTTTAATTGTTGTCTTTTTGAAGAATCATATTATCAAAGGATGCAGTGTATTATTATTCCAGACGTTAAGTCCCTTTTTTATGAATGAGTATTGCTTGTATTTATTCTATGTGTTTTTGAATGACAGCTTTAGCATTCTCAAAATTCAGACAGGTATATTGTGTCAACTTGATAAGTTCAGGGAATCAAATAATGTCGCATTGCCAATATTGTGTCACCGCTACGCGGCTCATTTTCGACTCTCGGTACTTTTGCTACCACACTACCAGTGCAACGCACCTAAAAAACAGCCATGTAGCGGTGTAAGTATGGTAGAAATAAATTTAACAACAAGAATGAAAGCCGCGTAGCGGTGACACAATTTGTCAGTATTGATTGACAAGTAGAATACGACATTAAATTATTTCTATTACTTATATGGAGAAAAAGAAGTATTACTCTTCCTTTGAAAAAGTTGATTTATAGTCTGATTTTACGATCTCGGCTATTCCATCCAGATAAGGTAATGGGGTAAATTCGAAGTGCTTTTCGAATTTACTGCTGTTAAAAACATAGTCACGGTCGTACTGATACAACATCTCGACCATTTCTTTCATGATGGGCATGAATAAGCCCATTATCCTTACAAGAAATTTGGGAACGGTTCTGAATTTTGGTTTGACGTCCAGTTCGAGGGCAATGTGTTCAATCCATTCCTTCAATGTAAACGGATTTTCGGCAGTAGGTAAGTGCCAGACCTGGTTAAAGGCATCGTCGGTGTTTCCTAAAATGGCAGTTGCCCAGGCGGCATCCGGAGTAAAGGTATAGGAATGTTTACAATCGGGAGAGCCCATTAAATTAGCCTTTTTACCTGAACTCAAAGGTTTGAATACAGTCTCGTTTAACACGCTAGTGTTTTTGATTCCCGGGCCATAGAAATCAGCCGAACGGGCAATGAGAGCGGTTAATTTACCTGCCTTAATTTCATCGAGTATCATCTGTGCAATTTCAGCCCTTATCCTGCCTTTTTTACTGGAAGGATTCCATGGAGTTTCCTCTGTCATGCCATTCAGGTAATTTGGATCATACATATAGATATTGTCGAAAAACACCAGTCTTGAATTATATTCCTCGCAGGCATTGATCACATCAGTAATAAATTTGGGCCAGCATTGCTTCCACACTTTTGCACTGTATGGAAACCCAACCGTAACATATACGACAGAAGAACCTTTTACCGCTTTTCGCACGTCTTCAGTATTTAGAAGATCAGCATGCATCAGCTCATCATTTGTGTTAACCTTTACCGGGTTACGGCTAACCAGCCTGATTTTATTAGTAAATTCTTTAAGCGCTTTTGCCAGTTCTGTACCGATTGCACCACCAGAGCCTAGTATTGTTTGCATAATTAGAGTTAAAGGGTTTCTGTTGTTTCTGTTGTTTCTATAGTTTAAAGGGTTTCTATTGTTTGAAAATGTTGCCAGGCATAAAAACAATAGAAAGTTTCAAATCGAACCCCGAATACTCGGGGTTACTATTGTCGAAAATGTTGCCAGGCATAAAAACAACAGAAACAACAGAAACAATTAAAACAACAGAAACACAAATTATATAACCAAATTGAATCGTGATTTGTTTAGCTTGCAATTCCGAATTCAGGTCAAATTTTTATAAAAAATCTTAAACTTTGACATCAGAAATTATGACATCAGGCGAATATTTACTATCTTGCTATCAGCTTTAACTAAATTAAATCCTAATGAAATCAACAATTAACGGAATCCTGGTTTTGATCTGCTGTATTCTGATCTGGAGTTGCCAACCCAGAAAAACCTTTACAGAGAGTGAGCTTGCATTGATTCCCATGCCTCAGAAAATGGCCTTGGGTGAGTCTTCTTTTCGTTTTAAAAGCAGTACACGGTTTGTTGTTGAGAATGTTGATCAGCAGGTTATTGCCACCCAATTTGCCAGCCTGTTCGAGAAATCGGCTGGCTGGAAATCACAGATAATTGTAGGAGGGGATGAAGGCTCCAATCAGGTTTATTTCCAGACGGAACAGACCATGGGCCCGGAGGCTTATTCTCTTGAGGTACAGAAAAGAAAAATTATCATAAAAGCAGCTACGCCGGCAGGTTTCTTTTATGCCACACAAACATTGCGGCAACTGCTTCCCCCGGAGATAGAAAGCAACAAAAAACTGGAGAATGTTGAATGGCTTGTTCCGGTAATCAGCATATTGGATAGTCCGGCCTTTAAATGGCGCGGCTTCATGCTCGATGTCTGCCGTCATTTCTTTCCAAAGGAAGATGTTTTACGTATGATCGACAATCTGGCCCTTCATAAAATCAATACACTTCACCTGCACCTGTCGGATGATCAGGGTTGGAGAATTCAAATCAAAAAGTATCCTAAACTAACCGATGTAGGGGCATGGCGGGTTAATCGGGAAGACAAGCCCTGGAATTCACGTCCAAAACAGGAAGCCGGAGAAAAGGCCACCTATGGTGGTTTTTATACCCAGGAAGATATAAAGGAAATGGTTGCTTATGCGCAAAGTCGTTTCATCACTATAGTTCCTGAAATTGAAATGCCGGCTCATAGTGTAGCAGCACTGACGGCCTATCCGCGATTATCATGTACCGGAGGACCGTTTACAGTTCCACCCGGAGGACTTTGGCCGGATGTAGATATCTATTGTGCAGGTAATGACTCTACCTTCATCTTTCTTGAAAATGTTTTAAGTGAAGTAATCGATTTGTTCCCTTCCAAATACATCCATGTTGGTGGTGATGAAGCAACTAAAACGCAATGGGAAAAATGTCCCAAATGTAAATTGCGCATCAAAACAGAAGGGTTAAAAGATGTAGGTGAACTGCAAAGCTATTTTATCAAACGGATAGAGAAGTTTATCAATTCGAAAAATAGGGTTCTGCTTGGCTGGGATGAGATTCTCGAAGGGGGTCTGCCACCAAAGGCTACTGTAATGAGCTGGCGGGGAATAAAGGGAGGTATCGATGCCGCCAATCAGGGACACGATGTAGTGATGACACCTGAAGATCCTTGTTATTTCGATCATTACCAAGGACCTGCAGATATGGAACCTGTTGGTTTTGGTGGATATAATCCGCTGAATAAGGTGTATGCATTTAATCCGGTTCCAGAAGTGTTGAATGCAGAATCCACAAAACATATACTTGGAGGACAGGCTAATCTTTGGTCCGAATTTGTACCAAATATCAAACATGCCGAGTATATGACCTTTCCACGTATTGCAGCCTTGGCCGAGGCATTGTGGAGTCCTAAAGATGTAAGAAAATGGGATGATTTCTCCCGGCGAATACAACTGTTTATGAAACGATACGATCTGTTAGGCATAAATTACTCAAAGAGTGCCTATAATGTGACAGCCAAAACAATCTTTGATTCTGCAAAAAAGCAACTGGCAGTGAGTCTTGCTTGTGAATTGGCAGGGGTTGATATTCATTATACTTCCGACGGCAGTGAGCCAAATAATTTATCACCATTGTATTCGGCACCTGTTATACTGGATAAATCAGTTACCATGAAAGCCATAACCTTTGCTGGCGGCATTCCGGCCGGTAAACCAATGAGCCAGTCGTTTAATTTCAACAAAGCTACAGGGAAACCGGTGAAGTACATGGTTCCCTACAGTGACACTTATAAAGGTTCAGGAGAGTTTACCCTGGTTAACGGACTCCGTGGAAGCAGCAATGGTTCTGATGGTGAATGGCAGGGATGGTCAGGAATGAATATGGAGGTAATAATCGATCTTCAGCAGGCGGAAGAGATCAATCATATTTCGGTAGGGGCACTTCAGAATACTGGATCATGGATCTTTTTTCCCAAAAAGCTTGAATTCTTTATATCTGAGGATGGTCTGAAATTTCAGAAAGTTGCTGAAATAGAGAATAAGGTGGATCCGCTTTTAGAAGGAAATCAACTGAAGGACTTTTCAGCATCGTTCAGTCCGGTAATAGCAAAGTTCGTAAAAGTAGTGGCATACAGCCTTGGGCAATGTCCGAAAGGCCATGCAGGTGAAGGGAAAGCAGCATGGTTATTTATTGATGAGATCGGAATAGAATAATTTGAGTTTGAAGGGTTGTAAGGGTTGTAAGGGTTGTAATTGTTTGAAGTGTTTTAATGGTTTCTATTGTTGTAAGGGTTGTAATTGTTTGTTTGCATTGTAACAATTTTAACAAAAGAAACCATTACAACAATTACAACAATTAAAACCAATCAAACCATTACAACCCTTCAAACAATAGAAACCCTTGAATAGTCTAGTTAATTCTCAGAACAGAACCTACCTTTAGTGTTTTTTGTGCAGTGATGTTATTTTTAATACATAATTTTTTCACGGTAGTGTTATACCTCCTGGCAATTGTTGAGAGGCTTTCTCCATTCCTAATGACATGTTTACCTGCACTTTTGGTAGATCCTTTTCGGGAAGCAACTACCGGATAGATATCCTCTGCTGGTGGTGCGTTATTGAAATTGTTTGGATCAATCTCAAACCGACCGTTCCTGTAATAAATTTTGTCGGTAACAAGAGTGAAACTATTGTAGTCAATATACTTATTTGAGTCAAAGGGTAAACCAAAAAGGCGTGTTTCAAAGTGAAGGTGATTACAGGTTGCCCTTCCGGTCCTGCCTCCCAGACCAACGAGATCACCGGCTTTGATGCTGTCGTTTACTTTTACTTTGATGGCTTTCAGATGTGCATATATGGTTTCTAGACCGTTATTATGCCTCACCAATACCAGGTTCCCATAGCCGTTGAATCGTTTGGCAAGTCTCACTCGTCCGTCAAAGGCACTGCGAACAGTATCCCCGGAATTAAGCCGGATATCGGTTCCTGTATGCATCCTTCGGTGACGTGGGCCAAACTTTGAAAGAATCTGCCCTTTTACAGGGGCCACAAATGGACTGTCATGTTTACCGAAGAGACAAATTGTAACTAGCTCATCTTTTTTTGGCAGGGTGTTTGCAGGATATTTAATCTGAGTGCAGTTCCAGATATTTTTATAAATCGACTCGTCTGTTGATTTAAGGGAGTCAACCTCTAAATCTTCCACATCAATAAAGGTGGAGTCAAGTTGAATGTTAGAATTGCCTGGTTTTATTGAATCCTGAATTGGTTGCTGTGAAAATGCATATACAGAGATAAACAGGCAAAAAATAAAGGTAAGAGTACGTATCTTCATTTTCAAAATTTGGGTTAATACTTAGCTCAAAAATTTGAACGGGGAACAAATGTAACATTATCATTATTTATTCTGGCATGTTGTGTTCTATGACATAGTGATTTTAACAAACTATAACACCTTTTAATACCTTTGCAAGAAGTTTCAAGGAGGATGAATCAGAGATGAAAAATAGGGGTTTCCGTAAGGTTTTGAAGTATTTAGGAATTGGAATTGCGGCTTTTTTTGCCATAATAGGACTGATTTTAACAACAGCTTTTTTTGCAGTTAAACTTCATATGACCGACGACCCGGGTGTCGTTGACATGAATGATCGCTATTTTCAAGAGATAAAAGACAAGTATGGTAAGGGGTATGAGGCCGAAAGCAAAGCAGCCAGTTATAGCGAAGCCAAGTTTCTGAACGGCCTATCTGTATTAAGCAAGTTTTATCCAACAAACGCATTCTTTATTCAGAATGCCTATTTCAAGAGTCATAATTTGAAGGAAGCTCAACGTATGCTTCAGGCGGTAAATATGTATATGCAGGATAATGAGGCTTACCATGCCGAGATTAACAAATATGAGGAAAATAAAACCTCTCAGGTAACTGATATCAATACAAAGAGTGTTTTTGAATGGATGAACATCCCGGAATGGCAGGATTTTAAACTGGCTGTTGCCAAAGACAAACACCTGATAGACTCGGCTGCATATCAAACAGGTGTTGAGCCACGTCTTATTGTTGCTGTATTGGTTGGAGAACAGATCAGACTTTTCAATTCAAGTCGTGAAGCCTACAAAAAGTGGATTGGTCCACTTAAAATATTATCAGTCGAATCCACCTTTTCATTAGGTGTTACCGGTATAAAAATACCGACTGCTCAAACGATTGAGAAAAATCTGAAAGATAGTACTTCGGCATTTTACCTTGGAAAGAAATACAAGAACTTGCTTGATTTCCAGTCCAGTAATGTAACACAGGAAAGGTTTAACCGGCTGACTTCTTATAAGAATCATTATTATTCCTATTTGTATGCCGCGTTGAATGTAAAGCAAATCAAACAACAATGGGAGCGTTCGGGATTCCCGATCAGTGATCGCCCGGAAATATTGGCAACTTTGTACAATATTGGCTATGAGGCCTCAATCCCCAAGGATAATCCTGAAGTCGGAGGATCATCGATTGATATCAAAGGAAAACGTTATTCGTTTGGATCAGTGGCTTATGAATTCTATTATTCGGGTGAATTGTTTGAACTATTCCCTTTTAAAAACTCAAGATTTGACTTTACGGATGTATAAATCAAAGCCAGACCATGTTCTTCCGGGAAGAAGTTTATTCATGGCGATTTTGTTTCTCATGTTAGCCTTCAACAGTAAATCCCAAACCAATTGGATAAAGGAAATTACATGGAAAAATCTGGCGGATGGATTACAGTATACAGAATTGGAGACTCCTGAGAAATCAGTTGTAGGCGATTCGAAAATAAGTATCCTGAAAGTTGATTCCCGTAAATTCGACTTTGAATTCCTTACCGCCTCAGAACATGGACATCATGCAAGAACTGCTCCTGAATGGGCACAGGAATTCGGCAAAAACATCATCATTAATGCCGGAATGTACAAATACAATAAGACGCAGTCGAATAAAGGCTATATGAAGAACTATAATCACCTGAACAATCCGGTTAAAAGTAGCTACTTCAATGCCATTCTGGCCATGCATCCAAAAGACACGAAGAAACCACCTTTTGAAATTATTGATGCCTACAAAAAAGACTGGGAAAAGATCAAACGTCAGTATAACTCTTTGTGTCAGGGTATGCGAATGATTAACGATGAAGGTGAGGGGATGCCGTTTACCAAACGTCCTGGCCAGTCGTGCAGTATGATATTGGCGGCCACAGATAAAGAAGGCAATTTGTATTTTATCTTCACCCGTTCGCCCTATACCCATCGGAATATGATCTCCCTGTTACTGGGTCTGCCCTTGAATATCCGGACAACCGTTTACCTGGAAGGCGGACCTGAAACAAGCTTTTATGTGAATACAGGCGACACCGTCATTGCCAAATATGGCAGCTATGTCTCAAACAGCTGCAACAACGACAACAACGATCATTTCAGGTTAATACCGAATGTGATTTCTCTTAGTAAGAAGAAATAATATCAAACTTGGTTTTTGCTTCAATAATTCTTTCCCTCACCATTTCATTTAATTCTTCCGGGCTCATTCCATCAGGATAGATGGCTGGTAAGAACTCAATTGATATCCTTGCCCCACGTTTGATTTTTCTTGATCCTGATGACATGGCTTCATAGGCTCCTGAAATAGCAACAGGTACTATTGGAACCTTTAGTTCGGCACTTAAGATGGCATAGGTTTTCTTAAACGTGCCTAATTCTCCATTCAATGTGCGGGTTCCTTCAGGGAAGATCAGTATCTTCTTTCCTTGTTTCACAACTTCGGCCATTTTTTGGATGGAATGTTTCAGATCTTTTGAGAGATCCATCACGATCACATTGCTGTGACGGGCAACATACCTGCGCATCCATCCATTTACATGTTCTTTCTTGGCATACGAAAAAGTACTGTTAAGCGTATTTGTATCAAGGTAGGAAAGCACCAGGAAAGCATCAAGTTTACTCTCATGATTGGGGGCAAGAAAGCAGGGACCTTCCGGAATATTTTCCATGCCTGTTCCTTTAAACCGAAAGAAAAGGCTGAATAGTCCACGTGTCAGACTGACTATGTTTCTGAGCAAAAATGAAGTCTTTGGGAGAATTACATCAGCCTCCTCTTTTAAGTCACCTGACCAGCTTGATTCCTGTTCTGTTTTGTGAAAAAGCTTGTTGTGCTGAATGTACTCGGCAATCTTCCTGATGGACTGGAATTTGAGCAACTGTTCTTCATCCAGCTTTATCCCAAAGCTTTTTTCAATATAGTCGATCAGGCTCATTTTACCCATTGAGTCCATGGAGATATCAAATACAAGGTGATAGTCAGGTAGAATATCCATATCCACCTGGCTTTCGATAAATGATTTAATGGCATGATATTCAGAAGTATTGGGCTCACTTGCTGTAGCTGTTTTATCTTCCTTCATTTCAATTAGTTCAGCAAATTTAAAACGTTGAAGCTTTGACAACCGGGTACGCGGCAATTCTGATTTCACCAGTGTGAATTGCATGATCCGCTTGTATGAAGTCATTTCTGCATTGAAAGGAGAAATCACCTGATCACGGAAATACTGATTGATGTCTTGCACGCCATTCTCAGCCAGAAAATTAAAATCAGGAAGTATCACTGCATGAAGCATATCGTTATGCATGAAAACACCGGCTTCCTTTATGGCTGGCGAATAGCCGTCCAGTTTCATTTCAAGCTCAACCGGATTGATGTTTTTCCCATTGGGCAGAACAATTATTTCCTTTTTTCTTCCGGTAATATACAGGAATCCATCTTTATCCAGGTAACCTAAATCACCGGTATACAGCCATCCGTCTTTGATTACTTCAGCAGTCTCTTCGGGCCTGTTATAATATCCCTTCATAATACTGGGGCCTTTGGCTACGATCTCACCGTCGCGAATCTCAACACTCAAGCCAGGCAGAGCTTGACCGGTAGAGCCTACTTTTATATGGCCAGGACGAGGAAAAGCGATCATGGGTGCAGCTTCGGTCATGCCAAACCCTTCCATTATATCGAATCCCAGTCCATAAAAGAAAGTGCCAACTTCCTTATTCAATGCTGCACCTCCGGCAATCATGAATTGCAGGTGACCGCCAAATCCCTGGTGGACTTTCTTAAAAATGCGTTTCCCCAGTTTTCTGTTCTTCGTTTTAAGGACCAGTCCTAACATGGCCCTTCCAACCAGACTCTTGTCAATTTTTGCCTTGATGCCTCTGTACATGAGTTCATACAGACGGGGAACCCCTATGAATACACCTACTTCATTGTCACTAAATGTTTTCATAAGGTCTGAAGACTGCATGGATGGTGCAATCGGAATGGTTGTTCCAACAAACAAAGACACCATCATTGATCCAACAAGTGGGAATATATGATGAAGTGGCAGAAAAATCATGACCTGCCGTTCAGCAGTAAATATTTTGCATCCGGCGACTGCATCCATGTTTTCATGAATATTGGTGAACGAAAGCATCACCCCTTTCGGACTCCCGGTTGTTCCTGAAGTATAGATGATCACGGCAGTAGTTTCGTTATCTTCGGGACCGATCCATTGGCTTTCACTGACTGGCTTGTCCATCCCTATCTCTTCGAAAACCAGGATGTCAGGTTTGTATTTAGTTTTTTTATCGATTTTAAGGATCGACTCTTTCATTCCACTACTGATGAAAAGCAATTCCGGCTGGCAATCATCAATAATGTAAGCAACATCTTCTGCTGAAGCCATAAAATCAATTGGAATGGCTATGCAGTTATTTTGCAGGGCAGCATAGAAAGCATAAATCCATGAAGCACTGTTTTCAGCATAAATGGCTACTTTGCTAAACCCTTTATTTTCGAAAAGTAAGGCGTATTGCTGTATGTGTTGCAGCAACTGGATGTATGTGATATCTCCCTGGGAGGTTATAAGTGCTTTCTTATTTGGATATGACCGGTTAATTAAGGCGTTCGTCATAATTGGATATTAGAAATAAGCAAAATCAAGGCAATTACACCGGGAATCGCAGCATTGTATCTTTGTTTTCTATCGATGATTACTTGACTTGTTTGATTTATTGGCGGTACAAAGTAAATCATTACTTGAATAAAATGTCCAATCTATCGTAGTGAAAGTTTGATTTGTTCCGGCTTAAGTTGTCCGGTTCATGATTACTCGAACTCCAACCCTCCAAAACACTCCGGATTATGGAAACTCGGTTTCTCTGTTTTAATTCTGGTCCATGAGACGAAATGAGGAACACTCAGCCCATCGCCACATTTGTAGAAATTTCCACGCATCTTACTTCCTGTTTCGGGTTTCAATTGATGGTTGAAGAATGCTTCCCAGTGAATTGCGATAGTGATTTGCCAGTTGGTCTGCTCTTTTCGTTCAGGAAACGGAGAATCTCCCATTGATGATATTCTGCGGATGGAAGCAACCTGTTCTTCACTGGCATGTATAGTTGGCTCGCCTTTCTTTCGGAAGCCGAGTAGGGTAGTGCCGATGCAATTCATTTCGAGGTTATAGTATTCGTCATTCCCTTCAGGTGAAAGAAAGAACTCGACACAACTGTCTGTCCATACGGCTCCATTAGACTCCGTAATTTCAGCTTTTACGGTTTGTTCGCTCACAGCGTACTGCAGAAACAGCTCATCTTCATTCCAGGCGATCAGGACCGATACCTTCGGTATATAAGGAAATTCTTCCCAGTTCACTATGTCCAGCCGAAGAGGTGTAACTTCCAGTTCCAGCGTTTCGGCTACCAATTCAAGTGGCGGATTGGTAAAACCTTCGAGTATTTGTTGTATTTTCAATGTTTATAATTTAAGCAACCAGACCTGCATCAATCTTTAGAACATAGCCCAGTTTGCGCATGATATCATTACATTCCTCCCAGAAAAGCCCGAATGCTTTTACATCTGCCAGACCAAGTCTTGCCAATATGTCACGCACAACTTCCGGGTCTTCTCCTTGTATTTCTCCTTCCATAAAAGCGCTTTCAGCCCATTCAACCAGGTCGGTAAAGGATGTTTTATGCTGTAAATAGTTCAACATATTATGTGCTAATTGTTGTTTCGTCAGTATCATTGGTTCTTTGTTGTTTTATGTCCTATACGCAAATTTAAAGAAACTCATCCAGAAACCACCCAATTCATCCAATTTTCCTCTTTCCTCTTTCCTAATTCCTAATTCCTATTTTCTTAATTCATTAGTGACCGACTGAACAATACGGCACATCTCCGGATATTGCTCTTCCATGCTGGTCAATAACTTGTATTGAGCCAGGGTACGCTGATAATTGTGTTCAGGATGTTTGATTTTATAATAGTTATCCCCATCGATATAATCCATCAAAAAACGCAGAACCTGTTCATAGGTAATATACCTTGCCGAGAAGGCCAGATATTCAAGCTCTTTCCCGTTCAGGAAGCCAAGGGTTTGAGATAAATACCCTCGTGTAAAACCTTCAAAAATTGCTAAATCGCACGAAACAGCGTCAAGGTTCTCGTCATCTTCCTGTCCGGTGTTGGTATACGAACGCATGGCGTCGCCAAAATCATTCAGGCAGGTGCTGTTCAGCACAGTATCCAGGTCGATCACACATAATACCTCCCCCTGCTGGTCGAAAAGAATATTGTTGATTTTGGTATCATTATGGGTGACCCTTGTTGGGATTTCGCCCTTTTCAACCAGTTCCCGGAAGTGAAGCATTTCTTCTCTGCGGCTTTCGATCCAATTGATTTCCCGCGACAATTTAGCTTTACGGCCCACCGGATCTTTTGCCAAAACCGCGTCCCACTGCTTAAACCGGTAGCGGATGTTGTGGAATCCGGGCAGGATATCGGTTAAGGGTTCATTCAAATCAGATACCATCGATTGAAACATTCCGATGCCTTTTCCACCCTGAAAGGCCAGTTTCGGTGTTTTTGCCGATTGATAGGTGATGGTGTCGCCAATAAAAACACATACTGCCCAATATTCATTTTCTTCGTCCTGAAAGTACAATTTGCCGTCGAGCGCCGGTATAAGGGTCAGCGCCTCGCGCATAGGATCTCCGTTTCGGGCAATCACTTTTCGTTTGATATGATTACAAACCTTGCTGATGTTTTCCATCATGGCCGGAACATCGGTAAAAATTCGTTTGTTCTTTCGTTGCAACAGGTAGTTCGTAACCGATTCTTCTTTGGTATAAATGATGAATGTATCGTTAATAAATCCTTCGCCCAGCTGGGCCACCCGATCAATGGTGCCTTGAAGTTGAAAGTTGGCAGCTATCTTTTCCAGATTCATAGTACTATTTGTTTAGTCGTTAGAGCTCAAAGATATACTCCTTTTGCGAGATCAGCCAATTAATACGCGCAAATTCGATGGTCATTCAATAGTCATTTATCGTTTCGCAGCAACATAATGACTATGAAATGACTACTTAATACCCTTTAGTACCTTTCGTGAATATACCCAGGCGCCTCACCGGGTATTCCCGACAGTAATGTTTCATATCTCTGTCTTGGCATGGTCTTATCAAATTCTATAGAAATTCGATAATACAATGGTAAGATATTGCTAAGACAGGGTCTGCTGAAAAACTCCTGATATTCAGCGCTTCAATAAAATGACCGCATTAAACTCAAAATAAGTGCAAGAACATTTGAATTGAAACTTCAATCCCGAGTAATCGGGATGTACCGGCCTCGTGTCGTGTACTATGCCAAAAATACTTCCTGCCCATAGTGAAATGCGTTTCTTCCCTTTTGTGTCGGTTAAAGGGTGCCTTTGGCCCTTTAAATTATTAGAAGGTTATTAGAAGGTTATTAGAAGGTTATTCGAAGATGGTTCAATTTTATTCGAAAAACCTTTGAATAAGTTTCTAATAATTAATAAATAATCTTCTAATAATTTGAAGACCCATAGGCAGGCCGGTAAAGGAGAGAACCAATTAACGCGGTAAGCATGAGCAGACTATGGGTTTTAGAATCAAAAGAATGGAAGGATGGAATCTGATTCCTCAATTTCGGGAACCAGGAATAAGAAGCTGTTCTAAAAGGTCAAAAGGATAATTTAAACGTCTGAATGTCAGAAAGATAATTCAAAGCAATCAACATCTAATCCTTGGCTTCGGTCCCGAATTGAGGTTCCGGGTTTTAATACCGCTTCAATTATAACTAGATGGATCCATCCGGTTTTTCAGCAAACCCTAATATAAAAAAGATAAGCAAATCATTAGCTGATTAAGAGGGAACCCGGAAGAACTGCTGCAAAAACAGGTAGCTGGTTCATCCGGGATAAAAACATCTCTAGATTCTGGAATAATTCCGGTACGATTGAAGAAGGATTTGATTAAATATATGGACAAATTCAATAATATCATGGACTATTATTCGCTTTTGTATTTTAACCCGAATCGGGTTATTGTAGTCCTTTTATTTTTATTATTTTGGTAGGCTAAAACCAAATTCAATCACAACAAACTAACCTGACGATGCTTAAAAAGATTGGAACCTTTGTGCGTAAGCGCATTCTTCTCTTACTATTCATATCATTTTTCATTGGAATCCTGGCTACTGTCATTGGAAATAAGGCCATTGAATATACCTCAACTGACGAATTTTGTGCTTCATGCCATGTCCATCCGCATGTGTTTGCTTCCTGGAGATTATCTACTCACTATGACAATAAAGCCGGGATAAAGGTCCATTGTGTGGACTGTCACTTACCGCCCAAAGAACACGGTTACCTAGTTGAAAAAGCTCGGTTGGGTCTTAAAGATATTTATGGTTATCTGACGAAAGATTCGTCGCAATTCAATTGGGAAGCCAAACGTACCGTGGAGCAGGCCCCTCATTTTACATCAAAGGCCTCGTGTGTGAAATGCCACGCTAATCTGTTTCCATTAACCCTGAAGAAGGAAGGACAGGATGCACACCTGTATTATTCACAAAACGAAGCAACCCTTGAGTGTACCAATTGCCATCTGAATGTGGGTCATTATGACCCGAATGCGAAACATGCAAGTAATTCTGAATTTGGTAAAGGCTCAGGAAAGAATCAAATCATCTATACCGAATCTACAAAACTTGAGAAGTTTGCCAGCTTTGCAGAAAAGGTTCCCGGTTCCACAATTTCATTCCATATGGTTGCCATTCCTGGTGGAAAGTTTAAAATAGGTAGTCCGCAAACTGAACCTTTCCGACGTTCGGATGAAGGTCCAATGAAAGAAATAGAGCTAAGTCCATTCTATATGGCCGAAGTGGAAGTGACTTGGGATGAGTTCCTTGTGTTTTACGGCAAGACCAAACGACAAGGTCGCACAAGTGATACCAAAAGCACTGGCATTACTGAAGTAAAAGGGGTCACTGGGACAGATGAGGTCGATGCAGTAAGTGGTCCAACTCCTCCCTACGGACAACCCGATCAGAACTGGGGTCTGGGAAGCCGTCCGGCAATTACGATGCGGTATGCTACGGCTGAAACGTATTGTAAATGGTTATCACAGGTAACGGGTAAAAAGTACAGGCTTCCGACAGAAGCTGAATGGGAATACGCCTGTCGCGCCGGCTCACAGGACCCGTATTTCTTCAAAGGCGATCCTAAAAAATATTCAAAAGATCGTTTCCTGAATAAGATATTCGGAACCGATACAACCAACATTAACAGGTATGTTATTTATTCAGCAAACAGTAAAGCCAGAACACAACAACCCGATGCCGTGAAACCCAATGCGTTTGGGCTGAAGAATATGTTGGGTAATGTGGCTGAATTTTGTTCCGACTGGTATTCACCTGATGCCTATGCTGCCTTGACAGATGGAGTAAAAGATCCTAAAGGTCCGGCTTCAGGAACCGAAAGGGTGATCCGAGGAGGCTCGTTCAGAAGCGACCCTGCCGAAGTACGTTGTGCTGCACGGGATTATACCCGGGATGAGGCATGGATGAAAACTGATCCGCAGATACCAAAAAGTGTGTGGTGGTATTCGGATTGCAATACAGTGGGATTCCGTGTGGTGTGTGAGGTGGAACCAACATCCGGCAAATAGTCCGGCTAAATGATCACCTATATTCCTGAGTGCACTCCGAAAACGCTTAATGATATTTAACGCAAAGGCACCAAGGCGCTAAGCAATATAAATAATAGAATACCATTGTTTTATAAGTAACCTGTCTTTGTGTCTTCGTGACTTTGTGTTGAAATTGACTTTTATTAGTGGGCTTATTCTTTGAGTTTTAACTTGGAAATATGTATATTAGGGCTTGAGAAGACTGGCCTTTATTGTGAATAAACTAAAACCAACTAACCATGAGTGAATCAAATTTTTCAAGACGTAAATTTCTGGCCAGTGCAGCTACCATTGGTGCTGTAGGTGCCATTGGAGTAAACATGCTAAGTTCATGTTCAGGACCAAAAAAAACTACGGTAGCATTAAATCTTCCTCCTCTCCTGGAGAAGGCTCCTGATGGGCCACCTATAAAGGTTGGTATTATTGGTTGCGGCGGACGCGGATCGGGTGCTATGATCAACTTCCTGGATGCAGGCCCAAATCTGATCATCTATGCCATGGGCGACACCTTTCTGGACAATTTGACTGCCTGCCGTGAGAAGCTGAAAAAGGAAAAGAATATGGATGTGGCCGATGATAAGGTATTTGTTGGATTCGATGCGTACGAGAAAGTGCTGGATTCGGGGGTAGATATGGTTATTTTGGCTACACCACCTCATTTCCGTCCGTTGCATTTCGAGGCTGCAGTCCAGGCCCGGAAGAATATCTTCATGGAAAAACCCATTGCCGTTGATCCTGTAGGCATTCGTTCGGTAATGGCTTCAGCCAAAAAAGCTGAATCATTGGGTCTCAAGATTGTTACCGGTACACAGCGACGTCACCAGCTTGATTATGTGGAGACCTATAAACAGATCATGAGTGGTGCCATTGGTGAGATTACCTCTGCCAACTGCTACTGGAATCAGAATCAACTATGGTTCCGTAAGCCACAGGCTTCCTGGTCTGAAATGGAATATATGATCCGTGACTGGGTAAACTGGCAGTGGCTTTCGGGAGATCACATTGTTGAACAGCATGTACATAATCTGGATGTAATGACTTGGTTTATCGGGAAGCATCCTGTAAAAGCAGTAGGTTTCGGTTCCCGTCAACGCCGTGTAACCGGAGATCAATACGACAATTTCAGCGTTGATTTTGTATACGATAACGGGATGCATATGCACAGTATGTGTCGCCAGATCAATGGGACCACCAATAATGTTTCGGAATTTATCATGGGGACTGAGGGTAAATCGAATTGCTGTAATATGATCTGGGATTTGAACAGTAAAGAGAAATTTGTGTATAAATATCCGCTGGACGAAAAGGGAGAGCCGATGAAGAATATAAAGGTAAGTCCTTACGTTCAGGAGCACATTGACCTGGTGACCTGCATCCGTAAGAACATTCCGATCAATGAAGCAGAACAGACAGCCATTTCAAACATGACAGCCATTATGGGCCGTATATCAGCATATACAGGCAAAGAAGTGACATGGGATGAAATGATGAACTCTGACCTGAAGCTTGGCCCAACAACTTATGTGATGGGAAAGGTGGGAATTGTGGATACGGCAAAAGTGGCTATTCCCGGTGATGCAAATCAAGGATAAACTTATTAACGATTAAAGAATTAACGATTGCAGATTATCGAAGTAATATCTTCATAACAAATCGTTAATTTTCAAACTTTAATCGTTGATCATTGATCGTTAATCAAATATCGTTAATTTTAAATCTATTAGCTATGACAATCAATAGAAGATCATTTTTAGGGACTGCCGTTTCGGGTGCTGCCCTGGCAGCATCAGGCAGCCTGTTAACTTCTTTCAGTGGTGAATCTTATTCCCATAAGAAGGACACTGTTCAGCTGAATATTTCCTGTCAGGAAGGAGTTGCACCCGGAAAAGAGTTAAGCGAAAAGCTTGATTTCATTGAATCTTTGGGAATTGTAGGGATAGAATTTGGAGGAGGCGGTCTGGAAAAGAGGATTAATGAAATACAACTGGCAATAAAGTACCGTAACCTGAAAGTAAGTGCAATCTGTGCGGGCTTTGATGGTTGGCTGATTGCCGATGATCCTGCCATTCAGAAGAAATGCATGGATTCGATGAAAGTAATCATCAGCGCTGCGGGGACACTTGGCTCTACCGGGGTGATTTTTGTACCTGCCTTCAATAATCAAAAGTCTTTGCCTGACAAGGAAGCTCGGGAGCTATTAATTGGCCAGATGAAAGAACTTGGAGACTATGCACTTCACCAGGGGACACGCATTTTGCTTGAACCTTTAAACCGTGAGGAATGCTACTTCTGCCGTCAGGTGGCTGATGGTGCAGCTATCGTGAGAGATGCAAACACCGCTGGAGCAGCCGTGATGGGTGACTTCTGGCATATGACCCGTGAGGAAACAAACGACAGGGCTGCATTTCTTTCGGCCGGTGATTATCTGCACCATGTGCATATTGCCAGCCGCAAAAGGCGTAAGATGCCCGGAGAAGATGGCGAAGCCGATAACTACATCAATGGTTTTAGCGGACTAAAGGAAATCAACTACCAGGATTACATCAGCTTTGAATGTGGCTCGGTAGGTGATGCCAAAGTTACCCTGCCTGCTGCAGTTAAACTGATGAATGCACAATGGAAGAAAGCGTAATGGGAAAGTGTTCAGTTTTCAGTTTCAGTAAACCGTAAGAAAAGTCAATGTGATTAAGTTTAAACCCGGGTTCTGAGGAATCCGGGTTTTCTATTATAACCCAGGTCATATTACAGAATCTGATTCATATTTTTCCAATGCCAGATCTGCAACGGGAAATCAGATTATGCCAAGGTAAAGCTTATGTATTGTTCCTTACTTCGATGTCCTGAAATTTATTATATCGAATTACATTTAGAACCAAAGGTTTAGATATGGCAATGCAAAATATCCGATATTTTGCATTGTGGTATATGTAAAATATCGGATATTACTCTATCCTGTAATTCAACAATGTGTTGCCTTCGCCGCCAACAATCAGGTTATACCAGGAGTTCGTGTCATTAAACTTGCCGAGAATAAAACTGGTGTTACCGTCCAATGGGAATCCCCTCATTACAGCACCGTTTTTATCAAGCAGAAAGACTTTGTTTTCATTCCCAATTACTATTCCTATTTTATTGTTTCCCGGGCCAAAAGTGCAAACAAATGGGGTTTCTGTAATCTCGCCGGCGAAAGTATGCTCAAATAGTTTTTTGCCGTCAGATGAAAACACAGTGAGCTTTTTACCCTCCGCAAACAGATATTCGGGTGAGCCATTTCCATCCAGATCAACAGCAGCAAATCGATGCCCTGCATTAAATCTGCTGAGGTCTTTAATCTCAGCCTGACCATCGAATCCCTCAATATGGATTTTGCCGGATGTATCAGTTGTAATTAATCGCGGACTCCCATCTTTAATGAAGTACTGCTGATTAGACGAATGATCGAACTGTGCGGTTTGAACACGGCTCTTCCCCTGCCGGTCAAGAAAATAAGTATTTTGCTTGTCGGTGAAGACGATATAGTCTTTACCGTCAATTTCATAATGTTGAATGGGTTTGGTAACCATACTTTCAGTTCCTTCAAAATTCCATTTGGGGACCAGCTTCCCGTCACGGTCAAAAGCATAGATCTTTTTATCTTCTCCGGCAATAAAGAACCGGTATTCTTTGTTCTTTCCGAATTCTGCAACCGACACACCGTTTGAAGCAATCGATTTCAGGGTGACTGGAAATTTACGCACATTGTTCCCCATCCGATCGATCAGGTACAACTGCGTCTTGGTATTGAAGAGATACTGGTATCTTTTTGTCTGGTAGATATCAATCTGGTGAATCTTTGAAACAATCTCTCCCGGAATTTTCATAGACCACAATACAAGGCCTTCTTTATTAATCAGAGAGAGATTGTTCTGCTTGTCGTAAACGATAACTTCACGGTTAAGCAGGTCCTTATGGTTTAGTCCCAGTATAGGTGTCCGGGCAAGTTGTGCTTCTAGTTTAAGCTGCCATACAGCCTGTGGTTCTTCACGTACATTCGGATCATATTTCAGGTTAATCCGGTTCTTAATCATGTGATTTGTAAAGGTGAACTGCCAGGTAAAAGTGCTGAATTTGCGGATGATATCTTCATTCTTCGAAAGCAGGTCTCCGACTTCAGGTTTTAAGAGTACATCTTTTAGCCTAAGAATTTTGGGAATGCGGCTAAACAGGTAAAAGTTAGGAATGGTCTTTGACGCAAGGGCATAAGCCTGATAAGTGGAGTCTTTGGCAAGCGTCTTCTGCGAAACAAGGCTTTGCAGGTAATTCTTCAATCCCGGAAGGTTATCACCACAAATGAGGTATTTGTCGTACACAACGAAATACTCGGCATTTAGCCCTGAAAAGACTTTGCCGAAAAGCGCTTCCGCCATATTGTCAATTGGTAACCGACAGATATCAAATGACTTCTTCCCAGCGACAGTATATTCCGAATGCAGTTGACTCTCGGCAGTTCTGCTCGATTTGCTATATTCAGTAACTGCTTTGCTGAATCGATCTATTGCATCTGTACGACTGATCAGTTCGGCAATAAAGAAGCGGTTTTGAGTAGGGTTCGACTTGTTGATATTGGTGTAAACACCTGCAAATTGGGTTCCGCAAAGATCTTTAATCAACCTGGCCGCTTCCGTATTGGTTTTCTTTTTAAAATCCATCAGGCTCATTTCCCGGGGGTAAAAATCACCCTTGGCACGCAGATAAGTCTCATATGAATCAATAAAAGTCTTTGTGTTCTTCAGGTTCAGGGCAACAAAATAAGAGGCATTGTCGGGTATAACTTTATCAATGGTCAACTTCTGTGCTTCCTGATTCCGGAATACATTCAGGTAATTATCGCTTGAATCCCTGGTGACACTGTAGCCATCGAGCTCTAGCCCTGCTTTACTGGCCGTAAGATCAAGCCCTGTCCAATTCGAATAGGAAGCAATTTGACCGATTGTCTTACGTAGTTCGGGGCTTACTAACCGGGCTAAGACCTGGTGTATGGTCTGGTGATTGATAAAAATATTGGCTAAAGCGGTTTCTTCAATTGTTTTGTAAACTGCTGTAAATTCGTGATTGCTTAGCAGGTTTTGCGAATTGGAATGACGAATTGCCTCCTCTATCAGGATAAAATCTTCACTGGTCATGAATACATCATTGGTGCAGGCAAAATAGAAACTTAGTTCAGTTGATTTTGCAGTGTAGATAGTCGTGTTGTCATAGATTTTCCTGGTAACCGTATAGTCAGAACCCAATTCACGGGACACCACATCGGCAGCCGAAGCTGATTCATTCTTGTCGTTCAACTGGACAAGGTATAGATTGGTCAGCTGGTTCTTCCCGGTCAGATTAACCGATATAATGATTGACTTGCTGGTTAAAAGGTCTTTGATTCCTGATCGACCTCCAACAAAGTCCCTGAACTTGCTCATGCTCTTGAAAAGCTCGTCAATCTCCTTGATGCCTCTTAATTCAGCGAAGACTGGATTTTCACCCTTTAGTGCATTGAAGAACCCTTCCTGATTCTTGACTTCAATAACCAGTGGACTCTTTTGCGGAACGGCCTTGAAGGCTGGATTCTGTTTTGTTGAGAAGGTCTGGATGACAGCTTTGGGTGCCTTAACTGGGAAATACTTTATGCCCAGAAAGATTGCCGCTGCAACGAGTATTACAATGACTGTATAAACAATTACTTTACGCATAAAGGGTTTAATTTGTCACAAAAATAAGAAGATTGTTTGTCTTTTAGGTTAAACAGTTGACCAAATCTTTATTTGACAACAACGCTATAGGTTGTGTTTAAGTTAAAAGTATTAAAATAGGTAGTTTTGTCAACTTCCTTCGTAATCTCCAATGTAAAAAGAAAGAAGTCAAGGTTTAAATATTTGTATTTGCAGTTTTTATTCTTAATCCATTTTTATTTAATACAGAGAAGTTCCGATTTAGCTTGTCAAAATTCTCTACTACTATTGTTCCAACAAGTTTAATCCGTTCTTTTCGGGCAATATCACTCAGCCGAATCAGTAAAATACCGCTATTTACAAGCTTTAGACGATAGGTTAGTTCACCAAAATCCTTATCCTCAGTTAATAACAAAGATTGTCTGTCAGCCTCAATCTTTAATACTTCCGTGTCCTTAATCCCAGGGCAATCCTCTGATATGGATACAACAGTTATTCCCATCTGCCTTAACTGACTGATAATCCCAAAATCGACACTCTCATCGGCGACAAGAGTCATCTCAGGAGGCTTTAGATATCACTACCTCGTTTTTAATTGAATCTGCCGCAAACATAAGACAAGCAGCTATATCCTCTTTCGTAATCCGGGGATAAGCGTCAATTAAATCATCCGTTGAATCCCCAACCGCTAATTTCTCAAGGATTAAATCAACAGGTATCCGGGTATTCTTTATAATTGGCTTGCCAAATAACTTTTCCGGATCCGATTCAATGTGTATTGTCCAGTCAATCATCTTTTTTATTTCAAATTTAATATTATTATTAATTGTTCTCAACGTCTTACGGCAAAATTGAATAAAAGGTATATTAAAATATCTCTTTAATTGCCACCAAGCCACCAAGCCACTAAATTTCACTAAATCTGACTACTGCGACTGACCACTGAAAACTTTCCTCTTTCCCTTTCCCAATGACTTTTTCCTGATACCTATTGCTGTTTTACCTCCGATGCCTCCACAATCTTATACAGTTTATCCGATTTCCTGATTTTGGTGTCAATGGGTATGGAAATAAACGATCCTTTCGGAGCTTCTTCCACCGATTGTTTATCGATCTGGATCTCCTGAACAATGCTCTTTACAAGGCCTGTGGTTGGACCCGTAATGTAAATTTCATCGCCAACTTTCAGGGGTCCTGTCTCCAGCTTAAACTCTGCCACATTTAGCTTTGAGAAATAGTTCAGCCCTTTGCCCACATACACTTTCCGGTGAGTAGCAAGCGAACCGTAGTTCCCGCTCCATTCACCCAGTCGCTGTCCCAGGTAATAGCCATTCCAGAAGCCGCGGTTGAAAACACTTGCAAGCCGTTCATCCCATTCAGCAATCTTTTCAGGAGTGAATGTCTCGTCGAAATAGGCATCAACGGCTTCGCGGTAACATTCCACCACTGTATGAACGTATTCCGGTGACCTCGCCCTGCCTTCAATTTTAAGGACCGATACTCCTGCATCGAGTAATTTATTCAGAAACCCAATGGTCTTGAGGTCCTTGGGCGACATGATGTATTCGTTATCCACTTCAAGCTCGGCGCCTGTTTCCTTGTCGGTCACAATATATGACCGGCGACAAGACTGCATACAGCTGCCCCGGTTGGCCGATGAGTTCATCTCATGCAAACTAAGATAACATTTACCCGAAACGGCCATACATAAAGCGCCATGGACAAACATTTCGAGCCTTACCAGTTCTCCTGAAGGTCCTGTAATGTGTTGTTCGCTGATCTGCCGTGAGATCTCCCATACCCGTCCGACATTCATCTCTCTTGCAAGCACAACCACATCAGCAAACTGGGCGTAGAACCTCACAGCCTCTATATTGGTGATATTAACCTGAGTCGAAATATGCACTTCAACACCCACCTGCCGGGCATATATAATTGCTGAAACATCTGAGGCGATGATTGCTGAGATACCTGCTTCTTTGGCTGCATCGATAATCCCGTGAAGTTGGTCCAGTTCGGTATCAAATACTACCACATTGACGGTCAGGTAGGTCTTTACCCCTTTTGAATGTGCTATTTCAGTAATTTTCTTTAAATCTTCGATACTGAAGTTATTCGACGAGCGCGCACGCATGTTTAGCTGCTCTACCCCAAAATACACCGATCCTGCCCCTGCCTGTATGGCTGCAATCAGCGATTCGTACGAACCCACCGGAGACATGATCTCAACCTCTTCTCTTCTCATCTTTGCAATATATATTTTTTTCTGAAGTAAAACTTAGTGCTTTTGTGTCTTGTTTTCTGTACTTTCTTGCCACAAAGTCACAAAGTCACAAAGTCACCAAGTTACACCAAATCTGTTCTCTCATTTTCCATCGTTCTCATTTTCTTCCCTTCTTCCAATCTCCCCCTCACAATTTCCTCTTTCCTTTTTCCTTTTTCCAGATTCTATTTTCTGATCAGCTTCATAACTTTAAAAGTGACATCTGTAAAGATAATCTTTGGATTTCCATTCATCCCGATATGGGCGAAGGCTGTCTCAAATACTTCAGTCAGTTCAATGATGTTTCGTTCGTTGATGAAAGGCGAAAAGCGTTTCGAGAATTCTTCCTCCTGGCTGTTCATAAATGAAAGCTCCTTGTTTTTCAGGTTATAGATAAAGTTTTCACGCAGAATAAGGAGGAAATAATTCAGCATCATCTTTTGCTTTTCACGTCCGATCAGTGCCAGTTGATCCACCCATTTGAACAGTTCACTATATTTCCGTCCATATGAATTGCGCATCAGTTCCTTGAAGCGTTCGAGGTTAAAAGATGTTTCATCGTCCGGCTGAAGCAATTCCAGAGCTTTGCCATAATTGCCACGCGCCAGGTGAACGATGTTTCGGATGTCACAACCCTCGGCTTCTGGCAGTGCAACAATAGCCTTCTCAAGCGAAGCAGAATCAATAGGAGGAATGATGATGAGCTGACATCTCGAACGGATGGTACTGATGATTTCTTCCTCGTCTTCGGTGATCAGGATAAACAATGTCTTCACCGGTGGTTCTTCAATCATCTTTAGCAGCTTATTGGCACAGGCCACATGCATCTTCTCCGGAAGCCAGATGATCATCACCTTGTATTCCGACTCGTACGATTTAAGATTGAGCTTGCGGATAATTTCCTCGCTCTGATGTGCGTAAATCAAGCCCTGTGCATTCTCAACACCTATCTGTTCGAACCACTGGTCAGCATTGAAATAAGGGTTCTGCCCGATCATCATGCGCCAATCTTCCAGGAAGTTGTCGCTGATTGGCTCTTTAAATTTGGGTGTTTTAATCACCGGAAATACAAAATGAAGATCGGGATGGATCAGCTTCCTGTATTTCTTGCACGAGGGACATTCGCCGCAGGAGTCATTTTCCTGACGGTTGGTACAGGCTACAAACTGGGCATAAGCAATGGCAAGGGCCAGTTTCCCTGAACCTTCCGGTCCGGCAAAAAGCTGGGCATGGCTGACTCTTTCCTCCTTAACCGACTGAATCAGGCGCTGTTTGGTCGCGTCTTGTCCGATAACATCTTTAAAAAACATAGCTATTCAATTGTGAAGTTTCAAAAATAACAATTCCTGACCCGAAAACCACAGTTCACCTCAATATCGTGGGCAGAATCTATAGTAATATATTAATTGTGGAGTTAATTCTGGTTTCATTAATGGCTATCCAATCCCTAAGCCTTTGAATCAGTGGGTCCATCGCATCCGGTTTAGAACTTATACTTTGCATAATGGCATAAGAATGAATGTTTTAAAGTGTTGAAATTGAAAATCATTGCGCTGATTAGATTATTTATTTAGGGTCTGCTGAAAAACCGGATGGAACCAAATAGTTACAATTGAAGCGGTATTAAAACCTGGAATTTCAATCCAGGGCCGAAATAAAGGATTATTGGTTGAATGCGTTGAATTAGCTTTCTGATGTCCTGGCGTTTAAATTGTTCTTTTGACTTTGAGTACAGCTTCTTATTCCTA
>Ga0118677_10001073_pt1 | contig 58790 bp, 45 predicted proteins | sample AliMusrvi5mmetaG_FD_86154 | JGI IMG/M metagenome (GOLD analysis project Ga0118677, IMG submission 86154)
GGCGAAAATCACCAGCGCGATTTCGTTGATCGGGCGCGGCACCGTGCGGACGATGAAATCCTCCAGCGGCAGCGCGTCGCCGCCGATGCGGTTGCTCTCGCCGCAAGTGATCGCCGGTTGGCTGGTGAACCGGCTGTCCGGATTCCAGAACCAGTCACCGTAAATGCCGTCCCGGCAGATCATCCACTGGTCGAGCGCTTCGAGGTGATAGACCTCGCCGTCCCCGCTGCGGTGCTTCTGCAAGTGGGCGTATTCGCGGAACTCCGCCATGTGCAGGTGCCGGATCGCGTCCGTGAGGTTATCCACCGCTCCGTAGGCAGCCCGCAGCGTCTGCTGCTGGGCCTCCGCCTCCGCATCCGTGAACCCTTTCGGCAGGATGCCCTTGATTTTGATGTCCCACTTGAAATTCAGCAGCGGTGCCTCGCACCGGGAAATAAGCCCGCTCAGCGTCGGGTACGCCCGCTCCAGCCGACGGTATGTCCACTGCAGCAGCGCGTAGTCGCCGCGCTGCCACTGGCCCAGACGCTAAAAAAGCACGGATTTCGCGGCACGTTTTTCATGAACAACCACTCGCAAATGATCCCTCATTTGGCCGAGTTGGAAGCCCTCGGCATGGAAGTTGGCTCCCATTCATGGAGCCATCCCCGATACAATTTGTCCGGCTACGCTCGCTGCTTGGCCGAGTCGGTGCAGATGCGCAAAAAACTCGAAGCCCAGATCGGGCATCCGGCGAGCTCCTTCGCCTACCCCTACGGCTACCAGCCGGCCTATGACGAGCACGGCGACTACGTCGTTCGCAGCCTGGAGGCGGCGGGCTATTGGTTCGGACGCACAACAGCCGGGGGCTCCAACCGGATCGACTCCATCAACAAACCGCTCACCCTTTCAGTCGATTCGCATTTCAAGGCAGGCGGACCTCAACTCACCGCCAAGTTCGACCAGCTTGCCAAGCAGGAAGGCACGGTTTTTCACGTCTGGGGCCACAGCTTTGAGTTCGCTGGTACTGGCAACGCAACCCTCGAAGGGATCCTGACCGGTCTCGGCGACCGCCCGGACGTTTGGTATACCACCGGCGGCGAGATTTTTGTCTGGCGATGGATGCGCCAAAATACCGTCTTCGGCCCGGCTGTGAAGGTGTCCGACGGGCTCAGCTTCACCGTTATTCGGCCATGGTTGCCCCCGTTTTTGCGCACGGTGCCGCTGGCCGTGCGCGTGCCCGAGGGGATCCGCGAAGTCAGTTGGAATGGCAAGCGACAGCCGGTGAAAAACGGCTTGGTCGATCTGGCCTGGTGAGCGATTCCGGCCCCGGCGATCTCAAACAAAACACACACCGGGATAGGTAAGACATACCCTGCCTACTCCCACTCGATTGTGGCGGGCGGCTTGCTCGAGACATCGTAGCAGAGGCGGTTCACGCCTTTGACTTCGTTGATGACCCTTGAGGAAATGCGGCCGAGGAGGTCGTAGGGCAGGCGCACCCAATCGGCGGTCATTCCGTCGTGGCTCTGCACCACGCGGAGGGCGACCGTGTAGTCGTAGGTGCGCTCGTCTCCCATCACGCCCACGGAGCGGACCGGAAGCAGCACCGCGAACGACTGCCAGACTTTGTAATACCACCCGGAGGCCTTCATCTCCTCAAGAACGATCGAGTCGGCGTCGCGGACGATGCGGAGCCGCTCGGGCGTGATCTCGCCGAGGATCCGCACGGCCAAGCCGGGGCCCGGGAACGGCTGACGCTGGACGATTTCCTTTGAGAGCCCGAGTTCGGCACCGACCCGGCGGACTTCGTCTTTGAACAATTGCCGGAGCGGTTCGACGAGTTCGAATTTCATGCGCTCGGGAAGCCCGCCGACGTTGTGGTGGCTCTTGATGAGGGCCGCGGGGTTGCCGGAGATCGGGATGCTCTCGATCACGTCCGGGTAAAGAGTGCCTTGGGCGAGGAAGCGGTAACTGCCGGGCGACTTCTTCTTCAGATCGCGCGCGGCGGTCTCGAAGACCTTGATGAACTCGTTGCCGATGATCTTGCGTTTGCGCTCGGGCTCGGTCACGCCTTTGAGTTTTTTCAGAAAACGTTTCGAGGCATCGACCGTCTGCATGCGGATGCGGAATTCGCCTTCGAAGAGCCTGCGCACGGCGTTCGCCTCGCCCGCGCGGCAGAGGCCGTTGTCCACAAAAATGCACGTCAACTGGTCGCCGATCGCCTTGTGGATCAGCGCGGCGGCCACCGAGGAATCCACGCCGCCACTGAGGCCGAGGATCACCTTGCCGTCACCGACCTGCCCGCGGATTTCCCGGCACGTGCGGTCGATGAACGACTCCATCGTCCAGGACGAGCGGCATCCGCAGATGCGGTGTACAAAGTTTGCAAGGATGTCCTTGCCCCGGGGCGTGTGGACGACTTCGGGATGGAATTGCAGGCCGAAAATTTTTCTCTTCGTGTCGCCGATGACGGCGTGCGGGGAATTTTCGGTTCGTCCGAGCGCGCGGAACCCGCGGGGGAGCTTCGTGATTTTATCGCCGTGGCTGTTCCAGACATCGAGGGTGGCGGGGAGCTTGTGGAAGAGTTCGCAGGCGCGGTCGCCCTTGAGCTTGCCGGGGCCGTATTCCCGCTGTTCGGATCGCTCGACCCTGCCGCCCAGCCCGTGGGCGATGAGCTGCATGCCGTAGCAAATCCCGAGTACCGGAACGCCGAGAGCGTAGATCTTCGTATCGGCCTGCGGCGCCTTCGGCGCATAGACGCTCGCCGGTCCGCCCGACAGAATGATCCCGGACGGCTTGAGCTTGGCGATCACGCTGGCGCGCGTGGTGAACGGAATGATTTCGGAATACACGTTGCACTCGCGCACCCGGCGGGCGATGACCTGTGTGTATTGCGAGCCGAAATCGAGAATGAGGATTTTCTCCCCGTGAGCGTGAGGGTCGATCATGACAAAAAGAGGGCTGCCGGATTTCCTGCTATTGATACTCGGGGCCGAACGAATCTTTGGTCGGATTGTTTGGCACAACCGTGCCGCGGCCCTGGATGCCGTCCTGGAACTTCTGTCCGACGGCACTGGCGTCCTGCTCGGCGGTGGAACACCCCCCGAGCGAAAAAAGAAGAATCATCGTGAAACAAAAGAGCATGCCTTTCATCGGCGGCAGCATAATGATTTGTTTTCGCATGGCAACCATCATTCCACCGGAAATCCTTCTGGATCTTTACAGGCAGAGCTTCTTCCCGATGGCCGGCCCGGAGGGTCTGCATCTCTTTTCGCCGGATCCGCGCGGGATCATTCCGCTCGACGGCTTTCACATCCCGCACGGCACGCGCCGCATCTTGCGGGATCGGGCCTGGGAGGTTCGGCTCGACTCGGCGTTTGATCAGGTTCTCCTGGGCTGTGCCGAACGCGGGGAAACCTGGATCGATGAGACAATTTTCCAAAGCTTCACCGGGCTTCACCGCCTCGGGCACGCCCACTCGGTCGAGGTCTGGCGTGACGGCACACTCGCGGGCGGTCTCTACGGCGTGCGGATCGGGGCCGCCTTTTTTGGAGAATCGATGTTTCACCGTGTGCCCGGCGCCTCGAAGGTGGCCCTGTGCCACCTGGTGGAAATGCTGCGCCAGGGAGGATTCTCGCTGCTCGACACACAATGGGTCACCCCGCACCTGGCCGCCTTCGGGGCCATCGAAATCCCGAAAAAATCCTATCTGAAAATGCTGGCCGACGCCATCGGGAGGACGGGAAGTCTGACTCTTTGATTACACCCGGGCCTGCGGTAATTTGACGCCGGGCTTCCCATTCCGCCGGAGTCTGTGCTAGAAACGCCGCACTATGGACAAAGGTGCGAAAATTTTTATTGCCGGTCACCGCGGGATGGCCGGGAGCGCGATTCTGCGGTGCCTGGTTCGCGAAGGCCATACGAACATTGTCACTCGGACGCGGCAGGAAGTGAATCTTCTGGATCCGGTGGCGGTGGCGGCATTTTTTGAAGCGGAACGCCCGGAAGTTGTCGTCGATGCGGCGGCACGGGTGGGCGGGATTGCGGCGAACTCGGAAAAGCCGGTCGAGTTTCTGCTGGAGAACCTCGTGATCCAGAACAACCTTATCAAGACCGCCGCCGACTCGGGGGTGCGCAAACTTCTTTTTCTCGGGAGTTCCTGTATTTATCCCAAGATGGCCCCGCAGCCGATTCCCGAATCCGCCTTGCTGACCGGGCCGCTCGAGCCGACGAACGAGGCCTATGCTCTTGCCAAAATCTCCGGCATCCGGCTGTGCCAAGCCTATGCCCACCAATATGGGAAAAATTTTATTTCGGCCATGCCGACGAACCTCTACGGCCCGAACGACAATTATGATCTCCAGACGTCGCATGTTGTTCCCGCATTGATCCGGAAGATTCACGAGGCCCGAAACGCCACCGCCCCCGAAGTGGTCATCTGGGGAACCGGCACGCCCCGCCGCGAGTTCCTCCACGTGGATGATCTGGCTGAGGCCTGTCACTTCCTTTTGCAAAACTACGACTCGCCCGAAGTGATCAATGTCGGATACGGCGACGACGTAAGCATCCGGGATCTCGCGGAAACGATTTGCGACGTTCTGGATTACCGGGGCGAACTGGTTTTTGATACAAGCAAACCCGATGGCACTCCCCGCAAACTCCTCGACAGCGGGAAGCTGACCGCTCTCGGTTGGAAGCCGGCCATCGATTTGCGAACCGGAATCCGCAGTGCCTACGATTGGTTTCTCTTATTTCTTGCGTCCCAGCGAACCAAGCTTTAACAAACCCGACACATGCCTCCCCCTCAATCCACTTCCCCCGGTGTGGCCGCCGATCCGGGAAGCAAATACCGCTGGGTGATTTGCGGGCTCCTGTTTTTCGCGACGACGATCAATTACCTCGACCGGCAGGTGATCAGTTACCTGAAGGAGTTTTTCTGCACTCCGGCGGCCCAGGGTGGGTTCGGGTGGTCGAATACCGACTTCGCCAATCTGACGGCATCGTTCACCGCATTCTATGCGGGGATGACGGTTCTGGCCGGCTGGGTGATTGACAAAATCGGCACAAAAATGGGATTGGCGATCTCCCTGATCGTCTGGTCGATCTTCGGGATTCTCAACGCGTTTGTCGGGCACATGGTGATGATGCATATTCTGGTGCGCAGCGCGTTCGGCATTGGCGAGGCCGGCAATTTTCCCGCGTCGATCAAGACGGTGGCCGAATGGTTTCCCAAGCGGGAACGGGCACTGGCCACGGGCATCTTCAACAGCGGTTCCAACTTCGGGGCGATGATCGCCGCGCTCCTGATCCCTTGGTGCATGATTTATTTCGGGGATGAAAAGGGGTGGAAGATGGCGTTTATCCTGACGGGATCAATCGGCTTTCTTTGGCTGTTTTTCTGGTTCTGGCTTTATGACACGCCGGCCAGGCAAAAGCGGCTTTCCAAGGCGGAGTATGATTACATTCACAGCGACGACGAAGGCGCGCCTGTTTTGGATGCGAACGGGGACAAGGCAAAGGTTCCCTGGAGCCGGCTGTTCAGCTACCGCCAGACGTGGGCGTTCTTTTTCGGAAAATTTCTCACCGATGGCGTCTGGTGGTTCTATCTGTTCTGGCTGCCGGATTATTTGAAGAAACAGTTTGGAATGACCAAGCAGGAAGTCATGTGGCCGACATTCATCGTGTATGGCGTTGCGATCATCGGCAGCGTCTACGGCGGCAGTATCCCGATGACCTTTATGAAGAGGGGAATGCCGGTTTACCGTGCGCGCATGACCGCCATGCTGCTCCTTGCCTTGTTGCCCCTGACGGTGCTTTCCACCCAATACTTCGGGAACGTGAGTCGGTTCGGGAGTTGGGCGTCCGTGCTGGCCGTGGCGGTGATCTGTATTGGTGCGGCGGCGCACCAAGCTTGGTCCGCCAACCTTTTCACAACGGTTTCGGACATGTTTCCCAAGAAAACAGTCGGCTCCGTGACCGGTATCGGCGCGATGGCCGGCGGGCTGGGGGGAGTCATCGTGCAAAAATTGGCCGGTGGGCTGACCGATGCTTTCAAGGAGACTCCGCAAACCGCTTATTTTTTCATGTTCGTCGTGTGCGCCCTGAGCTACCTGATCGCATGGGGAGTCATGAAGGCTCTGGTGCCGAGGTATAGGCCAATCACCGATCTGTGACAGCACCCTGCCAGAGGCCAAAGCTCCCGCGCCATCTCGCGACCTTGATTTCTTTGCGGCTTCTTAAGGCAGCGTGCGGATTTTGATATTGCGGAATGAGACGGCGTTGCCGTGATCCTGCAGCAGGATATGACCGTCGGGCCAATCCCCGAAGCCGGGGATTGCTTTGTATTTGCTCTGCGCGATCCGATTGTGGTAGTCGGCTGAGCCGCGCTCGTATTCCAGTACTTTTTGCCCGTTGAGCCAATGTTCGACATGGTTGCCGCTGACAAGGATTCGAGCGGTATTCCATTCGCCGATCGGGTTGGGCTTTTTGTCTGCCGAGGCCGGAATCAAGTCGTAAAGCGAGGCCATCGTGCGGTCGCCGTTGAGCCCGAGTTTGGCATCGGGATGGAGGGCGTCGTCGAGAATCTGGTATTCCAAGCCGATGGCCGATCCGGTCTTCGCGGCAACTCCCGTGGTGGAAATCGGACCGAGCCCGGGTTGGACAAAATACTTGATCCCGCTGTTTGCGCCGGGGGTGATTTTAAAATCGGCCTTCAATTCAAACTGTGGGAACCGTTCGACGGTGATGATATCTCCGCCACCGGCTGATTCCGCGCCGCCGCTGGGAAGCACGGAAAGAACGCCGTCCTTGATCTCCCAGCCACTGGCGGGGAAGGTTTCCGCCTTGGCGCTGCGCCAGCCCTTCGTGGTGGAACCATCCCAAAGCAGGCGCCAACCCTGGCTGACTTCCTCGCTGGTCAGAGTGTTCGTGGCGGCGTTGGCTGAGGATGCGGGCGTCGGGGTCGTCGGGGGCAGAGGCTTAAGCCGGATGTTACGGAAGCGGACTTGGATGCCTTCCAGATCTTTTTTGATGGCGTGAACCTGGAGGCCGAAGAAGCCTTCCGGAGTCAGCGCGTCTTGAATGTCGGCGCGCGGCTCCCCGTTGAGCCATGTCCGGATCGCGTTCCCGTTGGCTTCAATTTTCAACTGATTCCAACCGTCAAGCTTGGTGAGTTTTTCGCCCTGCTCGGTGAAGGCTTTGGCGTCGCCTCCCAGCGTCCCCGGATAGAGCCAGTTCCTGCGGCTTTCGTCGTAAATGCCGCCAGTCCAAAAGCGGCGTTTGACAGAGTCGTTGTCAATTTCACATTGATACCCGTGGACGCGGTTGGCGGAAACCTTGACGAATTCGCCTTTGGCATTTTTCAACGGCTGGCCGTCGAGTCCCTTGGGTTCCGTTGGCCGGTCAAAACATTCGCTGCGAAACTGCACGCCGGAGTTCAAGCGGGGATCGACGTTGAACTCCAATTCGAGAATGAAGTTCCCGTAGTTTTCTTTGGTGCAAAGAAAGCTGTTCGGGGTGTCGGCGACCGCCGTCCCGACGATCTCCCCGTTTTCGACTTTGTAACTGGCCTTGCCTCCCCGCTGCACCCAGCCTTCCAAATCTTTTCCGTTAAAAAGTGGAATCCAACCGTCTTGGCCAAAAGCGGTGGAACAAAGCAGGAGGGAGATCGAGTAGCAAAGGAGGGTTTTGTGCATAGGATTGAGAGAGGGATGATTGGAGTCGGGAGGGCGGATGTCAACGAGGATTTTGCGGATTTCGTGGCTGGTAGGGTGCCCTCATCGGCATGCCGATTTTGCGATTGCGTGGATCCCGCACCGTGATAAAATGTGCAGATGTTCGCTTTTGTTTTACTGCTTTGAATGGCAAAGGCCCGGCATAAATCTTGGCGCAAACGCAAGGATTTCGTGGGTTTTCCATCGTAAGTGATCGACAATCAGACTAGCCGGCGTGGCGGAATTGGCAGACGCGCACGACTCAAAATCGTGTTCCTTCGGGAGTGTGGGTTCGAGACCCTCCGCCGGTAGTTTGAATAGAAACAACTTGCCCAAGGAGTCGCCAAGTTCCCGCCGGTTTCCCGCCAAGGCGCATGAAGTCGGGCATTGTCTCAACGCTGTCGAAAAAGCAGCGGAGGAAATCCGGACGCAAGCAATCCGATAAGATTGCGGAAATTACGCGAGGGGTGTCGCACCCCGATCCGGCGCAAGGCAAAGGGATCCCCGGCAGCACCGTTCACGCCAAAATCCAGCGTGACCGCGGTTTCATATCCGGCTTGCGCGACGAGATCCCGAATCCGGCGGTTCCATTTCCCGTAGGGGTAGCAAAAGTGGCGGATGGCACCGCCGAACATGTCCTCGAGCTTTTTCTTCGACGCGGCAATTTCTTCCCTGGCCTGACTTTCGGGAATCTCCGTCAGTCGGGGATGGGTGAGGGTGTGGCCCCCGATTTCGTTTCCGGCGGCCAGCCATTCACGAATCTCCACAACGTCCATGAGCGGATCCGCCGCCTCATGATTGTCCCGGATATCCCAGTGATTGACGCCTCCGATCGCGTCCGCAACAAGAAACTGGATCGCCTGGAAGCGATTGCCCGCAAGGGGCGACATGGCGTGACGAAAGACACTGCGGCTCCCGTCGTCAAAAGTCAGCACGGCGCGCTTCGGATCGCCCGAAGAAAAATCGCGCCATCCATCCAGCGATTCCGTCGAGAACCCTCCGCGGCTCAGATCCCGCATCTGCCAGGAAAAAAGCCCCTCATCGACATAGAGGCTCTTCATTTTCACCCCACGGGGCAATGCTCCCAGCTTATGATAAACCAAAACGGGCACTCCCCTGGCAAACAGCCTCTGAAAAGGTCTTCTTGCGGCATACCCGCTATTTCGCAATAATTTTTCCTTCATGAGATGAAACCTTCCTTGGAAAAGTCCGCGTTGAACGTGCTTTTTAGCGACAGTAGCCCGAACTGGGGCGGACAGCAATACCGGCTCCTGCGGGAAGCGCTTTGGCTTGATGCCCACGGTCACAACGTTCTTGTTGTTTGCGGAAGACGAAGCGAACTCGCCGCGCGTTTGCACCAGCATGCGCCCGGCCTCCGCGTTGAAAAAATCCAATCCTGGGGCGGGCCACTCGGTTTGCTGGAATTTCTCCGGAAGATCTGCGGGTGGAAACCGGACGTCATCCACACCCGCAGCGGACAGGATGCGTTCTGGGCGTGCCTCCTGCATTTTGCGGGCTGGACGGTCGTTCACTCGCGGCATATGACCCTGCCTCCCGACATGCCCTCGCGCCGGAAATTTCCGTTCCGTTCGGGGTGTGCGAGGGTCATTGCCGCCGCCGAATTCATCAAAAAGGATCTGACGGCACTTGTCGGAGTTCCCGAAAATCGCGTGGACGTGGCGGGCGAGGGAGTTGATCTGAAGGAGTTTCATCCCGGCGTGGAGGGGCGCGGCTTCCGGGCGGAATTTGCGATCCCGGAGGAAGCTCCGGTTTTCGGACTTGTCGCCATGATCCGCGACGAAAAAGGCCACTACCACTTTGTCAACGCCGCTTCGAGGGTTCTCACAAAAGTTCCGAACGCCCGTTTTGTTATTGTGGGAGAGGGAGCGGGCCCACAGGTTGAAAAATTGCGACGGAAAGTGCTGAGGGATTTTCCTCACAAGCCTTCGCCCGTCATCTTTACCGGCTATCGGGAGGATATGCCGGAGATCATGGCGGAGATCGACGTCTTGGTTGTGCCCTCCATGCAAGAGGCGCAAACCATAGTCATTCCCCAGGCCTTTGCGTCGGGAAAACCGGTGATTGCCTCGCGGGTGGGGGGGATACCGGAACTTGTCAAACACGGGGAGAACGGACTCCTCGTCGAGGCCGGCGATGTGCCCGCCCTTGCCGATGCCATGCTGCAACTCGCCGTATCACCGGATCTGCGCCGCCGCCTCGGGGACGCCGGTTTGGAACTTGCGCGCGAAGAACTCTCGTTCGACGGAAAAATGGATTTGGTGCTCGCGAGTTATCGCAGGGCAATGGGTGGTTGACCGCAGAAAGTTGTTTTTCTGTAACCCCCGATCCTATTGTTTCCCGCAAAGGGGAAGGCTTGACCAGGAACCTGAGGGAGCATCTCCAGGGCGTTATTGAGCTCAAGACCATCTCAGACAAATCCGGCAGCTACGACGCCCGCTTCACCCAGTTCTACGACGCCTTCAAAGCGAAGCACCCCAAACTTCAGCTCATCGCCACCGACCGCGCGGCCAAGACCCGCACGCCGGATCTTTATGACGACCACTTCTACCCCAATGCGGAGGGATTTTACAAAAAACTTTCCCACTACGACAAGATGGATCGCAAGGGGCCGAAAGTCTTCGTGGGCGAGTGGGCGACGCGCGAGGGCGATCCGACGCCGAACTTCAATGGCGCCCTCGGCGACTCTGCTTGGATGACCAGCATGGAACGCAACTCCGACCTCGTCGTCATGCAGTGCTACGCGCCACTCTTCGTGAACATCAATCCTGGAGCCATGCGGTGGGCCCCCGACTTGATCGGCTACAACGGCCTGGAAAGCTACGGCTCGCCCGCCTACTACGCGCAGGTGATGTTTGCCAACCATGTCGGCGACGTGACCCCGAAGTCCGAGCTCAAGGCTGCTGTGTTCCTTCCCTACTCGGTGACCCGCCAGACCGCCACCGGCAAGGTGTTTCTCAAAGTTGTGAACCCCAGTGCAACTGCGCACATGGTGAAGATTGAACTCAACGGGCTTAATAAAGTTCAGCCGAACGGCGAGGCGATCACCCTCAGCGCCTCCGGGCCGAAAGAGACGAACACGATCACTGAACCAAAGAAAATCGTGCCGGTCACCACGCCGCTCAAAAACGTGGCACCAACATTCGACCACACCTTCCCGGCCTGGTCGATCACGGTTCTGGAATTAAACACGCAGTCAGTTCGCTTCTTCACAACCTATGTGAAGGGAGACAAAGGGGGCGCCTGCCTCGCCGAGATCGCCGCCTCGACAGGCACTCCGGTAGATATCTCACCACCCTCACGTTATCGACATGTCGGCGATCCGTTCCTGACGCGGTTCTTTCCTGACACGGATTTGGGTTCTGTCCCGATGCACCCCGCCCTTTTCCCCTCTTTACTCTGTGCTCTCCTCCGTGGTTCCGACTTCTTCGTTTAGGTTGACAAGCCGGGCAGTCCCTCAAGGACGATTTGCGACCAGGTTTCGAGCGTGTCATTGCGCGCAAGCAGTTCCGCAGGCGTGGCAAACCCGAGATCCGCGATGGCTTTTTCGCCGGCCCGGACGTCCGCATTTTCCAAATCCACGAGATGCACGACGCCCAGATGCACGCTGCCGACCTCGGTGGAATCATCGTTGATCAGGGCCACCGCGCGTTCGGTGAAGCCACCGCCGAGCACGAGTTCCTCGCCGATCTCCCGGCGCACCGCGTTGTGGTAGGCCGACTGGTCAAAGGAAAACAGGCTTTCGTCGGTATCGTTGATGTGGCCGCCGATGCCGATCGAGCCCTTGGCCACGAGCCGCTTCTCGCCGGACTTCGCCCCGCGGGTGTAGTGGAGAATCTTCCCGCCGTGCCGAAAAACAGCATAGGGGATCAGTTGCTTGAGCGAGGGATCGTTCTCGGCCGACGAGCGCGGCACAAAAAAATTATTCTCCCGCAAAAGAAAGGCCTGAAGATAGCGATCCACCCCGGGACAAAGCCCCTGAAAACTTCCCAGTTCGTCGAAAAGCCGCCGCCGCACGACCAAGATCTGTTCCTCGGATTTTGCCATAGGGCGGACACCCTGACTGCCTTCGCCTCACGGTGCCAAGAAGAAAAGTTGCCGGATTTTCAAAACTTGGCACGTCTTGTGCTGTATAAACAATCGTTCTGGGGGGAACAGCAGGCCGTCGCGGCACTCGTTGCGGCGGCCTGCACTTTTTCCGATTCCCGTGGGGAACCCGTTCGCCGGGTTGCAAAGCTGGCGCGGGCATTTCCCTGCCGGAACGGAACGGGCCGCCCGGCTCAAAGGGAATTCAAAATGACAACAAAAGAGATTGTGTGCGGTGCGGTGCGGACGCTAATAAGAGCGGTTCTCGCGGAAGGGCCCGTGCGCCTTTCCGTGAGAAGACAAACTGACCGCACCCACGTATAACAACCACAGCATGGAATTTCATTCGCCCCGCCTCTCCGGCCCCCCGCCCAAGCAAGGACTCTACGATCCGGCCTTCGAGCACGATGCCTGTGGCGTCGGGTTCCTTGTCAACGTGCATGGCAAGAAGTCGCATGGCATCGTGAGCGATGCGCTGACAATTCTCCGCAACCTCGACCACCGGGGCGCGTGCGGGTGCGAGATCAACACGGGAGACGGAGCCGGGATTCTCATGCAGATTCCGGACAAATTCCTGCGCCGGGTTTGCGGGGAAGCGGGCATGCGGTTGCCGGCGGTTGGGCGTTACGGCGTGGGTGTGGTTTTCACCTCGCCCGATCCGGCGGCCATCGTTGCGGGACAGAAGGTTTTTGACCGGATCGTCACGGAGCAGGGGCTCGTCCTTCTTGGCTGGCGGGAAATGCCCACGGATCACTCCTCGCTCGGGGCGACCGCCCGTGCCAGCGAGCCGGCCATCCGCCAGGTTTTCGTCGGATGCCCGGAAGGCGAACTTGATGTCGCCGCCTTCGAACGAAAGCTCTACATCGTGCGCAAAATTGCCTCGAACCTCATCCGCCTTGATGGGGTGGATCCGAGTTGGTTCGTTGCCAGCCTTTCGAGCCAGACGCTCGTTTATAAGGGGATGCTCATGCCGGCGCAGGTCGATGCGTATTTTCCCGATCTGCTGGATCCCGATGTCGAATCCGCGCTGGCACTCGTCCATTCCCGGTTTTCCACCAACACGTTCCCGAGCTGGGATCGCTCCCACCCTTACCGCTATATCGCCCACAACGGCGAGATCAACACCCTCCGCGGCAACGTCGGACGGATGCACGCCCGCCAGGCCCTGCTCACCAGCGAGCTTTTCGGCGAGGATCTCCCGAAGACGTTCCCGGTCATCAATTCCAACGGATCGGACTCCGCGATGTTCGACAACTGTCTGGAATTGCTCACGCTCGCCGGACGCTCGCTCCCGCATGCGATCATGATGATGATTCCCGAGCCCTGGGAACTTCATGAGACCATGCCCGATGACAAGCGCGCGTTTTACGAGTTCCACTCCTGCCTGATGGAGCCATGGGACGGGCCGGCGTCCATCGCCTTCACCGATGGCACAATCATCGGCGCCATCCTCGACCGCAACGGTCTGCGTCCGTCGCGCTACTGGGTCACCAAGGATGGTGTGGTCATCATGGCCTCCGAGGCCGGAGTGCTCCCGGTCGCTCCGGAACGCATCGAGCAAAAAGGGCGCCTGCAGCCCGGGCGCATGTTTCTGGTTGATACCAAAGCCGGCCGCATCGTTGCCGACGAGGAAATCAAGAGCGGCATCATCAGGGAGCATCCCTACCGGGAATGGCTCGACGCCAATCACGTCCTGCTCAAAGACCTGCCGAAGCCCCCGCACGAGCATCTGCCGGATCACGACACGATCCTGCACCGCCAGCACGCGTTCGGCTACACGTTCGAAGACCAACGCGTCATTCTCGGGCCCTCAGCCCGCGACGGCGTGCAGCCGCTGGGCTCGATGGGAACCGACACGCCGCTTGCCGTACTCTCGGATCGTCCGGTTCTTCTCTACAGCTATTTCAAACAGCTCTTCGCGCAGGTCACCAACCCGCCGATCGATCCGATCCGCGAGGAAATTGTGACCTCGACGGTCACGATGCTGGGCTCGGAGGCCAACCTCCTCGACCCGACTCCCGTGAGCTGCCGGATGATCAAGCTCGACAGCCCGATCATCAATAACTCGGAGCTCGAACAGATCCGCCACGTCGAACGGGAAGGGTTCCACTCGATCACGATCCCGATTCTTTTTGACGCCGCCGGTGGCGCGGGCGCACTCGCTCATGCGATGGATGCGCTCTGCGCGGCGGCGGATGCGGCGATTAAAGACGGGAAAAATATTTTCATCCTGAGCGATCGCGGAGTGAATGCCCAAAAGGCGGCGATCCCGGCCCTGTTGGCCATCTCGGGCCTGCACCACCACCTCATCCGCGAGGGCACCCGCACGCTGGTGAGTCTGGTTTTGGAGTCCGGCGAACCCCGCGAAGTCCACCACTTTGCCCTGCTCATCGGTTACGGGGCCAGTGCGATCAACCCGTATCTGGCCTTCGAATCCCTCGACGACATGATCCGCCAGGGACTCCTCACCGGCATCGACCACAAGACCGCCATCAAAAATTACCTCAAAGCCTCGATCAAGGGCGTTGTGAAAACGATGGCCAAGATGGGCATTTCGACAATCCAGAGCTATCGGGGAGCGCAGATCTTCGAGGCGATCGGCCTGCACCACAGCGTGATCGACACCTATTTTAGCTGGACTCCCTCGCGGGTCGAAGGGGCCGATCTGGAGGCCATCGCAACCGAGTTGCTCCGCCGCCACGAGCGGGCGTTCCCTCCGCGCGGAGGCAATGTCAACCCCACGCTCGACTCGGGCGGGGAATACCAGTGGCGGGCGGAGGGCGAGGAACATCTCTTCAATCCCGAAACGATCCATTCGCTCCAGCAGGCCGTCCGCACCGGTGACTACGAAGTTTATAAAAAATATGCCGCCCTGGTGAACGATCAGGATCGCAAGCACTTCACGCTGCGCGGGCTTCTGGAGTTCCGCGATGCCACCCCGGTTCCGATCGAAGAGGTCGAGAGCGCCGCGCAAATCATGAAGCGGTTCAAAACCGGGGCGATGAGCTACGGGTCGATCTCCCAGGAGGCCCACGAGGCGCTTGCCATCGCGATGAACCGCATCGGCGGCAAGTCGAATACCGGCGAAGGCGGCGAGGACGCCGAACGCTTCACCTGGACGAACGAGGCCGGGGACTCAAAAAATTCGGCGATCAAGCAGGTGGCTTCCGGACGTTTTGGCGTGACGAGCCACTACCTGAGCAATGCCCGCGAGATCCAGATCAAGATGGCGCAAGGGGCCAAGCCCGGCGAGGGTGGGGAACTGCCCGGCAAGAAGGTCTATCCCTGGGTCGCAAAAACCCGTGGCACAACGCCGGGCGTCGGCCTCATCTCGCCGCCGCCCCACCACGATATTTACTCGATCGAGGATCTGGCCGAACTGATCCATGATCTGAAAAATGCCAACCGCCGCGCGCGCATTTCCGTGAAGCTTGTCTCGGAAGTCGGCGTCGGAACGATCGCGGCCGGCGTTGCCAAAGCGCATGCGGACGTCGTCCTCATCAGCGGGTTCGACGGGGGCACGGGTGCCTCGCCGCTTTCGAGCATCAAGCATGCGGGCATGCCCTGGGAGCTCGGCGTGGCCGAAACCCACCAGACGCTCGTCCTCAATAACCTCCGCAGCCGTATCACGGTCGAAACCGACGGCCAGCTCAAGACCGGCCGCGACGTCGCCGTTGCCGCCCTTCTTGGTGCCGAAGAATTCGGGTTTGCCACCGCTCCGCTCGTCACCCTCGGCTGCGTCATGATGCGCGTCTGCCATCAGAATACCTGCCCGGTCGGCGTCGCCACCCAAAATCCCAAACTGCGCAAAAATTTCACCGGCGATCCCGCGCACACCGTTCACTTCATGCGGTTCGTGGCCGAGGAACTGCGCGAGATCATGGCCCGGCTTGGCTTCCGCACCGTCCAGGAAATGATCGGACGTACCGAGAAGCTCGAAGCCCGCAAAGCGGTAACCCATTGGAAGGCCTCCGGCCTTGATCTTTCGCCGATCCTCCACCAGCCGTCGGTCGGCCCGGAGGTCGGTCGCTATTGCCAAATCGAACAGGATCACGGTCTCGAGAAATCCCTCGATCTCTCCGTCCTGCTCGACATTTGCACTCCGGCCATCGAGCGCGGGGAAAAAGTCCGTGCGACTGTTTCGGTCTGCAATATCAACCGTGTCGTCGGCACGATTGTCGGCAACGAAGTCACCCGCAAATACGGCGTGGACGGCCTCCCCGATGAGACGATCCACCTCCATTTCCAGGGAAGTGCCGGACAGAGCTTCGGCGCGTTCGTGCCGCCGGGCATGACGCTCGAGCTCGAGGGCGACGCCAACGACTATCTGGGCAAGGGCCTCAGCGGCGGACGCCTCCTCGTCTACCCGCCGGCCGGCTCGACGTTTGTCGCCGAGGACAACATCATCATCGGCAACGTCGCCCTCTACGGTGCCACGCGCGGCGAAGTCTTCATCCGCGGCATGGCCGGCGAACGCTTCGGCGTCCGCAACTCAGGCGTTCATGCGATCGTCGAGGCCATCGGTGATCACGGCTGCGAATACATGACCGGTGGTCGCGTTGTCGTCCTCGGCGCAACCGGCCGCAATTTTGCCGCCGGGATGTCCGGTGGCGTCGCCTACATCCTTGATGAAGACGGGGACTTTGCCGCCCGCCGCTGCAACAAGGCGATGGTCGATATTGAAAAGGTCGAAGACCCGGCCGAGGCCGATGACCTGCACGCGTTCATCGAACGCCACGCAACACTTACCGGCAGCTCACGCGCCAAGGCGGTCCTTGCAAAATGGGAGGCGAACCTTCCCAAATTTGTGAAGGTGATGCCGAAAGATTACAAGCGCGTGCTCGAGTCGATCGCACGGGCGCAGGCCGATGGCCTGAGCGGCGACGAAGCGGTCAATGCCGCGTTCGAGGAAAATTCCCGCGACGTCTCGCGGGTCGGAGGCAACTAACTTTTTAAATCATATGGGCAAACCAACCGGATTCATTGAATACCTCCGCGAAGTGCCGGCCGATGTGCCGCCGCGCGAACGCCTTGCAAATTGGAACGAGTTCCACATCCACATGCCGGAGGACAAACTCCGCACGCAGGGGGCCCGCTGCATGGACTGCGGCACGCCGTTCTGCCACACCGGCAGGCTCATCAGCGGCATGGCCAGCGGATGTCCGATCAACAATCTCATCCCCGAGTGGAACGACCTCGTCTATCGCGGCCTCTGGCGCGAGGCGCTCGACCGCCTGCACAAGACGAACAACTTCCCGGAATTCACCGGACGCGTTTGCCCGGCCCCCTGCGAGGGATCGTGCACGCTCGGCATCATCGATCCCCCGGTCGCCATCAAAACGATCGAATGCGCGATTGTCGAAAAAGGCTGGGAAGAAGGCTGGATCAAACCGAACCCGCCAGAAAATCGCACCGGAAAAAAAGTGGCAGTCGTCGGCTCCGGTCCGGCCGGACTCGCCGCCGCCGACCAGCTTAACAAGGCCGGACATGCCGTCACCGTCTTCGAGCGCGCCGACCGCATCGGCGGTCTCCTCCTCTACGGCATCCCGAACATGAAGCTCGATAAGCGCGAAGTCGTCGGGCGCCGCGTCCGCCTCCTCGAACAGGAAGGCGTCGTCTTCAAAACCGGCGTCGCCGTCGGCAATGACCTCGCCGCAGAAAAACTTCTTTCCGATTTCGACGCCGTCCTCCTCTGCACCGGCGCCACCAAGCCGCGCGATCTTCCGATCCCCGGACGCGAACTTCCCGGCGTCCACTTCGCGATGGAATTTCTCACCGAAAATACCCGTTCGATCCTCGGCCACGGCGCACCAAACGCGCACCGCCCGCCGATCGACGCCAAGGGCAAAAACGTTGTCGTCATCGGCGGCGGAGACACCGGCACCGATTGCGTCGGCACCTCGCTGCGCCACGGATGCCTCTCGGTGACCCAGCTCGAAATCCTTCCAAAGCCCCCGCTTGAACGCGCCAAGGACAACCCCTGGCCCGAATGGCCGAAGATCTACAAAATGGACTACGGCCAGGAGGAAGCCGCTGCGATTCAAGGCAAAGATCCCCGCCAATACGAAGTCACCGCCAAGCGGTTTATCGCCGACCCGGACGGAAAGCTCACCGGCGTCGAAGTCGTCAATATCCAATGGGAGCGCGATGCCCAAGGTCGCTTTGCCCCGCGTGACGTGGAAGGGACGACCCGCGTCCTCCCCGCCGAGCTCGTCCTGCTCGCCATGGGATTCCTCGGGCCGGAAGACCATCTCCTCGAAGCGCTCAAAATCGCACGCGACCCGCGCAGCAACGCCAAGGCCGAACACGGGAAATTCACGACGAATATCCCGAATGTCTTCGCCGCCGGCGACTGCCGCCGCGGCCAGTCGCTCGTCGTCTGGGCGATCAACGAAGGTCGTGGAGCCGCCCGTGAAGTGGATCGCCACCTCATGGGCGCGACCCAGCTCCCCTGAAAAATGGGGCGTGCGGACAGGGTGTCCGCGATCCTGTTTTCCTATGACCCTCCTCTCCAAACTGAAGAACCTGCCGCGTCCGATGCCGCCCGCGCAACGCGCCCACCGCCTGTGCTGATGCCTTTTTGTTCCGGGGATCCGTTAGCCTTGCGTTCCGTTGCCGGTGCGCGTCGGCTTGTTCTTCCCTTCCTGGCCGTGCTGATCCCGGGAGGTTTCTTTTTCGCCTCCCCTCCGGTGGCCGCTTCGGATCTTGCCCCCCTGAAACAATGGATCGCCAAACAGAAAGACGTCCGCTCGGTCTCCGCGGATTTCATCCAGACGCGCGCGCTGCACACGCTCCGCAGCCCGTTGACCAGCAGCGGACGGCTCTGGTTTATGGCCCCGGACTGGTTTCGATGGGAGCTTGGAGATCCTCCGAAAACGATCATCATCGGAACACCCAAAGGAGTGACAGTGATCCAGCCCGGCAAAAAGCGGGCGACCAGAAAACCGCTCCAGGCTCCCGATGCGTTCCCGGATTCCGGGACTCTCGGGATGATGCGATTTCCCGGCGGCGGCAGCTTCGAGGAATTCCAGCGTCAGGTTCAGGTTCTCGCCTTGGAATCCTCGGCGGCGAGGTGCCATCTGGAAATGCTGCCGCGCGATGCCGCGTCCACCCGCGGGCTCTCCGCGATCAAACTGGATTTTGATCCGGCGACCGGGCACTGGATCAGCCTGGAAATTGTCACGCGCGAAGGCTCCTCGATCCGCAACGAGTTCAGCAACGTGCGGGTGAATCCGAAGCTGGAGAAGCAACTCTTTGAATACGATTTGACGGGATTCAAGATCACCGATGAGGAAAAATAAGTTTCTCCGGATTCTGTTGGCGCTTGTCGTGGTGGCCTACGTGACAGCGGGTCTCTCCCGCATCACGTTTAACATCGACATCCTCCGGCTGCTTCCGACGAACCTGCGGCAGGTCGAAGGGCTTTCCCTCTTTCTCAAAAATTTCGCGCTTCCGAACGAACTCCTCGTCACCGTCGAGGCCCCCGATGCGGAATCCGCGGAGAAGACCGCCGCCGCTCTTGCCACCAAGCTGGGCGGGCATCCCGACCTTGTCAAAAGCGCGGTGGCGCGGCCGCCCTGGGAGAACGATCCCGCCTCCCTTTCCGAGTTCCTGACGTTTCTCCTCCTCAACCAGCCCCGCGACAACATGGGCGGGATCCGGCAAAAACTCTCACCCGGCCAGGCCGCCGCGACATTGCAGGACACGCTCGAGGATCTGAACACCTCGGTCTCGCCTCGCGACATCGCCCTGCTCAGCTACGATCCCTACGGGCTTTCCGCTTCGCTCGCGGGTGCCGGGATTTTCGGCGGCACGCAGAAATCCGAATTCTCGTCCGGCGATGGCAAATTCCGTGTCGTCTATGTCGAGGCCGCCCGGCCCTTTGGCAATTACAAACAGACGTCCGAATGGCTGAAACAAATCCGGGAAATCTGTTCCGCCGCGAACGCGGACGGCGCGGCGACCCTTGGGTTCACGGGCGAGCCGGCGTTCGTGGCCGAGATTTCGACCGGCATGGAATGGGACATGATCACTTCGGCCTTCGCCACGCTGGTGCTCATAAGCCTGATCTTCTGGCTTTGCTACGGGAAGTTCGCTCCGCTGCGCGGACTGCTGTTCATGCTGCTGCTGACGTTCCTGCTTTCGCTGGCGACGGCCGGGTTGTTTCTCAACCAGATCACCGTGATCGGGGCCGGGTTCGCGTCGGTGATGATCGGACTAAGCGTGGATTACGGGTATTTCATCTACCAGCAGTCGCTCCGCCATACCGGTTCCGTGCGCCAACTCCAGTGGCTGTGCCTGCAAAATATCCTCTGGACGTCCACCACGACGGCGGCGGCATTTTTCGCGCTCAACCTGAGCAGCATGCCCGGACTTTCCCAGCTTGGAACCATGGTCGGCCTCGGTGTCTGCATCGGCGCGCTCGTCATGCTCGGCGTCTTTGCGCCGCTCGCCAGAAAGCTCCGCCAGGCATCCGGCCCGGCCTCTTCCCCCTCGCGGCTCGATCCGCTCTTCGCCTCGGCGCGATTTGTCGTGATCGGGGAACGTGTCGCCGCCGGCTTGGTCGTCGTTCTGCTCGGCGCGCTTCTCGTCAGGGGATTCCCCGCTTCCGATTTCTCCGCGTCCACATTCCGTCCGAGGCAAAGCGGTGCCCAGACTTCTTTGGAGCATCTTTACAGCCGCCTCGCCGATGACCGCGGGTTGCTCAGCCTCATTGTTACGGGAAAAAATGCGGACGAGGTTCTCTCCCGCTTGCAGATCGCCCAGGCCCGGATCGACGAGGAGACCAAGCGCGGAAGGGTCGGAAACTTTTACTCGGCACTCCCGCTCTGGCCGGACGCCACCCGCCAGCGCGAGAACCTTGATATCCTCGGTTCGCTCGGCGGCGAAGCCCCCCGCCTGCGTGAGACCCTCCTTGCAAACGGTTTCACCGAAGAGGCGTTTGCCCTCACCGCGGCGGTTTTCCATCAAGCCGGGGCCTGGCAAAACCATCCGCTGCCGCTCTGGCCCGACAACACGACCAGCCAATGGATCCTCAGGCGGCTTGCCCGCCACCACGAGGGAACATTTCTTGCCCTCGGAATGGTCGAGCCGACTCCCGGAAGCGAAAGCGCCTTGGTCGATTCGTTTCGCGACGAAGGGATTTACCTCGTCAGTTGGAGCGCGCTCGGCGCGGATTTGAAACGCACGATGCCCCGCGAAATATTCCAGGTTTCTCTCGGCCTCATGGCCGGCATCCTTCTCATCCTCGCGATCGGCCTGCGGAGCTTCCGTTCCCTCGTGATTTTCGCGGCGACAACCGCCCTGGTTCTTGCCTGCCTCGCCGGGGCGATGTCCCTCCTCGGCATGAAATGGGGGTTCTTCAATCTTGCGGCCGTCCTGCTCTTGCTCGGCACCGGAACCGACTACAGCATTCTTCTTCTGCTCGCCCTGAAGCGCAACGGTGGTGATGCCGCCCGCGCGCGCCGGGATCTGGGGCTCGTCATCTTTCTCTGCTGCACGTCCGCCGCCGCGGGCTTCGGCTCGCTCGGCTGGGCGGGCAACATGGGCCTCGCCGCCCTCGGCAAAACCTGCGCGCTCGGGCTCCTCATCGACGGCGTGATCTCCCTCTTCCTCCTGCCCAGGGCATGGGATCTCCTGCACCCGCGCAAGCCCGTTCCGCGGCCCCTGCCGCCGCTCCGACAATAAACTTGCCCGCACCTCAAATAACGCCACTCTTTTTTCCTGAATGAGCTGCGGCATGAAACGGATTCTTCACGCGTTTGGGTTTGCCCTCCTTGCCGCGGGCTCGCCGGCCTTTGCGGACGGCGGCGTGGTGATCGGCGGGAAGACAGGGGAGGGGCTGTGTGTCACCGTTTTCGCGCAGCCGGTGCCGCTCCGCGCCGGGCCGGCGGATTTCAGCGTGCTCGTGCAGGACGCCGCTTCCCGGCAACCGGTGGGGGATGCCGACGTCCGGCTCTCGTTGAAAAAATTGAGCGCGCCCTCGCCGGAGAAAGCGTGGACGGCACCGTATTGCCAGCTCCCGGGGGCGGACGGCGACGTGTTGCTCCGGCGGGATCTGGCTCAAAATAAAATGCTCTCCGCCGCCATGATTGCGATCTCCGAGGCCGGCCGGTGGGAGTTGTCCGTGCGGGTGGCGAGCGGCGGACGGCGGGTTGTTGTGACCCTGCCACTCGACGTGGCCCCGCCTCTCAAACCGCTTTTTACTTGGTGGCCGGCGATCGCCGTGCTTCCCTGCATGATCGCCCTTTACATCTGGCGGGGCGCACTTTTGCGGGCGCGCCGGCGGAAATCCGATGCCAATCTCTGAGCCCTGTTTTCCATGAACAAATCATCCTCCCCAAACCCCGCTTCTCCCCGCATCGCGCTGCTGGCGTGCCGCGTCTTCGAGGACGAAATCGCCATCCACGGCGGAATGGCCCCGCACATCGTCGTCACGCGCTTTCTCGAAATCGGTCTCCATGACCGCCCGGACGGCCTTCGGGCGGCTCTGCAGGAGGAGGTCGCCGCCCTGGATGAACGCGACGACATCGAGGCCATCGTTCTGGCCTACGCGCTGTGTGGACGCGGGACATCCGGGCTGCAAACACGCCGCCACCGCCTGGTCATCCCGCGCGGACACGATTGCATTACGCTCTTCATGGGCGGCAAGGAACGGTTTGCCTGCCAGCAGGCGGCACATCCCGATTCGTATTATTACACGCCGGGCTGGATGCGCGCGAATCGCACGCCCGGGCCGGAGCGGCTCGAGGCCCTGCGCGCCGAGTTTGCGGAGAAGTTCGATCCCGAAGATGTGGAATTTCTCGTCGAATCCGAACGGGCCAACTGGGCACAGCACGGCCGCGCGGTCTATCTCGACCTCGGCACACCGGGCGCGGACGAAAAAGCGCGGGAAGCCGCCGCCTCGGCGGAAGGGCTGAAATGGGCCTTCGAGCACATCCCTGGCGATCCCTCGCTCCTGCGCGATTTGCTGAACGGAAACTGGGATGCCGAACGGTTTCAGATCATCGATCCCGGAAACATTCTCGAGCACTCGCCCGACGAAAAGATCTTCCGCAGCCGGGCGGGATGATGGTGCCTACGGCAGGGCGAGGTGGTCGAGGTAGCGGTTCTCGAATCCGGGATCGAGATTGAGTTCGATCGATTCGACGCCGGTGCGGAGGGCGTCCATTTCCGCAGCCAGCGTGCGATCGAGCATGGCGAGGTAAGCGCCGCCGAGCGCGGTGTTCCCGACTGGTTCGATCTGGTCGGCCCGGAACCCCGGCAGCAGCCCGCAGGCAATCGCATGCGGCACCGAAAGATGAAGGCCGAAACCGCCGGCGAGAAAGACGCGATCAATATCCCTCGGTTGAAGCCCCTGTCTTTCGAGCAGCGTGAGCACGCCGGCGGCGATGGCGGCTTTGGCTTGGAGAAGCAGCGCGACATCAACCTCGGAGATGCGCAGGTGCGGGTGCTCCGGCCTCAGCAGAAAGGACAGTCCTTTTTCCTCGCGGAAAAACCAACCGGGATGCGCGTTCACGAAATCCCCGGAGAACCGGCCGTTCTCCTCAAGCAGCCCGGCACCGCGGCCCTCCGCCAGAAAATCCACGTAGGCGGAGCCCGTGATTCCATGCGGGGTATCGCCCGAGCCGATGATCTCAAGGCCTGCCGAAAACGGGGACGCGGCAAACCGGATTTTTTCGACGACCCCGGCGGCTGCGCGCATGCCGCACGTCAGTCCGCAGCCTTCAAATGCGGGGCCGGCAGCGGTCGCGCAGGCGAGCCTCCCGCGCGGACCGGAGAGAAGGATTTCCCCGTTCGTGCCGACATCCACCAGCAGGCACGGGCGTTCGGCGTAGGATGAAGCGCAGCAGATCGCCCCGGCGGCAATATCCGCGCCGACGTAGGCGGAGAGGCCGGGCAACAGCACGGTTTCATAGCCGGCAATTTCCGGGCCGAGCACACGTTGGCCGAGAAAGCGGGGGGTGAAGGGAACCGTCCCAAGCGACGTGGGATCTTCGCCGGCTGCCAGGTGGAGCATTGTGGTATTTCCCGCCACAACAATCCCGGCAACCTGCCCGCGCCCGACGCCGGACTTTTTTAAAACCTCCTCGAAGAGCGGACGAAACGTGTCGTGCCAGAAAGCTCGCTGCAACTTGGCGATCCAGGATTTGTCCTGCTGGCAAAGGAAGATCCGGGTGAGCACGTTGTCGCCGTGGCAGACCTGGGCGTTGAGCGCGCTCGCCCGCGCAAGGATCCGCCCGCTGCCGAGTTCTGCCAGCAGGATCGCCACGGTCGTCGTGCCAATATCCACCGCCACACCAAAAGGGAGTTCGTTCCAACGGCTGAAAATCGGATCGCATCCGGCCGGCACGCTGGTGCGAAAATCGCTCACAACCACCGGGGGATGCGAAAGGAGTGACCTCGGCGGGATCGTTAGGCGAAGGGAGGCCGCCGGATCGCGGCGGCACAGGCAGGCCAGGATCTCGCGGGGCTGGCCGGACGCCACGGAACAAAGGTTCTCCCCCTCAAAAAATGTTCCCTTCTCCACCGTGACCGCGCAGCCGCGGCAGAGCCCGCGACGGCCGCAGCGGGTATTGAGCGGATGTCCGGCTGTCGCGAGAAAGTCGGCCAACGAAAGCAGCGGGTCGCCCCCTCCGGCCGGGATGCTGATCTCGATCGGATCTCTGTTTGTCATTGGATTCAGCCGAGGGCTTTGCCCATCGCCGCAAGAAGAGCCGGCGAGGTGCCGCAGCAACCGCCGATGATCCGCACTCCCGCATCGCGCAGACGGATCGCCGTGGCACCCATCTCGTCGGCCGTGGCATCATAATAGATCCCGTCGGGACCGGATTTTGGCGTGCCGGCATTGGGCTGAAGAATAACCGGAGCGTCGCCCGCCGCGGCAACAAGCGAATGGGCGAGCAGGATGTAGTCGTCGAGCGAAAGATCGGTTCCGCAGTTGGCTCCGACGATGTCCGCGCCGGCTTCGAGGGCCCGGGCCACGGCCTCTGCGGCGGTCGTCCCCATCATCGTCCGGAACACATCGCCGGATTTTTGGAAGGCATAAGTCACTGCGACCGGCACGGACGAAACGGACTTTGCGGCGCGCACCCCCACCGCAGCCTCGGCGGGATCGCTCATCGTCTCCACGAGAACGGCATCCGCGCCCCCGGAGACGAGCGCTTCGATTTGCCCGCGAAAAATGTCCCCGAGTTCCTCTTCGGTCGTTTCGCCAAGCGGTTCGAGGAAATCCCCAAACGGCCCGACATCCCCGAAGACCCAGCCGTCCTCGCCCGCCGCCCGGCGCGCCAGCGAGGCGGCGAGCCGGTTCCATTCGGCCATATGGGCCTCCGCCCCGTGGCGGGCGAGCATCGCACGCGTCCCGCCGAAGGAGTTCGTTGTAATCAGACGGCAACCGGCCGCGGCATAGGCGGCATGCACCGCCTCCACGTCGCCGGCGCGCTCCGCATTCCAACGCATCCCGCATTCGCCCGGAGCAAGCCCGCGAGCCATCAACTGGGTTCCCGTGGCCCCGTCACAGAGGATCACGCCATTCCGACAAGCACTGAGAAGATCACGTTTCATGAAACCGGAGCCTGAGCCTGTCCCGTGCGGCATTCAACCCGAAAATCGGAAAGGAAAAGATTTCCGGCATCCGCAACCCATGGCCAACGCGGGAAAATCAATCCGGTTTCCGTGGAGTGAAGCGAAAAGGCCGTGAAATTTTTGCTGGATTCCTGGGAATTGTGTCCGAGAGTGGATCTTCGTTACAAGGAGTCCCGATGGAAATCACAACACCAGTCAGTTCCCTGTTGAGTCGAAAGTCCGGCCAGATCTGGTCGATCAGTCCGGAAGTCACCGTTTTTGAGGCCATCTCTCTGATGGCGGAAAAAAATATCGGCGCCCTTCCGGTGCTTGGGGACGGGCGTCTGCTCGGAATCATCTCCGAGCGCGATTACACGCGGAAAGTGATTCTGCACGGCCGCGTCTCCCGCGAGACCCGCGTGGGGGAGATCATGGCCGTTGATCTGGTGACGGTGACGCCCTCGGATTCCGTGCAGAAGTGCCTGCGTCTGATAACGGAGAACCACGTGCGCCATCTGCCGGTCATCGAGGGAGACCGCATGGTCGGCTTGCTCTCGATCGGGGATCTCGTCAACTGGACGATCGCAACCCAGAAGAGCGCGATCGAGGATTTGACAAATTTTGTCACGGGAGCCTATCCCGCATAGCCCGGACGAAAGGGAGAGAAGACCCGCGATGCCTCGCTGGTTCATGATCTCACCCGTCCATCAAATGATCAAAGTGCCCCGGCTGAAACGGCCGAGAGGCGAACTCGTGGGAGGAAAACGATCGTTTTTGAGACGGGCTTCAGTCCAAAGAGCTTCCGTCTTGCGCGACTTTTCTTGATCGGGCGTTACAAGGGGTGCAAAATCACCCCATGAAACGCCGTGGACGAAGTCTGCCCTTCGGTGCGGCATTTGTAGGTAAATTGCCGCGCGTGGCTCAATAATACTGTCGGCAGAAAAATGACTTTTCACACCAATGTCTGTGTGGTAGTGTGATCACTATGGGTGCATTTTATGTTGGAGCAAAAATCGAGAATGTCTCTGATCGAGACAAGGGGACTTCTATACCTAAGTTATTAGTTGATGCTGGCAGTGAGTATACGTGGGTAGCGGGTGCCGCGCTAGAAAAACTGGGCATAAAAAGAGAGAAGAAAGATTTGGCATTTGTGATGGCGAACGGCCAGCAAATTACGAGAAGCGTTGGATTTGCTATAGTTAGAGTCGATAAAGCCTTTACTGTTGACGAGGTGGTTTTTGCAGAGAAGGGTGACATGCTATTATTGGGAGCTAGAAGCCTCGAAGGTCTGAATCTTACAGTTGATTCACGGAAGAAGAAGTTAGTCGCCGCTGGCCCATTGCCAGTGGCAGTCACATGAAATCATGAAGAAGCCGAACGGTCCGCCGAACGATCCACAGCGCGGCTCTTTCAGGGGAGGCCAAGCTTGACTAGATCACAAACATTCCAGTACCACACGCCGCCCACAGTGCCTCGCCGGTGACCTCCACGTTGGACGTCAAAGTGGCCAGCGTATCGTTCATCGTTCCTGCGCACAACGAAGAACTGCTTCTCGGTCGAACACTCGACTCGATTGCAGCGGCGACTGAGCTGCTCGGCGAGCAGGTCGAAGTGATTGTTGTCGATGACGCATCGACTGATCGAACCGCAGCAATTGCGCTGGCTCATGGGGTATTTCTCGAGTCCGTGGCGCATCGGCAGATCTCTGCCACCCGCAACTCCGGTGCCAGGTCGGCGGCGTCTGACATCTTCTTGTTCGTCGATGCGGATACGCTCGTCAACGCGCCCGTGGTACGCGCCGCGATTGCGGCGGTTCGCAACGGGGCCGTCGGCGGCGGCTGCGCTGTGCAATTCAGCGGTCGGCTTCCCCTGCACGGCCAACTCATTGCGCGCATCGCGGCGCCGATCTACCGCCATATCGGCTTGGCGGCCGGCTGCTTCATTTTTTGTTCAAGGCGAGCATTCGAGGCAGTCGGCGGCTTCGATGATCGCCTGTTCGCCGCCGAGGAGGTGGCCATGAGCAAGGCTCTGGCGACGCAGGGTGGCTTTGTCATCCTTAGCGAGACAGTCCTCACATCGGGTCGTAAACTGCGAGCCTATTCCGGAAGGGAACTTCTAGGCATGCTGCTGCGTCTTGGCCTCAACGGTCGAGCCGCGCTGAACCAGAGGCGCGGCTTGGATATTTGGTACGGGGATCGTCGAGCCGACCCGGGTGTCGACGCCTAACCTCTCCATCGAGCGGAAGTCGCAAAGGCCGCTCATGTCGAACGTTGAAAACATCGTCTCGCCATGAGAAATCAGCTTTAGTTTTATAGCGTTGGTCAACTCGAAGATAGGAAATCCAAATGAAACACACTGCACAACCCACCTCCGGCATCGACTCCGCCCTTGCGGAGAGGATTAATTCCATCCGCAATCGAAACAAGCTCCCGATCAGACGCAGTATCATGTTGTGGATGCCGTTTTTTTTTGCATCTTTTGTCGCAGCAATCGCTTTAGTGCCGACATTCCTCAGGATAGGAGATGGGCTGCCGTCTGCGTTGATCCCCTTCGTTTGCTTTTTGCCGATGGCCTTCTATTTCTCGGCACAGGCATCCTTTAACGAGATTTTATCGCTGGAAGCTCGAATTCAGGAACTCGAAAAAAAATAAGCCGAACGGTTCACCGAACGATCCACCGCGCGGCTCTTTCTTTTTCTCTCTCGATTGGCCACTCATGGAAATCGGTTCGAATTGCGCGGCGCAAGGAGGGACGATGCTTCCATGTCACTCGCAGCCCGCCACACGCGCGAGAGGATTTCTTTTGCGGGCGACCGTTTCAAAACGGGATGAACCGATTCCCCGTTTTTCAACAACCCGATCAGGGCTTCGCGGCCTTCAGCAGATCGCGGATTTCCATAAGGAGTTGTTCCGTGGTGGGGGCCGGAGGGGCGGCCGGTTGGGCGGGCTTTTTCTCGGTCAGTTCTTTCCACTTGTTCATCGGCTTGACGAACACAAAGAAGACGACGGCCGCGAGAAGCAGGAAATTGAGAAGGCCCGAGCCGAGACTTGTGAGCCCGTGCAGAAGCGTGTCGAGGTTTCCTGTTCCGCTCAGGAGCGCGACAACCGGCTCGATGATTCCCTTCACAACCCCGTCCACCAGCCGGCCGAAGGCCCCGCCGATCACCACACCGACCGCCAGATCAATCACGCTCCCGCGCGAAATAAATGTTTGGAACTCCTTGATCATTTTCATTGGGAGAGTGTTTGCCAATGAATCCGGTTCGCGCCAAGCGAAAACCGACAGTGCCCCTGGGCGCACCTTGCCGCTGCCGGGGTTGTCAGTTTTCCGCGAACACCGGTTCGTTGTCGTAGTCGGGGAATGGTCATCGAGCCAGGGTTCGATCACCGGCTCGACGGGTTCCGGCGGGTCGTGTCCGCCCACAGAACCTCTACGGCCAAGTGCCAGTCTTTCGTCGGGGACTCGGTCGTGGTGGGTTGACCCCGTTCCCGTTCGAAATGAGCTCGGACAGCGTGCAGACAGTTGGAGTTGGGACCTACAGCCTTCCCAAGGAGTTCAGTCGGCACGTCGTCCAACTTACACTCGTAGAGACTGAGCGACGAAAGACATGGTAGGCTGAGCGCAAAGGAGGGGAATCGGTGAAGATTGCACTGATCCAGAGTCAACGTGACAAGACTGACCAATCCCTTGAGGCTCTCCACATTCGCCAGTTGTCGGCAGCCCCACAGATGGAGGTCGCTCAAGTGGACTAAATCCCTTATGCCGTCCACGTTCACAAGTCCGGTGCACTCGCTCAGGTTCAGGATGTAGAGATTGGTCAATCCCCTGAGAGCGTCCACGCTTGCCAGTTGCTTGCACCCGTTTAGGCTCAGTACGGTGAGGCCGGTCAGTCCCGCGAGGCCGTCCAAATCTGCCAGATTGTCGCAGTAACTCAAAGTCAAGTTTGTTATGCTATCCAACCCCGCGAGCGCGTCCACGTTCGTCAAGAGGCCGCACTTGAACAGGCATAGGCGGGACAAGTTGTTCAGTCCATTGAGGCCATTGATGTTCACCAGTTGTTCGCACCAACTCAGAGTCAAGTCGGTCAGGTTGTTCAGGCCCTTGAGGGCGTCCACACTCGTCAGTTGCTTGCACCCGCTTAGGTCCAGGACGGCGAGACCAGTCAGGCCCTTGAGCCCGTCCATGTTCACCGGCACATCGCACCACCGCATGTTCAGTCTCTTTAGGTTACCCAGGGTCTTGAGGCCATGAAGGTTTGCCAATTGCCCGCAACAACTCAGATCCAGGCAGGTCAGGCTGATCAGTTCTTCGAGGCCATCCAAATTTGCGAGTCGGCTGCAGCCGTTGAGATTCAAGTTGGTCAAGCTGGTCAGTCCCTTGAGCCCGTGCAGATCCGTTAAGAGCCTACACCGGCACAATTGCAGGTCAGTCAGATGGGACAACCCCGCAAGCGCGTCCACGTTCGTCAGTTCCTTGCATTCGGTCAAATCCAGGTTCTCAAGGTTGCGGCAAGCCGCGATGCCGCCGACTCGTCGCAGCCCAAGACTCGCCGCGCAGAGCCTGCGCAGAGAGCGCAGTTGCCCCATTGCAGCAGGCACGTCGACAAAAAGGTTATGGATCTCGCGTCCGGCCCTGTCCATGCGAAGTTCGAACTCCTTCCTGTCGCGAGAAAGTTGATAACCGTTCCCGATGTTGAGCACCTCGAGTTGTGGCAACTCGAACAGGGCTTGCGGGAGCGCCGTGAGACCAAGATTTCCGAGGTCGAGCCATTTGCGGTTTTCGGACCGGCATTCTGCAATACGACGAAGCGCTTCCGACATGCCGACCTCTGCGTAGGTGATCGCAGCTGAATTCTCAAATGCCTTGCGGCTGTCGATCATCACTCCTCCCCTTCTTCGACCAGTGCCCAACGTGAATGCAGAGGGCATGGAATCTGCGGAAGCAGCTCGTATCTGCCTGCTTGTTCACCGTAAGAACGAGTTGGCCCAAAGGGAATACTCATAGAAGACGGAACAGGTATCTTTCTGGAGTGGCAGTCGAGAGTGATAGGAAATCGCTTTCGGCCCTCCGGGGCGTTGGCCCGGAGTTTGAAGCTGTTAGCGGGTGTTTCCATGGTGGGATGCTGGCATATCGGGGCCTTGAGAGTCAAGCACCCGCCATTTCGTGATGCGCGGCGCGCCCCGCACCCCGAAACGGCGGATCCGGTTGGGCAGGCGGGCTGGAAATGCGAGCAGCCAGGGCGCACCTTGCCGCTGCCGGGGTTTTCAAACCAACTCTTGAAAATAACCGGATCTACGCAGCGGCCATGGAGCAAGAACGGGCGTCCCGCCCGTTTGGGCGCTGATTCTGCAAGCGAGGGCGAGTCTCTTTCACAGGCGACCGTATCGACAGGCTCAAGGCCCTGAGCTTGTCGAAGGGGACGCCTGTGCTCCCTGTTTTGCGCTGGCCGCCTATCGTCTCGTTATTTCCAAGAGTTGGTCTGACAGGACGTCTTTTCCGAAGAAAGCGGGTTGAGGCATTCCAATTTTAGCACTCAGTATTTCGGCACCGAGGGATCGACGTCGTCCGACCAGGCGCGGATGCCGCCTTCCAGGTTGAAGGTCTTCGAGAAGCCGGCTTTCTGGAGTTCACGGATGGCCGTGGCGCTGCGGGGGCCGATCTTGCAGATGAGAACCATTTCGTCGGCGGAGTCGAGTTCGCTCATGCGCGAGGCAAGTTCTCCGAGCGGGATGAGCTTCGAGCCGGGGATGCGGGCGATGTCCCATTCGAATGTTTCGCGGACGTCCAGGAGGACGATCTTGTCGCCGCGGTCGAGGCGGGCTTTGAGTTCGCGCGCAGAAATGACGGGCACGGGCGGTTCGGCCTCTTCGGCGGCCTTCGCCTGGGGGATGCCGCAGAACTGGTCGTAGTCGATGAGCCCGGTGATCGTCGGGGTTTCCGAGCAGACCGGGCACTTCGGATCCTTGCGGACTTTGAACTCGCGGAACTTCATCTTGAGCGCGTCGAAATGGACGAGGCGGCCGATGAGCGGCTCGCCGATGCCGACGATCAGCTTGATCGCTTCGATCGCCTGCATCACGCCGATCACGCCCGGCAGCACGCCGAGCACGCCGCCCTCCGCGCAGCTCGGCACCATGCCGGGAGGCGGTGGCTCTGGGTAGAGGCAGCGGTAGCACGGGCCTCCAAGGTGTGGCGCGAAGACCGTACATTGTCCGTCAAACCGGAAGATCGAGCCGTAGATATTCGGCTTTTTGAGAAAGACGCAAACGTCGTTCGAGAGATACCTCGTGGGAAAATTGTCCGTGCCGTCGATGACGATGTCGTAGTTCCCGACAATTTCGGCGGCATTTTCCGAGGTGAAGAACGCGTCGTGGAGATCGACCCGGACGTTCGGGTTGACCTCCTTGATGCGGTCGCGGGCACTGTTGATCTTTTTGCGGCCGACATCTTTTGTTCCGTGGAGGATCTGGCGCTGGAGGTTCGAGTAGTCCACCACGTCGAAGTCCACCAGCCCGAGCGTGCCCACGCCGGCTGCGGCCAGATAGAGGCCGATCGGCGAGCCGAGCCCGCCGGCCCCGATGCAGAGAACCTTTGCAGCCTTCAATGCCTTCTGCCCTTCGAGCGTGACCTCCGGCATGATCAGGTGGCGCGAGTAGCGCGCGATCTCGTCGTTGCTGAACGCGATCTTCTCGAGTCGTGATGGATCCAGTATGCTTTTGCTCATTGCGATTTGATAGCGGCGGGTCGGAAACCATACCTTTCCGCCGGGGGATTGCAAGAAATGCAAACCCTCAAATGGTGGTCACGGGAGCGTTGATTGGAAATGGTGGGGGCCGGGACTCACGGCCACGCCTTCTTTGCCGGGGAGGAAGATGGTGGAAGTGGTGTTGGGCGGGATGATGACGTCGAGAGTCAGATTCTTGCCGTCGCGGTGCCAGGAGCTGGTGACGCGGCCGTATGGCGTGTCGTGGTGGGCCTTCACCCATGTCAGGTCGCCGACGATTTCGGGCTTGATGACAATGTGTTTGAAGCCCGGGGCTGCGGGATCGGGCCGGATGCCTGCGAGGGCGGAAAACATCCATGCGGAAATATCCCCAAACATGACGTGATTGTAGGAGTCGCCTCCGGCCCAGTTTGCCCACGACTCCCGGAGCGTCGTGGCACCGTCCTTGATCCATGCGCCCCAACTCGGCGGAGTGGATTGCGTGGCGACCTTGTAGGCGAGCTCGGCGTGGCCGTTGTCGGTGAGGGCGTGGAGGAGATATTTTGTGCCGAGGATCCCGCAGTCGAGGTGGTTGTCGGCGGCGGCGACAGCGGAGGCGAGGTCGCGGACGACGGCGGGGATTTTCTCAGGTTCGCACAACTTTTGGTAGAGGGCACAGCTCATCGCCGTTTGCGTATTTAGATCGGAAAACTCGCGGTTGAACGCTCGTTTGATCTCGGCGGCCAGGGCCTCATATTTCGCGGCGTCGTCGAGCTTGCCGAGCCGTTTGGCCACCGATGCCACGATCCCGGCATCGACGAAGTAGTAGGCGGTCGAGGTGAGTGCGGCGGGAGTTTTGGTTTTTGCGGGGCACCAGTCGCCAAGGCCGATGGTCACGATGCCATTTTTGGCGCGGGTGGTGAGGTAATCGACGTAGCGTTTCATGAGTTCATATTGTTCGGCGAGGATGCGCGTGTCGCCGCAGTAGAGCCAGAGATAGGATGGGATGAGGAGTCCGGCGCTGTCCCACGACGGGCCGTTGCCCCAGGCGTAGCCCCAGCCGCCGGTGGGAATGATGCCCGGCAGCTCGCCGGAGGCACGTTGCTCGTCGCGAAAATCCTGCATCCAGTTCGTGTAGGCAGCCGCGGAGTTAAAGTTGTAAAGACCGGCCTCGGCGGCCAGATGTCCGTCGCCGGTCCAGCCGTTTTTCTCGCGCTGCGGGCAGTCGGTCGGATGGCCGTAAAAGTTATTCAAATACGACCAGCGGGTGGCACTCTGGATTTTGTTCAGCAAGTCGTTCGAACATTCAAAGCTTCCGGCGGACTCAAGGTCGGTGTGCGCTGCAAGCGCTTTGAGGCTGTCTTCCGTTGGCTTGCCGGGAAACCCAGTCACCTGCACATACTGGAATCCGTGGTATTGGAAGCGTGGCCGCCAGACCTCGGTGCCGTGGCCGTTGAGGGTATAGCGGTCGGTCTGGAAATCGACGTTGAAGGTGTAGGGCGAAATATTTTTCTGATCGAGCGTGCCGTCGGCATTGAGCATCTCGCCATACTGCAATTTGACTTCGGTGCCAGCCGGGCCGCTCACGGTGAGCTGCGGGATGCCGGCAATATTCTGCGGGAAGTGGAAGACGAAGACGCCGGGCTTCGGCTCGGTGATCTTGACCGGTTTGAACTCGTCGGTGACCCGGATTGGCGGCTCCATCTGCGCGGAGAGTTTCCCGCCGGGCGGCGGAACCAGCTTTGCGGCGACCCAGGCGGAATCGTCAAAGCGCGCGGTGTCCCAGCCGGGCTGTTCGAGGCGGGCATCGTAGATTTCGCCGGACAGGAGCCCGTCTGCGAGAATCGGGCCGGTGGAATATTTCCACGACGAGTCAGTGACAATGGTGGCTTTCGTCCCGTCGGTATATTCGACAGTGAGCTGAAGGAGGGCCTTCGGCAGCCCGCGCCACGGGGCGTTGTCGAAGTCCCAGGCATTCTGGATATGGTCATTGTACCAGCCGTTGCCGAGCACGATCCCCAGGGCGTTGGTTCCTGAAACGAGTCGGTCGGTCACATCGTACGTGACGTAAAGCGCGCGACGGTCGTAGCGAGTGAACGCGGGATCGAGGATGTGGTCGCCAACCTTTTTCCCGTTCAGGCTAAGCTCATAGTAGCCCAGGCCGCAGATGCTGGCGCTGGCGCGCTTCACCGGCTTGTCGAGCGAGAAGGTCTTGCGCAACATCGGGGCAGGGTTCACCGGTTCCGGTTTTTCGCCGGCAAACCCTAATGCCAGGGCGCTTGGGCGGCCGAGCACTTTGGCTGGCTGATCTTTGTCGCCCGTTTTCCAATCGCTTTCGGTCGGGACGAGAACGATGGAGCCATCGTCGAGCTTGACGACAAGCTGACCAGCACATGCCTTGCCGTTGGTCAGGTTGATCTCGATCGCGTTGTCGCCGGGCTGGAGGAGAGCCGCAATGTCAAAGGTCTGGAGCTTGTCGCTGCGACCGGCTTCCTTTCCGTTGACGAGCAGCTCAAACGGGGAGTCGGCTGCGAGCCGGAATTGTGCGGCGCTCACGCTTCGCCCGCTCGGCAGCACGAGCTTTCTGCGGAACGTCCGACCTGCAATCCATTTGCCGGAGGCGATGCTCGGATGAACCGGCTGCAAATCCGCAACCGGCGCGCCGATCCATTGGGCGGCCCATTCCGACGGCCCCATCGACCACACGGCCGGCTTGCACCAATCGGACGGCTTTCCCTCTTTGTCCCAGACGCGCACTTTCCACGTCACGCGCTGGTCAGGCTGCAGCGCGGGGCCGTTATACTCGACCTGGATGGACTGATCGGAATCCACTTTGCCGGTATCCCAGCCATTATCAGCGACGATCTGGTAGGCACTTTGTTTTCCGGAGCTCAGCTGCCAGCTCAGGCGCGGCTTGGCCACGTCGATGCCAAGCGGGTCTTTGAGATATTCACAGCGAAGGTTATCCACGGTGAGCGCATGGGCGGTTGCGGATAGCATGACGACGAGGAGGGTGATCCATTTCATAAGTGATGATCGATAGTATTTATAGGTTCTGAATTTTGATATTGGAGAGTTCCGCAAACCAGTCGCTGGTCGGTCGGCGCGAGCCGAAGCTTTTCACGATGCGCAGCCTGAATGCGAGGGGCCCGTTGCCAAGGCCCTCCACGCGGACGTGCCCAGAGTTAGAGCCGCGCGCGTTAGCGGCCCAACGTACGGCTCCGGCATCATCCACGATCTCTGCGCAAATTTGAGAGTTGTCGTAGTTGGTCTTATAATCAAACTCAACATGCCGGGCCTCCTGGTTGGTCGGGCCGATGAGCATCAGCCCCCTGCTGGAGTTGCGGAAGTAGAGAGTCGCCTGCTTCAAATCGAGGCGGACATCGGCGGGCTGACTGGCCACGCTCGCTGGCTTGATGGTAGCGGCGATGTCTGCGGAGCCCGTTTCGTACCATTGAGGCGCGGAAGCAAGCGGCGTTTTTCCCGTTGGCTTTGAGGAGGATTCCGCAAGGGATTCGATCTTGGACGGCAGCCCAATGGACGCTGACGTTTCCGAGGAACTGCGCACCCCGTTGATGTTGGCAGCAACAACACGATATGAATACCGCTTCCCTGCGATCGCAGTTGTGTCAATGAAGAGAGAGGTTCGCAGGTCGGTAGCCAGAACGATTTTCTGCCCAGGTTTTCCCTCGGTGTCAACTTCGCTTCGGCTGACCTCGAACCCTTTGAAGTGCGGCCAGTGTACCCAGTCGGCATCTGGAATATCTGGCCAGATGGCCTCATCCCAATAGACCACCACAGGCCTTACACCCGTGCAGACGGCTTTGACTCCGCGCACCGGCGGCGGATCGAAGACGGCGTCTGATCCGGAGGAGTTGCCGTAGGAAAACGGAGTCCATCGGTACTTGGCGACAAAATCGCGGATGGCGATTTCGAAAATCGTCCCCGCCACGCCGATCGCTTTCCAGCCATCGCAGGGCGTGCCGGGCACGGCATTGCGGACATCGTACACGGTGATGATTCTGCATCCGTTCGCCCAGGCGTCGCGCAGCGCTTTGAAGCAGACATTGTAATCCTTGCTGACCGGATTGAACTCCCAGACGCTCCATCCGCCGCTTCCGCGCTGCGCCCGCTGACCACATTCCTCAAACAGCGTCCGTCCATCGATCCGGTTATTTTCCTGGGTGCATACGCCGTAGGTCGTAATTCCCAGCGTGCCCCTGCGCACGTCGGCGCTGTCGAGGCTGCACGCCTCGCGGTCTGAGCGGCTCATGACGTTGGTTTCGGCCGAGATGTCGTCGGCCGCGTCTTTGTCGCCGGGCTTGTGTTTGCGAAATGCGGCGTTGGAGAACATGAAATCGACGAACTTCCCCGGGATCTGATGGGTGTGTATGAGGTAATCGGGAAGGCCTGCGGAAGCGGCATAATCGACCAGATCCTGGCAGTAATGGTCCACCAGCAGATAGCGCCACCGATCCCATTCCCTGCCGAAAGCCCCGGACAGCGGCGGCACCGGCGGCCAAAATCCCGTGGGATGGCTCACAACGGGCGCACCGGCTCCGATGTTTTCCTTCGGCTCATACTTCAAGCTCCAGGTGGTGAACGGAGTGCCAAACGCGCGGTTGAATTCCTCGATTTCAACGATTGCGGGCTTGCGCCCCTGGCCAGCGTACCGCCCTGAATCCGCGTATTCGCCGGTGTGCCGGCACCAGTCAACGTATTCGCGCACCACGTACGGATTGTAGTCGCAGGCGTCCTGCGGATTTTCCGGGGTGGGATCGTGGCTCAGCAAGCCGGCTTCGCCTTCCACCGCGAGCCCCAGGAACAGTGCCCCCGCCTTGGGATCATCGACGATGTTCGTTTTGCAAAAGTCTGCCAGCGCCTTCAGGTTTCTTTGCGCGTACCGCCGGACATCTGGAACGTACCGGCCGACAGAGAGCAGGCAGTGCCCGCCAATATCCCACGTCTTCTGGTCGTGGATGTCAAAGTTGGCGTCGGCCACCAAGGGAAACTCCTTGGCATCTTTGCGGATCCAATTGTCTTGGTACCACTGGCAGTTGATGCGGGAACGTTCCCACGTCGAGCCATTCCAACGGTAATTCTGCAGCCAGAACCCGAGCTCGACCCCTCCGAACTTGGTGAACATCGGACCAAACGACTTCAATGTGAACGGGACATTCATGTCGAATGCCTGCCGAACTTCCGCTTCCGTGCGTCTCTGGGAATCCGAGTTCACCCACTGAAAATCCTGCTCCGGGCCGCAGAGCCCCCCAAAATACGGAGCTCCCATGTTAATGCCCAGCCGGACATACGGCCCTTCGTCCGGGCCAAAATGCTCGCGGATCCATTGCACCAAGGCCTGTCCGCCAGCCGTGGGGGCGATCCAACACATGTTTCCACGGTCGGGATGCGGAAGCTCCGTCCCGGAGGCGCTCCCACCAAGAACCATTAGTAACAGCCATCCGAAATATAAACGAGCCGCCCTCAAGAGGAGTCGCTTTGTCTTTGGATGTTTAGGTTCCATGGATTGCTTAACTAACCTTCTCCGGATACGGACAAGCCCCGTCCGTGTAGAGCAGATCAGGCTGATCCTGATCCACCAAATCCTTGATACGGTCAAACCAAGCTTGCTTGAAGCTGGCCGGCGCGTTCTTCGGATACCAAAACCCATCGGGCTTCTCGTTGCCGCTCCAATACAGGTCGGCAAATGCCGGATCGTTGCCGTCGTAGGGTACGCCGACCTTGTCCCCAACCAGGTCGGAACCTTTGTTGGATGACCACCACCAGCTCGCTCCCAGATGCTCGCTAACACCAAAGCGCAGGCCGTTTTTCTGGGCCGCCTTCTTCCACTCGGCGACAACGTCGCGTTTCGGCCCCATTGCCACCGCGTTCCAACGGTGGTTCTTGGAATTCCAGAGATCAAAGTTGTCGTGGTGCACGGCCATGCTCACAAAATATTTGGCCCCCGCTTTTTTATAGAGATCCATGAGCTTTTCTGGATTCCAATTCTCCAGCTTCCACAGAGGAATGATATCCTTGTAGCCGACCTTAGAAGGATGCCCGTAGTGCTCGACCTGGTATTTGTAGGATGGCGAGTTGTAGAGATCCTTACCGTCATTGTCTTTCCCCCAACGCTGGTCATAGATACGCTTGTCATACCAGTCGCCAATTTCAGGAACCGACGCGGCCCCCAGTGCGCCCAGATGCCCAGCTTCGCATCCCGGAACCATTCCGGACACCGAAACTGCTGGAGCGATTGCTCGCTGGGTTTGAAGGGCACATCGGCAATCGGCACCTTCAGTTGGGCTTCGGCCTGCGCACAAAGGCTGACTACCAACAAACCGGCAATAAAGAGGATTTTCATAGTTCCGAGGGGGCTGTGAAGAATCGGTATATTATAACGAAGCCCTCCCCAGGCAAGGCGAGACTCGGAGCGACGAACTCCTCCTTCCCGCCAGCCCGGACGACATCCGCGACTGGCCTTTTCCTTACGAAGATCTTGTGCCGCATTATCATCGGCTCTGATCGTGGGGAAGATCCCGCTTCCACTTTGAAATAATCAGGATTGACGCCGGGAGGAATTCAGCCTCCGATGCTTGCCGATGAAATTTCACATTTATCAGGTGCTGCACGTGGCCTCGATGGTTCTGATGGCCGCCTTTCTTTTTCAGACTTTTGCCAATCCCGACCCGAAGAACAAGAAAAAGAGCGGCATCCTCATCGGCAGTCTGGCGTTGCTCATGTTGATCGGAGGATTCGGTTTGGTGGCCACTCTGCATGTGGGATTTCCGTGGTGGATCCTTGTGAAGCTGATTTGCTGGGCCGGACTGGTGGCCATCAGCGGTCTTGGCTACCGCAAACCTGCACGCATTCCGCTGCTCACGGGCGTGGCGATCGCGCTGATCCTGATTGCCATCACGACGGTTTATTTCAGCCACTAGTGTGAGTTCATGGGAGGAAAATGTCCTCTATGCGCTCCTCTTCGACTGCATGTTTAGAGGTTCTGTGTCGTTTTTAAAGCCTCAATGTTCCTCAACCGCATGCACCCCGTTGGCATCGCTGGCGAGGGAGTATTGCCGTCCATTCCACGACACATGCTTGAGTTTCCCGTCGAAGCTGCGCGCCTTCATTTTGGAGATAGAGCACGTCTGCAACAAACCGCCCTTGCTGGAGCAAATACTGGCAGCGAGCCAAGTATTCATGCCAGGCTTTAGACTGTTCCCACCACGTTTGGGTTCGCTCGTAATGCAGGCCATACGGTCCCATACTCATGCCGGGAGCGATGTTGGTATCCCAGGGCTGCGCGGCATAGCGGTGGAACACAAACCGGTTGATCCCTTCGCAGAACGCCCAATCTCCAAGATCCTTGATGTTGCCAGGATGGCCCTGCCATTTCTCGTCGGACTCCGCCGTAAACGCCTCGGCACCGAGAATCTGTTTTCCATAGATGTGCGCCGATGAGGCCATCACGGCGCACCATGCTGACCCACGGTATTTGGTCCAAGACCAAAACTCCCCCATCGGCTCGTCGGCCTGTCCGCCGTAAGTCATCTCGTCGGCAGGCACGTCGCCATAGGCTTCGATCGAAAGCCTCAGACCATCCTTGTTGGCTTGGCGGCGGAACTCGCCCGCATAATTTTCGACAATCAAATCCGAAACGGTCTGGCGCAAATCATACAGGAAGCGCTCGCTCACCTCGATGCTGTCTACCACACGGCCGGTGAACGTCGGCAGAAATGGCAGCAAATCATAGCCTCGACGGCTCTTGAATTCCCCGCGCATTTTCGGCGTCCAGTTCTGCGAATTGACTTCCCAGCTATCGATATGCGCCGAGACCAGCACCTTGCCCGTGCCGGAGAGCTGCTTATTTTCGGCGACCAACCGGCTCATCAACCCCTGATAATGCGCTGCCGCTGCTTCCTTGCTGAACTTGTCGCACTCCAACCCCCGGTTCCCATTCGGTGCGGGCAAATTGCACTGCCCGGTCGTGGTGTGGCCAAACCGGAGGACGAGCCACTTCCCTGGCGGGACATCCCAGCTGAGTTTTCCCGCCGGATCCATCTGTGCGGAGAGGTTCACGATTCCTCTCTTCGCGCGTGATGACCGCATCCACCTTGATCTGATCTTTGCCCCGTTAGTGTCGGAAACTGCCGCCCGGATCACTGCAAATCCGGCTGCGCTAAAATTTCATAAACCCGGAAGAACCGGTTGCGATGGAGGAGCTTGAAATCGCCGGTGTAGCTGTGAGGGTTTTTGTAAAGGCCTTCCGCCAGAGTTCCTGCGGGAGCTGGAATTCCCAGAATCTGCGCCGCATTCGACACGACGCGTTCCGGCTCGTAGGCGATGAGGTATCCGGCCTTTCGGCGAGCCAGAATCTCCTTTGCCTTTGAAACATTTGTTGCCAGAAAGACCTCCGACGAGTCCGCGATGCCCGGCAGGCTTTGATGCGACGTGCCTCCCACACAGGGCTGCCCGCTCCACCAAACAACCGCCGGACTGAACCACCACGGCGCCACCACCCCGCGCTCCGGCAAGCCACGCAGGCTCAGCGCGGCATCCCGCAGGGCAATGGCGTCGGCAACCCCTTCCCCCCGCGCGCGGAAGGCCTCGTCATCGGGATAAAGCATCCGATCCCACTCGCCCGCAACCGGCCAAAGCGAGGCGGCAAATGCGAGCCAGGCCAATCCTTTCCATCGGATCGCAGCCAGCACCCACGGAAGCGACATCCCAAAAACCAGAACGAGAAAATATCCCCACCTCAGATGTTCGAGCGTCAGGCCGGAGACGACCAGAATCAACCCGGCCAAAAAGAGGCAAAGCGGTTCCCGGGTTTTCCAAAATTGCCATGCCAACAGCGGAGGGCCGACCGCAAGCAGCCATCCGGTCCACGAAAAAAGGATCGCCGGCGTGCCATGGCGCAGCTCGCCGATATTTTTCGTCCACGCGTTGAAATGCGGGTCAAACGCCGCCGCGCGCCATCCGTCCCAGGCCCAAGCAACAAGGAGAATTCCTGCAAATACTCCCAACGGTCCGAATCGTGCCAGCTTCAGTGGAGCGGAGGCCCCGTTGGTTTTTCCCTGGCAGAATGGCAACCCGGACGCTCTCCCCACATCCGAAATCCCGCTTTTGTCACCGGCACCATCCGTCCCGGCATCCCCGTTGCGCAGGAGCCCGCGAATACCGCGCGCGACAAGCACAAACGCGAGAAGGATGAGCGGTTCGAAAAGCGACACCCACAACGCCAGGCCCCAGGCCAAGGCCGAGAGGTAGCGCCACTTCGCCGGGTGCCCGAGCCAGATGGCGGCTTCCGCAGCAAGGGCAAGCGACACGAGAAAGAGAAGGAGGGATTGGTGGTCGGGACGCCCGAGCAGGAACCCTTGAGCCATGATCGGCGAGACCGCCAGGAGAAAGAGCATCGCGGCCCGAAAGCGAAGCCGGAGGGCATTGGCCCAAACCGCAAGCGCGAAAAGCGTCAGAAGTCCCAGCAACGGCGAAATCAGCGCGCCCGCAAGGGCCAGCGGCTGACTGGCAAACGGCCGAAGCGTTCCGGTGAGCAGGGCGATCAAAAGATCAAGCGGGGCGGTCGTGTGCGGCCGCGTGCCGTCGGGGTAGTTTTCGAAGCTGTGTGTGCGGATCGACGTGAAGGGGTGATCCTGGAGTTGGCGCACACGGGTCATGCGCGCATAGCAGTCGCCATCGGTAAAATAGACTTGCCCATCGAAAAAAACCGACTCGCGGTTCCACGAAAAGGCAACCCCCGCCAAAATCAGGATTGCGAGCAGGAGAAGCCCCCACAGAACCCTGGCGGAAAATAACATGGTGAATTTGCGGCTACGCAACATCTTGTGGAGTCAATGTTCCTGTATCCCAATACCGTGTATAAAAAGCGAGAAAATTGAGAAAATTTATTGCCTCCCTCCCGCGTTTGACTACGCTCAACAAACACGGGGAAAATCCCGGGAAATCCACCTCTGAATCCGATGCCAGACGAACCACTTCCAGAAGAAATCACCGCGAAAACCGACACCCCGAAAACTGCCAAACCGACACCGGATTTCAAGGCCGGCGATTACACCGCCGACGACTTGAGTTCGCTCAAGGGTCTCGACGCGGTTCGCAAAAAGCCGGGCATGTATATCGGCGGCACCGACGAACGGGCTCTGCACCATTGCGTGAGCGAGGTGCTGGACAACTCGGTGGATGAATTTCTTGCCGGGCACTGCAATCATATTGACGTGACGATCCACTCCGACGGCTCGATTTCCATCCGGGACAACGGTCGGGGGATTCCTGTGGACATCAACAAGGAGGAGGGGATCCCCGGCGTCGAACTCGTGCTCACGCGCCTGCACTCGGGCGGAAAATACGGGCAGGGGAATTACGAGTATTCCGGCGGCACCCACGGCGTCGGCGCGAAGTGCGTGAACGCGGTTTCGGAGTGGTTCAAGGTCGAGGTCACGCGCGACGGGAAGATCCACGCGATGTCGTTCGAGCGCGGGGTGACGAAGCAGCAGCTTCATGTGATCGCGGAGGTGAAATCGAAGAAGCACACCGGCACGCTCATCACGTTCATGCCGGATACTGAGATTTTCCTCGAGACGATCGAGTTCAAGGCCGAGCGGATCATTACCCGCCTGAACGACATCGCGTATATCAATGCGCCGCTCTCGTTCACATTCCTCGATGAGCGCCAGGACGGCGCGAGACCAGTCCAGATCGTGCATCCCAAGGGCGTCGAGGAATTTGTCGGGCGTCTGGTCGAGAACAAGACGCTCGTGCATCCGAAGCCGATCCTGTTCAAGGGCACGCGGGAGAAGGTGATGGTCGAGATCGGCCTGCACTACACCGACACTTACAACGAGCAGCTCCTCTGCTACACGAACGCTGTGCCGAACCCGGACGGCGGCACCCACAGCAGCGGCTTCCGCGGCTCGCTCACACGGGCGATCAACCAATACGCGAAGAATAATTCCCTGCTGAAGGAAAAGGACGTGCCGATCACCGGCAACGATGTGCTCGAAGGCCTCGCCGCAGTTGTCAGCGTGAAACACCCCGACCCGCGGTTTGAGTCCCAGACCAAAGTGAAGCTCATTTCGCCCGAGGTGGACGGCATTGTCGGCTCGATCAGTTACGAGGGGCTCATGCTGCATTTCGACCAGAACCCGAACGTCGGAAAGCGCATCATCGAGAAATGCCTCATGGCGGCCCGCGCCCGCGAGGCCGCGCGCAAAGCCCGCGAGACCGTGCGCAAAGGCGCGCTCACCGGCGGCGGGCTCCCCGGAAAGCTGGCTGACTGCTCCGAGCGCGATCCGGCGCTGACCGAACTCTACGTGGTCGAGGGCGACTCGGCGGGCGGCTCGGCCAAACAGGGCCGCGACCGGCGATTCCAGGCGATCCTCCCGATCAAGGGCAAGATCATCAATGTCGAGAAGGCCCGCCTCGACAAGGTGCTGCAAAACACCGAGGTTCAGACGCTCATCACCGCGATCGGCACCGGCATCGGCATGGCTGGCGGCGAGAAGGATCAGGAAGGCACGTTTAACATCGAGAAACTGCGCTACGGACGCATCATCATCATGACCGACGCCGACGTGGACGGCTCGCACATCCGCACGCTCCTGCTCACCTTCTTCTGCCGTCAGATGCCCGAACTCGTGAAGCAGGGAAAAATTTACATCGCCCAGCCGCCGCTTTATCTGATCAAGCGCAAGAAGCGCGAGGAATACGTGGACGATGACGCGCAGCTCAACCGGATTCTCATCGGCATCGGAGCCGACGAGGTCAAGGTGAAGAATCTCGCCGACGGCAAGGTTTTCACCTCGACCCAGCTCAAGGAAATCCTCGAGCTCCTTGAGCGTTTCGCAAAGTTCAGCGATGCGATCCGCCGTCACGGCGGCGACTTCGAGTCTTACCTCAGCGAGCGCGACCCGAAGACCGGCAGGCTCCCGACATTTATGGTCAAAGTCCGCGAGGGCAATACCGAGTGGGCGACCTACTTCCCCGGCGAGGTCGAAGTCCGCGAATTCCATGAGGGCAACCGCGATCTCAACCTCTACGACGATCCCGTTCCAGAACCCGCCGAAGGCGATCCGCTCCCTGCCGAGCCGGCCGCAAAAGCGAAAAAGCTTGATCCCTCGGCCCGCCGCCGCGCCAAGCTCATCGAGCTCCACGAATCGATCTCCGCCCAAAAGCTCATCGACGAGCTCGCCCGCAAGGGACTGAAAATCGAGCACTATTCCGACAGCGACCAGCCGATCTTTGAACTCGTCGAAGGCGAGGGCGAGAAGGCCGTCATCCACCCGTTGTTTGCAATCCCGGAAATCCTCACCAAGGTTCTCGAGATCGGCAAACGCGGCCTCTCGATCCAGCGGTTCAAGGGCCTCGGCGAAATGAACCCGAAACAGCTCTTCGAGACCACCATGAACCCCGAGAAGCGCAAGATGCTCAAAGTGGACCTGAACGAGGACAACGCCGTCGAGGCCGACCGCATGTTCACGATCCTCATGGGCGATGTCGTCGAACCCCGCCGCCAGTTCATCGAGGACAACGCGCTCAATGCCAGATTGGATGTGTAGGCTGGAATAGTAATGAACCCCGGGGCAAGCCCCGACGCATTTAAGAATATGAATTCAGAGAGCCACAAAAAAAAGCCGAATCAAGCTTCGGGGTATCAGACCCAATGGGAATGAAAATCCCGCAGCCATTCCAATATCAGGGCAGCAAAAGGTCGCTCGCTGCAACGATCCTCCGGTATTTGCCGGAGAAAGCGGAACGGATCGTTGAGCCATTTGCCGGCTCGGCAGCGATCTCGATCGCCTGCGCGGCACGGAACCGTGCCGGAGAATTCTGGCTTAACGATTTTAACCGACCTCTCGCGGAACTTCTCGGAATCATCATCAACCAGCCGGAACCGTTGGCCGATTTTTATCAGGCGACGTGGCGCGAGGAACCCGATGAGGCATTGGAGCACTACTACCGTGTCCGCGAAGACTTCAATCGCACACAGGATCCCCGCTTGCTTCTGTATCTGCTTGCGCGATGCGTCAAGGGTTCGGTTCGCTACAACTCAGAAGGCCTTTTCAACCAGAGTCCCGACAAGCGAAGGCTCGGAACCCGCCCGGCGATGATGCGCGAAAATATCCTCGGTGTTTCGATGCTCATGCGCGGAAAAACCATCAGCACTTCATCCGACTACCGCGACATCCTCGCGAACGTGAAAGATTCCGATGTGGTTTACATGGACCCTCCCTATCAGGGGGTTTGTGGCGAGCGGGATTCCCGCTATTTCACGGGCATTTCTTTCGATGACTTTGTGCTCGCCCTCGACCGCCTCAATGAACGGGGGATTCGCTATCTGATCAGCTATGACGGCCGCCTCGGAACACGCTGCTATGGGGAACCGCTCCCGGCCTGCCTTCAACTGACTTTGGTCGAACTAGAGGCTGGGCGCTCAACCCAGTCCACGCTATTGGGACGGGACGAAGTAACCTTTGAATCACTCTACCTCTCGCAATCCCTGGCGGCTGAAGTCGGAGCGATCCCTCGCATCCATCGCAGGAATCCCAGCGAGCAGATGCGCTTTCTCGAACAAGAAACTCACTATGGCAAAGTATCCAAAAAAGTTTCTTGAGCTTTGCCACTCGGTCACGGACAAACGTCCCAAGACCGTCATTGATCACATTTTGACACACGGTCACATCCCGACCGACGAACTCAAATCTCAATATGGCTACAACCACCCGCCAAGGGCGGCCCGTGATGTTCGCGAGCGGGGAATCCCACTTGAGACATTCAGGGTTGTAGGGCTCGATGGGCGAAATGATGAATTGAAAAGTGACGCGGCACAATCTGGTGTGAATATCCCCGAGTTCGTCAAATCCATCATCGCGCAAGCCATCAACAAATCGAAAATTTCAATGTGATTTACGATTTTCCTTGACACAAATGACCACATGTGACTACATTTTCCCATGAAAGAAAGACCGACATCCCGAATCACAGACGGTGAGCCGCTGGTGCCATCGCCCGTTCTGCGTGAGGTGGCTGTTCTTCCCGGTTTGGGAGAAACGATCAGCGTCCGTGCGGCCAAAGCCCATCTTTCCGCCCTGCTCGGTCTGGTCGAAAAAGGGCGCGAAATCGTCATTACCAGCGGGGGCAGACCGAAAGCCAGGCTCTCCCCCATGAAGGTCCAAAAAGTGCGGAAGGTTTTCCCGGGCTCCCTCGCTCACCTCGCCACGATGCCGGCATGGACGGGCGGACCAACCGCGGAGGAGATCATCCGGGCGGATCGCGACGGGCGGGGTTGGTAATTTATGTATCTGGACTCCTGTATTCTTATCAAACTTCTGGTCGCGGAGCCGGACAGTCCCGTTTTTCAGAATGCGGTGACTGGTCGCCAGATCAGCACTTCGGAATTGGCTTTCTGCGAAGTTGCAGCCGCGCTTCTCTCAAAGGAGCGGTCGGGGAGGATCACCCCCGGCCAGCGCCTGCAAGCCTGGCAACTTTTCCAGAGCTGGACAGATGAGGAAATTGTCGAACTGGAATTGCTGGAGACCCGGACGTTGCGGAATGCCAACAGGATTCTCTCGACGACCCATCCCGCCGTCGCTCTCCGCACGCTCGATGCCATCCACCTCGCCGCCTGCGATCTGAGCCGGGATTTTCCGCTCTGCACGACCGATCGCCGCATGCGCGAGGCGGCCGATTTGCTCAAGATCCCTCTCTTTCCCGAAACCCTCCCCCCTGCCTGATTTTCTATGTATACTCAAAACGAAAAAGTGGAACTGGTGAACGTGGCCGACGAGATGTCGAAGTCGTTTCTCGACTACTCCATGTCGGTCATTATCTCACGCGCCCTTCCGGACGCGCGCGACGGCCTCAAACCTTCGCAGCGCCGCATCCTTTTTGCCATGAACGAGCTCGGCATCCAGCCGACCCGCAAGCACCTCAAGTGCGCGAGAATCGTCGGCGAGACGATGGGCAAATACCACCCGCACGGCGACCAGGCGATCTACCCGACGCTCGTCCACATGGCCCAGCACTGGGCAATGCGCGAAATGCTCATCGACGGACAGGGAAATTTCGGCTCGGTCGAGGGCGATCCTCCGGCTTCCATGCGATACACCGAGGCGCGCCTCCACCACCTCGGCGCGGTGCTCATGACCGACATGGACAAGGGAACCGTCGATTTCATCCCGAACTATGACGAGACGGAATCCGAACCCACCGTCTTCCCCGCGGCCTTCCCCAACCTTCTCGTCAACGGCGGCACGGGCATCGCCGTCGGCATGGCGACAAATATGCCGCCGCACAATCTCGGCGAGTGCATCAACGGGATCTGCGCACAGATTGACGACCCGGACATCACCATCGACGGGCTCATGGGCCTTGTCATCGGGCCGGATTTTCCAACGGGCTGCGTCATCCAGGGAAATGCCGGCATCCGCCAGTATTTTGAAACCGGACGCGGCCAAGTGCGTGTGCGCGGACGGGTGGCGGTCGAGGAGGGCAAAGGCGGACGCGAAAGCATCATCGTCACCGAGATCCCCTACAACGTGAACCGGGCCGAGCTCGTGAAACGGATCGCCGCGCTTGTCAATGAGAAGATCCTCACGGGCATCAGCGATGTGCGCGACGAAAGCGCGGAGGACACGCGGGTCGTGATCGAACTCAAGCGCGATGGCAACCCGAAGGTCATCATCAACAACCTGTTCAAACATACCGCGCTGGAATCCTCGTTCAGCGTCAATATGCTGGCGATCGACCGGGGCAAGCCGAAGCTCCTTTCGCTCAAAGAAGCGATCAATTGCTACATCGAGCACCGCCGGGAAGTCATCCTCCGCCGCACGCGGTTCCTCCTCAATGCGGCCGAGGTCGAAGCGGAAAAACTCGAGGGCTACCTCATCGCCCTCGCCAATATCGACGATTTCATCAGGATCATCCGCGACTCGCAGGATCGCGATGACGCAAAAGCCAAACTTCTCGCGCTGTCCTGGCCCCGGAAATCCGTGGAGAAACTCGGCATTCTCATCCGCAGCGAGGCCCGCATCGTGGACGGAAAATACAAATTCTCCGACAAGCAGGTCGGCCACATCCTCGACCTCCGGCTCTACCAGCTCACCGGCCTCGAACGCGACAGCATCAAAAGCGAATACGATGCCCTGGTTGCCACCATCAGGGATCTCCTCGACATCCTCGCGAAAGAGAAACGCGTTCTCACGATCATCAAGGACGAACTCCGCGCGCTGCAAACAAAGTTCGCGACGCCCCGCCGCACCCAGATCGTCCCCGCGGAGGGCGAGATCGCGATCGAGGATCTGATCGCGAACGACGGCGTCATTGTCACCCTTACCCACAACGGGTTTATCAAACGCACGCTCGTCAGCGCGTTCCGCGCCCAAAAACGCGGCGGCAAAGGCGTGATCGGCATGACCGCCCGCGAGTCGGAGAACGAGGAGGACAGCGACTTCGTCGAATACCTCTTCACCGCGACCACCCACGACTACCTGATGTTCTTCACCGAGACCGGGCGGTGCTACGTCGAGCGCGTGTTTGAAATTCCCGAAGGCTCGCGCGCCAGCAAAGGCCGCTCGATCGCCAACCTCCTCGAACTCCGCAACGACGAGAAAATCGCCGCCACCATCCGCGTTCAGGGCCAGAAAACCGACGAGGAAACCTGGAATAAAAACTTTCACATCGTCTTCGCAACCCGTAGCGGAATCGTCAAAAAGTCGAACCTCAACGACTTCAAAAACATCCGCAAAGGCGGTCTGATCGCCATCAAGATCGAGGAAGGCGACCGCCTGATTGATTGCAAAATGACGATCGGACAGGACGAAATCGTTCTCATTACCCACGGTGGCCAGAGCATCCGCTTCAGCGAGGACGAGATGCGCGACCAGGGCCGCGACACGGTCGGAGTCTGGGGAATCCGTCCGGAGAAGGGCGATTACATCGTTGCCGCCGCCGTCGTCAACAAAGACGCCCAGCTCCTCGTCGCGGGAGAAAACGGCCTCGGCAAACGCACGGGCTTCGAGGAATACCGGATCCAAGCCCGCGGAGGAAAGGGCATCATCACAATGAAAACCAATGAGCGCACCGGCGGCGTCGCCGGGGCACTCACCGTCCGCGATGCCGACGAACTCATGCTCATCACAAACAAGGGGAAAATGGTCCGCACCCGGATCAAGGAAATCCGCGAGACCGGCCGCAATGCCCAGGGCGTGAAACTCATCGACCTCCGCGAGGGCGAAAATCTCCAGGGCATCGCCCCGGTTGTGAGCGACGGAGAGGACGAGGAAACCTAAAAATCCGCCTCCGAAATATTTTCTAAAAATTCTCTTGACGTTCGGGGGATTTTATTTAAGGGTGAAATCATGCAACCAGACGCATTAGTTTTTCTAAAACAACGCACCGGCATTCGGGCTTGTCTTTATCCTTTGCTCATCGCCGCCTGCGTATTCCTCCCCAGTGGATTCGCCGCAGCCGTGACAAGTGTCAGTGGCAATTGGACCGCTGCCTCCGACGGGAGTTGGAACGAATCGGAAAACTGGTCACGCGGTCGCATCGCAAGCGGCCCAAGCGCGACGGCGGACTTCAGCACCATTGATATCCCCGGTGACACGACGGTCACCCTCGACAAAAACATCACCGTTGGAACCCTCATTTTTGGTGACAAAAATACGGCTTCCGCAGGGGGCTGGACGATTTCGGGAAATACCCTGACGCTCAATACCCTGTCGATTAATGGCAATCCCGCCACGACCCCCACGGTGACGGTCAATGACTTGGGCACTGGCAAAACGGCCACTATCACTTCCACGCTTGCGGGCAATCAGGGCCTTGCCAAGAACGGCACCGGAACCCTCACGCTCGGGGGAATCATCAGCAACACCTACACCGGTAACACAACGGTCAACGTCGGCACGCTCGCCCTTGACAAGGCAAAAGGGGCGGCAGCAATCGTTGGCACTTCCATCACCATCAATTCCCGCGGCACTCTTCTCCTGCAAGCCTCCGATCAAATTGCAAACACCACCAACCTGACCCTCAACGGCGGCAGCACGTTCAGCACCGGAACCGGATTCAATGAAACTCTGGGTGCTGTGACGCTTACGGGCGACTCCATCATCTCGCTCGGGAATTCCATCCATCTCCTCGGCTTCGGCGACAGTACCCTCAAGGGCTGGAGTCCGACGGCAAAACTGACGATTTACGGATGGTCGGGAACGGCGGGTCTCAGCGGCACTTCGGGAGAGATCTTCTTCGGCAACAACAGTTCGACGCTCACGGGCGACCAGTTGGCGAACATCAACTTTATCGGCTTCGATCCAGGGGCCAAGCTTCTTTCCACCGGTGAACTCGTTCCCAATGCAGTGCCCGAGACGGGAACCTACGTGGCCGGGTTGCTGCTTGTTGGACTCGTCGCTTGGCGTGAACGCAAACGGTTCGTTCTTGCTGCTGCCGGTGCAGTCCTGAGCGGTGGTCGGTTGGCGGAGAGTTCACTTCCAGACACATACCGGGATAGGTAAAACAAGTCGAGCCCCTTGTAGGTGCCCTTGGTGCCGCCCACACTCTGAAAAAATCCCTTGACCTTTCGGAAATTTCTTCAAAAATACAAAACAGCTTTTTAAATTATGCAACCAGGCGCATTTTTCTTCCGAGTGTTTCCGAGTTCGTCAGTTCGCACCGGACTTTTGATCACAGCCACCGCCGGATTCATGACCTTCGGCTCCGCACAGGCGATGGTTCGTGTGCCCGGATACACGGACGGCACTTGGATAAATACTTCCGGCGGGACCATTTCTTGGTCTTACAACTCCGGTGAAAACTCCACCAAGAACTGGGCGGGCGGGAAAATTGCCAGCGGTGCCGGAGCCACTGCGGATTTCAGCACGATTGACATTGTCAAAGACACGACAATCTCCCTCACCGAGGGCGGCATCACCGTTGCCAATCTCATCTTCGGCGACAAAGACCCGGCCACGGCAGCCGGCTGGCTTGTTTCCGGAAGCACCCTGACTCTTTCCCCGGTTCCCGGCTCGATCTCGGTTCCCACCATAACCGTGAACGCATTGGGTAAAGGTGAATCCGCAACAATCAATTCGACTGTGGCGGGAACAAACGGTCTCAACAAAGAGGGCATGGGCACTCTGACGTTGGGCGGAATCATCGGCAACACCTACACCGGTAACACAACGGTCAACGCCGGCACGCTTGCCCTTGACAAGACAAAAGGGGCGGCAGCCATCGTTGGCACTTCCATTACCATCAATTCCGGCGGCACGCTTCTCCTGCAAGCCCCCGATCAAATTGCAAAAACCACCAACCTGAACCTCAACGGCGGCACGTTCAGCACCGGAACGGGATTCTCCGAGTCGCTTGGAGCTCTTACCCTGACTTCCGATTCCGTCATTTCCCTCGGAGCCTCGCTCCACAACCTCACCTTCGGAGCAAGCAGCAGCGCCTTGTGGTCGCCCACCGCCACCCTGACGATCTACGGATGGTCGGCTACGGGTGGAATCGGCGGCACGTTCGGATCGATCTTTTTCGGTGCCAATGCTGAAGCTCTCACCTCCGACCAGTTGCGCCAAATCAAATTCGACGGCTATTCCGGCGCTACTCTTCTCAGCACCGGAGAGTTGGTACCCATGGCCGTCCCAGAAGCGCAGACCTATCTTGCGGCCCTGCTCCTGGGAGGGCTGGTTCTCTGGCGTGAGAAATCCCGGCGCTTCCTCCTTCGGCATCCACACGTAATTCCTGCGTGAAGTTGGAATATTAATCTTCAAAAAGATTGATGTAGGTCAAAGAAACAGTTTCTTTTTAGTTGTGATTGCGCAACTGGATGCAAAACTGTGCTTCAACAAAAGGTTCAAACACCATGAAAGCACCAACCACTCTATTCTTTTCACTGCTGGCCATAGTTCTGATTGCTTCGCCAGCCCAAGCCGCACCCCCTGCCACTTACTGGTGGAATAAACCCAACGGCACTGGCTCTTGGTCAACCAATACCAACTGGTGGACATCGTATATGGGATCCGTGAATCCCGCTTCCGCCCCGACAAGTATCGATTCGGTGGTTTTCAGTGGCAACGGAATAAATGGTTCCGAGACCATCAGCTTTGGATCGGACACAGCGATTTCAGGGATCACTTTCGGCAACACGGGAACAACCACGATCAAGTCCGGCAACAGCACATCAAGAACTCTCACCATCGGTGCCGAAGGGATCACGGTGAATTCGACAGCCAACGCGGTCACCATTGGCAATGCGACCAACAACGTTCCGATTGTGCTCGGAGCCGCACAGACATGGACGAACAATTCAAGCCAGCCGCTGACGGTTGTCAACAATGTCGATAACGGCGGCAATCTTCTTTCCGTCGCCGGATCCGGAAACACGGAGATCAAGGGAATCCTCAGCGGAGCCGGTGGTCTCAATGCCAATTTGAGCCAGACATCCTTGCTCACGCTTTCCGGAGCGAACACATTCCAAGGTCCGGTGACAATCAGCGGAGATAACCAAACACGCGTCGCGGCGACAAATGCAACCGCTCTCGGCCAAGTCGGCAACAATGTTTCCGTGCAAGGAAACGGTGCCCTGGTTCTCCAAGCGGCAAGTGGAGGCAGCTCGATAACCTATGCAAACTACAGCCTCACGCTTGGTGGAGGAGGAACCCAATACGGTGCCCTATATGGCAACACCGGTGCCACCACATGGACCGGAAACATCAACCTGACCGACCATTCCAAGATCACGACAAGCTCCCAATCCAAAGGCTTGACCCTTTCCGGATCAATCGACACGGACGGAAAGACGGTCACATTCAACCCTGATGCTGCACCTCTCGCCCAAATCACCGTCAGCGGAGAAATAAAAAGCACCACGGGAACCGGCTCGGTCGTGGTGGACGGCCCCGGCACGGTCAACTTCTCCGCCGTGAACAGCTACAACGGAGACACGACAATCAAACAGGGCACGCTGAAGGCCGGTATAGACAACGCACTCCCCAACGGCACCGGCAAAGGCAATGTTGTTCTGGACGGCGGCGCTGGCAAGGCTGGAACGCTCGACCTCAACGGGCACAATGTGGCGATAAACGGACTTTCTGGAACATCCGCCGGTCCCGGTGGAGTGGAGGGGACGGTTGTCAACAACGGTGCGGACAAAACGCTCAGCGTGGGAAATGGCAATGCCAGCGCAATTTTCGCGGGAAACATTGCGGACGGAACCGGCAAGGTATCTATCAGCAAAGAGGGCACTGGCACACAGACGCTCGGCGGGCTTGCCAGCAACACCTATACCGGCACGACGACCGTCAACGGAGGCACGCTGGCACTCAACAAGAATAGCGGTGTTGATGCGGTCGGGCCCGGAGAAATACTTCTCAATAGCGGTGGAACACTGCTTCTCCAGAATGCGGATCAGATCAACAATGCCGCCAACCTGACCCTTAACGGCGGCACGTTCAGCACGGGAACCGGATTCAATGAAACTCTGGGTATTGTGACCCTTACCAAAGATTCGAGCCTCTCTCTCGGGAATTCGATTCATCTCCTCCAATTCGGGGACAGCAGCCTCACGGCATGGAGCCCGACGGCAAAGCTCACCATTTACGGATGGAGCGGATTTGGTGGCTCCGAAGGTTACAGCACATTGGGGCAGATCTTCTTTGGCAGCAACAGTTTGACACTCGCCGGCGACCAGTTGGCCAATATCAACTTTAATGGATTCGATCCCGGAGCCATGCTGCTATCGACCGGCGAACTCGTTCCCACAGCAGTGCCCGAGACGGGAACCTACGTGGCCGGGTTGCTGCTTGTTGGACTCGTCGCTTGGCGTGAACGCAAACGGCTCGCCTTGATGCTGCCGGTGCGGTTCTGAGCGGTGGTCGGTTGAGGCGGAGTTTTGCGGGATAAAAACACACAATCCCCGCGCGTCAGGATGTCTGTAGTTCGGAAAGAAGCGTCCGGACGGCAAAATGGATGTGCTCGGTCGAACTGACGCCCGGCTGGGAGGGCACGGGTTCGGCACCCCAGCCCGCGCGGGGAACGGGGAGATCAAAGACATTCCACGCCCGCACCGCGTCGCGTGAAACGAGCAGGCGCAATATCGGACGAAAGTCCCGTTCCATCAGGGGCTCGTGTTCGGCACGGTTCATTAAAACGACAAGCCCGGCCGCCGCAAGTTCATCGACAAGCAAGGGGAGGGGATTGCGGTCGGGAACATCGGGGAGGCCGTGGGATTCGGCGTAGTCCCGCGCCTCGGGAGCGATTCCGCGCAGGCGTCCGGTCACCACCAACCCGCGCGACTCCGCACGCCACCCTAATCCCGCCAGCGCCGCATAGTGGTTGAAAAGCAATTCCGCAAGCCGGCTGCGGTAGTAATTTCCGGTGCAAACAAAAATCAGCCGTCCGGATTCCTTATTAGCCAGCCCGTAACCAAACAAGTGCCTCATGCGCGAATCCTACCCGCGCGAGATCATTGCTTGCAAGCCCAGTGCTCGACGTTTCCCTGTGGCCCGGTTGTGTTCGGACCATGCATCATTCAAGGCCGATTCGTCGGCGAAACGGTGCTCACGCAAGTGCGCCTGTATGGTTGGCAAGATGTGGTGCATCACTGTGATTTGTCCGGGTTGGCCCATACGTCTGCGATGTTGGCAAAGCCGGTGCGGAAGACTGCAAAGTCATCGAGCACCCCGATGAAGCCGGTGCCGGAGAGCCCGGCACCGATTCTGCCGGCACGGGCCCGGACATCTTCGGGCGAAAACGGGAAGCTGGCATTCTCGGCGGCAAGCTTGCCATCAATGTAAATGCGCGCGACGGAGTTTTGAAGCGTGATTTGCGGATCTCCTGCTGGTAGAAAAACTGATTTTGAAAATCCCACGCGACCATGCGCGCCGCGAGTTCGCCGATCACGTCGCCAAACCCTTCGACACCGTTTTTCCAGATCCCGCGCTCGACGCCGAGTCGCTGGATCGCTTGGAACGGATATTCCAGCGCACCATCGGTTTTATTCCGCTTGCAGGCAGGCCAGATCGCATAGGGAAACTCCGGGCCGAAGCGCGGGTTTTCGGCAAGCGTTTGCAGAAATGGCCACGAGCCGTAGTTGTGCCGTGAGGAATTCAGCTCGTAATGGGCACGTCCCGCGTAATGTCCAAGCGTGGGAGGATACCCCGGCATGAATTGATGGGTGCTCCAATCGGCGTGGCATTCCCAGAACCAGCCGACAAAAGGCGAGTCGCGGAATCCCTTGGAATAAAATCGTCGCGCACGAGAATCAGGACGGCTTCGGAGAATGGATTGTCCTCGCACCGGAGTTCGACAAACCCGCCGCGAACCTCGTTCGGCCAGTCCTGCATCGGCTCTTTGAACGAATTGAAATGCCAGATCCGCATCTCCTTTCCCGCGGCGAGTTTTTTGCCATGCTCGATGCGCAGGCTCTCGGAATCGAGCGCAGCGGCCTGCACACCGGCTGTCACCGCCAGAAGGAGAACCAGTGCCGCAAACACGGAACAGCCATTGCGCCAATACCTAAGGGCGCAACTCTCTTCGCCGGGCTTCCGGCGGGAGCGCGGGATTCCAGCCCGCACTCGTCGGCATCCTGCCGGCGAGAAATCGAAGAGAAGGCCGTCCGGCAAGATGCCTGACGCAGCGGCCAAGATGGCCGCGCTCCCGCCGGAAGTCCGGCGAAGGGATGTCTTTGCCCTCCGCGACAGCGCGCAGCCGTATTTGCACTTATCGGAGATGCGCGCCAATGGCTGAAAAATGGTGGTGGATTTCCTCATCATTTGGGGCTTGCGCCGAAGGCGGCTACCGGTTTCTCGAGGGGAAATTTCCAGTCCCATGCGCCGCTCCACTTATGGGCCTGTCGGCCATCAGTGGCCTTAAATCGTTGCAGGCCGGATTTTTCGTGGAAGGCGATCCGGACACGATTTCCAGTGATCTGGATCACAAAGAAGCCATTCTCGGTTTGGCCGTCGTTAATGCACGTCCACTTCTTTGTTTCGCCGTCGGGTGCCCATTCCTGCACACCGGTGCCCGAGTGGCCGTAGAGGTAGAGGACGACGTTGTAACTCTTGGCTGCATCGTAGAGTTCCTTCCAATCGGCGGGTGTCCACCAATCGGTGTCGAAGCCGCAATGGCTCATCAGCACGACCGGCCGTCCGCTGGTGCCGACCTTCTGAGCGAGATCGCTCTTCAGAAAGGTTAGCGCCCCCTGCGGGTCGTGCCAGACCGAAGAGTAATGCACCCCCTCGCGCTGCTTGTCGGCCGGGTAGAGGTTGAGCTGAACAAAATGGACATCGTCCCAGTTCCACGAGTAATGCAGGCCGTTTTCAGAAAGGTTGGAGATCAGCTTCTTTTCCTTCCGAATGAAGTTGCGTCTTTTGATTTCGCCTTGAGAGCTGAACCCGTGCTTTTCCTTGCCGACCGGAGGTCCGTCATGGTTCCCCCAGCCCTCAAAAACCGGATATTTCAGCAGTCCGTCGCTGCCGTCTAATCCGAAATCCGACTGGAAGATTTTGTATTGTTCGGCGCTGATTTGGCGTCCGTTTTCAGCGCGATCTCCGTCGTCGATCAGATCCCCGAGCATGACGACGCCACGCGGTTTTGCGATCTTGTCGGAACCGAGCTGCGCGGGCCATGGCACGCCGGCGATTCGGTTTATCTCTATGATCGACGCCCGGTTGAGATCGTTGTGGTTGCCTGCCTTGTGATCCGGCTCCCGGTAATGGCTGTCGGAGGTGGAGAGGAACGTCACATCGCGGACTGGCGTCGCGGTGAAGGCCGGACTGGCGGTGCAAATGAGCGACGCCATTTGCAGCAGGGAGGGAAGGCGATTCATAGACAACCAGGGATTCGTCAAATAAGATGCGACCGATTTTTTCGGGCGAGTGTGCGCCGGAGTTTTAGCCGGATGTCGTCCCGGAAACGTTCCACGTATTGCAGGGTGAAATCCACGAGATCGGATGTGTCCGCACCGAGCAACGGGGTGAGATCCATCGCGAAAGAGGCTTCGGTGAGCACGTCACCGGAGTGCGAATCCAGAAGCGTGGCATTGGCGCGCCGTCGGCCGACGATGGCCAGGTCGTAGCGCTTGCCTCCGGCGATCTGGGAATCAAAAATGCCGTTCAATGCCGCGGCCAGATGCTCATGTCCGCCCACGTCGAGGACGACCTTGTCGGCATCCTGCAGCCAGTCAAGACCACGCCACATCTCACACCCGAGAAGGCGTTTCGGACGATGCGCCACAGCAATGTCCTTCAATGCCTCCAGCACAGCCACCAACACCCGCAGATGCGTTTCGTGTTTGTCGGCGGGATTGTGGGTGTAAATCACACGGGGGGTCATTCGGGTCAAAAGCGCCTTCAAATCGGATGCGAGTTCATCACCCGGTGTCGAGAGGATGTCTTTGCTCGGGCAGGCAAGCTGGGCCACAAAGGAATACCGCCCCATCTCGGCCGCCAGACGCTGTTCCTGCCTGCGGATCTTCGAGAGTTCGGCGGGTGGGATTTCGGCATAGGATCCCGCATGCGGGCTTCCCGATCCATCGGTGCAGATAATTCCGCCAAACCAATTCTCACTTGAATGGAAACACTCGATGATTCCTTGGAAGGCCATGAACTCCAAATCGTCCTGATGGGCGCCGATGCCGAGGTGGGTCGTTCGGGCGATTGCCGCATCACGGGCCATGCCGTCCGGGATGAATATGTCGGGGGACGGGGGGGGGCTCATGGAAGTGCAAGTGTTTTCAAATGCGGGGCAAAAGAAACCGGCACTCTCCCGCCGCTTTGCCCGCGAGTGAAAAACATGTGCATTTTATCCGATCCTTGATCCTTTCCAAGAATTTTCAGGCCGCAAAATCTGGAGCGATTTGGCGTGAAGAGCCCCACCGCGATGGTGCCGAAAATTTGATCCGGGTTTGCGCGAATGCGTATGCCCCCGATACGCTCGCCCGTGAAGTACGGGGATTCTTAGATGCGGCTGCCGCCTATCCGCGAGCTGAACAACTTCCGCCCACTTTGGAGTCGCAGTCCCATACACGGCCGATGCGGCCCCCTTTTGTTCCATGGGAGCGGAGCTGAGGACCAGCTTGGCGTTGGCCGCTCCATCGAGTGGATGGTATCGATCCACTCATTGAACCCTCCGAGATAGTCCGCGTGGCGCTTGTGATCTTCGAGAACGGCGTCGCGAACCTTGCGGACGGCCCTCGAAAGCACCGACACGGCACGATGCTCCTGCCGCATTTCCTCGGTGGTCACAAACCTCGGCCGGGCCACCATGCAGAAGGGGCGCTCTCCAATGGTCAACCCCCGGTCCCTTTGAGTTTGGACGAGGTATCCGATGACCGATTCGGGCTCCGGTAACGACGAGAGCAGCTCGTTCCAGTAATGTATGGCATCGCGGCGCAGGGCGGGGAAACATTGGGGGTTCATGGTTGCGAGGCACCCTGCATGACAAAGGACCAATCGGCGCGAAAAGTCGTCGCAGACAGAAGAGACGCGATCACCCACGTCCGAAATTCCGGGATCTTTTTCGTTTTCATAAACAGTCCATCGCTGTCCCAGCTTGCTATATTATCTGCAGGCGAGTTTCGCAGCAAGCTCGGCACGTTTGAACGGCTTCGTGAGGAAGTCGTCCATGCCTGCGGCGAGGCATCGCTCGCGGTCGCCGGGCATCACGTTTGCGGTGATCGCGATGATTCGGACGCGACGACCTGTTCTTTC